>Ga0302046_10000481_pt1 | contig 40293 bp, 25 predicted proteins | sample RVTome_11_FD_200261 | JGI IMG/M metagenome (GOLD analysis project Ga0302046, IMG submission 200261) | Soil microbial communities from uranium-contaminated site in the Upper Colorado River Basin, Wyoming, United States - RVT147D111 (version 2) ...
GAGACGCCACTGCGCCGAGGCGATATCCATCACTCCGAGGCGCTGGCGATAGGCAGATCCCGGCAACGTCCCGATCACTTTCAGCGCGACGGGACGGGTTCCGACGCGGACACGAAGCTCGGCGCCGGGCGCGAGCCCGAGCCATTGCGCCGCCGCGGCCGACAGGATTACCGCATCCGGATCGAACAGGTCGGTGAGCAGCGCGTAGTCCTCCGGCACGAGGGAAGGCCGCACGCGCGCCGCCTGCAGGGGATCGAAACCGATAATACGCAGGCTCCCGGCGCGATCGGCGAGCGGCACCTCGAGATCCACGGCCGGGCTCGCCGCTTCGACCTGCGGCAGACGCGCGAGCCTCGGGTACAGCGCCTCGTCGAAACCGCCGCGTGGACCGCGTATTACGAGATCGGCTTCGCCGGCCAGGTGCCGCGCCGCGATCTCGAACTCGTTGATCGCGCTGGCGTTGACGAGGTGAACTGCGACCCCGAGCGCGACGCCGAGGGCAATTGCAAGCACGGCGAGGAGGGTGCGCGCGGGATTCTCGCGCAACGGTCCAAGGACGAGCGTCTGCAACAATGCACGCCTCTTGTCAAAGAACGTTGCTGCGACTGCGGTCATGGTGAGGCGGGCTCCAGCCCGTCAATCGTGAGCGTCAGCACCCGGTCCGCGGTCGCCGCGGCGCGCTCGGAATGGGTCACGAGAATGCCGGAGCCCCCCTCGCTTTTCACGCATCGGCGCAACAGGGCCAGTATCTGCAGCGCGCTGTCCGGATCGAGATTTCCGGTCGGCTCGTCGGCGAGCAGCAGCAACGGCTTGTGAACCAGCGCGCGCGCGATTGCCACGCGCTGCATCTCTCCGCCGGAGAGCTCGCGCGGATACGTGTTCGCGGCGTCAGCGAGGTTCACGGCCCGGAGCATCTCTGCCACGCGCTGCGCCGCCGTTTCCCCCGTGATGCCGTTCAAGGCGAGAGGCAGCGCCACATTCTGCCCCACGGTGAGGTGCGGCAGCAGATGAAATGCCTGGAAGACAAAGCCGATCCGACGTCGGCGCAGCAAGGTGCGCGCGGAATCATCGAGCGCCGTGACCTCCGTGCCGTCGAGCACAATGCTGCCGCTGTCCGGCTGGTCGAGCCCGGCAACGAGATTGAGCAGCGTGGACTTGCCGACGCCGGACTCACCGCGGATGGCGACGTACTCGCCGCGTCGGACTTCAAGGGAAAGGCGGCGCAGCAATTCGCGCGGCCGCGCCCCGCCGTACGATTTGCAAAGTTCCTTGATGATCAGCATGGTAGTTGGTGCGACGTTGACCACGGCGGACGAGTCGCGCAAGCCGAAAGGACACATCTGGAACCGGCCGTAATTCATGTTAGCACGCGCGACGTTTCATCTTGCGAAACGCGGCACGCGTCGGCGCGGCTTTGAGTCGTGGACGGTCATGGGCTACACTTGCACGGTCACATCACGTCGAACCATTGAAGGAGGAGGGAACATGAAGCTGCGTGTACTAGGTTTGCTCACGGTATTTGTCCTTGGCATGCACGCTGCTGCGGGCGCGATTGCCGCCCAAGCGTACCCGAACAAGCCCATTCGCATGATCATTCCGTTCGGCGCAGGAGGGGCGACCGACGTGCTGGTACGGATCGTTGCAACGAAGCTGCCGGGAGTTTTGGGCGAGCAGGTCGTGATCGACAACCGCACGGGCGCCGGAGGCTTGATCGGAATGGACATCGCGGCGAAGTCGAATCCCGACGGATACACTTTGCTCGCGACGGGGACGCCATTCACCATCGTACCGAACCTGTACAAGAAGGCGCCGTTCCATCCGCTGAGGGACTTCGCACCGATCATGCAGATGGCAAGCCAGCCCTACGGGCTCGTGGTGCATCCCTCGCTTGGCGTCAAGTCGGTGAAGGAACTGATCGCGCTGGCGAAGAAGAACCCGGGCAAGCTCGACTATGCCTCCTCGGGACAGGGCGGGGCGATGCATCTCTTCCAGGCGCTGTTTGTCAGTATGGCGGGTATCGACATTGTGCACGTCCCGTACAAGGGCAGCGGGCCGGTGCGCTCCGACCTCCTCGGCGGCCAGATCAAGATCGGCTGCCTTGGCCTCTCGAGCATCATGCCGCACTACCGGGCGGGGCAATTGAACATCATCGCGGTGACGACCGCCAAGCGCTCGCCGGAGCTGCCGAACGTTCCCGCCATCGGGGAAACCCTGCCGGGCTATGATGCCGCGCTGTGGACGGGGCTACTAGCGCCGCGGGGAACCCCGGTGTCTGCGATCCAGCGGATCAACCGCGAAGTCACGAAGCTGCTCCAGACACCGGAGGTGCGAAAGGCCTACCAGCGGTTGGGAACAGACGTCGTGCCCACCGATCCTAAGACGTTTGGCAAGTTCGTCGCGGCCGAGAACGCCAAGTGGGGAAAAATCGTTCGGGACCTGAAGCTCGTCGTCAAATAAACGTTAAACGCGGACGCCTGCGGCGCCGCTTTAACTCCGCGTGTTCGAACGGACGGCTGCGCCGCCGTTCAACTCGCGGTATCTCGCCACTCGTCACCCATCAGTCATCACGGGGCCAATCCTGAAGGCGGCCCGTTCCTGCTCGTCGAGCTGGGCGATCAAGCCGGTTTCCCACGCGAGGTACTGCTTCATGGCTTCGCGACTACCCGCGTGACGGTCATGAACGAAGAAGAGATAGTCGGTGCACTCTGCATCCGGCGGAATCGTGGGGGACTTGTCGGTTGCTTGGCCCGCTTGCGTCCAGGCTGAAATGCCGCCTTCGAGACGCTTCAGATCGGAGAATCCTGCCTCGAGAAGATCAATCGCGCCGAGGCGTGCAATATCCGGCTCGTCGGCGACCAGCACGATCGTGCCCGCGGCGCCTTTTGCGGCCGCGACGAGACGAGGGCGGATGCTCCAGCGGCTGCCGGGCACATGGCTCTTGCGAAAATCCATGCTGGGCCGCAGCTCGAGCACGGTATATTGCCCCGCGGCGCTCGCGCGTTTCAGCGCGGAGGGAGAGATCGTCTCGAGTGCGGGCAGGGCAGGGCGCGCCGGGGCGGAAGCCTTCAGCGGGGCGCGAATTCCGCCTTCGAGCACGTAAGCGTCGCATCCGAGCTGTTTCAGCCAGCTCGCCACCACCGGGGCGCGCACTCCTTCATCGTCGATCACCACGATGCGGGCGTGGCGCACGCCGATCCATTGATCCGTTGCCTGGACGAGCTGCCCGCCGGGCGCGTGCACCGCGCCGGGCAGGGAGCCATTCCTGAATTCCTCGGGAGAGCGCACATCGCAGAGATACGTAGTGCGCGTGGCGTCATTCAACCATGCGTTCACTTCCTGCGCCGATACGTGTCGGACACCGAAGCGTTCCATCAACTTTCTTGCAGCTGCCTGCTGCGCGGGGAGGAGGGCCGTGTCCACGTGGTCGGGGTATTTGCGATCCGAGCCGCGCTCGAGCTGAAGATCGGATAGGTACCAGCCCTGCGTGCCGTTCTCCAGCGCATAGACCGGGTTGGGAATGCCGAAGTTGATGAGCGTCTGTGCGCCGATAATGGAGCGCGTGCGCCCCGCGCAGTTCACGATGATCTTGGTGCGGGGATCCCGCACCATCGTGGGAATGCGGTACGGAAGCTCCGCGTTCGGGCAGCAGGTGCTGCCCGGAATCGTCATCTTCCGGTACTCGCTCAAAGGGCGGCCGTCGACGATCGCGAAGTTTTCCCCTGCTTCCTTCATCCGCACGAGCTCCTGCGCCGTCACGCGGGGCGTGTGGTAGGCGTGCTCTATCAGCTCGCCGAAGAGCTTGCTCGGGACGTTGACGCCCTTGTAGAGCCGATAGCCGGCTGCGGTCCAGCCGGCGACGCCGCCCTCCAGGATGCAGAGGTTGGTGTAGCCAAGTGCCGTAAGGCGGCGCGCTGCGAGCTCTGCGGCGTCGCTTCCGCGGTCATCGCAAAGTACGATGCGCGTCGAACGCCGCGGCACCAGAGTTGTGACATCGAGCTCGAGCCGGCTGTATGGCAGAGGCACGGCGAAGAGCAGATGCGACTCGCCGAATTGCCCGGCCTCGCGCACGTCGAGGAGCGCGATCTCGGCGCCATCGGCGAGCACGGTCCTGAGGTCCCGGGCAGTAACAGTACCCGTGGGGGATTTCGTGTGCTGCTCCATCGGTTATCTCTCGAGGCAGTATCCTGATTCGGTTCCTCTTAGCCGGTCGCATCGGGAGAGATTGCGCCCCAAGGGGCGCAGTGGTCACTCCTTGTCGCGCTTCGGACGGCCGCCCAGCAAGGCAGCCGTGGGCCGGGTCGGCCCCCGTCGCACGGGCGGCACCGTTTCCTTCGGCGGGGTCTGGCCAGGCCCCTGCGGTTCGTAGGGCTTGGTGAAGTCGAAGGATGGCCCCGTGGACTTTGCGAGCGGCGCATGCTGGCGCGGTGGCTGCCTGGGGCGCTGCGTCCGGGGCCGGTCGCCGGAACGCGGGCCACGGCCGTGTTCAGCGAAGCTCTGCGCGGGCGCACGCGGGAGTTTTCGCTTCAGGATGCGCTCGATGTCCTCGAGCAGCTTTGCCTCGTCCGGGCTGACCAGCGAGATCGCATCTCCCGGCAGGCCGGCGCGCCCGGTGCGGCCGATACGATGCACGTAATCCTCCGGCGTGTAGGGAAGCTCGTAGTTGATGACGTAGGGCAACTCCTCGATATCGAGACCCCGTGCCGCGATGTCGGTAGCGACCAGCGTGGTGACTTTGCCCTGCTTGAAGTCCTCCAGCGCCTGGGTGCGTTCCTGTTGCGTGCGATCGCTGTGGATGGCCGTGGCCAGGATGCCATCCTGCTGCAGTTGCCGCGCCAGGCGGTTGGCGTCGCGCTTCATGCGGACAAACACCAGCGCCTGGCGCATGTCCCGGCTGCGGATAAGGTGCGCAAGCAACGCCCGCTTTCGCGGTTCGGGCACCAGGTGGATCTCATGCGTGACGAGGTCGGCGGGGGCGTTGCGACGGGCGACTTCAACCGTAGTGGGTGCGTGCAAAAGATCCTTCGCGAGCCTGCGCACTTCTTCCGGAAACGTGGCCGAGAAGAGCAGGTTTTGCCGTCGAGGCGGAAGGGCCGAAAGAATCCGCTTGATGTCGGGGAGAAATCCCATGTCGAGCATCCGGTCACCCTCATCGAGCACCAGGATCTCCACCCGCGACAGGTTCAGTGTTTTCTGATGCAGGTGATCGAGCAGCCGGCCCGGCGTCGCTACCAGGATCTCCACGCCCGCATGAAGCGCCTTGATTTGCGGACCGATGTCGATGCCCCCGTAGACCACGGCGGAGCGAAGCGCCAGGTGCTTGCCATAGGTGCGAACGCTTTCCTCGACCTGAGCGGCGAGTTCCCGTGTGGGAGTGAGGATCAGCGCGCGCACCGGATGCCGCGCCGGTGAGGGACTGGTATTGGCCTGCGGCGCAAGCAACTGGAGAATCGGCAGCGCGAAGCCCGCCGTTTTCCCGGTGCCGGTCTGGGCGCAGCCCATCAGGTCGCGCCGTTGCAGTACAGGGGGAATGGCCTGCAACTGGATCGGCGTTGGTTCCCGATAGCCCTGCTCGGCAACGGCCCGCAGCAACTCGGGCATGAGGCCTAGCGCAGCGAATGTGGGCTTCGGGAGGTCGGCAGTTGCCGGGGGGGCATCAAGGCCGCGAGCGGATGTGGTCACGGCTCCCGGCAACGCCAGATCGATGGCGCAAAACGCGATAGGTCACGGGGTGGGATTATACGCCCCTCTGGCGCGGCGCACTATCGGCGAAGACCCGCGCGTCCCGGTTCAAGTGCGCTCCGGTTTCTGCGGAAAACTGGCATAAATTCAGAAATCTGGTAAATTGTGTCGTTCACCGGCGGCACGCCTGACGGCAGGATCGCCGGAACCAGGTGATGGAAATGATGCACGACGTTGGCGAACAGAAACTGGCGCTGCATGGAAGCTATCCGCTGATCCTCACGCTCGACACGCACGGCGTGCCGCATCGCTGGATCAGCTGGCAGCACGCCTGCTATTACTACGCGAAGGATCAGGTCGCCTGGGCCATGGGAGAGCATGCTTTCACCGTGTACGGCGGCACGAATCGCCTCACGGGCCAGCGCTCGAGCATCACGGCGTCGAGCATCATCGCAATCAAGGGCAAGGCGATGGCGCTCAAGACCTTCAGCCAGGTCCCGCCGCTCAATAATCGCGAGCTGTTTCATCGTGACAGGCAGATCTGCGCCTACTGCGCGGACATGTTTGCCAGCGCGCGGCTCACGCGCGATCATGTCATCCCGTTCTCGCGGGGCGGGAAGGACACCTGGATGAATTCGGTGACGGCCTGCCGCGCCTGCAACGAGCGCAAGGGCAACTGCACGCCGGAGCAGGCGGGCATGGAGCTCGTCTATCTTCCTTACGTTCCGAATCGCGCGGAGTACCTGATTCTCACCAATCGCAGGATCCTCGCCGATCAGATGGAGTTTCTCGCGCAGCACGTTCCGGCGCAGAGCCGTTTGCGCCGCATAGGCGCCTGACGCCCCGCGCTCGAAGGGCACCCTGCCACGATAACAGGCATCTGCCGGCGAATGCGGCCCGCCGGCGGGGGCGCTCAACGGCAGATTGGCACAGCAAGCGCCTGCAGCGTTCTCCCCGACCGCTCGTTCTGGACGAAAGCTGCGAGGTGAAGATCCCCCCGCTTCCAGCCTTCATCGAGCGAGAATCGATGCTGAAATTCGAGGCTCCCATCCGCGTCCGCGGCACGGAGCGGCGATAGTACGCGGACAACGAAGTCGTGCTCCAGGCGTTTTCCACGGTTTTCGCCGGCTGAAATCTCGTTGGAGAGGCGATTTTCATAGAGGGCCACGTAAGCGCGCGCATGGGCCCGTTGCGTCCCGTCCTTCACAGCGATTGCGCCTTGCACGAGGAGGGCGTTGTTGCCGTCCACGACTTGCTCGAGCCGGATTGCTGCAGCAGGCTTTTCGCGACCAATGGCGTTGACTCGGTCCGCGATGTCATCAAGAAAGATCGCGCGTCGATAGTCCCTTCCGTCGAGAAGAAGCTGCGGCGTGTAGACAAACCGGGCCTTGTTCCGGATGCTGGCGGAGCGCTGGCGCTCGCTGTACTCGGCCTTCGAGAAGGGGTCTCGCCAACCGAGGTAGTTCCAGTAGTCGACGTGAAATGCGAGGGCAACGACTTGCCGGGTGGTCAACCCTTTCTCCGGCAGGGCGCTGAACCAGCGATCGGTGGGTGGGCAGCTGTTGCAGCCTTCGGACGTGTAGAGTTCCAGCAGCGGTACGCGGCGCTCCGCGCTGAAGGCTGAACACTGCGCGGCGGGGGCGGCGCCGCTTGCGACCAGCAGCACGACGGCCAATACGATCCGGACGAAATGGTCAATAACCATGACGGGCTCAGTACCGAGCAAATACGGGGTTCCCAATTCAGTCTTTACGGCATATCGCGGCCAACGGATGCGTCGGTCAAACTGAAATTCGAGTGACGCATTAAGTAAGTATTATAATAGATTGTTTATAAGACGTTATTCTAAAGACTAATGGTCGAAATCGCTTGCCCAGATCCAGGAGATCCGGTGCGCTTCGTGCAACCGATGGGACGCGCATTGCCGGTCGCGCCGATGCTTTCACCGACGCGCCGGCGTGCGGGTTTCCGTTGCCGGGTTCGGTTTGAGAATCGTGGGCGAGGAACTTCGCGTGCAACAGCCCTCCAATGTGGTTTGAGCCTTTGAGCTCGGACTCGTCCGCCGTGGCGCAATTCTTCAGGATACATCCCGACAATCCGCAGATGCGGTTGATCCGGCGCGCAGTTGAAGTCATACGCGCCGGCGGTGTCATCGTCTACCCCACCGACTCGTGCTATGCACTCGGGTGCAGGCTGGGCGATAAGGAGGCGATGGAGCGGATTCGGTCCATCCGGCAGCTCGACGGCCAGCACCGCTTTGCCCTGGTGTGTCGCGATCTCGCCGAGCTGGCGCATTACGCGCTCGTCGACAACCACCAGTTTCGCACGCTCAAGGCAGCAACGCCGGGACGATACACCTTCATCCTGAAGGCAACCCGCGAGGTGCCGAAGCGGCTGCGTCAATCTGCCGGAAAGACGATCGGACTCAGGCTGCCCGATCACAAAGTCGCGCGGGCATTGCTTGCCGGGCTGGGCGAGCCGCTTCTTTCCTCGACCTTGTTGCTTCCCGGCGATGAGCTTCCGCTCAACGACGCCCATGAAATCCGCGATCGGCTGGAGCACAGGGTCGACCTCGTACTGGACTGTGGATCCTGCGGCATCGTGCCGACGACGATTGTCGACCTGACCGGCCCCGCACCAATCGTCGTGCGGCGGGGGCGGGGCAGCCTTCAGCCCTTCGGGCTTCAATAGCCGAATCGCCGGCCGGGCGCGCACCCGCCGGCGCTGGCGGGGGGGCCCGACCTGCTAGAATGGCCCCTTCCCACGGCGCGCCGCATGCGGTATCAAGCATACACAAATAATCAGCCGCCTCCCGTCCTGCGCTCCTTCGTTCGCCTGCCCGCGGCGCCCAGGGGGCAGCGCATCCAGCGCGTTTCCTGATGGCGGTCGGCCTCTACGCCAATCGCGTCCTCTCGGGCATGCGTCCGACCGGGGCCCTGCACCTCGGCCACTATCACGGCGTGCTCAAGAACTGGGAGCGGCTGCAGCACGAGTACGAGTGCCTCTTCTTCGTGGCGGACTGGCACGCGCTCACAACCCATTATGACGAGCCGGCGACGATCGAGCAGCATGCGTGGGACATGGTGGTCGACTGGCTGGCGGCGGGCGTCGATCCCGCCCAGGCCACGCTTTTCATTCAGTCGCGCGTGCCAGAGCATGCGGAACTTCACCTGCTGCTGTCCATGGTCACGCCGTTGAGCTGGCTTGAGCGAATTCCGAGCTACAAGGATCAGCAGGAAAAGCTCGCGGAAAAAGATCTTTCGACGTACGGATTTCTCGGCTACCCGCTGCTCCAGGGCGCTGACATCCTGATCTACCGTGCCACCCAGGTGCCGGTGGGCGAGGACCAGGTGCCGCACATCGAGTTTGCGCGCGAGATTGCGCGGCGCTTCAACCACGTGTTCGGGCGTGAGGAAGGCTACGAGGAAAAGGCCGAGGGCGCGATCAAGAAGCTCGGCGCCAAGCGCGCGCGTCTCTATCGGCAGCTTCGCACGAAGTTTCTCGAGAAGGGCGATGCCGAGGCCCTCGCGTCGGCGCGGGCCCTCATCGAGCAGGCGCAGAATCTGCCGCTCGGCGACCGCGAGCGCCTCTTCGGCTATATCGAGGGGGGCGGCAAGGTGATCCTGACAGAGCCGCACGCGCTGCTGACGGAAGCGGCCAGGATGCCGGGATTGGACGGGCAGAAGATGTCCAAGTCGTACAACAACACCATCGGGCTGCGCGAGGACGCCGAAAGCGTCACCAGGAAGATCCGCACCATGCCGACGGATCCCGCCCGGGTCAAGCGCACTGACCCCGGTGAACCCGAAAAATGCCCGGTGTGGCAGTTCCATCTTGTCTATTCGGACGATAAGCGACAGCAGTGGGTGCAGGAGGGATGTCGCAGCGCCGGGATCGGCTGCCTGGAATGCAAGCAGCCCGTGATTGACGCGGTGCTCGAAGAACAGAAACCGATGCGCGTCAGGGCCCAGCGTTACGTCGACGACCCCACGCTGGTGCGAAACATCATCGCCGACGGATGCGAGAAGGCCCGCAAGCTGGCGAACGAGACGCTGCGCGACGTGCGCGAGGTCATGGGGCTTGACTACACCTGAAGCCTCTTGCCCGGATTGACTCGCCATGCGGCGGGGCAAGGGCCCGCGGCCGGGGGTAGGTGCGAGGCGGGATTCCCTGTAGAATGCGCGGATGCCAGTGTCACCTTTGCAGGGCGGTGGCCAGCAGGCTGCACAACCCCTCGCAAACCCCGGCCTGATCCCGAAGCCGGCAGGCAAACTCCCCCCCAAGATCGCCGCAGGGAATGCCCGGCGGCCTCCATCCGAAGGATGCGCCGCATGATCGAAGCGGCGACCACCAGTCCTGTCGCCAGGATCTACGGCCAGCCGGTCCTGGAGGTTCCGCACGATCTTTATATTCCGCCGGACGCTCTTGAAGTCTTTCTCGAGCAGTTCGAGGGGCCGCTCGACCTGCTGCTCTACCTGATTCGCAAGGAAAACATCAACGTACTCGATATCCCGATGGCGCAGCTGACGGCGCAGTATCTCGAGTACGTGGAGATGATGCGCTCGCGATCGCTGGAACTGGCCGCCGAGTATCTGCTCATGGCCGCCATGCTGATCGAGATCAAATCGCGGATGCTGCTGCCGCGGCCGATAGCCGCGGAACTCGAGGAAGACCCGCGTGCCGAGCTCGTTCGCCGGCTGCTCGAATACGAGCAGATGAAGCTTGCGGCAAGACGCCTCAATGAGTTGCCTCAGGCCGGGCGAGATTTTGCGCTGGTCCAGGTCATGTTCGATGAGGCGACCGAGCGCCTGCCCGAGGTGAACGTCACGGATCTGCGTTCAGCCTGGCTTGCCCTCCTGACGCGCGCGGCCGTCCAGCGCCGTCACCGCATCACGCGGGAGCAGCTCTCGGTTCGCGAGTACATGAGCCGGATCCTGCGCCGGCTGCAGGAAGCGCGCTACGTCGAGTTCAAGGACTTGTTCGACCCGGCACAAGGCATCGCTGTGCTGATCGTGACCTTTCTTGCGCTGCTCGAGCTGGCGCGCGAGCGCCTGGTGGAACTCGCCCAGCAGGCCGCGTATGCACCCATCTACGTGAAACTCAGAGGCGGCTCGCTTGCCGCCGTGGAATGACAGGACCGAAATGGAAAACACGACGATCGATATTGAACAGGTCAAGAAGGTGCTGGAAGCGGCGCTGCTCACGACGCAGGAGCCGCTGGCGCTGTCCGAGATGAGGAAGCTTTTCGACGACGATCTTTCGGGCGATACGCTGCGCAGGATACTTGACGAGCTGCGAGGCGAGTGGGAGGGGAGAAGCGTCGAGCTGACGCAAGTGGCATCGGGCTGGCGCTTCCGCGCACGCCCCGAGTTCCAGGGATACCTCGATCGTCTCAACCCGACGAGGGCTCCGCGCTATTCCCGCGCCGTCATGGAAACGCTTGCGATCATTGCCTATCGGCAACCCGTCACCCGCGGCGACATCGAGGGCATTCGCGGCGTCACGGTGTCGACCAATATCATCCGCGCGCTCGAGGAGAGGGGCTGGATTGACGTCGTCGGGCAGCGTGATGTGCCGGGACGCCCGGCGCTATACGCCACGACGAAAACGTTTCTCGACGACCTCAACCTGCGCTCGCTCGACGAGCTGCCTCCGCTCGATGACCTGGGCGCGCTGGTGGAAACTGCGACCGGGCCGGCGGATATTCCGGTTGCCCAGGCGGCGCCCGAGGAGCCGGCACCGCAACCGCAGCCGCATCCGGAACCTTACAAGGACGTCCGGCGCGCCGCCGCTGCCTGATCTGAACCGCCAAGACGCAAGCCCGCCAGGGAACTCAATTCAAAAACGCCGTTCTTTTTGTCGGCGTTGATCGGCGTTGATCGGCGTTGATCGGCGTTGATCGGCGTTGATCGGCGTTGATCGGCGGTAAGAAGGTTTAACGGCCGGCCGGCTCGAGACGGGCCAGCACGCCGTCGTCCGAATCGGTGAGAAGATAAAGATAGCCATCCGGGCCGCTTCGCACGTCGCGGATCCGGCCGAGGACGCTCTCGAGCATGCGCTCTTCGCTGACGACGCGCTCGCCGTCGAGGCGCAACCTGACGAGCAAGCGGTCGCGCAGCGCGCCGACGAAAAGATCCCCGCGCCAGCGCGGAAATTTGTCCCCCGCGTAAAACGCCATGCCCGACGGCGCGATCGAGGGCACCCAGTAGTAAAGGGGTTGTGTCATGCCGGCCTTTTGAGTGCCTTCGCCGATCCTGAAGCTTGTGACGTACTCCCGTCCGTAGGTGATGACGGGCCAGCCGTAATTCACGCCCGCCCGGATGATATTGATCTCGTCGCCACCCTGCGGTCCGTGCTCGTGGGTCCAGAGCAAGCCGGTATCGGGATGCAGTGCTGCCCCCTGGATGTTTCGATTGCCAAGCGTGTACTTTTCAGGTTTCCAGCCGGCTCGGCCTACGAACGGATTGTCCTTGGGCACGCGCCCGTCGTCATGCAGCCGGATCACGGAACCCGCGTGGTCGTCGTGCTTCTGTGCTCGTTCGCGATCGCCGCGGTCGCCAAGTGTTATGTACAGGAAACCCTCCCGGTCGAAGACGAGCCGCGATCCGAAATGCTGGCCAGCGTGCGACTTGGGGAGCTGCCGGAAGATGATCTCGAAGCCCTCGAGCCGATCGCCGGAGAGCGTCCCGCGCCCGACCTCGGTGCTCACTCCGCCCGGGCCGCGCCCTGCGAACGACAAATAGACGAGTCGGTTTTGCTCGTATCGCGGGTGCAGCGCGATGTCGAGCAGGCCGCCCTGTCCGTATTCGGCGATCTCGGGAAGCCCGCCCACGGGGCGCTGCAGCAGCTTGCCGTCTGCGCCCACAACCCTCAGGCGGCCCGCACGCTCCGTGACAAGCATTCGTCCGTCCGGGAGAAAAGCAAGGCCCCAGGGATGCTCCAGGCCGTCAGCCAACTTGACAACACGAAACGAGTGTTGCTGGCTCGATATGACCTGGGCATTCGATTCCGGCGCCTGCGCGCACAGCGCGAATGCCAGGAGCAGCCACCACGTCCCGCGCAGCGCGCCATGCGACCTCATGGTGCACGTTTCACGGACCATGATCGATTGGGCCGGCGCCCGCAGGCGATTACTTGTTGTGGAAGTGCGTGCGGGCTTTCTCGAATGCGTCGCGCATCCGGGACCAGGCTTCGTCCGCGCCCCGCACCAGATCCATCCACGCATCGCCCGTGGCGGATTGCACGCGGCGCATCTGCTCCATGGCCTCGTCCCGGTGACGGCGGACGGCCTCCAGCTGCTTCTCGTAGTCGCCGCGCAGATGCGCCTGCGCCTCGCGGGTCTGCGCTTCCCACTTCGTCACCTGCGCATTCCATTGATCGAGCTGGCCTTTCAACTTTTCAAGGTACTCGTCGCGCTTGGTCATGTTTTCTCCTCTCCACTGGTGGCCCACTGGCCGTATGACCTATTTGAAATATTCCCGGGAAAATCGTTCCCGCCCAGGGACCTGATCGCTCGCCCCCTGACCCGAGCCCGGGGCCTCTGTAAGAAGAGACACCTCGTCGCCCGCTCGTGATGACGTGGCCCGCCCCGAATCACCGATCGCCCGTCAATGAGGAACCGGCCGAATTCCGAATTCCAGGGTCTGCAGATTGCCGAACACGTAGGTCCGCGGTCCGCTCACACCCGCGACCGTCCCGGGATCGATTCGCAGCGTCTCCTCGCCCTTGACGTTGCGAATGCGCTCTATGACGGCGCGGTGCTCATGCCCGTTGCATACGAGGTCATAGTGGCCCGTGAGGGCCATCGCCTTGGCGTAGTGCGGGTAGTGCACCATGAATATCCGACGTTGCGCGAGGTCGAGGGATCCGTCCTGCCCGTAATAATGCACGCGGTTTGCGTGCTCCTGCGCAAACCTGGACAGGTGAAACAGGTCGCCCGCATTGTTGCCGTGGATCAGGTGGATCGGCAGGCCCACGTTAACGATCGCATGCAGGGTGGACGGCGCAACCAGATCGCCGCAGTGCAGCACCACCTGGGCGCCGAGCGCTTTTGCCTCCGCGACGGCGGCGGCGAGAGGCTCGCGGTGGTCGTGGCTGTCGGAGACAATGCAGATCTTCAGTAGACACCTCCGCGGGCATTGTAGCCGATGCCGAACGAAGTTTTTTCTATGGCCGCATAACCTTTTTTTTTGCGTGCGCTGCCCCCTGCCATTTAGAATCAGCGGGATAACGAGGGGGCCAAGATGTTCACCAGCAATCCGTTTGCCGGGCTTTCCGCTTCCATACCGCCCGCAGTCATGCAGACCTATGTCGTCATCATGATCGTCCTGGTCGCGGCAGGGACGCTGTTCGACATCGTGCACAAGGGAAGCGCCCGGTACTTTTTCGAGAGTTGGCGGAAGTCGAAAAGCAAAGGGGCGAGGCAGGTCGGCGGCGCCGAGCTGGTGTCGATCGCCATCCAAACCGGCCTTGTGGACGTCCTGGCATCCGGGGAGTTCTGCAACGCGCGTCGCCGGGTCGCCCATCTCCTGACCATGTACGGGTTCCTGATGTACGTCGTCACCACCGCCATCATGGCATTCGGCTACCCGACACCCGCGACGCCGGCGCCTGGCATCCTGCCGCTGCTATGGTGGATCGGCGGCCTGATGGTTTGCGTGGGCGGTTATTGGTTCTGGTTCTTCATCCGCGCCGATGTCGCTGCCGAGGGCAGCTCACCTTTCCGCATCATGCACGCCGACCTTTTCATCCTCTCGCTTCTCGTCAGCGTGACACTGGGCCTGATCTGGGCCTTTCTGCAGACTACAGGCGGTTCCGGGACCAACGTGTTCTTCGGCTTGTACGTCATCGCCACGACGGTGCTCTTCGGGTCGGTGCCGTGGTCCAAGTTTGCTCACATGTTCTTCAAGCCCGCCGCAGCCTTTGAAAAGAGGGTTTCCAACGCGAACGGTTCCAGGAGCAATCTGCCCGCGCCCGCCGACAAACCCGAGTTGTTCGGCAGCGCTCGCGAGCAACCCCGCCACTACTGATCCGCCCATCACCGGTTTCCATTACGGGAGATAACAGAACCCATGCCGACATTCGTATACATGACCCGATGCGACGGTTGCGGGCATTGTGTCGACATTTGCCCCTCCGACATCATGCACATCGACAAGACCTATCGGCGTGCCTACAACATCGAGCCGAACATGTGCTGGGAGTGCTACGCCTGCGTGAAGGCCTGTCCGCAGAACGCCATCGATGCGCGCGGTTATGCCGACTTCGCCCCGCTGGGCCACAGTGTCCGGGTGCTTCGTGAGGAGGCCAAGGGAACGATTTCGTGGCGGCTCCAGTTCCGGGACGGCCGCGAGAAGAACTTCGTTTCCCCGATCCGGACGACGCCGTGGGGATCGATCAAGGGACCGGCCGAGTACGATGCGCCCCGTCCCGAGGATTTCGCCAGGCAGGAGCTTGCGCACGAGCCGGAAGCGCTCAAGATCGATGGGGGATTGCCTGCGTTGCGCCCTGATCAACTCAAGCAGGGAGTCGTGTGATGGCACTGTTCGGAGGCAGAAAGACGGTATTCGTGGACTCGGACATCCTCGTCATCGGCGGGGGCATGGCAGGCTGCGGGGCAACCTACGAGTCCCGGTACTGGGGACGCGATCTGAAGATTGTCTGCATCGAGAAAGCGAACATCGAACGGAGCGGCGCTGTCGCCCAGGGCCTTTACGCCATCAACTGCTACATGGGCATGCAGTGGAACGAGAACCAGCCCGAGGACCACGTCCGCTACGCCCGCAACGACCTCATGGGCCTGGTGCGCGAGGACTTGGGCTACGACATCGCCCGGCATGTGGATTCCACGGTGCACAAGTTCGAGGAATGGGGCCTGCCGATGATGCGCGACCCCAAGACCGGACGCTACCAGCGCGAAGGCAAGTGGCAGATCATGATCCACGGCGAGAGCTACAAGCCGATCGTCGCCGAAGCAGCTCGCAAGGCCGCGACCGAGGTCTACAACCGGATCATGGTCACCCACCTGCTGATGGATAGCAGCAGGGCCAACCGGGTCGCCGGCGCGGTCGGCTTCAACGTCCGCACGGGCGATTACTACGTGTTCCGCGCCAAGGCCGTGATCATCTCCGCGGGCGGCGCGTCGCACATCTTCAAGCCGCGCGCCGTGGGCGAGGGCATGGGGCGGACGTGGTACGCGCCCTGGAGCAGCGCGTCCGCCTATGGCCTGCCGATCCAAGTCGGCGCCAAGATGACGCAGATGGAGAACCGCATCGTACTCACCCGGTTCAAGGACGGCTATGGCCCCGTCGGCGCCTATTTCCTCCATCTGAAGACGTACACGCAGAACGGCTACGGCGAGGAGTACGAGTCCAAGTGGTACGACCACACCAAAGCACTGGTGGGCAGCTACATCGACCGGCATCCGGTGCCGACGTGCCTGAGGAACCACGCCTTCCTCGAGGAGATGAAGGCGGGCCGCGGCCCGATCCGCATGGTAACCAAGGAGGCATTCCAGGATCCCCACAAGGAAGTGGTCGGCTGGGAGAACTTCCTGGGCATGACGATCGGGCAGGCAGTCGTCTGGGCGTCGCAGAATATCGACCCCAAGGAAATCAATCCCGAACTCACCACGTCCGAGCCCTATGTCATGGGGTCGCACGCCACCTGCTCTGGCGCGTGGGCGAGCGGACCGGAAGACTTCGCCCCGGCGGAATACCAGTGGGGCTACAACCGCATGATGACTGTGGACGGCCTGTTCGGCGCCGGCGACACCATCGGCGGCAGCGCCCACAAGTTCTCGTCCGGGTCCTTTACGGAAGGCCGCATCGCCGGCAAGGCAGCTGTGCGATACGTCAAGGATCTTGGGAAAGCCCAGCCCCAGATCAGCGAGCAGGATTATCGGGATCTCGAAAAGGTGATCTACCAGCCGCTCGAGAACTACCGGGTCGGCCGCAACGAGATCGTCGCCGGAACCGTATCGCCGAGCTATCTCCTGCCGATCCACGGTCTGCAGCGTCTCCAGAAGATCATGGACGAGTATGTCGGCGGCATCAGCACCAACTACATGACGAACGGAGTGCTGCTCAACCGCGGGCTCGAGTTGCTCGCCATGCTGAAGGAAGATATGAGCCGCATGGGTGCCGAAGACCTGCACCAGCTCCAGCGGGTCTGGGAGCTGCACCACCGGCTCCTCGCCGCGGAGTCGGTGACTCATCACACGCTCTTCCGCGAAGAAACGCGGTGGCCGGGGTATTACTACCGTGGCGACTTCATGAAGCTCGACGACCAGAACTGGCACTGCTTCACCGTGTCGCGCTACGACCGGCAGACCGGCAAGTGGACGCTGGAGAAGGCGCCCGTCTACCACATCATCGACTGACGGGGCTCACTCGTTGGGCGCTGCGAGCTGCTGCGGGACGTGACGGCACAACGCGCGTTCTGTCAGCGCGCGGAATGGCCGACCATCTTCACTTCGACGCGTTCCTCGTCCTTGAGACCGGCATAATACTCGCCGAGAATCTTGAGGACCTCAGGACGGCTGAACTCGGCCGGAACCTCCGTGCCGTCCGACAGCAGTTTCCGCAGCTTCGTGCCTGAGAGCAGCAGGCGGTCTTCTGCCGCGTGCGGGCAGGTGCGATCGGACGCCATGCCGCCGCAGCGGTAGCACCAGAACGTCCAGTCGATCTTGAGCGGACGCGTCTGCAGCGCATCCTTCGGGATCTCGTCGAAAATCGTGTGCGCGTCGAACGGACCGTAGTAGTTCCCGACGCCGGCGTGGTCCCGCCCCACGATCTGGTGTGAACAGCCGTAATTCTGGCGGAACAGCGCATGGAGCAGGGCTTCGCGCGGGCCGGCGTAGCGCATGTCGAGCGGATAGCCCGACTGGATGACGGTTTTCTGAAGAAAGTGCTTCTCGATCAGGATCGCGATTGCGCGCGTGCGAACGTCGGCCGGAATGTCGCCGGGCTTGAGGTTTCCGAGGAGCGAATGAATGAGCACACCATCGCAGACCTCGATCGCGATCTTCGCCAGGTACTCGTGCGAGCGGTGCATCGGGTTGCGGGTCTGGAACGCCGCGATCGTCGACCATCCATTCGCCTCGAACGTCGCGCGCGTCTGCGCCGGCGTCATGTAGAGCGCGCCGTATCTCTCGGGGAAGCCCCCGGTCGACAGAACTTTCACCGGTCCCGCGATGTTGACGTCACCCTGTTCCATCACCATCCTGACACCGGGGTGCTCGGTGTCCGTGGTCCGGAACACCGTCGCGCACTCGTGCGCCTTGTTGATCTGGTATTTCTCCGTGACCTTCAAGCTCGCCACGATGTCGCCGCCCCCGGCGTCAACCAGCGCGATGTCCTGGCCTGTGCGAAAGCTCGCCGCCAGGGCCTCGGTCGTCGAAAGCGTGATGGGAATCGGCCAGAAGAGCCCATTGGGCATCCGCATCCCGTCGCATACCCCCTGCCAGTCGGCGTGCGTCATAAACCCGTTCAAGGGGGTGAAACCGCCGATGCCCAGCATGATCAGATCGCCCTTTTCGCGCGAGCTGAGGGGAATTTTCGGCAGCGACTGGGCGCGTTTCCGCTCCTCGGCGAGCGCAGGGCCCTCGAGGAGCATCGGCCTGAGGGTCTCAGCCCCGTGAGGGCTGACAAGCCGTGACACCAAACTCCTCCAAAATGAGTGGGTTAGGACAATTCCCCAGCGTGTAAGAGAGTAGCATAGGGGCCCACCCGCCAGCATCCACGTTTTTTATTGACTGATAAGGATTTTGGTTTAAGCTGCGCCGTCAGCCGTTCCGTGGCAGGGAGGACCACGAGACGGGATCGCGGTAACGGTGGGGCTGCCGCAAACACGCGAAAACGCCCAGTGTATGATGGGCGGCTTTTTTGATGTCAGACGATGGGGCATCGTTGCGGCACGTCTTGAAACACCTGACCGCGAGCACGCGCAGGGCGTTGCTTGCGCTGAGCGCGTTTGCCCTTGGCACGGCTATCGCCGGTGCCTCCGAGTCGATTTTCGATCCTCAGGACTACGGCGCCCTGACGGCGCCGTCCCCGTCGACCCGATGGGTTCCGAGCGAGCCCCTTCCGGAGGTTCCGATACCCGGCGTGCCGCCCCAGTTCTCGGACGCGCTTCAGGAACCCATGTCGCTCGTTCAGCTGACGGATCTCGCGCTGCAGCTCAACCCGCGAACCCGTGAGGCCTGGGCGGCCGCGCGCGCGGAGGCGATGGGTGTGGGTGTCGCAGCAGCCGATCAGCTTCCTCAACTCGGGCTGCTGCTCAATTTCAACCGCCAGCAGTCGTCTTCCCAGACGACGGGCAACCTCGTGCCTGCCCAGAATCGATACGGACCCAGCCTGACCCTCGGGTATGTGCTCTTCGACTTCGGCCAACGCGCAGCGGAGGTGGAGGCGCAACGCTACCGGCTGCTCGCGGCCAACCTTGCGCAGAACCGCACTCTCCAGGACGTGGCCTTTCAGGTCGAGCAGGCCTATTACCGCGTGCTCGGGTTCGAGGCGCTCGTCAGGGCGACGCGTGAGCAGCTGAAGAGCTTCGAGACGGGCCTCGATGCCACGCGGCGGCGCCGTGACTCCGGGCTTGCGACCATCGGCGACGTCTATCGCGCCGAGACCGCGGCCGGCCAGGCGCGCTTGCTGGTGCAGCGCACGGAGGGCGAGCTGAGCAAATCGCGCGGCGCGCTCAACCATGCAGTGGGAATCCCCGTCAACTCTCCGCTTCAGCTTCGGCCCTGGGATGACCGTCCGCCGGTGCGTGAGATCTCGCAGTCGGTGGACGGTCTCCTGGAGCGGATCCAGAACGAGCGCCCCGATCTCGTGGCCGCAGAGGCGCGCGCGCGGGCCGCACGCGCATCGGCAACGGCCGCCGCTGCGGCAGGCAAGCCTTCGGTCGAGATCGCCGGCACCGCAGGTCGTGTGGAATTCACCGATTCGCGGTCCGGCGTGGATACATTCAACGTTGGAGTACTCCTGCGTATCCCGATATTCACCGGATTTCGCGACACCTACAACCTGCGTCAGGCAGAGGCCGTCGCGGAGCAGGCGGAGAGCAACCGCGATGTACTCTACCGGCAGGCCGAGCTCGACGTGTGGCAGGCCTATTTCGATCTTCAGACGGCGGCGACCAATGTCAACAGCAGTGCCAGTCTCGTGAAAAGCGCCACACAATCGGCGAAGTCCGCGGTCGCGCGCTACCAGGGTGGGGTGGGATCGCTGCTCGACATGATCACCGCGCAAAGCGACGAAACGCAGTCCCGGGTCCTGCTGATTCAGTCGCATCTCGATTGGTACACGGCGCTTGCCCGGCTCAATTTCGCGCTCGGGGCGTCGGATCCGGTGCTCAACACGGGGACGGTCAGATGAAGAAGGGCTGGCTGATATTCGGGGTATCGCTGGCGGTTGCCGCGGGCGGAGGCGGGTGGTGGTACTACACAATGAAGAGCGGCGCCACCGCCACGGCGGAAAAACCGGCCGCCGCCGGCAAGAGCGCGAGAAGGGGCGGGGGCAAAGGCCCTGGGGGCCCGTTGGTGGTGCGGGCGGAGCGCGCGCGGGTTCAGCCCATGCCGGTCGTGATTGATACGATTGGTACAGTCGAGGCGGAACAGAGCGTCGCAGTGCGTGCGCAGGTGAGCGGCGTCCTCGAATCCGTGAATTTCCGCGAAGGCGACATCGTCAAGGCTGGCCAGCTTCTGTTCCGCATCGACCAGCGACCATTCCGGGCGAGCGTCAATCAATCCCGCGCCGCCCTCGCCCGCGACGAGGCACAGCTCGCGCAGGCCCGGGCGCAGCAGTCGCGGCTCGAGCCGCTCGTCAAGCAGGAATACATCACCAAGCAGGAGTACGACGTAGCGGTCACCTCGACCAAGTCGCTCGAAGCAACGGTAGAGGCGAACCGAGCGGCGCTCGAGCAGGCGCGCCTGCAACTGGCCTATACCGAGATTCAGGCCCCCATCAGCGGGCGCACGGGGAGCGTCTCGGTCAAGCCGGGCAACCTTGTGAACGCAGGCACCAGCGGCAGCCAGCCATTGGTGGTAATCAACCGCATGCATCCGATACTCGTCGCCTTCAGCGTGACGCGTAACGATCTCGACGAGTTCCGGCGCCACCGGGACAGCCAGGAGCTGCACGTCGAGGTATCGCGGGATGGCGACAGCAAGCCGGTCGCAGAAGGAAAGCTGGTATTCGTCGACAATGCGATCAACCCCCAGACCGGCGGCGTGCTGATGAAGGCGCAGGTGCCCAACACGAATGAGCAACTGTGGCCCGGCGAGCTGGTGAAGGTCCGGCTCGTGCTGCGCATCGAGCCGGAAGCAGTGGTCGTTTACGAGGCGGCCGTCCAGCCGGGCCAGCAAGGCAGCTTCGTGTATCTGATCGACGGGGATGACCGCGTCCGCGTGCGCCCGGTCACGATAGCGCGCCAGCTGGGCAATCAAGTGGTGATTGCGGGGGGATTGCGAGGCGGGGAGCAGGTGATCATGGAGGTACCGCAAGCGTTGGCTGAAGGCGCGCAGGTGCAGATGCGCGGCGCCGGCGAGAGCGGCAAGACGGGAAAGCGCGGCAAGGGTAAGGGAAAACGCGCAGAGCCGGAGAAAGGTGATGGCAAGGGCGCCGAAGGCGCGGCTGCATCAAGGCCTGGAGGGACACAATGAATCTCTCGCGAATATTCATCGAGCGCCCGGTGGCGACCACGGTACTCGTGGTGGCCGGCGCGTTTTTCGGGTGGCTCGCGTTCGACCGGCTGCCGATCAACGACCTTCCCAACGTGGATTTTCCGACCATCCGCGTGACCGCGCGCCTGCCCGGTGCGAATCCCGAAACGATGGCGACGACGGTGGCAACTCCGCTCGAGCGCCAGTTCAGCACCATCGCCGGCATCGATTCCATGACTTCGACCAATGCCGCCGGCGAGTCGCGCATCGTGATTCAGTTCGATCTCGACCGGGACATCGACGCCGCGGCGCAGGACGTGCAGACCGCCATCGCGCAGGCAATGCTGCGCCTTCCTGGCGATATCGAGCCGCCAGCGCTGAGGAAGGTCAATCCCGCCGAGTTCACCATCCTGATTCTGGGGGTGAGCGCCAAGACGCTACCCTTGGCCCAGCTTGACGAATTCGCCGATGTTCACATCGCGCAACGGCTCTCGACCGTTGCGGGGGTGGGACAGGTTCTGATCTTCGGATCGCAGAAGTACGCCGTCCGGTTGTATGTCGATCCTGACAAGCTGGCCAAGCGTGGCATCGGCGTCGAACGAGTGGTCGCGGCGATCCAGGCCGCCAACAGCAACCTGCCGGCCGGCGCGCTACAGGGCAAAGCGCGCACCTACACGGTCAAGTCCACCAGCAAGCTCGCCCGCGCCGCGGACTTCAACTCGCTCATCATCGCTTACCACGACGGTCAGCCCGTGCGCTTTTCCGACATTGGACGGGCGGTCGATGGCGTTGAAAACGAAAAGGTCAGAAGCTGGCTCAATGGCAGACAGGCGATCCTGCTCGGAATCTATCGCCAGCCCGGCTCCAACACGGTGGAAACTGTGCGGCGAATTCGCGCGCTCCTGCCCAAGATCGAACGCCAGGCGCCCCCCGGGGTGAACGTCGCGGTCCTGAACGATCGGTCCGAGTTCATCAGGGACTCGATTCGTGAGGTGAACGTCACGCTGGTGCTCGCCATCATCCTCGTTGTGCTGGTCATCTTGCTGTTCCTGCGCAACCTGAGATCGACGCTGATCACGGCGCTGGTCCTGCCGACGTCCGTGCTCGGGACGTTCGCGGTCATGTACCTGCTGGGCTACAGCCTCAACAATCTCTCGCTGATGGCCATCATCCTCGCCGTCGGCTTCGTGGTCGATGATGCGATCGTGATGCTTGAAAACATCAGCCGCCACCTGGAGATGGGCAAGGACCGTATGCGTGCGGCGCTCGAGGGCGCGCAGGAGATCGGCTTTACCGTGCTCTCGATGACGATCTCGCTTGCGGTTGTTTTCCTGCCCATACTCTTCATGGAAGGCATGCTCGGTCGTCTCTTCGAGGAATTCGCGGTCACGGTCGGGATCGCCGTGCTCATGTCGGGCGTGATCTCCTTGTCGCTGACGCCCATGCTTTGCAGCCTGTTCGTCGAGCATACGAATGAACACGGCCAGGTCTATCAAGCCTTCGAGCGCTTCTTCAACGGGGCACGGGACGTCTACGGCAGGGGCCTGCGCTGGACCATGCGCCACCGCGGATTGATGCTGACCGGCTCCGCAACCATTCTCGCCGCGACGTTCGTGCTCTACGCGTGGGTCCCGAAGGGATTCATCCCGCGCCAGGACATGGGAGTCATCTTTGCCAACACGCGCGCGCCGGAAGGCGTCACGTTCGACGAGCTCGTCAAGCGCCAGCAGGCGATGGCGTCGATCATTCAGGCGAATCCGAACGTCGAGGCCGTCATGTCGACCGCCGGTCAGGGCTTCGGGGGGGTGTTCGGGGACAATATCGGGCGCCTCATCATCCGGCTGAAGCCGCGTGGGGAGCGCGATCTTAATGCCGACGAAATCATCCAGGAACTGCGGCGCGAGACCCGGCGTGTTCAGGGGCTGCGCGTTTTCCTGCAGAACCCGCCTTCGATCCGCCTGGGATCTCTCGCTACGTCGGGTGATTACCAGCTGGTGCTTACCGGCACTGACCTGGCGCCCCTTTACAAAGCGGCGGAAGATCTGGAGGCTCGCCTGCGGGAGTTGCCGCTCATCCAGGATGTCAACTCGAATCTCGAGCTGCGCAATCCCGAGATACAGGTCGCCGTTCTGCGCGATCGCGCCGCCGCGCTCGGTGTCACGCCCCAGCAGATCGAAGCGACCCTCTATAACGCGTACGGGGGCAGGCAAATATCGAGTATCTACGGGGCGGTCGACCAGTACGATGTCCGTCTCGAGTTTGACCGGCAGTTTCAGACCGACATCAACGTGTTGAGATCGCTGCACGTTCAGAGCGCGAACGGCTCGATGGTGCCGATCCACAACGTGGCGGAGATCAGGAGCGGGGTCGGGCCCGTCTCCGTTCAACACTGGGGCCAGCTTCCGGCCGCCACGGTCTCCTTCAACCTCGCGCCGGGTGCGTCAGTGGGCGATGCGATAGAAAGCGTCGAGGCAATCGCGCGGGAGGTGCTCCCCGTCGGCGTTTCGAGCACGTTCGCGGGCAGCGCGCGGCAATTCCAGGACGCCTTCAGCACGCTTCCGCTGCTTCTCGCAATGACGATCCTCGTCGTATTCATGATCCTCGCGATCCTCTACGAGCACTACGGGCACCCGATTACGATCCTGACGGCGCTGCCGCTCGCCGGATTTGGGGCGCTCGTCACGCTCATCGCGTTCGGAATGGAACTCAACATATTCAGCTTCGTGGGGATCATCCTCCTCGTGGGCCTGGTGAAGAAGAACGGGATCATGATGGTGGACTTCGCGCTGCAGCTGCAGCGGGAGAAGGGTCTCCCGCCTCAAGAGGCGATCGTCGAGGCATCGCTCATCCGGTTCCGGCCGATCATGATGACCACGATGGCGGCCATTTTTGCGACCCTGCCGATCGCGCTCGGATACGGGGCGGGTGCGGAGGCAAGGCGGCCGCTGGGCGTCGCCGTGGTCGGGGGCCTTTTCTTCTCACAGTTCCTGACGCTTTTCGTGACCCCCACGTTCTACGTCAGCATGGAACGGGTGACGGCCTTTTTCAGGCGCCGTAAGGCGGTGAAAACGCGCCCCGTAACCGCAGCGTGATGAGCCGGCTGCCGGCGAAGATGCAACCAATCCGGATCGATTGCGGCCCTGCCCCGCGGCGCAGTGGCGCGCGTTTGACGGGCCTCTCACGCAACCGCTATAATCGCCGGTCTAACAGGCGCGGGGTGGAGCAGTCTGGCAGCTCGTCGGGCTCATAACCCGAAGGTCATAGGTTCAAATCCTATCCCCGCTACCAACTTAGCAGGAGACCGGCGGATGCGTTCCCCGGCTCCTCCGGTTCAGGGTCGTTTCGCAAGTGGGACGGCCCGTTCTGGAAACGCTCTTTAACAATCTACAGCCGATAGGTGTGGGCACTTGGTTCACGAGGGCCCGCGGCGCGTTTGCGTACGCGGTATCTCAAGCAACAGAAGTGCTCGCACGACGAAACATACGTCAAGCGAGTTAATACTTTGCAGTGATTAAACTGAAGAGTTTGATCCTGGCTCAGATTGAACGCTGGCGGCATGCCTTACACATGCAAGTCGAGCGGCAGCGCGGGGAGGGGCAACTCTTCCTGGCGGCGAGCGGCGAACGGGTGAGTAATACATCGGAACGTGCCCAGTAGCGGGGGATAACCAGTCGAAAGATTGGCTAATACCGCATACGATCCACGGATGAAAGCGGGGGACCGCAAGGCCTCGCACTATTGGAGCGGCCGATGTCGGATTAGCTAGTTGGCGGGGTAAGAGCCCACCAAGGCGACGATCCGTAGCTGGTCTGAGAGGATGATCAGCCACACTGGAACTGAGACACGGTCCAGACTCCTACGGGAGGCAGCAGTGGGGAATTTTGGACAATGGGCGCAAGCCTGATCCAGCCATGCCGCGTGAGTGAAGAAGGCCTTCGGGTTGTAAAGCTCTTTCGGCGGGGACGAAACGGTCCGTGCCAACACCACGGACTAATGACGGTACTCGCAGAAGAAGCACCGGCTAACTACGTGCCAGCAGCCGCGGTAATACGTAGGGTGCAGGCGTTAATCGGAATTACTGGGCGTAAAGCGTGCGCAGGCGGCTCCTTAAGTCAGATGTGAAAGCCCCGGGCTTAACCTGGGAACTGCGTTTGAAACTGGGGAGCTAGAGTGTGGAAGAGGGGGGTGGAATTCCAGGTGTAGCAGTGAAATGCGTAGAGATCTGGAGGAACACCGATGGCGAAGGCAGCCCCCTGGGCTAACACTGACGCTCATGCACGAAAGCGTGGGGAGCAAACAGGATTAGATACCCTGGTAGTCCACGCCCTAAACGATGTCAACTAGTTGTCGGGGAAGCAATTCCTTGGTAACGAAGCTAACGCGTGAAGTTGACCGCCTGGGGAGTACGGCCGCAAGGTTAAAACTCAAAGGAATTGACGGGGACCCGCACAAGCGGTGGATTATGTGGATTAATTCGATGCAACGCGAAAAACCTTACCTACCCTTGACATGTACGGAACCTCGCAGAGATGTGAGGGTGCCCGAAAGGGAGCCGTAACACAGGTGCTGCATGGCTGTCGTCAGCTCGTGTCGTGAGATGTTGGGTTAAGTCCCGCAACGAGCGCAACCCTTGCCATTAGTTGCTACATTCAGTTGGGCACTCTAATGGGACTGCCGGTGACAAACCGGAGGAAGGTGGGGATGACGTCAAGTCCTCATGGCCCTTATGGGTAGGGCTTCACACGTAATACAATGGCCGGTACAAAGGGCTGCCAACCCGCGAGGGGGAGCAAATCCCAGAAAGCCGGTCGTAGTCCGGATTGTTCTCTGCAACTCGAGAGCATGAAGTCGGAATCGCTAGTAATCGTGGATCAGCATGTCACGGTGAATACGTTCCCGGGTCTTGTACACACCGCCCGTCACACCATGGGAGTGGGTTCCACCAGAAGTAGTTAGCCTAACCGCAAGGAGGGCGACTACCACGGTGAGATTCATGACTGGGGTGAAGTCGTAACAAGGTAGCCGTATCGGAAGGTGCGGCTGGATCACCTCCTTTCTAGAGAAATGCCCTCCGAGCCAGGTGTCCACTCCTATCGGCTGTCAGTAAAGCAGGATTGAGGATTCAGGATTGAGGATTCAGGGGGAAAGTTCTCGTCCCTCAGTCCCGGGCCGTTGATCCTGGATCCTGGAAACAGGGTCTGTAGCTCAGCTGGTCAGAGCACACGCTTGATAAGCGTGGGGTCGTTGGTTCAAATCCAACCAGACCCACCAGTGCTTCCCGGGGGTGTAGCTCAGTTGGGAGAGCGCCTGCTTTGCAAGCAGGAGGTCATCGGTTCGATCCCGTTCACCTCCACCAATGATTTCGCGCAGCGAAATCATTACTAAGGGTTCATAAATAAATCGTTTTGGACGCTTTATTTATGAATTCTTCGTTAGAAGAATTCATGGGCTGTAGCGCTCTTTAACAATTCGGAAGAAGTAAAGGTCTCGGTTCGATGCGGACCGCGGGCACACGCCTGCGCGTTCGTCTTGAATCGAGAACTGGGTTTGATTGTATCGCGCATTCAACAGACAAAAGGGTTGAATGCGGCAAACACGAGTTCTCTTTGACCGGAGCTTCGGGCCTAACCCGTCCGAGGGCTCAGGGTTATAGGGTCAAGCGAATAAGTGCATGCGGTGGATGCCTTGGCGATTACAGGCGATGAAGGGCGCGGCAGCCTGCGAAAAGCCCCGGGGAGCTGGCAAACAAGCTTTGATCCGGGGATGTCCGAATGGGGAAACCCGGCCCGCAAGGGTCACTTCCCGCTGAATTCAATAGGCGGGATAGAGCGAACCTCCTGAACTGAAACATCTCAGTAGGGAGAGGAAGAGAAATCAACCGAGATTCCGATAGTAGTGGCGAGCGAAATCGGAAAAGCCTGCAGCTTTTAGCCAACAACTTAGCAGAACGGTCTGGAAAGTCCGGCCATAGCGGGTGATAGCCCCGTATGCGAAAAGGCGATGGTAGAACTAGGGCTGCGACAAGTAGGGCGGGACACGTGAAATCCTGCCTGAACATGGGGGGACCATCCTCCAAGGCTAAATACTCGTAATCGACCGATAGTGAACCAGTACCGTGAGGGAAAGGCGAAAAGAACCCCGGGAGGGGAGTGAAATAGATCCTGAAACCGCATGCATACAAGCGGTCGGAGCTCCGCAAGGAGTGACGGCATACCTTTTGTATAATGGGTCAGCGACTTACATTCAGTGGCAAGCTTAACCTTATAGGGTAGGCGCAGCGAAAGCGAGTCTTAAATGGGCGACCAGTCGCTGGGTGTAGACCCGAAACCGGATGATCTACCCATGGCCAGGATGAAGGTAGGGTAACTCCTGCTGGAGGTCCGAACTCACTACCGTTGAAAAGGTAGGGGATGAGCTGTGGGTAGGAGTGAAAGGCTAAACAAATCCGGAAATAGCTGGTTCTCTCCGAAAGCTATTTAGGTAGCGCCTCGTGGTGACACCATCGGGGGTAGAGCACTGTTATGGCTAGGGAGCCGTCTAGGCTTACCAAACCATGGCAAACTCCGAATACCGATGAGTGAGTCCACGGGAGACAGTGCACCGGGTGCTAACGTCCGGACACGAGAGGGAAACAACCCAGACCGCCAGCTAAGGTCCCGAAGTGCAGTTAAGTGGTAAACGAAGTGGGAAGGCACAAACAGCCAGGAGGTTGGCTTAGAAGCAGCCATCCTTTAAAGAAAGCGTAATAGCTCACTGGTCGAGTCGTCCTGCGCGGAAGATGTAACGGGGCTCAAACTGCACACCGAAGCTGCGGGTGCGTGCATTCCACTTTAGTTCACTCCATTCGTTCATCAAAGTCGAGTCGAGTTGAGGAACGCCGAAGGGCGTTCGTCAATTTCGAATCGGCGCGATGAGCGCTTGACGTGACGGCGTACCTCGCCGACCACGCGAGGTTAAGCGCGGAAGCGCGGCCGACACCAAAGCCATGTCGAGTGAATTAAAGGGAATGCACGTGCAGTAGGAGAGCGTTCTGTAGGCCTGCGAAGGCGGATCGTAAGGTCCGCTGGAGGTATCAGAAGTGCGAATGCTGACATGAGTAGCGATAAAGGGAGTGAAAGGCTCCCTCGCCGTAAGCCCAAGGTTTCCTGCGCAACGTTCATCGGCGCAGGGTGAGTCGGTCCCTAAGGCGAGGCCGTAAGGCGTAGTCGATGGGAAACTGGTTAATATTCCAGTACCTCCGCACGATGCGAAGGGGGGACGGAGAAGGTTACGCGAGCCGGGTGTTGGATGTCCCGGTTCAAGCGTGTAGGCGTGCCGTCTAGGAAAATCCGGATGGCTTAGCTGAGGCGTGATAACGAGCGGGCTTGTCCCGCGAAGTCGCGGATACCATGCTTCCAGGAAAATCCTCTAAGCTCCAGTCGTGCGAGACCGTACCGTAATCGGACACACGTGGGCGGGATGAATATTCTCAGGCGCTTGAGAGAACTCGGGTGAAGGAACTCGGCAAATTGACACCGTAACTTCGGAAGAAGGTGTGCCCCGGTAGGTTGTAGTCGCACAGACGAAGGCCGATGGGGTTGCAGTGAAATGGTGGCTGCGACTGTTTAACAAAAACACAGCACTCTGCAAACACGTCAAGTGGACGTATAGGGTGTGACGCCTGCCCGGTGCCGGAAGGTTAAGTGATGGGGTGCAAGCTCTTGATCGAAGCCCCGGTAAACGGCGGCCGTAACTATAACGGTCCTAAGGTAGCGAAATTCCTTGTCGGGTAAGTTCCGACCTGCACGAATGGCGTAACGATGGCCACACTGTCTCCACCCGAGACTCAGCGAAGTTGAAGTGTTTGTGATGATGCAATCTCCCCGCTGCTAGACGGAAAGACCCCGTGCACCTTTACTGCAACTTTGCATTGGACTTTGATGAGGCCTGTGTAGGATAGCTGGGAGGCTTTGAAGTGGGGGCGCCAGCTCTCATGGAGCCGCCGTTGAAATACCAGCCTGGTGTTATTGAGGTTCTAACCTGGGCCCGTGAATCCGGGTCGGGGACCGTGCATGGTGGGCAGTTTGACTGGGGCGGTCTCCTCCCAAAGAGTAACGGAGGAGTGCGAAGGTACGCTTAGCGCGGTCGGCTATCGCGCTGAAAGTGCAATGGCAAAAGCGTGCTTAACTGCGAGACTGACAAGTCGAGCAGATGCGAAAGCAGGTCATAGTGATCCGGTGGTTCTGTATGGAAGGGCCATCGCTCAACGGACAAAAGGTACGCCGGGGATAACAGGCTAATTCCTCCCAAGAGTTCATATCGACGGGGGAGTTTGGCACCTCGATGTCGGCTCATCACATCCTGGGGCTGTAGCCGGTCCCAAGGGTATGGCTGTTCGCCATTTAAAGTGGTACGTGAGCTGGGTTCAGAACGTCGTGAGACAGTTTGGTCCCTATCTGCAGTGGGCGTTGGAAGTTTGAAGGGGGCTGCTCCTAGTACGAGAGGACCGGAGTGGACGCACCTCTGGTGTACCGGTTGTCACGCCAGTGGCATCGCCGGGTAGCTATGTGCGGAAGAGATAACCGCTGAAAGCATCTAAGCGGGAAACTCGCCTTAAGATTAGACTTCCCGGGGACTTGATCCCCCTGAAGGGTCGCGGAAGACCACCGCGTTGATAGGCCGGATGTGTAAGAGGAGCAATCCTTTGAGCTAACCGGTACTAATTGCCCGTGCGGCTTGATCCTATAACCGTGAGCACCACGGTTTGGGAAAACTCGTGAAATACGCTCAATCCCGCCTTTACTTCTTTCCATTGCGAGCGTCTTGCGGTTCACCCGATGTGAGCGGCTCGATGCTCAAGAGCTATGTCTGACGACTATAGCGAGGTGGACCCACCCCTTCCCATTCCGAACAGGGCCGTGAAACGCTTCAGCGCCGATGATAGTACGGTGTATTCCGTGCGAAAGTAGGACATCGTCAGGCACCCATGCAACAAAAAAGCCCGGCCTCATTGAGGTCGGGCTTTTTTGTTGCTTGCATGGGCGCCTGAGAGATGTCCTGCTTTCGGAACGACAACAAGCCGGCATTATTTGTATTGCGCGACAGCGCATTCGTGATGGCTGGCTTGTTGCGGCGGAGGCTAACTTGTCCGCATCCATTTGATGCAGACAATGTTAAGGCGCGAAGCGCCGGCCGGAACCAAAGTAGGACATCGTCAGGCACAAGAAAACGACGGCCGGCATCGACCGGAATCCGCAGTCCCGTTCAGAATAGGTGTCCACTTAGCAACTAAGCGGACACCTATCCGGTATTCGCAAACTGCCGATGGCGGACACCTACACCGCCCGCGGGAAGAGGGCCAGTACCGGACGCTTACCTTGATGATCCCGTAATGATCAGCGTTTACCTCTATTTCAGCACGCCGCGCTTGTGGAGCACGATCATCTGGAAATGGGCGGGCACGACGACACGGGTCCGCGGCGCGACTGCCTTGACCTCCGCGACGAACGTTTCGGCCTCGGCCCGCGCTTCGTGCTGCGGCGCGCCGAACGGCAGTCCCTGGTTGTCCCAGTGCGTCGCGATGATGATCCGCGGGCGGCCGAGGGCGCCGAGCAAACGTCGCGTGTAGTCGTGGATCTCCCGCCGGGGCTTGGCGGCGGCGATGAGCGCGACGTCGGGCCGCAGCCCGGCGACCTCGCGCTCGATGTAGTTCATCCCGCCGAAGAGCAGGACCTGCCAGCCACCGATCCGCACCATGTAGGCCAGCATCCCGCCCTCGACGTAGTCCTTGAGCCGCAGCGGCGTCTTCACGTCCCGCGGGATCGTTCCCGAGCTCCAGTAGTGCTTGTTCGACAATGCTGAGTGCAGGCTTGGAATGACCTTGATCGACAGCCGGTCGAACTGGAAGTCTTCGCCGCCGCGCGCGGTGATGATCTGGGCGTCTGGCACGCCGGAGGCGCGCGCGATGTTTGCAGTGCTCTCAGTTCCAATGACCGTCGCGCCGGTCTTGCGCGCGATGTGAGGCATGTCCATCGCATGATTGAAGTGCGAGTGTGAGAGGAGCACGAAGTCCGCTCGGGCGACATGCCGGTCGACCGTTTCGGTGTCGTGGGTCGGGGCCTCGGTGTAATCCACCACTGGACGCCGGTCGCCGGGCACCGTGGCGGCATCGGATGCGCCATACGGCCGGTTCTTGAAGCGCACCCGTGAAAAGTATGGGTCGAGCAGCACGGTCGTCGCTCCGTCCGTGAGCGACCAGCCGGCGGCGCCGAAGTGGGTCAGGCGAAGCTCCGCTCGACTTCCTTTCATAGCGTGCCTCCCTGTCGGTGCCAAGATGAGGTGGCCGATAGTTTGCCGCGCGCGCTCCGTCGACCAAGCGCTACGCCGTGCTCACCTGCCGCTCCGGCACCGCCACCGCCTCGAATTTCCCCACCACCTTCTGGTATCCGCCGTTCTCCTCCAGGGCCTCCTCGCGATAGAGCCCCAGCGGCTGGAGCATCGCCGAGTCGCTGTAGGAGAAGAGCACCGACTCTGAAGTCGCATGGTGCTCGTGGTAGGTCCAGCTCGGTACGACGAAAGTGTCTTTCTCCTCCCACTCGAAAACCTTGCCGCCGATCACCGAGCGTCCGTCGCCGTGAATGACATGGTAGATCGTGCCGCCGGCATGCCGATGGGCCCTGGTGTGCAGGCCCGCCGCGAGCAGGCTGGCGAAGCACGCGATCGTCGCCATGGCAGGGCCACCGGTCACCGGATTCACGTACTCGACCGACACGCCGTCGAACGGGCTCCCTTCGCTTTGCTCGGCCATGCGCTTCAACGCGGCGTAGGTCGCATCGAACCTGTAATTAATGAGCGGGGAGTGAATTGCGTCATGCTTGACCCATGTGGGGATCAGGCTTCCGGACCCGTAGAGGCGCTGCGAAAGATCATCCGGCCGGCTCAACGGATACCGCTTGTCCGGGTAGATTTCGAAGAAATTTGTTTCCAGTGCCTGCACCAGCGGAATGTCGAGGCCGTCCAGCCAAATCACCGGCTCGTCGCCTTCGTTGCCGTGGTCATGCCAGGTCCAGTTGGGCGTGGTTACGAAATCGCCCGGATCCATGTATGACTTCTCGCCGTTCACGGCGGTGTATGCGCCGCGGCCTTCGACGATCAGCCGCAGCGCATTTGCCGCGTGCCGGTGCGACGGGGCGATCTCGCCAGGCCTGATGATCTGGAGATTGGCGAGGAGGGTGCTCGAGGCCTGCCAGTCGGTGAGGATGCCAGGATTGGCCATGATCAGCACCCGCCGCTCGGCGAGCTCGATCGGCACGATGTCCGCGGCCCTCAGCAGCAGCGGCCGGTAGTCCTTGTATTTCCACAGGTAAGGAACGGTGGCCGGCTTTTTGGAAGCGCCCCCCGTCTGCCAGAGGCTGCGGCCGTGCATGCGCTTCACGTCCTCGTAGAACAAGTCCAGCGCGTCGGTGTCGCGCTTGGCGGCAACAGTTGTGCTCATCTTCTCGCTCCTTCGATTGCTGCGGCCGCGGAGGTGCTCCGAACCCAGCCCCGGCGGTTGCGCAGAATACCCTTATTCCAGTTCGGACAAGACTCGGGGTTACGCCGTACGCACTTGCGCCTCCTCCGGCGCGCGCCTCATCCATTGCAGGATAACGATCGTCCCCATGAGCACGAGACCGACCGCGTACGCCTGGTAGTGATATTCCCCCTCGTAGGGAGTCAGGAATGTATACAGGTGATCAATCGGCAGCATCAGGAACACGGCGGCGAGGCCCAGCAGGATGCGCTCGGCAATGGTCGCGTACTTGAACAGAAAACCTTCGAGAAACCCGGCCCAGGCAACGATCCCTATCAGGCAGGCGACGACGGTTGCGGCGATGTCGATGGTCTCGCCGGTCAGCAGCAACGGCGTGTAGATGAACAGGAAAGGCATGACGAATATCCACGAGGCAAGCTTGACCGACTCGATACTCGTCTTCATCGGGTCCCCGCCCGCAATCGCGCTCGCCGCAAGCGAGGCTAACGCGACGGGTGGGGTAACGGCGCTCGTCACTGCGACCCAGAAGCAGATCAGGTGCGCGGTGAGCGTCGGCACACCCAGATTGGTGAGGGCGGTCACGCTGAAGATGACCAGGATCACGTAGCTCGCGGTGATGGGCAGTCCCATTCCGACCACGTACCCGGCAACGATGACCCAGAAGATGGTGAGCGGGAGCAGACCGAAGCTGAATTCGATGAGCAGCGATGAGATGCGCCCCGGGAGATCGCTCTGCGTGGCGCTCGATAGCAGGATGCCGAGCACGCCGGCGATGCAGCCGATGATAAGCGTGTTCGTGGCGCCGGCCTCCATGGAGACCCAAACGCATTTCACGAGATCCACGAACGCATGGCGCAGCCGCCGCAGAGCTCCCGGACCCGAAACGGCCGATTGACTGGCGCCCGCTTCATGAGGCATGGGGGCGGGCCGCATCGCCGCGAACAGCACCTCGGCGAGCTTTAACGCGATGAATGCCGCAACCATCCAGAAGACAGCGTCGCCCCAGTTGAGTCCGCGCAGCGTGTCGGCAAACCAGGAGAAGGGCGCTCCCATTTGCAGGCCGTAGAAGTAGGCGAAGACGCCGAAGGCCACCGCGATCACGAAGAACGACTGCCCCGTACGCTCGGACCAGGGTGTGCGCACCGCCGCGAGGAGATCGGAGGCTTTCAGCAGCACGATGAGGAAGATGGTCTTGACGGCCGCCAGGAACGCCGAGTCCCCAATGACGAGGTAATAGACCATGACGGGAATCGGAAGGAGCAGATGCAGCCGCGGAATGATGGTGCTCCACGCGGGCAGCTCCTCGACCGGAACGCCGTGCAATCCACGCCGCACCGCGCGGATGTACACGATGCATGCGACGGAGAGGTAATAGAGGAGCGCCGGGATCAGCGCGATCTTGATCACATGAAAATAGCTGGTCTCCGTCAGCTGCGCGAGAAGGAAGGCGCCCGCCCCCATGACCGGCGGCATGTAGGTTCCGCCGGTCGAAGCAGCCGCCTCTACGGCACCGGCGAACTCGGCACGGTAACCAACCCGCTTCATCAACGGAATGGTGAAGGTCCCGGTCGTCACGACGTTCGCCACGCCGCTGCCCGAGATCATGCCGAACAGCCCGCTCGACACCACCGCCGTCATTCCCGGCCCGCCGGTTCTCTGGCCGGTGAGGCGGTAGGTCGTGTCGATGAACAGCTCGCCGAGGCCGGTCTTCTCGAGGAACGCGCCGACGATGACGAAGATCACGACGTAGGTCGCAAACACGTCGACGATGAGCCCCGTCATGCCGTCGTACTCGAGCATCAAGAATTCCATCACACGCGCGATGCCGAATCCCTGATGGCGGAAGAGCCCGGGCGAGATCTGCGCGATCGGCTCGAATCCGTAGATCAGGAAGAGCAGGCCTATCAGCGGGATGACCGGTCCGACGATACGCCGCGCGATATCGAAGGAGACGGCGGCCAGCAGGCCCGAGAAAAACACGACTTCCACCGGGACGGGGCTGCCCACCCGCGCCGAAAGCTCCTGGTTGGATGTCATCCACCACCCGACGGAGGAGATGGCGGAAAGCAGGTACAGCCAATCGGAGAACGTCGGGCTTTCCGGAATCTTCCGGCGCGTAGCCTCCCACCAGTACAGCGCCATGCCTGCCAGTCCGCCGGTGGCGGCTACCAGCAGCACTCTGATGCCGGTGAAATCGTTCCACAGCTCCGTGTGATCGATGAGGCCCCAGTAGGCCCAGATCGCGAGAAACGCGCCCATGAATACGATCGAAAGGAGCGCGATCATCTCGTCGAGCCAGATGACGCCGGCCCGAAGAGGCTTCTGGCGCCCCTTGAAAACGAGGATGGACAGGACCGCGACGCCGAGGAGGTAGGTGCCCTTGAAAATCTCCAGGATCGGCGGGCCGAAGAACGAGATGTGAATGAAGAAATACGAAAAAGCGACCGCCACCAGCGACAGGATGACGCGGGCGGGCCCGCGAAGCGTCCGGGGGACGCTCAAGCCCTCGGCGATAAGGCCTAGCTTTGTAAGGACGGAAATCACCGTACCGGCCATGTCTTACTCCATCGCAACCCTGTCGCCTTGATCTGGCGTGTCTACGTGAAGGGGGCGGATATCCGCCCCCTTCACGAGTTGCTGCTTTGACGTAGTACTGCGAAGCCCGGAGGGAGATCAGAACCCTTTGACGATCGTCTCCGGAACCTTCACGCCGCGCTCCTTCCAGTAACGAGCGGCCGCCGGATGGACCAGGATCTTGTGCTCGACGAGGGCATCGAACGAGCCGCCCAGGTCCTTCCAGTAAGTCGCCGCCTTCGTGAGTTGCTCCATGCCCTTGGGAGAGGCGATGACTTTCAGCATGTCGTACACGGCGTCATCCGACATCTGCTTGTGCACTATCCACCAGACGTCGTAGGCGATGGAGCGGGCGGGCTGGTCCACCCCTTTTACCTCTTTCAGAGGCGGGATCGTGACGGGTGAATAGAAGCGGAAGGCGGAGGTCACCTTCTTCTGTTCTTCCTCGGTCAGACCGACGTAGCGGACGGGTTTGCTGATCGAAAGCTGAGTTAGCGCCGGGATGACGAACGGAACGCCCGCGGAGCAGAACACGTCCACCTGCCGGTCCCCGAGGGCACGCGCCGATGCCGCGAACCCCAGGTAGCGCGCGTCGATCTGCTCCAGCATGCCGAGAGCCTTGAAGACGTTGACGCAGTTGACGCTGCTGCCCGAGCCGCGCGAGAGCAGGTTCACCACCTTGCCTTTCATGTCGGAGAAGGACTTGATCGGACTGTCCGCCAGAACGGCGAAGATCTGGGACTGAGCACGGACACGGGCGACGACGCGGAAGTTCTTGTTCGCGCCATCCTTCTCGAAGAGGCCAACGCCGTTCCAGGACTGATAGATCTGGCCGATATGGCCCCAGGCGGTCGCATACTCACCCAGGCCGACGCGACGCACATTCGCCACCGAGCCAGCGGAAGGGGTGTACAGAAAGTTGTATTTTCCTTTGAGCTCCTGGTTGAGCAGCTGGGTGCCCGCGCTGGTCGCCGGATGCCACGCGCCGCCCGACGGCCCGCCACCGAACCGGTAGGTCGTTTCCGCCTGGGCCGCGCCCGCGAGGAAGGCCGCGGACGCCGCAATGGCGGTCACACAAATAGCTAGTTTTTTCATTTGAATCCTCCTCCTTACGTGGATGAGCTTGATTAGGATCCTGCAGCACGGCTCAGAACCGGACGGGACCCCACGAATGCCATTGTCTCTGTCTTCCGTGCGACAGGCAACGACGGGTCGTGCCACATGCTAACAGCAGACCGACGGAGGATCATTCCTTTGACGCCAGTGCCTCCGCGGCTACGTCGCAGACGTGCCTCTTGAGAAGTGTCGTGCGACGCGCGTTGCGCTGCATTGCAGAGGGAGTAGTGAAGTAGAACATTAACTATGTTACGTATCCCATTAAACAATATAATATTTATTGTCTCTGTAGGAATGAGGCCAATCACGACTGATGCCCGCATGAGCAGGAAACGCTGTTCGAGCGATTTGGGTGGATGGACGTTCGTCGGCAGTTGCTTGGTGTTCTTGAATTGCGTTCTAGTGAAAATCCCGCGAGGGCGCTGCAAGCCGGCCAAGCATCCAGCTGTGGTCGGTCAGCCGCCGCGCAACGAGATGCACCACTTCTCCTTCCCGCTGGATTTTGCCCTCAACGCCGAGCAGGCTTGAGTGGAGCAGCTCGCGTCGCTGTTTTTCCACCAGATCGCGCCATACTACGACGTTGACATAGCCGGTCTCATCTTCGAGCGTCACGAACACCACGCCCTTGGCGGTCGAGGGGCGCTGGCGGCAGGTGACGAGGCCGGCGATGCGCGCGGGCCGGCCGTTCGCCAGGCAGCTCAATTCGGAAGCCGTCGCGAGCCGCATGCGCGCAAGGCGCCGCCGCAGCAGCGCGAGCGGGTGGCGCCCCAGCGTGAGCCCCAGGCTGCCGTAGTCCGCGACGAGGTCTTCGCCCTCGGTGGGGGCGGAAAGGCGCGGTGCGCTTTCCCTGATCGGCGCATCGCTCAGCAGCCGGGGCAGGGCTTCCGCGCCGGTCGCCTGCCAGTGCGCGAGACGGCGGTGGCCTGCCAGTCGGGCGAGCGCGCTTGCCGCGGCGAGGCTGCGCAGATCGCGCTGGTCGAGGCTTGCGCGTCGCGCAAGATCTTCTACGTCGGCGAAGGGCGACCGCAGGCGTGCGGCAACGATGCGTTCGACGCTGGCCTGCGACAAGCCCTTCACCATTAGCAGTCCGAGACGGACTGCCGGCCGACCCTCTCCCTCCCCCTGACAGGGGGAGGGTTGGGATGGGGATTCCAGCGTGCATTCCCAGTCGCTCGTGGTCACATCGACCGGGCGCACTTCTACGCCGTGACGGCGGGCATCCTGGACGAGCTGGGAAGAGGAGTAGAAGCCGAGCGGCTGGCTGTTCAGCATCGCGGCAAGAAACGCGGCGGGCTCGTGGTGCTTGAGCCATGCCGAGACATAGGCAAGCAGCGCGAAGCTGACAGAATGGGACTCCGGGAACCCGTATTCGCCGAAGCCGAGGATCTGCTGGTAGATGCTCTCGGCGAACTCGCGCGAGTAGCCGCGCGCGAGCATGCCGCTCACGAGGCGGCTGTAACAATGCTCGAGCCCGCCCTTGCGCCGCCATGCCGCCATCGAGCGCCGCAGGCCATCGGCCTCGCCAGGGGTGAAGCCGGCGGCGACGATGGCGAGCTGCATCACCTGCTCCTGGAAGATCGGCACGCCGAGCGTGCGCCGAAGCACCTGCTCGACGGCTTCCGAAGGATAGGTGACCGGCTCCAATCCCTGCCGGCGGCGCAAATAGGGATGAACCATGCCGCCCTGGATCGGCCCGGGGCGCACGATCGCGACCTCGATCACGAGATCGTAGAACTCGCGGGGCTTCAACCGCGGCAGCATCGACATCTGCGCCCGGGATTCGATCTGGAAGACACCGATGGTGTCGGCGTGCCGGATCATCTCGTATACCGCCGCGTCATCGCCGCGGTCGAGAATGGCCTGCATCGCAAGATCACTGCCGCGGTAGCGGTTGACGAGGTCGAGGCAGCGCCGGATCGCGGAGAGCATGCCGAGGCCCAGAACGTCGACCTTCAGCAGGCCCAGCGCGTCGAGATCGTCCTTGTCCCATTGAATCACCGAGCGCTCGGACATCGCCGCGTTCTCGACCGGGACGAGCTGCGATAGCGGCCCGCGCGAGATCACGAAGCCGCCGACGTGCTGCGAGAGGTGCCGTGGAAAGCCGACGAGGTCGTTGACCAGCCTTACCAGGCGCTCGATTACGGGGCTCTCGGGGTCGAAGCCGCCCTCCCGCAGGCGCTCGGGCAGCGCGCGCCGTCCGTCCCACCAGTTCATGGATTTCGCCAGGCGGTCCACCTGCGAGAGCTCGAGGCCGAGCGCCTTGCCCACATCGCGCAGCGCGCTCCTCGGCCGGTAGGTGATCACGGTCGCGGCGAGGGCGGCGCGGCTGCGCCCGTACTTGCGGTAGACATGCTGGATCACTTCTTCGCGCCGCTGGTGCTCGAAATCGACGTCGATGTCGGGCGGCTCGTTCCGCTCGCGCGAGATGAAGCGCTCGAACAGCACGCTCATGCGCGCCGGATCGACTTCGGTGATGCCGAGGACGTAGCACACGGCGGAGTTGGCGGCGCTGCCCCGTCCCTGGCACAGGATGCTCCGTGAACGCGCGTACTGGACGATGTCATAGACGGTCAGGAAGAAATGCTCGTAGCGAAGCTCCGCAATCAACGCGAGCTCGTGCTCGATCAGGTGGCGCACATGCTGCGGCGTCCCGTGCGGAAAGCGCCGGGAGAGGCCCGTCTCGGTGAGGCTGCGCAGGTAACTCGCCGGGGTGTGCCCCGGAGGAACGATCTCATCCGGATACTCGTATCGCAGGCTGTCGAGAGAGAAGTTGCAGCGCCTGGCGATGTTGAGCGTCTCGGCCAGCAGCTCGGGGGGATAGACCTGGGCGAGCCGCGCCCGCAGCCGCAAATGTCGTTCGGCATTGGGGTAGAGCGCGTGACCGGCCTCGTGGACAGAGATGCCGAGACGGATCGCGGTCAGCGTGTCCTGCAGCGGCCGGCGCGAGCGCACGTGCATGTGCACATCGCCTGCTGCGACGAGGGGCAGGCGCGAGCGCCTGCCGGTCTCCTGCAGCGCGGCAAGCCGCGCGCGGTCGTTCGGACCGCATAGCAGTTCCACGGCGATCCAGGCGCGTCCCGGGAAGCGCTCGGCGACATAGCGCGCGTCTTCGAGGTCCAGCCGTACACCCGGGACGAGCAGCACGAGGCAGCCCGGAAGCCCGTCCTCCAGGTCACCGCGGGCAAGCCGGTAGCGGCCCTTGGCCGAGCGCATCCGGCCGCGGGTGATGAGCGCGCAGAGACTGCCATAGCTCTCGCGATCGGTCGCGAGCAGCACCAGCTTGAGACCGTCGTCGAGCCGGATTTCCGTGCCGACGATGAGCTTGAGTCCTGCGTTTTTTGCGGCGACATGCGCGCGCACGGCGCCGGCGACGGAGCATTCATCGGTGATGGCAAGCGCGCTGTAGCCGAGCGCCCGCGCGCGCTCGACCAGCTCTTCCGGCCGGGAGGCTCCCCGCAGGAAGGTGAAATTGGAAAGGCAGTGCAGCTCGGCGTACTCGGGCAGGGAGTTCATGAAATCAAGAGCCAAAAGCATTTGCCACAGAGAACACAGAGATCACAGAGGAGAAGCAAGGACCATCAGTTTTCTCTGTGTCCTCTGTGCTCTCTGTGGCTGAAGTTTTCTATGCAAAAAAACCGTGCAGGTACCAGCCGCCATCGTAGCGGCACTCGCGATAGACCCACAGCAGGGCATGCGCGGGATTGCGGGCGATGAAATAGTCGCGCGCGATATCGGCCCCGTCCCACCA
>Ga0302046_10000482_pt1 | contig 40282 bp, 32 predicted proteins | sample RVTome_11_FD_200261 | JGI IMG/M metagenome (GOLD analysis project Ga0302046, IMG submission 200261) | Soil microbial communities from uranium-contaminated site in the Upper Colorado River Basin, Wyoming, United States - RVT147D111 (version 2) ...
CCCACACCAGACTGACCGCCAGCCCCTCGCCGACGTCGAAGAAGCCGATGCTGGTCCGCAGGTCCAGGGAGGAGCCGACCTTGAAGTCGGCCCCGAACCCGAGGCCGAAACGCAGGTCGTCGTCGGCAGGGCCATCCACGACCACGAAGCCCAATGTGGGTTGCGCGTAGGCCACGAAGCTCACGCCTTCGAGATCCACCCGGCGTCCGAGGGAGAGGCCCGCCATCGGGACCATCCAGGCGTCGAACTCGACCGTGCCGATCCCGGCCACGAACGCGCCATCGAGCGGGAAGGACTCGGAGTGTTCGAGCAGCCGCATGCGGCCTTCGCCGCCGAGCACGAACGAGCCGCCGGCCCCGGTTCCCGGGTTGTCTATGTACCCGCCCTTGATCCCGATGTCGAACTTCTTGTAGCCGAACCGGAACTGCCCCTCGATGCCGACGTTGTCGAAGCCCACCCAGGCGCCCGTGGCGCCGAACTCGTGCCGCTCGAAGGCGCGGTAGGGCGCGTTGAACGAGGGCGTGAAGCTCGCCTGCGCGGCGGCGACCCCGGCCGTCAGGACGAGCGCCGCCAAGGCGGCCAGCGGAATGCGCTTGGACATGGTGTGTCTCCTTGAAGCTGGGGTCTATTCGGCGCTCGCCTGCTCGGCGATCACGCGAACGGTGTTGTCCATCACCTGGAGGAACCCGCCCCGCACCCGGATCGCGACCGTGCCACCCTTGGCCCGCACCGTGAGCCGGCCGGTCCCGAGCATCGTGAGAAACGGCGCGTGACGCGGCAGGATACCCACCTGGCCGTCGAACGCGGGGGCGGACACCGCGTCCGCCTCGCCGTCAAATACCACCCGCTCGGGCGCGATCACCGTGACGCGCATCACGTGTGCATCTGGGCGGCGGCCTCGGTCACGTCCTCGATGCCGCCCTGCATGTAGAAGGCCTGCTCCGGCAGGTGGTCGAACTCGCCGGACACCACCCGCTCGAAGCTCTCGACCGTTTCGCCGAGCTTCACGTACTTGCCCTTGCGGCCGGTGAACGCCTCCGCGACGTGGAACGGCTGCGACAGGAACCGCTGCACGCGGCGCGCGCGGGCCACGAGCTGCTTGTCCTCCTCGGACAGCTCGTCCATGCCGAGAATGGCGATGATGTCCTGGAGCTCCTTGTACCGCTGCAGAATCCGCTGGACCTCGACGGCGGCCTGGTAGTGCCGATCGCCAAGATACTGCGCGTCCAGGATCCGGCTCGACGAATCGAGCGGGTCCACCGCGGGATAGATCCCGATCTCGGTGAGCGCCCGCGACAGCACCACCGTGGCGTCGAGGTGGGCGAACGCCGTGGCCGGCGCCGGGTCCGTCAGGTCGTCGGCGGGGACGTAGATGGCCTGCACCGACGTGATGGATCCGGACTTGGTGGAGGTGATTCGCTCCTGAAGATCCCCCATCTCCGTGGCCAGCGTGGGCTGGTACCCCACGGCGCTCGGCATGCGACCGAGCAGCGCCGACACCTCGGAGCCCGCCTGCGTGAACCGGAAGATGTTGTCAATGAAGACCAGCACGTCCTGGTGCTCGCGATCCCGGAAATACTCCGCGATCGTGAGGCCCGAGAGCCCCACGCGGAGCCGGGCGCCGGGCGGCTCGTTCATCTGCCCGTAGATCAGCGCCACCGAGTCGAGCACGCCGCTTTCCTTCATCTCGAGATAGAGATCGTTGCCTTCGCGCGTGCGCTCGCCGACGCCGCAGAACACGGAGCGGCCGCCGTGCCCCTTCTGGACGTTGTTGATCAGCTCCATGATGATGACCGTCTTGCCCACCCCGGCGCCCCCGAACAGGCCGATCTTGCCGCCCTTCACGAACGGCGCGAGCAGGTCCACGACCTTGATGCCCGTCTCGAACACCTGCGTCTTGGGCTCGAGGTCCACGAACTTGGGCGGGTGCCGGTGAATGGGCCACCGCTCCGCGCTCGCCGGAATGGGCTCCCCGTCATCCACGGGCTCGCCGATCACGTTGAGGATGCGGCCGAGCGAGAACTCCCCCACCGGCATCGTGATCGGCTGGCCGGTGTTGCGCACCTTCATGCCGCGCACGACGCCGTCCGTACTGCTCATGCCCACGGCGCGCACCTGGTTCCGCCCGATGTGCTGCTGCACCTCGGCCGTGACCTTGAGGTGGGTCCCCGCGACCTCTTCGTCCAGCTCGAGGGCCGTCAGGAGGTCCGGCATGTGCTCGGGCTCGAATTCCACGTCGAGCACCGGGCCGATGACCTGGACGACTTTGCCGAATGCCTTAGCCATGTGAGTTCCTCAAAACCAACGTGTAGCGTATAGCGTGTAGCGTTAAGCGGGTCTCGGCGTCGGCCTTGCGCGTGCAGGTACGCGACACGCTACACGCTGCACGGCCGGCTTCATCCCGCCAATCCCGCCGCTCCGCCCACGATCTCCGCGATCTCCTGCGTGATCTGGGCCTGCCGCGCCCGGTTCAAGGAGCGGCGCAGCGTGTCAATCATCTCACCCGCGTTGTCCGTGGCGCTCTTCATGGCCGTCCGCCGCGCGCCCTGCTCCGAGGCCGCCGTCTCCACCAGGGCCCGGTAGACCTGGTTCCGGAGGTACAGGGGCAGCAGCGCCTCGAGCAGGACCGCGGCTGAGGGCCGGAGGATGTAGAACGGCGGCGCCCGTCGCGTCCCGGCGCGCGCGGGTGCGGCAAGCGGGAGCACCGGGAGCCGCGTCGGCGGCGTGGAGAGCGGGCTCACGTACCGGGCGAAGATGATCTCGACGCCATCCAGCTCGCCCGCCACGTAGCGCGTGATCAGCGGCGCCACCAGCTGGTCCGCGTGCTCCATCGTGGGCCGGTCGCCGATGTCCTGGCGCTGCGAGGCCACCGCGCGCCCGATGAAGCGGAAGAACCCGATGCCTTTCCGCCCGACCAGGTGCAGTTCGGCCTCGGTGCCCTGCGCCTCGAGCGCGCCCAGCCGGTGCCGCGTCTCGCGGATCAGGTTGGCGTTGAACCCCCCGCACAGGCCGCGGTTGCTGGAGAGCCCGATGACCGCCACGCGCCGCGGCACGCCCACGGGGACGCGCAGCAGCGGGAACCGCTCGGCGAGATCCGGATTCAGGAGATCCCCGAGCACGTCGGCGAGCGCCTGCGCGTAGGGCCGCGCCCCCACGACGCGGTCCTGCGCCCGCTTGAGACGTGAGGTGGCCACCATCTCCATGGTCTTCGTGATCTGCCGGGTCTTCTCGACGGAGCGGATCCGGCGCCGGAGCTCCCGCGTCTTGGCCATCAGCCCATTGCCTTGAAGTCCTCGATGGCCTTGCGGACCTGCGCGGTCAGCTCGTCGTCGAGCGCGCGCTTGGTGCGGATCGTCCGGCCCAGCTCGGGCCGGCTGGCCGCCACGAAGGCCAGGAAGTCGGCTTCCCACTGCCGCACGCGGTCCACCGGCACGTCGTCCAGAAAGCCGTTGGTCACGGCGTAGATGACCATGATCTGCTGTTCGACCGGCATGGGCCGGTACTGCGGCTGCTTCAGCACCTCCACGATCCGCTGCCCGCGCGCGAGCTGCTTCTGCGTGGCGGCGTCGAGGTCCGACGCGAACTGGGCGAACGCCTCCAGCTCGCGATACTGCGCGTAGTCCAGCCGCAGCCGTCCGGCCACCTGCTTCATGGCCTTGATCTGGGCGTTGCCGCCGACGCGCGACACTGAGATGCCGGGGTTGATCGCGGGCCGGACGTTGGCGTAAAACAGGTCGGTCTCGAGGAAGATCTGGCCGTCCGTGATCGAGATGACGTTGGTGGGGATGTACGCGGACACGTCCCCCGCCTGCGTCTCGATCACGGGCAGCGCGGTGAGCGATCCGCCGCCGTTCGCGTCGGACAGCTTGGCCGCGCGCTCGAGCAGCCGCGAGTGGAGATAGAACACGTCGCCCGGGTACGCCTCGCGGCCCGGAGGCCGGCGCAGCACGAGGGAGAGTTGCCGGTACGCCGCCGCCTGCTTCGAGAGGTCATCGTACACGCAGAGCGTGTGTTTCCGCTCGTCGTACATGAAGTACTCGGCCATCGCGCACCCGGCGTAGGGCGCGATGTACTGGAGCGGCGCCGGGTCCGCCGCGCTCGCCACGACCACGATGGAGTACTCCATCGCGCCGTGCTCCTTGAGCCGCTCCACCACCGACGCGACCGTCGAGTTCTTCTGCCCGATCGCGATGTACACGCAGATCACGCCTTCGCCCTGCTGATTGATGATCGTGTCCACCGCGATGGCGGTCTTGCCGGTGCCCCGGTCGCCGATGATCAGCTCCCGCTGCCCGCGCCCGATCGGGATCATGGCATCAATGGCCTTCACACCCGTCTGCAACGGCTCCTTCACGGGCTGGCGGGCCACGATCCCCGGCGCCTGCGATTCGAGCTTCCGCGACTTGGCGGCCTTGATGGGTCCCAGCCCATCCAGGGGCTGGCCCAGCGGATTCACCACGCGGCCCACCAGGGCGGGGCCCACCGGGACCTCGAGCACGCGCCCGGTGCGGCGGACTTCGTCCCCCTCGCGGAGCTGGAGGTAGTCGCCCAGGATGACGGCGCCGAGACTGTCCTCCTCGAGGTTCAGCGCCAGGCCGCTGATCGTCTCCCCGCTCTCCGAGGACGTGAACTCCAGCATCTCGCCGGCCATGGCGGAGGCGAGTCCATACACCCTCGCCGTGCCGTCCTTCACCTCCAGAATGGAGCCGACCTCCTGGATGTCGAGCGGCTTGAGCTCCGCCGCCGCGATCTCGCGCAGGAGGACGTCCTTGAACTCACCGGGTCGGAGAATGGAATCCGTCGCCATGCCAGCAGCAGCCGTGGTTGAAGTCGGAGGTTGGGATAAAGCTTGTGAAAAGTATCACAAGCCCCCCGTGCCGCAACCCGCACGCCTCGACGGGCACGGCGCGTCAAATCCTACTTCGCATGCGGCCCCGGAGGAAGCGCGCCAGCACGCCGCGCGGGCCCATCCGTCCGAGGGTGCTCGGCAGCGCGCCGGCAATCCGGCGCGCGGTGCCGGAGAGGTGGCCGGGGCTCGCGAACCGCAGCAGGGCGGCGCACGTCCGCACGTCGTAGCCGGGATTGCGGAGGAGGTCCGCGGCGCAGGTGATGCGTGTGAGGTCAATCACCCGCTTCAGGTTCGGCGCGCCGCCGGCCCCGAACTCGCGCGACAGATGCTCGCGGCTCGTGCCGACGGCCCGGGCCACGTCGCTGGTGGTCAGCCGCCGGCCCGCGCCCGCCAGCGCCACGCCCCACGCGCGTCGCTGCACGTCCTCGACGAGTCGCAGCAGGCGGGGCGCGTCGGCCAGCTCCCGCTCCCGCTGGCGGCTGGCCGCCCGGGCGGCCACCAGCTCCCCCGCGACGGGCTCATCCACGCCCTCGACCAGCAGGCCTTCCACGCCGGCCGAGAGGACGTCGGCGAACTGCCGGGCATCGTCGGCTCGAAGCGGTCCGAAGCCGAAGACGGGGATGCGCGGAAAGCGATCCCGCAGCGCGGGCAGCGGCGCCGCCCAGTCCGCGCCCCGGACCCGGACCAGGACGGCGTCCACCAGCTCCCGGCGCAGGAGGGCAACCACGGCATCGAGATCCCGGCAGGATCGGATCCCGATGGAGCCCGGGAGGCCGCGGCGGAGCGCGGCGCGCCAGCCCGGGTTGGCGCCCACGAGGGCCAGCACCGGCATCAGACGGGACCCGAGGGATCGAGCACCCCTCCCGCGACCAGGACCCGGGCGGCCTGGAGCACGCGGCGCGCGTTCTCGTGCGTCAGCCGGACCTCCGCCTCGTCGAACGGCAACCAGACACAGGCCGAGATGCCCTCTTCCCCCTGGGGCGTCGCGTCACCGGCGTCGGACGAGAACAGGAAGAAGTGGCAGAATTTGTGGATCAGGTCGCCGCGGAACCGGAAGTACCAGTCAATCCGGCCCAGCCCGTCGTGCAGCGCGAGGTCGTCGAGTCCCGTCTCCTCGGCGATCTCGCGGCGGGCGGCGTCCTCGGGACCTTCGCCGTCGTGGAGATGCCCCTTGGGAAACCCCCAGTTGCGATGGCCGTCCCGGATGAGGAGATAGCGCATGCCGTCGGGGCAGCGGCGCACCACCACGCCTCCCGCGCTGGTCTCCTTCCGGGCGCGCTCCCGAGCCACTAGAAAACCGAGAACTTGAAGTACTTGCGCGGATTGGCCTGGATGTCGGCGAGGAGCGAGCGGAGCTGCTGGACCGCGAGGGTGGTCTCGACGTAGAGCGTCGAGTCCCCCACGAGCAGGCCGATGGTCCCGGCGCGGTTCTGGATCCGCGTCATCACGGAGTCGGCGGCGTGGATCACCCGCACCAGGCTCTGCTGGTTGTCGCGGGCCGCGCCGACGAGCTCGCTGAACCCGCGGGTGGCCTCCGCGACGTGCTCCGACGCCACCTGGGTGTTCTCGAGGATACGGGTCAGCTCGCCCTGGTTCGTGGCGGAGTCCACCCGCGCGAGGGAGGCCTCGAGCGAGACGGCCGCGCGGGACAGCACGGACGAGCCCTCGTCGAGCCGCTCCCCGACGCCCCGCAGCACGTCGGTCTGCTGCTCGGTGAATTGAGCGATCTGATCGGCCACGCGCCCGAAGTCGCGGATGGACTCCTGGAGCTGCATGACGGCGGTGGAGTCGAACGCCTGCTGGATCCGGGACGAGACCGACGCGATGTCGGTGGCGATGCGCCCCGCCTGGGCGGTGAGCTGGCCGATGTCGGGCAGGGTGGCCCCCGGCCACAGCCCGTCCCCCTCCGCCACCGCTTCCGCGAGGTCCCGGCGGACGTTGGGATCGTCCGGCGCCTGCGCGAGGCTGATGATGCCGGCCTGCCACTCGCCGAACAGCGACGCCGAGGCGGCCACGATGGCCGGATCGGCGGGCAGCGCCACGTCTCCATAGATCTGGACGTCCGCCTCGACCCAGTTGCGTTCGCCGAGGCGGATGCCCGCGACGCGGCCCACGCGGACGCCGCGGAGGACGACCGGGTCACCCACCCCCAGGCCGCCCACGGTCCGGAACCGCGCCGAATGGGTGGTGGCGCCGCGGGCGAGGTCGGCCTGCGACAGCCACAGGGTTCCCGCCACCACCAGCACCAGGGCGCCGAACACGGTCACGCCCACGACCAGCTCGTCGCGGCGCTTCATGCGCCCGCCCCCCACGCCGCCTCGGCGTCCTGCGCGCCCTCGGGCCGGCCTTCCACGAACTGCCGGACCACGGCGTCGTGGCTGCCCCGGATGGCGTCCACCGAGCCCACCTGCCGGACCTGGCCACGGAACAGCATGGCAATGCGGTCGCCCACCGCGTAGGCGCTGCGCATATCGTGCGTCACGACGACGCTGGTCACGCCATAGGTCTCCCGGGTGCGGACCATGAGCTGGTCCATGACCGCGGCGGTCACCGGATCGAGCCCGGTGGTCGGTTCATCATAAAGGATAAACTTGGGGCGCAACACAATGGCGCGCGCAATCCCCACCCGTTTTCGCATCCCGCCCGACAGCTCCGACGGGAGCCGGTCCTCCGAGCCCGCGAGCCCCACCACGGCGAGCGCGTCGGCGCTGCGGTCGGCGATCTCGGCGTCCGCCACGCCCTGGCGCCGGAGGCCGAGCGCCAGGTTCTCGGCCACCGTCATGGAGTCGAACAGCGCGGCGAACTGGAAGACGAAGCCGATCCGCGCGCGTACCGCCGTGAGCCGCTCGCGGTCGAGCGCGTGCACGACCTGGCCGTCCACTTCCACCGCCCCGTGGTCGGGATCCAGGAGGCCCACGATGAGCTTCAGGGCCACGCTCTTGCCCGCGCCGGAATGCCCGATGATGACGGTCGTCTGGCCATCCGGAATCTCCAGCGAGAACCCCTCGAGCACGCGCTTCGGGCCGAACGCCTTGTGGACGTCGCGGAAGACGATCACAGGAGCACCAGGGCCCAGAAGGCGTCGAGCACGAGGATGAGCTGCGCGCTCACGACGACGGCGCGCATGGTGGCCTGTCCCACTTCCTCGGCCCCGCGGCGCACGCCGAGGCCCCACGCGCACCCGACGAGCGCGATGACGAACCCGAACGACATGCTCTTCACGAGCCCGAACCACACGTCCTTGAACTGGTAGAACAGCCGGAGTCCGTGCGTGAACTCGACGGCCGAAAGCTCGAGCAGGTTGACCGCGGCCACCAGGCCGGCGAGGACGCCGGCGGCGATGGCCACCGCCACTACGACCGGGAACATCAGGGTGGCCGCGAGCACGCGCGGAACCACCAGGTACGACGTCGGGTCGTAGGCGAGGGTCTCGAGCGCGTCCACCTGCTCCGTGACCCGCATGGTCCCGAGCTCCGCGGCAATGTTCGCGCCGATCCGGCCCGCCAGCGCCAGGCCGGTGAGCACGGGCCCGAGCTCGAGCATGATGGACTTGCCCACCGCGGTGCCCACGAAATAGAGCGGGACCGCGCCGGTGAACGTGTATGAGGCCTGGAGGGAGAGGACGATGCCCGTGAACACCGAGATGAACAGGGCGATCGGGAGGGAGTCCACCCCGATGCGGCGCATCTGGACGACCGTCAGCGCGGGCCAGACCTCCACGTCGCGGAGGCCACGGCCGAGGTCGCCAAGGAGCACGCCGAGGCGTCCGAGCGCGGTGAGCCAGCGCTCGACCGGAGCGGTGACAAGACGAAGCACCGGGCGAATTTAACTCCGGGAGCGGAGGGCGGTGAGGGCGGGGCCCTCGCTGCCCTCGCTGCTTACGCCGCGAAGCTCGCCAGCGCCTTCCCCACGTCGCCTTCGCGGAGGCGCTTGAGGGCGCGGTCGCGGAGCTGGCGCACCCGCTCCCGCGTGACGCCGAGCATGCCGCCGATTTCCTCCAGCGTGTGCTCGCGTCCGCCGTCGAGCCCGAAGTACAGCCGGAGCACCTTGGCGTCGCGGGCCGGCAGCGACTGGAGCGCCGTCTCGACCTCGTCGCTCAGGAACCGCTCCATGGTCTTCTCTTCGGTGTCCGGCATGTCCTCGGCGATGAACCGCTCGATGAGCGAGCGGTCGCCGTCGGGATCGAGCGGGGCATCGAGCCGGACCTCGCCCGTATTGAGCGCGGCCAGGGACTGGACGACCTCGAGCGACAGGCTCGTGGCTTCCGAGATCTCCTCGGGCGTGGGCTCGCGCCGCAGCTCCTGGCGCAGCGCCTCCGCGGTGCGGACGATCTTGGAGAGGTCGGCGGTGCGGTTGAGCGGCACCCGCACCGTCCGGCCGTGCCGCGCGAGCGACGCGAGGATGGCCTGACGGATCCACCACACGGCGTAGGAGATGAACTTCACGCCCTGGTCCGGATCGAACTTCCGGGCCGCGGTGAGGAGGCCCACGTTCCCTTCGCCGATCAGGTCGGTGAGCGGGAGGCCGCGGTTCTGGTACTTCTTGGCCACCGAGATGACGAAGCGCAGGTTCCGCTTGGCCAGCTCCTGCATGGCCTCCTGGTCGCCGGCGCGGACCTTCTTGGCAAGGGCGATCTCCTCGTCCGGCTTGAGGAGCGGCGTCTTGCTCACTTCGTAGAGGTACTGGTCGAGCAGGTCGCGATCATCCTCGTTGGCGGCGATGATCGGCGCCTGGCGGCGACGACGCTTCTTGCGCTGCGGATTGGCCATGGCGCTTCCCATATATCACCAAATACGCCGCCCCTCAAGGGGCTGGCGTGGTCATCGGATTCACCCCGCGCCGCGCACCTGCGCGGCAGGGGCCGCTCATCCTGCTTGACACCCCTAAAACCCCGGGGTAGGTTGCCGTGTTCCAAAAGCCGGATGGCGGGAACCCGTCAATATAGCGGGGGCGTAGCTCAGTTGGGAGAGCGCGTGAATGGCATTCACGAGGTCAGGGGTTCGATCCCCCTCGCCTCCACTCCGGAGCCGGACGCGGCGCTGGCAGTTGTGGGCGAGGTCGGCTAGGTTAGATGCGTGCCCGGGCAGCAGGGGCTCGCGGGAATAGCTCAGTTGGTAGAGCACAACCTTGCCAAGGTTGGGGTCGCGGGTTCGAGTCCCGTTTCCCGCTCTCGGCGGCAGAGCTGAAGCTCTGACTCGTTGACTGGACGCGGCCAAGGCCGCGGGGGACGCGGCGGTCTCGGATGCCACAGACGGCGAGACGGCGCGACGGCAAGCGGATCGCTGGACGAAGGTGGCAGATACATCGACGCGGGGTGGAGCAGTCTGGTAGCTCGCCGGGCTCATAACCCGGAGGTCGTGGGTTCAAATCCCACCCCCGCTACTAGGACCTAGACGGACCGTGACAAGCAGCGAGACGGCTAGTGGTGTCTAGGGCCGAGGAGTAGGGTGCACGCACCCGTTCCCTGGCTCCTAAGAGCCGCTAGCCGTCTGGCCGTCTGACCGTCAGGCGCCTGAAGAATGGGCGGTTAGCTCAGTTGGTTAGAGCGCCACGTTGACATCGTGGAGGTCACAAGTTCGAGTCTTGTACCGCCCATCGCGCCCGTAGCTCAACTGGATAGAGCGTCTGGCTACGGACCAGAAGGTTGGAGGTTCGAGTCCTTCCGGGCGCATCACACGGGGCGTAGCGCAGCCCGGTTAGCGCGCCTGCTTCGGGAGCAGGAGGTCCCCGGTTCAAATCCGGGCGCCCCGATGAATACGAGAGCCGAATGGCCGTGAGCCGATGGCCGACCGTTCGCGGAGCGATCGGCGCACGGTCATCGGCCATCGGCTCACGGCAAGAGGCGCCAGTAGCTCAGCCTGGATAGAGCGTTGGCCTCCGGAGCCAAAGGTCACAGGTTCGAATCCTGTCTGGCGCATCCCCCCGGCACGACCGCCCGACGGCGCCTCCGGCGCCGTCGGGCGTGGTGTCACGCGACCAGCAACATGGCGAGCGTGACGACGTTCGCGCCCACCAGCGACCAGCCGACGCGCTTCAACTGGCGCGGGTGTGCCCGCAGGATGGTCGCGGCCAGGACCACCAGTACCGATGGCACCACCGCCAGCCCCGCCGCCGTGGGCAGCCTCCCGGACAGAGCGCCCAGCAGACCCATGGTAACGATGACGAGCCCCAGGACCGGTGTCGCCCGGACCGTCCACACGCCGCCCAACGCGGGCTTGGCCCGCGCCTTGATGGCATGCACCGACAGGGTGGCCAGCACGAAACTCGCCGCCCACACGCCGGCCGCGACCCCCGCCGCTCTCCACGACATCGTGCCCGCCAGGCCGACCGGCAGGATCATCCCGGCCAGGGCGCCGGCCACCAGGATCTCGCCGCCCAGCGTTTTGGGTCGCCCGCGGAGCAGCGCGGGCGCGAGGAGCAGGGCGAACGCGCTGGGGATCAGCGCCGCCCACCGCCCCGCAGGGGGCGCGCGCAGCAGCCCCGCCCCGGCCCCGATCGCGAACACGACCCCCAGCGCCACCGCCGCGCGGCGCGCCGGGCCGCCGAGCGACGCCTCGAGTCGCGCGCCGCGCACCCCGTTGAGGACCGCCAACGGCTCTCGCACCAGGAACCCGGCCAGCACGGCCGCGCCGAAGCCGAGCCCGGCGACGGTGACCCCGCCGGCCAGGAACGCCGTGAGCAGCGGGAACAGCAACTCGGCGTAGGCCCCGTACTCCCTCGGCAGTACCGCGCGACTCGTGGACATGAGCGCGGAACATACGCCACCGCGCCCGGATGGCGTACCCGGGCGCGGTGAACTGAGCGGCGAGGCGTGGCGACTACCGTATCGGAGGCCGCCGGCGCTCCGTTTCCGCTCGCCGCTCGATCCCCCGTTGGCGGACCCTGTCCCGCTGCGTCACGCGCTCGGCCATCAACTCCGCGCGGCTGCGGGACGGCTCCGTGGAACCGGCGGTGGACGCGGACCCGGACCGCGACACGAGCGGCGACCGCCACAGGTCCGCGACCCGCGTCGCCGTGGGTGGCGCGGCCGGGACGGTCACGCCCAGAGGATCGGATGTGAGGTACGGATCCACGGTCACCACGCCGGTCACGCTGTCGGCGACGCCGCGGCCGGGCCCACCTGGGTCCCCCCACCAGTTGTTCGTCGCGTCCACCGACGTACCCGAGCCCGCCTGGACGGCGTAGCTCCCGTTCCCGAAGAAGCGGCCGTCCGTGAGCGTGGCGGTCCCGGTCCCCAGCACCTGCACCCCATACCCGCGATTGCTGGTGACGTTGTTCCATCGGCCCGTGAGGGTGGTCGTGGCGGCGGCGTAGAGCTGCATCCCGTAGCTCCGGGTGCCGGTGACGACCGTGCTGTCGAGCACCAGGCTCGAGCCCGCGCTCCCCTGGAAGGCCAATCCGTAGCCGCCCCCCTCGACCCGACTGCGGCGGACGGATCCGCTCCACAACCCGCTCAGGTACGCCGCATACCCACCGAGCGCCGAGTCCGCACGCAGCGTGTCCCCGGAGAAGGCAAAGCTGTGTCCCTCCGACGTCGACCCCGACAGATAGGCGCCGTAGTACGTCCCGCCGTAATGGTTCCCCTGGGAGACGACGTCGACGTTCTGCACGTACAGCGGATAGCCGCCCGTGCCGGTCCCGAAGATGCGGTTGCGCGCCACCTCCAACCACGGCTTCGGCGCGTTCGTGGCGTTGGCGGCGTAGACCCCGTACTGGCTGGCCCGCGTGATGACGTTGTCGGTGACGGTCAGCGTGTCCCCGTACAGCAGCATGCCCTGGGTCACGCTGTCCATCGTGTTGCCGGTCACGACCGCCCGGTGGACGTTGCCGCTCGACCACGCGTAGATGGGACGGTACACCCGCGTGAACGTGTTCCCGGTGATCTCGGCCAGGGCCACGGAATCCGCGTAGCCGTTCACTTCGATCCCGTAGGTCGTCGAACAGCTCACCCGACAACCCGTGAAGGTGGTATTCTCGAGCCGCACGTACCGCGCCGAGGCGTACAGCGGATACCCGGACACGTTCGTGAACCGGGAATCCCGCACGCGGATATCCGTTCCATAGAGGTAGCCCGGGTAGAGCGTGAACCCGGAATCCGGCGCCACCACGACCATGGCATCCACCCGGATCGTGTCCAGATCGTCCACGTAGAACGCGTAGTCGGACGTCGCGGCGAGCGGCTCGGCGATGATGCTGTCCGCCAGGGACACGAACCGCGTGCCGGGCTGCGGCGGGTACATGCGCCCGTAGACCTGGAACCCCGCGTAGTAGCCGCCGGTCCGGTAGACGTTCCGCTCCGAGATGACCGACCCGACGTCGTAGAGGTAGAGCGCGGCATCGTAGGTCGTCCGGAACTGGTTATCGGCGAGGTAGATCCGGGCGCCCGAGACCGACCCGTCAACGTAGAGCGCCTCGTAGTACGAGGGCTCCAGCCGGCTGTTCCGCACGTCGAGGGAGTCCACCCCGTAGAGGTAGATGCCGTAGCGCGCGCTTTCGATCACGACCCCATCGAGCACCGCGACACCGACGCCGTCACTCGCGTACACGGCGTTCCCGCCGCTCGAAAGCGCCGAGTCACCCAGGAACCGGACGTTCCGGAGGATCAGCGTATCGAGGCCGTAGTTGAGCGTCATGCCGCTGTACGAGTAGGGGCCGGTCAGGTCGAACAGCACGTTCTGCACGAGGACCTTGCGGGTCGGCTCGTACTGGTAGAGACCCTCGTCGAACCCGCGCAGGACCAGGTTGTGCATCTCGAAGCTCACGCCGCCGTACAGGGTGACGACCTGGTCGTTCTCCGGGTTGCCGCGCAGGACGGGCCGCGTGCCGTCGGGGAGCGTGTCGCCCCACAGCACGATGCTGCGCCCCACGTCGCCGTATCGCGCGCACAGCTCGGGGGGCGGCGACGCGGGCGGCCCTCCGTCAGCGGGCGGGCTGTCGCCGTAGTAGCCCCCGGTGCAGAACTCGCCGCTGAGATAGTCGTGCACGCCCGGCGCAACGCGCACGGTGTCGCCGTCCTGTGCCACCGGGAACGCGTACTGCGGGGTCGCGAACGGGTAGCGCTGGGTGCCAAGCTGGATCGAGGCCAGCGGCGCCCGGGCGGCGTCCACGTACCAGTTGATCCGCCGCGCGCGCACGATGACCGGCACCGTGGCCGTGATCCCGGGACCGAGCGCCGCGGACACCGTGGTCGTGCCGGCGGCGCGGGCCGCGAGCACCCCTTCCGCCGACACGACGGCCAGCTCGGGATTGCCCACCGACCAGTTGACGCTCGTGCCCGCCGGGAGCCCTCCAATGGCGCCCGCGAGCAGCAGGCGCACCTGCTGCCCCACCGCCACGTCCACCGTGTCGGGGAGAATCGTGATCGCCAGCGCGCCGGTGGTACCGCAGGCTCCCGGGGCGTACACCAGCACCCGCTGCCCGGGAATGGCCAGCCCGACCGCGTAGGACAGCGTGATCAGGGCGTCCCGGCTGTTGAGCAGGCCGTCCCCGTCCACGTCGCCCAGGGCGAGCGTGAACGTCGCCGAATCCAGCGCCAGCCCCACGACCGCCGACAGCATGACCAGCGCATCCCGGCTGTTGGCCTGGCCGTCGCCGTCCAGATCGCCCCACCGGCCCACGGCCGGGCAGTACGTACCGTTCACGATCGTGACGAACGCGGTCAGGTCGGTGAACGTGCCGGCCGCGGCGGCCTCGCCCACGGTCAGCGTGAACGCCGCCGTGGCGGTGGTGTTCACGGTGAGCTGCACCGCGAACAGGTCGAACAGGCCGTCCACGCCGGACACCGAGAGCCCGCCGACGCGCAGCACGCCGTAGTACACGCTGTCCGTCACGACCAGGGGCTGGCCGAAGGCGCCGGGCTCGGTGGCCACCCACGTGAGGACCGCCGGGTCCCACTGGAGCCGCACCGTGTAGCTGCCGAGCTTCTCGCCCGGCGCCCCGCGCAGGTCCGCGTACACCGGCACCCGGATCCGGCCGCCGGCCTCCCCGACCAGCTGGCCCCCGACCCCGAAGACGACGGTCTGCGCCGCCGCGCGCGCGCTCACGGCGGCCAGGAGCAGCACGAGGACCACGCCCGCGCGCCTCATCGGAACGATGCTCCCACGTCCTGCGTGCCGGCCGCGCGATAGATCTTTACGATTCGTCCGTCCGGCTGTTGGACGTAGTAGTCGTACGTGGCGGGACTGCTCGGCGACTGACGGCGCCGGAACAGGATGCCGGCGGCGGTCCAGCCCGACAGATCCAGCGATGCCGAGAGCGAGACCGCTTCCCGCGGCGCGGTCGCGGTGTCCGGCGCGGCAACCACGAAGATGCGGCCGCCCGACTGGAACGCCAGCGAGTCCCCAGCGGGCGACCAGTGCGGGTGGAGGGGTGAATAGCCGGACGCGGTGGGGTACTCCACGCGCACGGTGCCGCTGTCCACCCGCACCGACCAGAGCCCGTTGGTGCAGCAGGTTTGATAGCCGGTGAAGGCCACGCGCTGTCCGTCGGGACTCCACGCGGGGTTGGTGGACGTGTAGTTCGTCACGGTCGTGGTGGACTGGAGCCACACGGGGTTGGATCCGTCGCCGCCCATCATCCACAGATAGCACAAGCCGCTCGCGCCCGTACACGTGCCGGGGGGGGTCCGGTCCGAGAAGAACGCGATCCTGCCGTCCGGCGCGTAGGTGCCCCACCCATCGTAGAAGGCCAGGTTCTTCGCCAGCGTGTCCTGCGCCAACGTTCCCACGTTCACGGCGATGGGCTCGTAGTAGTAGCTGGCCGTATACGCCGTGGCGAGCACCCGGGTCCCATCCGGTGACCACCGCGCGAACTGCTGCGAAGCGTCCCCGAACTGGGTCGTGGACCCGATGGCGGCGGCCACGCTGTCGCCCGCGGCCACCTGGTACAGAATGCCGTTGCTCGCGTCATCCCGGATGAACACCATGGCGCTGGGCACCCCGGCCAAGGGGGCGCACGCGCCCGCCTTGGGAAGTCCGGTCCGCTCGTAGTAGTAGTAGTACGAGTAGCCGCCCACGGCGTAGGAGAGCATGAGCAGGGCGTCCCGCGACGTCACGGCCAGATCGTCGTCCACGTCGGCCACCGTGAGGTCGAACCCGGTCACCGGGAGCCCCACGGCGCTGGTGAGCGCGATGAGGGCGTCGCGGCCCGTCACCGTAAGGGACGAGTCGGGATCGCCCCACAGGACCCGGGCCAGGCACGTGTTGAGCAGGTCGGTCCGCAGGTCGTTGGTGACGACCGTGCCCCCGGCCTGCGTGAGCCATTGGTTCACCCGGAGCGACATGAGAGACCCGGCGGTGGCGGTGCTCCGCATCTCCAGCTCGAGCGTGGCGAGGTAGGCCGACCCCGACGCCCCGGTCCCGGTGGCCGAGAGCATCGCGCCGTTCACGATGGGGGTGACCGTGGGCGACGGCAGGCCGTACCCGGGCACCGAGTCCGCGCGCACGATCCGGAGTCGCGTGGTATCGAAGAACACGGTGATGGAGTACGACGAGACGCCGCCGCTCACGCTGCCGTACAGGAATGCCTTCCTGGTTCCCCCGAGCGGAATGGCGAACGCCGTGTCCGACCCGAACCCGTAGTACGTCTCCGGGAACAGGTAGACGTTCTGCGCCGCCGCCGTGGCGGGTGCGCCGAGCGTCACGCCGAGGATCAGTGCGAGCGTCGTGCGGGACATCATGGACGCTCCTCCCGGTTCCGCGCGGCCTCACGGGCCGCCGCCTGGGCCGCATGCCGCTCCCAGACCGCCGCGCGCGTGGCGGCGACCTGGCGGAGCCGTTCCAGCCGCAGCGCCGCTTGCGTCGCACGGGTCCGCCCGGCGTCCGGGACGTCGGCCGCGCGCACGCCGCCCGCGGGCGGCACAAACGCGTCGGGCAGCGGCGGCGCGTCGGGCCGGGAGAGCGTCCGCCGCTCGACCCGCCGCGCGCCCGCGCGCGCCGCCCCGGGCCCGGCCAGGGACGCGCTCACCACGAACGCGGCCGGCGCGGGCGCGAGCACGTCCGTCACCGCCGAGGCGAGCGGCAGATCCCACAGCACCCCGGCGGAGACGCTGTCGCCCGCCACCGACGATACACTGCCGTTCGTGCCGCGCGGCCCGGCCGGGTCGCCCCACCAGTTGTCGCGGGCCTTGATCAGCCCGGGTTGTCCCACGGCATCCTGGTTGAACATCCCGTACTTCCCGTTCCGCGTGATGTTGTTGCTCGCGAACACGAGCAGGAGCGAGTCGTCGGCCGTCCCCGTCGGCGACCGGTCCACCATCACGCCCAGCGCCCGGGTGGAATCAATGAGATTGTACCGGGCGAGGAGCCGCGAGTACTGCGTCACCCAGATGCCCGTCGTGTCGGACCCGACCACCCGGTTCGAGTCCACGGTTACCTGCACCAGGGAGTCCGGGAAGCCGCGCGCCAGCACCAGGCCCCGCACGTTCCCCGTGAGCCGGTTGCGGCGGACGTCAATCACCCCCGCCTGCGCGGCGTAGCCGGTCACCACGATGCCGCCGTCGTAGCTCAGGCAACACGTGCTCGCCCGCGTATCCAGGACCGTGTTGTCCCGAATGAGCACCGTATCGCCGTACTCGACGTAGATGGCGCTCTCGATGCCCGCCGTGACCGTGTTGCTGTCCACGCGCAAGGCGGTGGCGAAGGACGTGGACGCCGACTGGTAGCCGTGGATGCTGCCGTACTGGAACGGGCCGCTGACGGTGTTGCCCACGAGCCGGTGCCGGCCCGCGCTGTTCTGCGCGTTGTAGAACCCGTAGCTTCCGGCGCCGGTCACGGTGTTTCCGCGGGCCTCGAGATCCCGGGAGGAGTTCAGCCGGAATCCCCAGTCGCAGCTGCCACTGGCCGCATTCCCCTGCACCGTCCACATGGCGGGTCCGCCGACTTCGAACGCCCCGAGGTTGCTGGTGCCGCAGTTCACCGTGGATCCCGTGAGGCTCCCGAGACTGTCCACGTAGGCCTCGATGCCCCAGCCCCCGTACGCCGAGACGTCCAGGGCGTCGAGCACGACGGTGTCGCCGTCGGCGTAGACACCGCTGTACACGTTGGAGAACCGCGAGCGGCGGATCTCCAGACGAGGAATGTCGTACAGGTACGCCCCTTCACCGTCGTCCGCGACGTCCAGGCTGTCCACCACGACCGTGGCCGGGGCTCCCGAGCGGCACCCGTAGAGATAGACGCTCTCGTACGCCGATCCGCGGACGGTCACCGAGTCCACGGTGGACGGGCCCTCGACGCAGTAGGCGTAGAGCCCGTAGCCCACGTCGTCAAACGTCACGCGGCGTAGGCGCACCGCGCCGTACCCATTGTACGATCCGGCGTACAACCCCCGGAACACCACGTCCTGCGCGTCGAGGGTCGCGTAGTAAGTCTCGATACCGTACCCGTAGTAGTAGTAATAGTCGCCCGTGCTAGCGCGCCCCTGGAACAGTGTGTTGCGGACCAGGACCGTGGATGAGTCCTCCCCGCGCCCGGCGAAGTAGATCCCGGTGTCCCACAGGTCGCGGAACGTGGTGTTCTGCACGACCGCCACGCGTCCGTTGTAGAGCTGGGCGCCGTAGTAATCGGTCTGCCGGACCTGCGCCGCATCAATCAGCAGGCTGTCGAAACTCGAGAGGTAGAGCCACCCGCCTTCCCGGATGTCGAACGAGTCCGCGCGGAACGCCGCGGTGGTGCCGCGGTGGCCGGTGAGCGTCACGCCCTCCGCCGAGTAGCCGCCGCCCACGAAGGTGTTCCCATCGAACTGCACGTCCACCACGTACGACCCCGTCACCCCGCCGTACTGGTTCTGCTCCACCCGGTTGCGCGAGAACTCGAGTCGGGACGCGGAGGCGGAATCCACCGTGTAGATCGACAGCCCGGATCCCGCATTGCGCCGCAGGACTGAGCCGCGGACGACGATGGTGTCCACGCGGGTCGCGTAGACGCCGTCGCTCGTGAAATCGCCGACGACCGTGGTGTCCAGCACCAGGCGCCGCGTATTCTCCGCGATGATGCCGTCCGCGGCGTAATAGTAGTAATACTGCGAAGACGGGATCCCGGTCACGCGTGACTGCGCGACATGGAGCAGCCGCGCGTCGTTCGCCCAGATGCCGGCGATCCCGTCGGCCGTTCCCCGCACCTCCACCCCCCGCAGGACCACCGTGTCGGTCCCGCGCGCGCGCACGCCGATCGAGGCGGTGTCCACCCGGAGGTCGCGCAACTCGACGCGGCCGGCCGTGTCGAGCACCATCACGGTGTCCAGCGTCCCGTCAGTGCGCGCCGGAACGAACAGCGGGCGCGGCCCGCCCGCGGCGGTGTCGCCGAGCACCACGAGGCGCTTGGTGATGCGGGCCCCGGCGTACCGTCCGCTCCGCACCCGCAGCGTATCGCCCGCGGCCGCGGCGGCGATGGCCGGTTCGAGATCGGCGAACGGATGCGCGGAGGAGCCGAGCCGGTTCCGAGCTCCCGCCGCCAGCGCGTCCACCCAGTGGGTGCCGCGCGCGGCCGGCACGGTGAGCGTTCCCGTGGCGATGACGGTGTCGTTCTGCAAGGCGCTGATCGTGGTCGTACCGGTGCCGAAGGCCGTGGCGAGCCCCTCGGCGTCCACCGACGCCACGGCCCCGTCGCTCGACGTCCAGCGCACGTTGCGCAGCGCGAGTGCCGCGCCCGTGGAATCGAGGCCGAACGCGAAGTACACCACCTGCTGGCCCACGATCGGCTCGGCGGCGGCGGGGTTCACTCCGTAGCTCTGCGCCCCGGGGGGCGTGCAGATGGCGCCGCCGATGGCCTGGCCCACCCGGAACGTGGGCGTGGGGATCCCGACGGCGTACGAGAGAATGATCAACGCGTCGCGCGGGTCCCGCGTGCCGCTCGAGTCCACGTCTCCAAACCCGACCGCGTACTGCGACACGTCGAGGCCCACGCTCTCCGTGAGCACGATGAGCGCGTCCGCCCCGTTTACCGCGACGTCACCGTTCACGTCGCCCCACCGGCCGGATATCGAGCCGCAGAACAGGCGGTCCAGCGGGACGGCGTCGGCGGTGAGGTTGGCGAAGCTCGCCGCGGCATACAGCTCCTCCACCGTGACCCTGAACGTGGTGGTGTCGTTGGCGAGCACGGTGAACCGGCCCACCCCGAGGGTGATCAGGCCGCCCGCCCCGGCCGGGTTGGCGCCGGCCATCCGCACCACGCCGGCAGCCAGTGAATCCTCGTTGACGGTGACCAGCCCGAAGCTCCCGTCCACGCCGAAGTCCAGTTGCAGGACGGCCGGATTCCAGCGGACGGTGACCGCAAAGCTGCCCAGCAGCTCGGGGCGGGCGGACATGTCCAGGACCACCGGCAGATCGAAGGCCCCGGCGCCCGTCTGGATGGCTCCCACGCCCACCGTGACCGGAATGCCCTGCCCGGCCGCGGGTGCCGCGCCGAGCAGCAGCCCGAGTCCGGCGCCTGCCAGTGCGCCGCGCCTCGTCCGACCGAGCCGGGTCACCGCCCTGCCCCCGCCTCAGTTCCCCGCGCGCAGGAAGACCTGCGGCGCCACGCGCAACGCGGGGGTCAGGTTGGTGAGCGACAGGGCGGCGGACACCTCTTCCATCTCCAGCCGGAGACCGTCGAGGTATCCCTCCTTCTGCACGGTGAACGTGGCCTCATACAGCGTGAGCTGCGTGAAGCCCGTGGGGGAGGCGCCGGCAAACCGCAGGTCCCCCTGCGGGGCCCCGGCGGGGTTGGTCACCCGCATGCCGTCGTCCATGGCCGCCTCGCTCACGTACTGGAGGCTGGCCGGCGCAAAGCGGAGCCGGCCCGTGTAGCTCCCGAGCCGCGCGTCCGTCTCCCCGCCGATCTGCACCTTCACCCAGACCCGGACCACGTCGCCGGGCCGCGCCCGGTCGTTGTCCACCTGGAGGAAGGCCTGGATGCCCTGGGCCGGCGGCGCCGGCTCGCCCGGCGTCCGGGAGGTCAGGGGGTCGTCGTCGCAGCCCGCGAGCAGCAACGCGCCGAACATGAGGATTCGCACCGATCGCATATGCACCTCTCCCGCCTTACGGTCGCACCGTGACGCTGCCGCTCGTCACGACGACGCTGGACAACAGATTCGTGAAGGTCTGGGCCGCCGACAGCTCCGTGATGTCGAGCAGGGGCGCCGCGCTCCCCGCCGCCTGGGCAACGAACCGCACCCGGGCCACGACGACGGATCCGCCGGCCCCGGTCGCGTTCGCCGCGCTGAAGCGGAACGAGCCCTGCTGGACCTCGGTGTCGTTGACGGTGGGCGTCCCGAACGTGCCGGCCTGGACATCAACGTACCGCATGGTGGCCGCATTCCAGGTGAGCTGGGCGTTGTAGCTGCCGAGCAGTTCACCGCCGCTGAAGAACATGTTGATGCGCACGTCCACGACCACGGTGTCGCCCACGCGGGGCGCCCGGAACGCCTCCCCGTCCGCGATGGCCGAGACGGGCACGCTGCCGGATGCCGGCACGCGCACCAGCATGGAATCAGTGAACGCGGCGCTCGTCCCGACGATCACGGCCGTGCCGACGGCCGCGCCGGTCACGAGGCCCGCGGCATCCACCGTCGCCACCGACGGACTCCGGGAGACCCACGTGGCCGTCGCGGGTCCGATGACCGTCCCGTTCCCGTCGAGTAGCACCGCGACGACCGTAACGGTGGCCGAGACCCCGATGGTCTCGAAGCCGGGGGTCACGTCAATGGCCGCCGGCACCGCACCCACGCTGACCCGTGCGGTGTCCGTGAGTCCATCCGCCGACGTGGCGACCACCCGCACGGTCCCCGTCGGACCGACCTGGGCCGTGGCCTGGCCCGTGTACTTCAGCACGCGCAGGATCAGGCTGTCCGCGGCCGTCGCCAGCCCGTACGTCACCGGCACGCCGACGACGGCGGCCCCCGTGTCATAGACCGTCGCCAGGAACGCGAACGACGCGCCCAGGGCCACGGCGGTGTCGCGCGGCTGCAAGGTCAGGGAGGCGCCGGTGGGGCCGGTGTACGTCACCGGGAGATTGACCGCGTCCGTGGTGGTCCCGGACGTGACCGTGACGGTCTGCGTGCCCTCGAACAGGATCGCGCCGTCGCTGCTCCGGATGGCCTGGAGCAGCACCGTGAACTGCTCGGCGCTCGACTCGAGCATCAGCGCGAGCAGCACGATGGCCTCGCCGGTCACCGCGTCAATCCCCACGGTCGTGTCGGCCACGACCGCCGCGTTGCTCACGCGGGTGACGACGAGGTGGAGCTGGTCCGCATTGGCGGCAAAGGGAGCGAGCACCCCGAAATCCGGCACGATGGCCAGCGCCACGCGCGCGGCGCCGGAGCCCAGCGCGTCCGTGCAGCCCGCGCCCAGGACGAGGGGCCCGAGCAGGCACGCGGCGTACACCGCCGCACGCCCGAGGCGCCGCGCGCTCTGCATGGGGGGAACCCTAACGGGCCACGTTGAACATCAGACCGGCGCGCCAGCCGGACACGGGAATGTCAGCCCCGCCGGGTGGCCGGATATCGCCGAACAGCCCGCTGCCGAACAACGCCAGCGCGAGACCCGGCGAAAAGGTCTGCCGCGCGTCCAGTCCGATGCGGATGGACGAGCCCGCCTTGGTCAGCCGCGACCCGTCCGTGTCCGCCGAGGTGGACATGCGCCACTCGGCGCGCGGCGCCACGGAGAACGAGCGGCTGACGGGAATCGCGTGCCGGAACCCGGCGGCGATCAGGTTTCCCTTGGGCAGCAGGGCCGGCCCGAGTGCCGTTCCCTCGATGGAGGGCTGCCCTCGGTAGACGTCGAACCCGTAGACGGTGAGCTGCATGCGACCCAGACCCTGGACCACCTCCGCGTAGCCGATGTACCGCTGCCCGACACCGGGCTGGAGCTGCCCCCCGAACTCGTCCTTGGTGCGAGCGGCGAACACGCCCGCGACCCGCATGTAGGTGGTGCGGGCCAGCGGCCCTTCCAGCCCCAGGCGCGCGCGGAACTCGGAGCCCGGCACGAGTTCGGTGCCGGAGTCCCGGAAGGGCTGATACGAGAACGGATAGGAATACGTGGCGCCGACACCGATGGCGAACCGACCGGCGGGTATCGCGCCGACCAGCCCGCCGCCCACCGATCCCCCCGACCCCAGCGTGGGAATGGCGAAGCCGATCACGTCGCTGGCGATGGGTGCCAGGACCATGGCCTGGGCGCTGTCCACCTTCGTACCGGTGGGGACCCTCCCCGTGATGACGGCAATGAGCCGGCCCGGCACGACGTTGATTCCGATCCGCGCTTCCGTGTCGAGCATCCCCGACACGGACGCGAACCCGGAGCCCAGATCGAGATCGAGCGACACGTATCCCGTGGACAGCGTGATGTCTACGCGCCGGCCCACAGAGACGTCTATGCCCACCGGCACCGCGAACTCGCTGACCTTCTCGAACGACAATCCGGGATCGAACCTGTACGACTCGTAGACGGCCTGCGCCCGGGCCGTGGTCCGGACCTGGGCCCGCGCCGTCCCCGTCGCGAGGACGAGCAGTGCCGCCCCGATGGTCACCGCCGCGCGGGCGCTCATGGGAGCCGGAACACGATGCGGATCGTGCCGATGACCGTGGTGGGCGGCACGACCGACGGCGGCGGGGGTTGCGCCGTCGTGGTGCCGGTCGCGGTGGTCCCCGTCGTGGTGGCCGAGGTCCCCGCGATCCCCGAGACCTGCTCGGACGAAGTCGGGGCGAGGTCCGCGACGGTCGTGCCCATGGCGCCGCCCACCGGCTCCGCGAACTCCGACGCGGGCGCCACGTCCTGTCCGGCCAGCACCGGCGCGTCGGCCGGTGAGGCCGACTGCGCGTCCTGGGTGGCGGCGGCCGCGGCCTGGCCGTCGCGCGCCTGCCGGAACGAGGGGTCGGCCTGTGTGGCCGCCTGATAGTAGCGGGCGGCGGCCGCGTAATCTCCGCGGTCTTCGGCTTCGAGCGCCCGGGAATACGCGAGAAACGCCGCGAGGTTCTGCGTGCCGTTTTCGAGGATGGCGCGCCGCTCGGCCTCGGAGAGCGTGTAGCCCATGCCGGTCGCGATCCCCACCACCAGCTCCTTCTCCATGCGAAGCAGGTCGCGCAACCGGCCCTGCGCCCGCGACGGCGTCGTCACTTCGCCCGTGCCGAGCACGACCGACGCCTCGAGGCGGACGTTCTGCTCGTTCGGAATGGTGGCCAGGCCCTGCACCATCCGGCCCGCGCGCGCGAGCCGACCCACACGCGCCGCCGTGGCGGGATCCACCTGGGGACCCTGGCCGAGCCGCATCTCCTCGAGCAGCGCGCCGAGGCGCATGCGCTCGACCATCCGGAACCGCTCGAGCAACGCGAGGTCGGAGGTCAGCATCTGCGCGAGCCCCCGGGAGAGGGGCCGGTATGTGGAATCCCCCATCACCTGGATCGGCAGCACGGCCACGGTCTGCGGGTCGGCGGGCTCCTGGCTCAGCTCGGTTTCGCGCGCGAGTGCCTCACGGGCGACCTGGACGGCGTCGGCCCGCACGGCCAGATGCTCGCGGGCGCGGATCGCTCCAACACCGGGGCCGTCGGCGCGGGCCGCGAGGAAGGCGCGGTAGACGGCGATGGCCTCATCATACCGGTTGGCCCGCTCGAGACACTGCCCCAGCACCAGCGGGCCCAGGGCGTCGGTGGGGCTCCGCTCCATCCCGCGGCGCGCGACCGGCATGGCTTCGTCGCACCGGTCCGCGGCCCCGAGCGCCGCGGCGTACCGCAACTGGAGGGGACCGTTCAATGGTTCGCGCGCCGACCGCGCGGCCAGCTCATCGAGTTCGGCGGGTGAAATGGGCGCCGGGGCCGCGGCGCACGCCCACACGCCGCCAGCGACGACCACCCACAACGGCAGACGATGCAACCTCATTCTGTGCCCCCCTTACGGCCGGCCGCGCGGAACGACGGGCGCCGCCGTGAGGCGAAGAACATGCCGCCGGCATGGGGACCCGTCAAGCACGCCGCGACACGGGGATGCCATGTGGCAGAAACCGTGCCGATGACGGGCGGAACCGCTATGCGGCGATTGGGCTGGCTATTGGGCTATGGACCGGTACAGGTCGCGGATGTGGTGCTCGCGGAGGTCGCGGACGGCCTCCCAGAGGTCAGCTTCGGTGGGACCGCAGAGGATCTCGGCGGTGGCGTGCTCCGCGGCCAGGCCGTCGGCGCCGCCGAAGAGAAACCGTCCGCGCCACACGCCGTCGGGCGTGCGACGGACCTCCACCCGAACCGGAATGTCCTCACCACCGAATCGGATCGGGGGGAGCTCATGAATGACAGGTTCAGCCGGGTCGGGAACCCCGTATCGCACCGACTGTGCGGGCATCACACCCTCCGCAGGTTTGCGCAAATATATTGTTTCCGGACACTTACGCAATCGGGCCGCCCTGGCGTCGGGCCCGCGGGCTGCGCCAACCGCCGCGACGCCGCCCCATCCGCCGCCCCCGCTCCACACCCCCCGGCCGACACCGGTAGGGCCGCGCCCACAACGCCTACAGAATGATAGGAATCGGTGCGAACGTCACCGCGAACAGCACCACGGTGGCCCAGCCCAGGGGCACGCGGCTGGCCGGCAGCGGGCGGCGCCATTCCAGCACCTTCGGGTGGGTGAGGCGGCCGCCACCCAGGATCAGCGTGAGCACGGCCCACAGCCACCACGGCCAGAACCAGCCGCCGAGCACGAGCAGGCCGAACCACGCGGCGGCCCCGGCGATCCGTTGGCGGCGCCCCAACAGGGCGTACAGGATGTGTCCGCCGTCGAGCTGGCCCAGCGGCAGGAGGTTCAGGGCCGTGACCAGCATGCCGATCCAGCCGGCGACCGCGATGGGGTGCATCACCAGCGTGCCGTCGCCCACGAGCGCGTGGCGGACGACCCAGGTGATCACGGAGTCGCCCGCCAGGTAATGGCCGCCAGCCAGGGGAATGGCCATCGGCGCCGCGAACTCGCCGGGCGCCGCCACCCCGGATTGCCCGACCCCGACGATCAGCATGATCAGCGCGACCCCGAACCCGACCCAGGGGCCGGCGGCGCCGACGTCCATGAGCTGGCGGCGGTCGAGCACCGGACTGCGCAGCCGGATGAACGCACCGAACGTGCCGATGAAGTTGAGCTCGATGGGCGCGGGGAGGAAGAACGGAGGCGACGCGTCAATGGCGTACCGCTTGGCCGTCAGGTAGTGACCCATCTCATGCGACAGGAGGATGGCCATCAGCGCCATGGCGAACGGAACGCCGGCGAGCCCGGCGTGCGCCCAGCCCTCGAGATTGGCCCAGAGTTCCCCCCACCCACCCCGCAGCGAGGGAAACGTGTGCACCGCGCCGCCGAGCAGCAGGGCTCCCCCGAGCTGGACCGTGAGGAAGGTGCCAAGGAACAGGGCCGCGTGGAGGCCCCACCGTTCGGTCCGCGGCGGGGCGGTTGCCCGGATGAGGACCAGGCGCCCGGCGTCGCTGCCGCTGGCCCAGTAATGGACCCCGGGCCACGCGGCCAGGCCCTCCTGGAGCGCCGGGGACGGCCCCCGGTGCTCGGGGCGGACCACGGCCTCCACGATCTCCCGATCGCGAATCGTCATGGTCCGCCAGTAGGACAGCAGGGTGGGGGCCAGCATCATGCCTCTTGACGGTGCCTCACGCCCGCCTGATATTCCGCAGCGCCATCACCACTTAGACCCCCAAACGCCCCATCCGCAGCAACGCCCGTCCAGGGCTGTCGCCGTATGCGGACCGCGGTCCGCCGCAGCGCCCCCACCCCGCCTGGAGTCCCGCCGTGGACATCGCTGAACTCAAGAGGAAATCCGTCGCGGAGCTGCACGCGATGGCCGAGGAGTTGAACATCACCAACTACTCGGGCATGCGCAAGCAAGATCTGATCTTCCGGATCGAGCAGTCGCTGCTCGATTCCGACACCGTGCTCCAGGGGGAGGGGGTGCTCGAGATCCTCCCCGAAGGCTACGGGTTCCTCCGCAGCCAGGACTGGAGCTACCTCTACGGGCCCGACGACATCTACGTGAGCCCGAGCCAGATCAAGCGGTTCGACCTGCGCACGGGGGACACGATTCTGGGGCAGGTGCGGCCACCGAAGGAAGGCGAGCGGTATCTGGCCCTTCTCAAGGTGGAGAGCGTCAACTTCGACGATCCCGACAAGGCCAAGCACCGCATCGCGTTCGACAACCTGCGCCCGCGCTATCCCGACCGGCGCTTCCGGCTCGAGCGGAAGGACAACGATCTCGCGGTCCGCGTGATTGACCTCCTGTCGCCCATCGGGTTCGGTCAGCGCGGCCTGATCGTGGCCCCGCCCAAGGCCGGCAAGACCATCCTCCTCCAGAAGATCGCCAACTCCCTCACCGAGAATCACCCCGAGGCCACACTCATCGTGCTGCTGATAGACGAGCGGCCCGAAGAGGTGACGGACATGGAGGAGAACGTGAACGCCGAGGTGATCTCGTCCACGTTCGACGAGCCCGCGGACCGCCACGTCCAGGTGGCGGACATGGTGATCGAGAAGGCGCGTCGGCTGGTGGAGCACGGCAAGGACGTGATCATCCTGCTGGACTCGATCACCCGGCTCGCCCGCGCCCACAACGTCGTGATTCCCCACTCCGGCAAGATCCTCTCCGGCGGCGTGGACGCGAACGCCCTCCAGAAGCCGAAGCGGTTCTTCGGAGCGGCCCGCAACATCGAGGGCGGGGGCTCGCTCACGATCATCGCCACGGCGCTGATCGAGACCGGCAGCCGGATGGACGAGGTGATCTTCGAGGAGTTCAAGGGGACCGGCAACATGGAGCTGGTGCTGGACCGCCGCATCGCGGACCGCCGCGTATACCCCGCGATTGACGTGCAGCGCACCTCGACGCGGAAGGAAGAGCTGCTCCTCGACAAGGAGGAGCTCAACAAGATCTACCTGTTGCGCAACTTCCTCGCGGACATGCCGACGGTCGAGGCCATCGAGTTCCTGCTCGAGCGCATGAAGCGGACGAAGAACAACAAGGACTTCTTCGCCACGATGCAGCAGGGATGAGCCGGCGGCACGGCGGAACGGCAGGCGACCGTGCCTGAGCGCCGTGTGCCGCCGGAGGGCCGACTCCTGGCCGTGGACTGGGGCAGCAAGCACATCGGCCTGGCCGTCACGGACCCCACCCGGACCATCGCTCAGCCGCTCGCGACGCTGACGCGGCGCGCCGGCCGCCGGTTCCCGATGCGGCAGCTGCGCCGGTGGCTCGACGAGTACACGCCGACGGGGATCATCGTGGGACTGCCGCTCACGCCCGAGGGCGCCGAAGGCGCGGCGGCGCAGGCGGCCCGTGCGGCGGCCGAGCTGATCGCCGCGAAGACGGGTCTGCCGGTGCTGCTGGTGGACGAGCGCATGACGACGGCGCTGGCCGCCCGGGCGGACGGCGTCGGCGGGCGGGTGGACCGGGATCAGCGGGCCGCGGCCGTCCTGCTCCAGGCCTACCTCGAGCGCGAGCGGTCATGAGGGCGCGACCGCGGATCCTGGCCGCGCTCGCGCTCGGTGCGTGCTCGGCCCCGGCCCCCACCGGCGACGCCGTGCGCATCACGATTCCGCGAGGGGCACCGCTGTCGGCGGTGGCCGAGACCCTGTACGTCCATCGGATCATTGACTCGCCCCGGTGGTTCCGCTTCTACGCCACCCTCGTGCGGCGGGATCGGGCCATCCAGGCCGGTATTTACGACTTTCACCAGCACCGGCCGGCCGCCGAGGTGCTCCGGGCACTGGTGTCGGGGCGCGCGGCGTATCAGCGCCTGGTGCTTCCGGAAGGATTGATGCTGGCGGAGGTGGCCGCGGAGGTCGCGCGCCAACTCGACGTTCCCGCGGAGAGCGTCCTCGCCGCGGCCCGTGACAGCGCCATGGTGGCCCAGGTCGCGCCCGGGGCGGCCAGCCTCGAGGGGTACCTGTACCCGAGCACCTACTTCGTGCCGATTCCCCCGAGCGCCCGTGCCGCGGTCGTCCAGATGGTGCGCGAGTTCGCGGACCGCTGGGACCCGGCCTGGACCGCGCGGCTGGACACCCTGGGCATGACGCGCCACGCAATCGTGACGCTGGCGTCCATCATCGAGGGGGAAGTGCGACACGACCGGGACCGGCCGTACGTGGCCTCGGTCTACCACAACCGGCTGCGCGCGGGCTGGCGGCTTCAGGCGGATCCGACGGTGATCTACGCGCTCGGGCGCCGCCGGCGGCTGTACGAGCGGGATTACCTCTTTTCCTCCCCGTACAACACCTATCTCATCGAGGGCCTGCCGCCGGGGCCGATCGGCCAGCCCTCCGCGGCGAGCCTGGCCGCAGCCCTGTATCCCGCCGCCACGGACTTCTTCTTCCTGGTCGCGCAGGAGGACGGGCACCACATCTTCTCGCGCACGCTGCGCGAGCACACGGCCGCCGTGGCGCGCGTCCACGCGGAGCGGAACGGCGGTCCCTAGCGCGAGGGCTCTCCGTGGATCCCGCTGAAGCGGGCCCTCGGCCGCTGTCTGTCGCCAAGGCGACGGCAGCCGCCCGTCTTACGGGCAGATCGTGGCCGAGGGCCCGCTTCAGCGCGATCCACTCACGGCAGGGACCGCCCGAGGGCGGCATCGAGCGCGTCGCGCAACCGCCGGGCGGCCCGTTCGACGTCGGTCGCCCCGAACACCGCGCCGATCACGGCCACGCCGCGCGCGCCGGCGGCGCACAGCTCCGCGATCCGCTCGATCGTGACACCACCGATGGCGACGCACGGCACCCCCGCCGGCGCCAACGTCGCGAGTCGTGCGAACCCGCCGACGCCGATGGGAGCGCCCGCGTCGGCCTTGCTGCCCGTCGCGTCCACCGACCCGAGGCTCCAGTAGTCGGCCTCGAAGGGCCGCGCCCGGTCCGCTTCCCCCGGCGTCCCGACGGACACGCCGACGCGCAGTACGCGCGGCCAGCCGGCCCGCACCCGATCAGCCGGGAGATCGTCGGCACCCAGGTGCACGCCTGCGGCACCCGCCAGCCAGGCGACGTCGGCGCGATCGTTCACCCACACGGGGATCGTCAGGGCGCCCATCAGGCGCTCGGTCCACTCCAGGAACTCGGCGGCCCCGCTATTCTTCATGCGCACCTGCAGCATGGTCGCGCCCCCGGCCTCGGCGGCCCGGGCCGCGTCCAGCGCGGCCGCGCCGACCGCGGCGGGATCGAGAATCGCGATCAGACGGACGTCAGGCTGCATGAGGTCGCTCCTATGAGCCGAGCACCGGCGGCCGCGGCGGCCCCGCGGACACCGCCAAGCTACCCCGGGAGCCGGCCGTGAGCGGACCGGCCTCGGTCACGCGGCGCGGGGCCAACCGCTGGCGTCGCGGGCACCCCTGGATCTACCGCAGCGACGTCGTCTCCGGCCCCGGGACGCCCGGCATCGTGTCCGTCACCGACCCGCGCGGCGCGTTGCTTGGCCAGGCGCTGTGGAGCCCCGCCTCCGAGATCCGCCTCCGGCTGCTGTCGCGGGACGACACGCCGATTGACGCGGCGTGGTGGGCCGAGCGCGTCCGCCGCGCGCACGCCCGCCGCGCGGCCCTCGATCCGCCGGCCACGGCGTACCGCGTCGTCCACGCCGAGGGCGACGGCCTGCCGTCGCTGATCGTGGACCGGTACGGGGAGTACGTGGTGGCCCAGCTGCTCTCGGCGGGGCTCGAGTCGGTCCGGGACGACGTGCTCGCCGCCCTCGACGCCGTGCTGTCGCCGGCCGGCATCCTGCTCCGCAACGACGCCTCCGTGCGTCGCCATGAGGGACTCCCGCTCGGCATCGAGCCCGTCCGCGGCAGCGTCCCCGACGCGATCGAGGTCACCGAGGGCACGGTCCGCTACTGCGCGGCGCCGCACCACGGCCAGAAGACGGGCGCGTTTCTGGACCAGCGCGAGCACCACGCCCTGATGGGGCGCCTGGCGCGGGGCCGCGCGCTCGACCTCTTCTGCTATCACGGGCTGTTCGCGATCCACATGGCGGAGCGCGCGGACAGCGTGACGGGCGTGGACACGAGCGCGGACGCGCTGGCGATGGCGGCGGACCATCAGCGCCGCAACGGCCGGACGAACGTGCGGTGGATCGAGGCGAACGTCTTCGACCTGCTGCGGGACCTCGACACCGCCGGGGAGCAGTTCGACACGATCGTCCTGGATCCCCCGGCGTTCGCCAAGGACCGCCAGGCGGTGGAGGCGGCGCTCCGGGGCTACAAGGAGATCAACCGCCGGGCGCTTCGGCTCCTAAGGCCCGGCGGGCGATTGCTGACCGCGTCGTGCTCGTACCACGTCGGGCGCGCCGCGTTCCTCGCGATGGTGGCCGACGCCGCCGCCGACGCGCGCCGGCCGGTCGTGCTCGAGCGCGTGCTCGGCCAGCCCGCAGACCATCCGGAGCTCATCACCATACCCGAGACCGGGTATCTCAAGGGCGCCCTGCTGCGGGCGCACGAGTAGCGCGCGTCCGCTCCGTTGACACGCCGACGGGCGCTCGCGAGGTTGGAGGATGCCCTTCGCTGCAGCCGGCGAGCCGACGCGCCCGACGAGCGCAGCCCCGAGGTCCACGACGCCGCACCGGCGCGTGACCGTCGTTCCCACCCGCGCGTGCTGACGGATCCAATCCCGCAGCGCCAGCGGCGCCCGCCGCTGTCCCCCCGGCAGGAGTACGAGGAGTTCGTGCTCCAGCGCATCGAAGACTACAAGAACCAGCTCTCGCGCGAGGATCTGCTGACGCTCGCGGACGAGTCGGTCCAGGAGCTGGAAGCGGGGCCAGACGGCCAGCTCGTACTCACCGAGATCCTGGTGCTCGAGCACGTGGACCGCCTGATCAAGAAACGGCTGCGGCTGCCGGGCTACCGCCGCTGGACGGGCCTGCACCAGCGCCTGCGCGCGGCCCAGCGCCAACCGACGCACTGGGGGCTGCCGGCCGATCTCCCGCTCGATCGGCTGGTCGGCTGCCTCGAGCCGGGCGACCTCACCGCCACGCTCGGCTCGGGGGCGGCCGGCGCGGCGTTCCTGATCGCCGCGCACGATCTGCCGGTCACGGCGCTGGCGGAATCGGTGGAGGCGGCCGAGGCCATCGAGTCGCGGGCGGCCGACCAGGCCCTCACGCGGCACGTGCAGGTCTACGCCGCGCAGCTCGGCTGGCTGCCGACCGACCTCACGCCCGCCGTGGTCGTGCTCGATCCCATGGTGTTCGCGCACCAGGACGCGTCCGCGCAGGTGCGGACGATGACCTCGCTGCTGGGTGCCACGGTCCAGGGCGGCATCCATCTCGTGCTGCCGGTGGAGCAGCGCGGCGCGGTCCGGTCCCTGGCTCCCGAGGCGTTGCTCAACCACTACAGCGGTTGGCCGGTCAGCCGCGGCCCGCGCAGCGGCAGCCGCTGGTTCGTCGCGGTCAAACCCTGACGCCCCCCGGCGCGGCCCGGCATTGCGTGCCGCGACCGTCTCCGCCCATAATCCTCATATGCCGACGCTGACGATTGACGGCCGGACGGTCACGGTTGCCGCCGGGACCACCATTCTCGACGCCGCGCGGACGGCGGGCATCACGATCCCGACGCTCTGCTGGTACCCGCAGCTGCCCGTGGTGGGCAACTGCCGGCTCTGCGTCGTGTCCGTCGAGGGCCAGGAAAAGCTCCTGCCGGCATGCGCCACCGCAGCGGCCGAGCGCATGGCCGTGACCACGGAGTCGGCGGCGGCGGTGGCGGCGCGGCGGGGCGTGCTGGGCATGCTGCTCGAGCGCTATCCGGGCGAGCACCTCCGCGCGGGCGACGCCGCCCGCAACGAGTTCGAGGCGTACGCCGTCCGGTACGGCGTGCGGCCCCGGGCGGCGGCGGATCGCGTGCTGCCGCTGCGCACCGGCGACGAGCGTCCCGGCGACCCGATGATCGCGCACGACATGAGCCTGTGCATCCTGTGCACGCGCTGCGTCCGCGCGTGCGAGGACATCCAGGTGGTGGGCGTGCTGGACGTGGCCTACCGCGGCGAGCACGCGCAGATCATCGTGGGCGGCGACGGCAACCCGGACAAGGCCGCGTGCACCTGGTGCGGCGAATGCGTCCGGGTCTGCCCCACCGGGGCCATCTTCGAGGTCATGCCGCGCGAGCGGTTCGGCACGGCCCGGGTCACGCCCGACCGGGTGGTCCGGTCGGTCTGCCCGTACTGCGGCGTCGGCTGCCAGGTGGATCTGCACGTCAAGGACAACGAGATCGCGCGGGTCACGTCGCCCACGTTCGACGAGGTGACGCCGAACAACGGCTCGACGTGCGTGAAGGGCCGGTTCGGCTACGATTTCACGCAGCACCGGGACCGACTCACCCGACCGCTGATTCGCCGCGGGTGGGAGCGACGCGACGGCCGGTGGGTGTGGACCGGGCCCGCCGGGGAAGGCCGCCGGGCCGGCCCCTGGCAGTCAATCACCGAGGAAGGCGGCAGCTCCAAGCCGGCGGCGCCGCCACGCGCGCAGGGCAAGCGCCTGCGCGATCTCCCCCTGCTCGAGCGGGCCACGCTCGACGTGCGCGACCGGGCGGCGACGCCCGAGTCCTGGTACGCCCCGTTCCGCGAGGCCACGTGGGACGAGGCGCTGGATCTCGCCGCGCACGAGCTGCGCCGCATTCACGGCACCTTCGGGGCCCCGGCCCTGGCCGTGTTCCAGAGCGCCAAGTGCTCGAACGAGGAGAACTACCTGCTCCAGCGCCTGTTCCGGGGCGCGTTCGGCACGAACAACGTGGATCACTGCACCCGGCTCTGCCACTCGACCAGCGTGTCGGCCATGCAGGCCGCCCTGAACACCGCGGCCGCGTCCGGCTCGATGCGCGAGATCGAGGAGGCGTGCGACGTGATCTTCATTGCGGGCGCCAACACGTCGGAGACCCATCCGGTGTTCGGCGCGGCCATCAAGCGGGCGCACGCCCGGGGTGCCGGCCTCATCGTGGCCGATCCCCGGCGTACGGAGCTGGCGGCGCGAGCCGACATCCACCTCCAGATGCAGCCCGGCACGGACGTGGCGCTGTTCAACGCCATGCTGCACCACGTGCTCGCGGAGGGTCTCGAGGATCGGGCGTTCATTGCCGCGCGCACGCACGATTTCGACGCCGTCCGCGACGCCGTGCGCCCCTACACCCCCGAGCGCGCCACCGCCATCACCGGCGTCCCCGCCGACCTGATCCGGGCGGCCGCGGAGCGGTACGCGCGCGGCCCGAACACGTCCACGTTGTGGGCCATGGGGCTCACCCAGCATCTGACGGGCCACGACATGGTCACGGCCCTGCTCAATCTCATCCTCGCGACCGGGATGATCGGGCGGTGGGGTGCCGCCATGCTGCCGGTGCGCGGCCAGAACAACGTGCAGGGCGCGTCGGACATGGGCGCCATCCCGTTCGTCTATCCCGACTACCAGCCCGTGAGCGATCCGGCCATACGGGAGAAGTTCGCCCGGGCGTGGGGCGTCGAACCCGAGCGGCTGTCGCTCTCGCCGGGCCTCATGGTGACGGAGATGGCCCGCGACGGCTCCCCGGTCCGCGCCCTCTTCATCATGGGCGAGAATCCCATCATCTCCGACCCCGACATCGCGCACGCGGAGGCCTGGTTCCGCTCCGTCGAGTTCCTGGCGGTGCAGGACCTGTTCCTCACGGAGACCGCACGGTACGCGGACGTGGTGCTGCCCGGTGCCTCGTTTGCCGAGAAGACCGGCACGTTCGTGAACACCGAGCGCCGGATCCAGCTCAGCCAGCGGGCGATTGATCCGCCGGGCGAGGCCCGGACCGACTGGGAGATCCTCGTGGACCTCTCGAACCGCGTCGGACTCGCGACGCCGTTCCGGTCGCCCGAGGAGGTGATGGCAGAGATCAGCGCCCTCGCGCCCTCGTGGGCCGGCGTCACGTACCCGCGCCTCGGCGGCGGCGGCCTCCAGTATCCGGTGCCGCACCGGGAGCACCCCGGCACCGCGTTCCTGTTCGACGACCGGTTCCCCACGGACGACGGCCGCGCCCGCTTCCACGCGGTCGAGTACGCCGATCCCGGGGAGCTGCCGGACGAGGAGTTCCCGTTCGTGATGGGGACGGGCCGGCAGTTGTACCACTGGCACACGGGGACCATGACCCGGCGCTCGCAGGGCCTCGACGCGCGGGAGCCGGTTCCCACCGTGGAAGTGCATCCCGAGGACGCCGCCGAGCTGGGGGTCGCGGACGGCGATCTGGTCCGCATCACGAGCCGGCGGAACACCGTGCTGATCGGGGTGCGCCTCTCGAACCGGGTGGCCCGGCGACAGGTCTTCGTCCCGTTCCACTTCCGGGAGGCGGCGGCCAACCTGCTCACGAGCCCCGTGCTCGAGCCCCACGCCAAGATGGCGGCGCTCAAGGTCTGCGCCGTCCGGCTCGAGCCCGCCGGCGTTCCCGCCGGCCGCTAGCGATCGTGGACCTCGGGATCGCGGGACGCGGCGCGCTCGTCTGCGGCTCCACGCAGGGCATGGGCCGCGCCATTGCCGCGCGGCTCGCGGCCGAGGGCTGCCGCGTGGCCGTGAACGGGCGCGACCCGGCACGCACCGCCGCGGCCGCGGCCGACCTCGCGCGGGACACCGGCGCCATCGTGATTGCCGCGCCCGGCGACGTCGGCGACCCCGCCGCCGTGAGCGCGCTCGTAGCATACGCGACGCGGGAACTCGGCGCGGTGGACATCGTCGTCTGCAACTCCGGCGGGCCGCCGTCGGTGCTGTTCGCGGAGGCCTCTCCGGACCAGTGGCAGGCGGCGCTCGACACGACGCTGCTCGCGGCCATCCATGTGTGCCGCGCGACGGTCCCCGCCATGCGGGAACGGCGGTGGGGACGCGTGATCTGTCTGACCAGCGTGGCCGCCAAACAGGCGGTTCCCGGCCTCATCCTCTCGACGACGGCCCGGGCGGGCATTCTGGGCCTCAGCAAGACCCTGGCCGACGAGGTGGCGGCCGACGGCGTGACGGTGAACGTCGTCTGCCCGGGCTACATGCGCACCGAGCGCCTCGCCGAGCTGATGGCGGTCCGCGCGCGGCGGGCGGGACGGCCGGTGGAGGCCGTCACGGCGGACCTCGTGCAGGGCGTCCCGATCCGGCGGATCGGCGAGCCCGACGAGCTCGCGGCCGCCGTCGCGTTCCTCGCCTCCGAACCCGCGCGGTATATTACCGGCGCCGTACTCCAGGTCGACGGCGGCTCGACGCGCAGCATCTTCTGACACTGGGCGGTTGGGTGGTTGGGCGGTTGAGCGATGGCGCGGCCGGGAGCCACGTAGACGTCGCGGGGGCGGCTGCCCACCGCCTGCGCCGCGCATCCGCACCATCCGCTGAGGACTCATGCGCGCCATCCGAAAGCCTCGACCCGGCCCCGGCCTCGAAGTCTGCGACGTTCCCGAACCCACGGCCGGCCCCGGCGACGTCTTGATCCGCGTGCACCACGCGGGCGTCTGCGGAACCGACCTGCACATCGCGCAATGGGACGAGTGGGCCCAGGGCCGGATCCGCCCGCCCGTGGTGATCGGCCACGAGTTCGCGGGCGAGGTGATCGAGGTCGGCGCGGACGTGGGGGAGGAGTTCGCGGTCGGCCAGCTGGTCACGGCCGAAGGCCACATCGTGTGCGGCCACTGCCGCCAGTGCCGCACCGGGAACGGCCACATCTGCCAGCGCACGTCCATCATCGGGGTGGATCGGGACGGCGCCTTTGCCGAGTACATCGCCATGCCCGCCACCAACGTGATGGCGCTGGGGGAGATCCCCACCACGATCGGGGCCATCATGGACCCGATGGGCAACGCCTTCCACACCGTGCTCACCGGAAGCGAGGTGCCGGGCAGCGTGGTGCTCGTGCTGGGCTGCGGGCCCATCGGGTGCTTTGCGGTGGGCATCGCCAAGGCGGCCGGCGCGGTGAAGGTGATCGCGACCGACGTGAACCGCACGCGGCTCGACCTGGCCGTCGCGATGGGCGCCGACGTGGTCGTGGACGTCCGGACCGACGACCCCGTGGCGCGGGTGCTGGCCGAGACGGGGGGCGAAGGCGCGGACCTCGTCTGCGAGATGTCGGGACACCCCACGGCGCTGGCCCAGGCCTTCAAGGCCGCGCGCCTGGGCGGCCGGGTCAACCTGCTCGGCCTCCCGAAGGGCGAGGTGTCGCTGAACCTGTCGAACGACGTGATCTTCCGCGGCATCACGGTCTACGGCGTCATCGGTCGCCGGATGTACGAGACCTGGCACCAGATGCGCACGTTCCTGGGCTCCGGCCATCTCGATCCCACGCCGGTGATCACCCACCGGTTCCCGCTCGAGGAGGTGAACGCCGCCCTGGAGGCGATCGCGTCGGGCGCCGCCGGCAAGGTCATCCTGGAAATCGGAGGCTGAGCACCCATGGCGTCCGTGCTCGATCAGCGTCTGCGCGCGGAGCTGGAGCAGTTCCGGGCGGACGGCGTCTACAAGCGGCTCAACTACCTCGACTCGCCCCAGGCCCCGCGCGTCACCATGGAGGGGCGGGGCGAGGTCATCATCCTCTCGAGCAACAACTACCTCGGGTTGTCCAACCACCCGGCGGTGGTCGCGGCGGGCCGCGCGGCGCTCGACCGGTTCGGGGCCGGCACCGCGAGCGTACGGTTCATCTGCGGCACCTTCACCGTACACCGGGAGCTGGAAGCCGCGCTGGCCGAGTGCGTTGGGACCGAGAGCGCGCTGTCCTTCGTGTCGTGCTGGAACGCCAACGAGGCGCTGTTCGCGACGCTGCTCGGGCCCGAGGACGTGATCATCTCGGATCAGCTGAACCACGCCTCCATCATTGACGGCATCCGGCTGGCCAAGGTCATCGCGAAGTGCGAGACCACCGTGTACCGGCACGCGGATCTGGCCGCCCTAGAGGCGAAGCTCCAGGCACACCGCGACCGGCGCACCCGGTTGATCGTCACCGACGGCGTGTTCAGCATGGAGGGAGACATCGCGCCGCTCCCCGGGATCGTCGAGCTGGCCCGCCGCTACGACGCGACCGTCGTGATGGACGATTCGCACGCCACCGGCGTGCTGGGCGCCACGGGGCGCGGGACGGCCGAGCACTACGACCTCCTGGGCGCGGTGGACATCATCACGTCCACGCTCGGGAAGGCGCTGGGCGGCGCCGCGGGCGGCTTCATCGCCGCCTCGGCGGCGACGTGCGATTACCTCACCCAGCGGGCGCGGCCCCAGCTGTTTTCCAATGCCCTCCCCTGCACCGTGGCGGGGAGCGCGCTCGCCGCGGTCCGCGAGCTGCGCGCGCACCCGGATCTCGTGGGGCGGCTGCACGAGAACGCCCGGTATTTCCGGGAGCGGCTCCTGGGGCTGGGGTTCCGGCCGCTCGCGGGAGCCACGCCCATCATCCCGGTCATTCTGGGTGAGACAGCCAAGGCCATCCGCATGAGCGAGCTGCTGCTGGACGAGGGGGTGTTCGTGACCGGGTTCGGATATCCCGTCGTCCCGCAGGGCGAGGCCCGCGTACGCTGTCAGGTGTCCGCCGCCCATACTCGGACCGACCTAGATCAGGCACTGCGGGCGTTCGAGACGGTCGGGCGCCGCCTCGAGCTGATCTGACCACGGACGCCGGTGCGAGGCGGTGTCTCGCAACATCGTAAGTTGTTTAATAATTGTGGTTTACGATCTCACTCCGGCCCCGGGATTCCCCCCGGAGGACCGCCCTTCGCGCTGCCCGGACCCCACGGACGAGGCCGGTTCAACCGGGCCGGAGCTGTGCCCCCGGTCACGGTTTCCGGCGGGTCCCACGGTACCTTGGGGACGTCCGGCGCTTCAAGTGATTTCGCGGCCTCAGGCCTTAACCTCCCTGATGGCAATGCCCTAGCTCGGGGCCGGCGTACCGGCGGGGGCTCGCGTTTTTCGAGGTCGGATCCTATCTTGGGGGCCGGCGGTCACCAGATCCATGGGGCGGCCGCCTGAGAACTGACTGTCAGCGTGGCCCGTGGGGCCGCGCGGTGAGCCGGCGCGGGAAGAGGCTCCGCGTCCCAGATCGTTCGGAGGTAGACCGATGGCGAGAGTTCCCGGAGTGCTCCTTGGCGTCACGATGCTGTGTGCGGCGGCACCCGTCAGCGCGCAGTCGGAGCCGTGGGTGGATCAGTGGTATTGGGGCGCCCAGGCGGGCGTGCATCGGTTCCGGACGCCCGAAGCCAGCGCCAGCTGGGAGACCGGCTACACCTTCGGCGCGCACTGGATGATCACCGGGCACCGGATGGGCCTGTACATGTCGTACGACCACATCCTCTATGACGACGCGCTCTCGGTGATCACGGATCCGACCTCGGGAACCGGGACGCGCACGGTCCAGTTCGACAACGGGCGCTATCTCCAGGCAGACCTGATCGCGATGCCCCTCAGGGGAGCGGTGCAGTTCATGCTGGGCGGGGGCCTCACCATTCACAACATCTCGGATGCCGCGGTCCAGGGGACCTTTGCGACGCCGGACGACCAGGCGTTCTCGCAGTTGCTGGCGGGGGACGCGGCCACCCGTGCCTTCTTCAACATCATGACGGGCGTGCAGCTCATGATGGGGCGGCGCGCCGTCGTGTACTTCTCGTATGAGTTCATTCCCTCGACGGACAACTTCCTGCTGAGCGACGAGCAGCACACGTTCGCCGGCGGGATCCGATACTCGTTCGGCAGCCGCAAGGAAGACGTCACGAGCGGCCGCTAGCCGACCAGGCTGTTACGTCCGATCGCGCCCGGAGCCGCCCCGCGGTTCCGGGCGCGACGTCCATGGGGAGCCCGCCTCGGCAAACCGGAGGGGCCAATCCGCCGCGCGCGTGACGCCAATCCGGGTGGTGACCACCGGCGGCCCGGTGCGCCGGCGGGCCGGGGGTCGAAGCGTGATGCGCGGGCCGACGAGCTCGAGCCCGTTCATCGCGCCCGTGATCCCGAGGGCTTGGCAGAGCCGGCCGGGGCCTGAGCACAGGAGCCGATCGTCGTCGGTGTGCCGGCGGCGGCGCATGGTGGGGAGGCCGGCTACCGGCTCGAGCGCCCGGACGAGCACCGCGGCGGGCACGCCCTCCGGCTCCGTGACCACGTTGAAGCACCAGTGCATCCCGTAGATGAAATAGACGTACGCCGTCCCCGGCTTGCCGAACATGCTGGCGTTGCGCCGCGACCGGCGGTTCGCGTAGCCGTGGGCCGCCGGGTCGTGCGGTCCGACGTAGGCTTCGACCTCGACGATGCGGCCGGCCGTCACGGCGCCGCGCACGCGGGTCTCGAGGACACACCCCAAAAGCGCGCGCGCGACACGGACCGTGTCGCGCGCGAAACACGTTGCCGGGAATGCGGCCGCCATCAATCCTGCTGGGGCGGCTCGTCCTTGTTCTGTCCCAGCATGGCCCGCTGCAGCGCCGCGCTCATCCGCTTGAAGAGCCCTCCTCCGGTGTCGGCGTCGGAACCCTGATCCTCCGGCTCCGGCCTCTCCCGGGCCGCGGGACGATCCACCTTGCGCTCCGCCGGCTCGGCG
>Ga0302046_10000483_pt1 | contig 40245 bp, 39 predicted proteins | sample RVTome_11_FD_200261 | JGI IMG/M metagenome (GOLD analysis project Ga0302046, IMG submission 200261) | Soil microbial communities from uranium-contaminated site in the Upper Colorado River Basin, Wyoming, United States - RVT147D111 (version 2) ...
GATGACATCCACCCGGCCTTGACCGGACGGCCCGCCGGATGCACCCGTTCGCTTAAGTTTTGGTTCAACAATACGCTTTCAAGGACACCCAGTTGCGCTTCGCGATCCTCGAGCTGATTGTTGAGATCCTCCATGGCCGAAACCACGTCGGGGATAGCGGTCGCAGACCCGGTCGGGTAAGGCTCCTCGGGACCACCGAGCGCCGGGTCGGAATCGAAATCGAACTCCCCATCCTCGAGATTGGCCATTTCCGTCATGCGCCGACCGAGCGCATCCAGCCGGATGATCCGGGCATTCATCTGGCCGATACGGATAGCCAGCGCATCCAGAGTGTCTTCGGTTTCCTGGCGAGTCGTAGCAATCGCCGCCTGTTGTGCCGAGAGCTCCTCGGTCAGGCTGGCGAGCTCCGAATGCGGCACACCGGAACCGTTTTGCGCCGAATACCAGGCACCGAGGACAAACGCGGCAGCACTCAGGCAAGCGGCGAAAGCGACGCCGATGGCGGCAACGGACATGCCCGACAGGGTAACCTGGCGGGCGCTGCCTAAGCCCTTGCCGAAGATGACTACGTTCATCGAGCTCGCCCCCGATGCGGGATTAACGGATCATATGTTATTGATATTACTATCATTAACCGATCGTCCAGCGGCCACGCAGGGCGCTCTCTCATTAATATCGGACGGCGGTCGATGATCATGTCGGTAGCCCCGCTATCATAGGACTATAGTCCCTTAGATCGGTGGTTTTGCGTCCCCGTCTTTCGGCGGGTATGCCTTTGTCGAGGGGTCAATATGCATAACGCCGCTTTTTTTTACAAGAATTGAGCTTCAGAATGTTGACCTCGGTCACCCGCATTCCCCGGAATCGCTAACTCCGTCACATTTCCATGACTATTGTCCAATTGGAAAAATTGCTTAAGTCGACCACAGGTGGCCCCCTGGAAGCGCTGGTGCAGAAAGCCGCCGGCATGGAGCGCCTGTTGGCCGCGCTCAAAGCGGCCCTGGAACCGGCGATGGCGTCGCGACTGACGGGCGTCAACCTGCGGCCGGACGGCGAGCTGGTACTGGTGGCCGATTCACCAGCCTGGGCGGCCCGATTGCGCTTCGAAGCCGACAAGCTGATGTCGGCAGCCAAAGAAAGTGGCGCCAGGGTCACCGCCTGCAAAGTGATCGTCGCAAAAAACCAGCCCGGACCCTGATCGGGGTCAGACCCGATTTGCTCAGGCGTATGCCGGGGTCGCGTAAGAGATAGGCGCCCGGTCCGGGTCCTTGTAAGTGACCTCCTCCCACGCGCTCTGATTATCCAGCAGCGCGCGAAGCAGTTTGTTATTGAGGTCGTGACCGGACTTGAATGCCGAGTACTCGCCGATGAGGCTGTGTCCGAGCAGGTAGACGTCGCCGATCGCATCCAGGATCTTGTGAATCACGAATTCGTTGGCATAGCGCAGGCCGTCTTCGTTGAGAATCCGGTAGTCGTCGAGCACGATTGCATTGTCCATGCTGCCGCCAAGCGTCAGGTTGCGTGCACGAAGTGTCTCGACATCGCGGAGGAAACAGAAGGTCCTCGCGCGGCTGACTTCCTTCAGGAAGGAAGTCGATGAAAAATCGATCGATGCGTGGCGGCTCAGCTTGTTGAAGACCGGGTGATTGAACGAGATTTCGAAGTTAACCTTGAAGCCATTGAACGGAGTCAGCTCGGCCCATTTGTCACCGTCTTCAACGCGAATTTTCTTGCGAATGCGGATGAATTTCTTGGCTGCGTTCTGTTCCTCGATACCGGCCGATTGCAGCAGAAAAATGTACGGTCCCGCGCTGCCGTCCATGATCGGCACTTCAGGTGCCGAAAGGTCGACATTGAGATTGTCGATGCCGAGTCCGGCCAGTGCCGACATCAGGTGTTCGACGGTCGCAACCTTGGCGCCGTCCTTGATCAGAGTCGTGCCCAGCATCGTCTCGCCGACCAGTCGCGGATCCGCCGGAATGTCGACCGGTACATCGAGATCCACCCGGCGAAATGTGATCCCCGAATTTTCGGCAGCCGGCCGCAGCGTCATGTAGACCTTTCTGCCGGAGTGCAGGCCGACGCCGGTTGCTCGAATGGCCGTTTTGATCGTTCGCTGTCGCAACATCGACTGCCTTTTCACCCAGTTTGCCCTGCCGGCCCGAATCAGGTTGCTGGCTGCAGGCAGGAAAGCCCAAGACTCATTCCGATATATCAACGGTTTACTGAAACAACCTCAGCCGATTTAGCGCCGAAGCCTAGCATATTGTACGCGCGCCACCTAGTGCATGGACATGCTTTCGAGCGTCACGTTCTCGTCCTTGGACACCGGCAGCAGATCCTGCCACGGTCTGCTGCCGGGTCCGTTTACTGAGCAGAGTTCGGTCACGCAAGTCGGCGCAGGCCGAGTGAGTTTGCCCGCGCCGGCATCGCGGCCTCAATCGGCCTGACGTCGCAGAAACGCCGGAATATCCAGCAATTCCTCCCGCAGACCACCATCTGCGAGCCCGTCACCCACAGCGCGCTTTCGCTGCACGGTGGGCTTGTCGAGCGTCGCGTAGTTCGGCTCCATCGACTCCGGTTGCCGGCGCACAACACGCATCGGTGATTCACTTTGTGCGGCACGCTGGCCGAGTCCGGTCGCAACCACCGTGACACGAATACTGTCCTTCATGTCCGGATCGATGACCGTGCCAATGACAACCGTCGCATCGTCTGCGGCAAATTCCTTGATGGTGTTGCCGACCTCCTGGAATTCGCCAATCGACAGGTCCATCCCGGCAGTCACATTGACCAGGATGCCGTTGGCGCCTGCAAGATTGATGTCCTCGAGCAACGGGCTGGAGATCGCCGCTTCAGCGGCTTCGCGTGCACGGCCCTCGCCGGACGAAACGCCGGACCCCATCATCGCCATGCCCATTTTCGCCATCACGGTGCGCACATCAGCAAAATCGACGTTGATCAGTCCGGGACGAGTGATCAGTTCGGCTATGCCCTGCACCGCTCCCTGCAATACCTGGTTGGCGGCACGAAACGCATCGAGCAACGTTGTTTCGCCACCCAGGACTTGCAACAGCTTCTCGTTCGGAATCGTGATCAGCGAATCAACATACTTGCCGAGTTCGGATATGCCGTGTTCGGCGATTGCCATCCTCTTGCGGCCTTCCATGAGAAACGGTTTGGTCACAACAGCAACCGTGAGAATTCCCAGTTCCTTGGCGACCTGAGCAACGATCGGGGTCGCGCCTGTGCCGGTTCCGCCGCCCATGCCTGCCGTGACGAACAGCATGTCGGCACCTTCGATGACTTCCTGAATCCTGTCGCGATCTTCCATCGCCGCCTGCCTCCCGACGTCCGGGTCCGCGCCTGCACCGAGACCCTTTGTAATATTGCAGCCGATTTGCAGCGCTGTCCGGACTCGCGCGCTGTTCAGAGCCTGCGCATCGGTATTCGCGCAGATGAAGTCGACTCCTTCGATACCGGAATTGACCATATGAGCAACTGCGTTACCGCCGCCGCCGCCGATTCCGATCACCTTTATGACAGCGCTTTGGCTATGCGCATCCATTAACTCGAACATTGAGATACCTCCGCTCAGATTCACTGATTTTGATTCTAGAACTCACTCGTCAAACACAATCCCGGGGTTGCCCCCGAGAGCACTTTCCTAAAACTGTCCCTGAAACCACGATCGCATTCTTTGCCAGACGTCGGCGATGTTGCCGCCGACCGGCGCGCCGCGGCGATTCCTCCGCGTCATGTTCTCGTACCCGTAAAGCAGCAGCCCGACGCCGGTCGCGTGGATCGGGTTCCGCACGACATCCGACAGTCCGTCCACGTACTGTGGCGATCCAAGACGTACCGGCATGTGAAAAACTTCTTCGGCAAGCTCCACCGCACCTTCCATCTTCGCGCTGCCGCCGGTGATGACTATTCCTGCCGCAATCAGCTCTTCGAATCCGCTGCGGCGCAATTCGTCTCGAATCAGGCTGAACAGCTCTTCGAATCGCGGTTCGACTATCTCCGCCAAAGTCTGCCGCGCAAGCCGTCTTGGCGGCCGCTCCCCGACGCTTGGCACTTCGATAGTCTCGTCCGGGTTCGCCAACTGGGAAAGCGCGCACGCATACTTGATCTTGATCTCTTCGGCATACTGGGTCGGCGTGCGCATGGAAACCGCAATGTCATTCGTAACCTGGTCGCCGGCGATCGGGATGACTGCCGTGTGCTGAATTGCCCCGCCGAGAAACACCGCAAGGTCCGTGGTGCCGCCGCCAATATCGACGATACACACGCCGAGTTCCTTCTCGTCATCAGTCAGCACGGAGTAACTCGATGCGAGTTGTTCGAGCACAATGTCCTCGACCTGGAGTCCGCAGCGCTGTACGCACTTGACGATGTTTTGCGCAGCGCTCTCGGCACCTGTCACCATATGCACCTTGGCTTCGAGCCGTACGCCGGACATCCCGATGGGTTCGCGGATACCTTCCTGGTTGTCGATAAGGAATTCCTGTGGAAGGATGTGCAGTATTTTCTGATCAGCCGGAATCGCCACGGCGCGAGCTGCATCGATGACCCTGTCGACATCTCCTGCACTCACTTCCTTGTCGCGAATCGCGACGATCCCGTGAGAGTTCAGACTGCGTACGTGACTTCCCGCGATGCCGGTGTAGACCGAGTGTATGTCGCAGCCCGCCATCAGCTCGGCCTCTTCGACTGCACGCTGAATCGAGTGCACGGTCGATTCGATGTTGACGACCACTCCCTTTTTCAGGCCGCGTGACGGGTGCGAGCCTATGCCGACAACCTCGATTCTTCCTTCCGCATTGACTTCCCCGACGATGGCCACGACCTTCGACGTACCAATGTCGAGTCCGACGATCAGGTTCTTATCCGCTCGTTTGTTCACTCAGCCGATCCTTCCCGCGACCATCTTTTCTCCCGATTCCTGTGGCACTTCTTTTGGCGCTCCGAAGCCATTCTTCCAGCCAATCGTGAATCCGTTGCTGTAGCGCATGTCGACAAACTCGATCTCGGACTCGCGACTCGAGACGATGCCGGCAACGACCTCGAGAAACAGCGCCGTCCGTTTGTCGACATTCTGTCGTCCGAGTCGCACTCCGATGCCATTCTGCAATGTCATATCCCAAGCGCCGCGCGCATCGAGATGCAGTCGGCGCACATCGAGGCCCATCGGAATCAGTTGTTCGCGAATCTCGAGGTAGCGCCGTGCGACCGCCGCCGCCTGGTCTTCCGGCCCGCTCAAACGCGGGAGCTCGGCCGGAATATGCCGCGCATCCGTAATGAAAAGTTCGCCGCGGGTGTTCAGCAACCCGCTTTCTCCCCAGCAGGCCGCGGGCGACTGTTCCGTAACCGATATGTGAAGCCGGTTGGGCCAGCGGCGTGCTACCGTTGCCTGGTCGATCCAGGGCAGCCCGACAACGAGATCACGCAGCAGGCCGAGATCAGCACTCAAAAACCCGTGTTGCAGCTCCTCGCTTATCGCTTCCTCGATTTGCAGTGCGCTGACTCGTTGAAACGGCCCTTCGATCGTTATTGATTCAATTGGCCGATCGAGTAGCCGGCCGCTGTATTGATAGGTCAGTGCGATCGCCGCCGCGGCGACGAGCAGCCCGGAGATCCTTGCCAGCGGAATTCTTGGCAGGAACGACAAACGCTTCGATCCCTGTTTGCGCCGCCTTGCCTGTTTACGCGTCATTGGCAGCAACTCCCATCGCTGGCATTTCGCGCGCCCTGGCAAAACTGGTTTCAAGAATGCGCCAGCAAAGTTCGGCAAAATCGATGCCGGCGACTTTGGCCGCCATAGGCACCAGGCTGTGACTGGTCATCCCGGGCACCGTGTTGACTTCGAGCACCTGCAATTCGCCGTCGTTTCCGGCCATCAGATCGACCCTGCCCCAGCCGGAACAGCCCAGTGCTTCGAATGCCCGCATTGCGAGGTCGCGGTACTGCGTTTCGAGGGCGCTCGCGTCCGTGCCCGGGCAAAAATACCGGGTTGTGTCAGCTTCATACTTCGCGTGGTAGTCGTAGAATATCCGCGGCGTCACAATGCGGATGCTTGGAAGGGCTTCACCCTGCAGCACCGCCACTGTGATTTCGTCGCCGGTAATACAACGTTCGACGATAGCCGGCTCGCCGAATCCAAGCGCGAGCTTTGCTGCTGCGCCAAGCTGGCTTTCGTCAAATACCTTGCTCATGCCGACACTCGATCCCTGGCATGCCGGTTTCAGCACCAGCGGGTAACCCAGGCGAGCAGCTGCATCGCCAGCTTCCTCTGCTGCACGAATAACTTCGAAATCCGGCGTATTCACGCCGACAGCGCGGAACAGGTGCTTGCTGCGGATCTTGTCCATGGCCAGAGCCGATGCCATCACGCCGCTGCCGCTATAAGGTGTGCCCAAACATTGCAACGCGCCCTGCATGGAACCGTCTTCTCCACCGGCTCCGTGCAATGCGATCCAGACACGATCAAATCCGCGATCCGGGAAATGGCGCATGCCGTGTTCCGCGGGGTCCCAGGCAGAAGCATCGACTCCGCGTTTCACCAGAGCCGTCAACACCGCCGTCCCGGTCTCGAGTGATACTTTTCTTTCACTCGATGAGCCGCCCAGCAAAACGGCAACCCTGCCGAAGTCCTCCGCAGTGGCGATGCGTGTGCGCATTTCCCGTTTGCTCGATCTCATTGCTTTGCCTCACCCACGATGCGTACTTCGTGCTGAAGCTCGACCCCGCTTTTCGCCCGTACCGTTTCCTGCACGTAACTGATGAGGCGTTCGATGTCCGCGGCGCTCGCATGATCGCGATTGATAATGAAATTGGCGTGCTTCTCCGACACTTCCGCACCGCCAATGCGGTGCCCTTTGAGTCCCGAGGCCTCGATGAGCCTGGCAGCATGGTCACCGGCTGGATTGCGGAATACCGATCCGCAGCTCGGTAGCCCCAGCGGTTGAGTGTGCTTGCGCCTGGCCAGCATGGCTTTCAGCGTATCCATGCTGGGCCTGGCCTGCGGATCGAACTCGAATGCAGCCTCGACGAACCACTCGTTGGCAGGCCCGGTAACACTTCGATAGGCAATTTTGAAATCGGCCGGTGGCCGCTGCCGGACATCCCCGGACCGGTTGATGGTGGTGACGCTGTGCACCCGTTCCCAGGTTTCACCTCCGTGAGCGCCGGCATTCATTGCCAGCGCCCCACCGACGGCGCCCGGAATACCGGCAAAAAATTCCGACGGTCCCAGGTTCCAGCGGATGCACTGACGGGCAAGTTGTGTGCACGGCACGCTGGAACCCGCGCGAACGCGGTAATCACCGGTTTTTTCCAGCACGTTGAAAACTCCGGCAGTCGCAATGACGACGCCGGCAATCCCGCCGTCCCGAACCAGCAGATTGCTCCCGAGACCGAACCAGAACACAGGTACAGCCGGGTGCAGGTCGCGCAGGAATGCGGACAGATCGTCGATGCCGGCCGGCTTGAAAAAGACCTCCGCCGGTCCGCCGACACGCCACGAGGTATGACGGCTCATCGATTCGTTCTGCCGAATCTCGCCGGCAACTGCCGGCGGCCTGATTGCAGCCATCATGTTGCCACCTGCAGGAAACTGCTCATTTGCGAACCTCCAGTCGGGGTTTGACCGAGAGTTTGTCCGGCAGCCCGGCGGCAAAAGTGCCGATATCACCGGCACCCATGGTCAACAGCAGGTCGCCATCCCTGAGGAGACCTTTGAGTGCCGCCGGCAATTTATCCAGAGACTCAACGAACACCGGTTCGACGCTTCCGCGGCTGCGCACGGCGCGCGCGATCGCGCGCCCATCCGCGCCGGCAATCGGCGCCTCACCGGCCGCATAAACTTCGAGCAACAGCAGAACATCTGCGGTCGCCAGCACGGATGCAAAATCGTCAAGAAGGTCTCGGGTCCGCGTGTAACGATGTGGCTGAAACACGAGCACAATCCGCCTCCCCGGCCAGCCGGATCGGGCTGATGCAAGCGTCGCGGCAACCTCGGTCGGGTGATGTCCGTAGTCGTCGACCAGCATGACCCGGCCACTGGCAATGCGAATCTCACCGAGATTCTGAAAACGCCTGTCGATTCCCTCAAAACCGGCGAGCGCATCGATCACGGACTGATCTGCGATCTGCAGCTCGCCGGCGACCGCGATGGCTGCCAGTGCATTCCGCACGTTATGCAAGCCGGGCAGTTTCAGTTGAACGTGCAAAATGTCGTCACGGCCCTCGCGCGTGACCGAAAACGAAGTCGCGGCGCCGCTGAATACAATATCGTGAGCCCGGACGTCCGCGTCGTGCTCCACGCTGTAGGTGATGATCGACCTGCCGATCCTGCCGAAGATGGCATTTATGCCCGGGTCATCGATGCACACGACGGCCAGACCGTAGAATGGCAGGTTGTGCAGAAAATCGACGAATCCCTGGCGCAGTTTCTCGATGTCACCGTCGTAAGTCGACATGTGATCCGCATCGATGTTGGTGACGACCGCGAGCATAGGTTTCAGATGCGAGAAAGATGCGTCGCTCTCATCGGCTTCGGCGACGAGGTATTCGCCCTGGCCCAGCCTTGCATTGCTGTCGGCACTTTTCAGCCTGCCACCGATGACGAAGGTCGGGTCCAGCCCTCCTTCTGCGAGTACGCTTGCTATCAGGCTGGTGGTCGTGGTCTTTCCGTGCGTACCCGCCACTGCGATGGAATATCGAAAACGCATGAGTTCCGCGAGCATCTCGGCACGCGGTACGACAGGCAGCTGTGCTGCCCGTGCGGCGGCAACTTCCGGATTGCTGTTGTCGACGGCGCTCGAGACCACGACGGCATCCGCATCGGCAATGTTTGCTGCGCCGTGCCCGATGAAAACGGTGGCGCCAAGCCGGCGTAGTCTCAGGACCTGGGCATTGCTCTTCAGGTCCGACCCTTGCACCTGGTAACCGAGACTCAGCATGACTTCGGCAATGCCGGACATGCCGGACCCGCCGATCCCTACAAAGTGCACACAATGGATGCGGCGCATGCGTTTGATCATGATGTCACTCCGGCAAGTTCGAGACAGGAACCGGTGATTCGCTCCAGTGCGTCCGGCATCGCTAGCCCTCTTGCAAGTTCTGCCCGTTGCCGCAGGGCATCACGACTGGCAAGCCATCGCGCCAGCACACTCGCAAGCGCGTCATCGTCGAGATCGCGTTCAGCAATCATCGCGGCCGCGCCGGCCGCAACCATCGGCCGTGCATTCGCGGTCTGGTGGTCGTCAACCGCCGCCGGAAAGGGCACGAAAATCGCTGCAAGGCCGACGGCAGCGAGTTCGGCAACGGTCAATGCACCGGCACGGCAGATTACGAGATCCGCCCAGCCATAGGCTTCCGCCATGTCTTCGACAAATGGCACTAGCTCGGCATCGATGTCGTGTCGCCGGTAGGCTTCGCGTGCAACATCGAGAGTCCGCTCGCCGGTCTGATGGCGTACCAGCGGCCTATTGCCGGACGGCATACGTGCAAGCGCAGCCGGCACGCTGCGATTCAGCGCCAGCGCGCCCTGGCTCCCGCCAAGCACCAGCAGCCGCAGCGGGCCGGTCCGTATCGCGAATCGCAGCGCCGGCACGGGCAGCGCCGCGATCTCGCGGCGCACCGGGTTACCGACGGTCTCGCATTTGACGGCTGGCGGAAAACTGCCCGGGAAGGCTTGCAGCACAACCCGGGCAAGACGCGCCAGAAGTCTGTTGGTCATTCCTGCAACCGCGTTTTGTTCATGAATCAAAAGCGGTCGTCGCGTGATCCACGCAGCGAGGCCTCCGGGCCCGCTGACAAATCCGCCCATGCCGAGCACGGCTGCCGGCCGGTGGTGTTGCATTGCCCGCAATGACTGGTACAGCGCAATGAGCAGTCGAAACGGCGCGGTCAGCAACGTGGCCAGTCCCTTTCCACGCAGTCCGTGCACACTGACCCATTCCATTTCGATACCGGCCGCCGGCACGACGCGCGCTTCGAGACCGCGCCGTGTGCCCAGCCACACCACGTGACAGGAATGCGCCGCGAGAGAGCGTGCAACCGCCAAAGCAGGATAGACGTGTCCGCCGGTGCCGCCGGCCATGATCATGATGGGCCGCAGTATCGGTCCGTTCATGTTGTGCGCCCCGTCAACGACCTGCGGCGGTTGGCCGGGCGCGCATCGACAGCCAGCTCGTGGTGTACTCGCAGCAGCAGGCCGATGGCGATCATCATGACTATGAGGCTGCTGCGGCCGTAGCTGATGAGAGGAAGCGTCAACCCCTTGGTCGGCAGCAAGCCCATGTTGACGCCGACATTGATAAATGCCTGCAAGCCGAACCAGGTGCCGATGCCGATGGCAAGAAATGCTTCGAAGTGCCGCTCCGCTTCGTTGGCCCGCATGGCGAGCCGAAAGATTCGCCAGAGCAGCGCGAAGAACAGTCCTATGATCAGTACCGATCCGAGCAGCCCGAATTCTTCCGCAAACACTGCAAACACGAAATCGGTATGCGCTTCAGGCAGGTAGAAGAGTTTTTGTACGCCGTCACCGAGACCCACGCCGATCCATTCGCCACGACCGATTGCGATCAGCGACTGCGTCAGCTGAAAGCCCGAATTGAACGGATCCGACCACGGATCGAGGAATCCGGTGAGGCGTGCGAGGCGGTATTCCGAAGTCATGGCGAGAGATGCCATCGCGGCAATGGCGACGCCGAAAAACAGGAAGAAGTCCCGCCAGCGTGCACCTGCGACGAACAACATCGCGAGCACCGTTGCCAGAAGCACAATCGCGGCACCGAAGTCCGGTTCCGCAAGCAACAGGCCGCACGCCAGGGTAAGCACCAGCATCGGCCGGAGAAATCCACTGAATCTTTCGCGAAGGCACTTGTTCTGGCGAACCAGGTAACCTGCGACGTACAACAGCAAACACAGTCGCGCGGGCTCGGACACCTGGAGATTCATCACGCCGATACGCAGCCAGCGAGTGCTGCCGTTCACGGTGTAACCGACCCCGGGCACAAGGACTACTGTCAGCAATGCAAGGCCGAGCAACAGCATGACAGGCCCGAGGCTCTGCCACACCCGCATTGGCACCAGCAGGCAGACGAACGCAGCCACCGAACCCATCATTGCCGCGAGCAACTGCCGCTCGACGTAGTAGAAAGGTTGCCCTGCATTGCCGTCGGAGACGGATATCGACGCTGATGCGAGGATTATCATGCCGCCGATCAACAGCACCAGCGTGATGGTCAGCAGCACGTGATCGATCTGCAACGGTGTTCGGAGCCTGGCCGGAAACGGCATCGTTACGCTGCCGACAGTCATGACGGCAACCTCGAAACGATATCGGAGTAGTCCTGCCCGCGCTGCTGGTAGTTCCGGTATTGGTCGAAACTTGCGCACGCCGGCGCCAGAAGCACGGTGTCGCCGGGCTGCGCCAGTTCGGCCGCCTTGTGAACGGCATTTTTCATGGTGCCCGCCACGAACAACGGAACCAGCTGATCGAAAGCTTCGGCGAGCAGCGGTGCATCGCGACCGATCAGGACCGCGGCACGCAGTCTCGTGCACACGGCCCTGGCAAATTCGCCGAAGTCGCCACCTTTGCCGTCACCCCCGGCAATCAGCACCACCGGTCCCGGCAGCGATTCGACTGCTGCGGTCGCGGCGCCGACATTGGTTGCCTTAGAATCGTTGATGTAGTCGGCGCCTTTGAACTGCCTCACAAACTGCATGCGGTGCGGTAAACCGGGAAACTCGTTCAGCACCTGCAACATCGGCGAGAGCGGAAGCCCCATCAGCTCTCCGGCGGCGAGCGCGGCCAGCGCATTAGCCTGATTGTGTGCACCGACCAGCGCCATGTCCGACGCAGCCAGCAGCAATTGCGCGCCGCGAGCGAGGAATGCCTGCCCGTCTTCGACGACCACGCCGTAGTGCCCTTCCTGCGGCGGATCCATGCCAAAACTGATTGCAGGAACCGCCTCGGGTACGTGAGTCATTGCCAATTGGTCGTGACGATTGACTACCGCGGCTTCAGCATCCCTGTAGATCCGGTACTTTGCGGCGCGGTATTCATCGACGCTTGCGTGCCAGTCAAGGTGATCCGGCGAGATATTCAGCAGCACCGCGACCTTCGCCGGCAGGCTCGGCGTTCGCTGCAGCTGGAAGCTCGAGAGCTCGAGCACATAGAAGTCGGGCTGGTCTTCCATCAGCAGGTCCAGCGCCGGAGTACCCAGATTGGCACCGGCGATGCTGCGCTTTCCCGCGGCGTCGCACATCAGTGCGATCAACGTTGTCACCGTGCTCTTGCCGTTCGAACCGGTGACCGCCACGAACGGCGCGCCGGCTTCCGCAACGAACAATGCAATATCCGAAATGACCTGCAGGCCCTGCTTTCGTGCTTCCGCGATGAACGGGTCGTGATCGGGAATGCCCGGCGACACGATCATGCGCGATACACCACGCAACAACGTTGCAGGCGGTCGCCCAAGGCTGATTTGCGCATCCGGTCGCAGCTCTTTCAGTTCATCGAGCCCTGGTGGATGTTCGCGGGTATCCACGTAAATGGCGTTTGCCGCCTTGCGCGTCAGGTATCGCGCAACCGACAGGCCGCTTGCGCCAAGGCCAAAAACAAGATCTTTGCCGTCGGTTGCAGGCGTTGGCAACTCCTGCCCGGCGCGTCTCTTCTTTGCTCTTGCGGCGCTCATCTGTTTTTCACCGGATTTTCAGGCTTGCAAGCCCGATCAGCACCAGGATTACTGTAATGATCCAGAAGCGAACGATGACCTTCGGCTCCGCCCAGCCTTTGAGTTCAAAATGATGGTGTAGCGGCGCCATCCGGAAAACCCGCCGGCCGGTCAGCTTGAATGAAGCGACCTGAATAATGACCGACACGGTTTCGACGACGAACACTCCGCCCATGATGGCGAGGATTAGCTCCTGCCGGACGACGACCGCTACAACACCAAGGGCTGCACCAAGCGAAAGTGCACCGATATCTCCCATAAAAACCTGAGCCGGATAGGTGTTGAACCACAGGAATCCGAGCCCGGCGCCGGCCAGAGCGGCGCAAAAAACCAGGATCTCCCCGCTGCCGCTGACATAGGGAATACCCAGGTACTGTGAAAAATTGACATTGCCCGTGACATAGGCGAACAGGCCGAGCGCTCCGCCGACCAGCACCGTCGGCATGATCGCAAGTCCGTCCAGGCCGTCGGTGAGATTGACGGCGTTGCTGAATCCGACGATGAAGAAAAAGGTAACTGCAATCTGGAATACTCCAAGCGGAATTGCCAGGTCCTTGAAGTAGGGAATCAGCAGCGACGTCGAGACTTCATCGGCTGCCATCAGGTACAGGACGACGCCGGCTATGAGTGCCGCAGCCGATTGCCAGAAAAGTTTCTGGCGCGCGGACAGGCCCGCCGGATTCCGCAACACGAGTTTCTTGTAGTCATCGACGTAACCGATGACTCCGAACGCAAGCGTCACAAACAGTACGACCCAGATGAAGCGATTTTCCAGGTCGGCCCACATAACCGTGCTGAAGACTATCGCCGTTATGATCAGTGCGCCGCCCATGGTCGGCGTCCCGGCTTTCGGCAGATGCGTCGAGGGGCCAAACTCACGCACGGGCTGACCAACCTGATTGGTCGTCAGTCTGGCGATCATTCTCGGACCTATGATGAACGACAGCAGCAGCGCCGTCAGCGCACTGAGGATCGCGCGCATGGTCAGGTAATTGAAAACGCCAAATCCCGACTCGAACTGCGTCAGATACCTGGTGAGATAGAGCAGCATGCCTAGTGCGCTCCTGCCGATTCGGCCGTCGGGTGCAATGCATCGACGACCCGTTCCATGCGCGCCGAACGCGAACCCTTGATCAGCACACGACTTTCCGCGGTGAGCACTTTGCGAAGTTCGTCAGTCAGTTCATCGACCGAGTCGAACCACTGCCCGCCGTCGCCGAAAGCGGCAACCGTATTGCGGGACTGCGCTCCGGTTGCCAACAGCCGTTTTACGCCGAACTCCTTTGCGGCTTTGCCGACGGCCGCATGAAGTTCCTGCGATGCCGGGCCGAGCTCGCCCATGTCGCCAAGGACCAGGCAGGTGTCGCCACCCTGCTCTGCCAGGAATTCCGCTGCTGCCATGACACTCCGGGGATTTGCGTTATAGCTGTCGTTGTAGATCACGTATCCGGCCGGCGTTGTGACGGGCTGCAGTCGTCCGCTGACCGGCCGCACGGATTCGAGACCTTGCCTGATCATTGCGCCGGTCAGGCCAAGCCCGCCGGCAATCGCAGCAGCCGCGCAGGCGTTGATGACGTTGTGCCGGCCTGCAAGCTGCAACGCTATCGGGATCTCTTCGCCTTTAAGATGCAGTACAAAATGCGAACCGCAATCGCGCGGTTCGATGGCACTCGCACGAACCATTGCATTGGCACCAAGACCGAATGTAACGACTTCCGTGTCCGTCACCCTGGAGTGCCAGTAATCGAAATAGTTGTCGTCGGCATTGAGAACCGCAATTGCCGGCCGCCTCGGGTTATCAAGAATTTCGCCCTTGGCTTTCGCGACGCCCTCGATCGAGCCGAAGCCCTCAAGATGCGCGGGACCCGCATTGGTGATTGCAACGACGTCGGCGCAGGTTATGTCCGCGAGGTACGCAATCTCGCCAGCGTGATTCGCGCCCATCTCGATAACTGCAAATCGATGCGATGGCGAGATTCGCGACAGCATCGTCGGAACCCCGATGTCATTGTTCAGATTTCCCTGGGTTGCGAGCGTACTGGCAAACTGCGACAGACAACTGGTGACAAGATCTTTCAAGGTTGTCTTGCCATTGGAACCTGTGATACCAACGACCGTCACCGGCATCTTTTTTCGCCAGTCTGCGGCGAGCCGCCCCAGCGCCAGGCGCGAATCGTCAACGACAATCTGCACGAAAGCCGGGTCAGTTTGCGCATTGATCACAGCCGCTGCCGCCCTTTTCTCCGCCGCGACGCCGACAAACCGGTTGCCATCGAAATTCGGCCCTTGCAGCGCAAAGAACAGTTCGCCCGCGCGAATCGTGCGTGTATCGGTGCTGATGCCGCTGAATTTGCCGTCGGGACCGCGAAGATTGCCCTGAATGATTTGTGCCGCCTGTGACAAGGTTCCCTCCATCATGTCCGGCCCGCACCGTGTACCTGGCGTGCGGACAGATTGGCGAAGGCAATTGCATAGTCGGAGAATGGCCGTCGTTCGTTCCCGGTCAGCTGGTATTGCTCATGCCCTTTTCCGGCAATCAGAATGAGATCGTCGTCATCAGCACGGCTCACGGCATATGCAATTGCCGCGGCGCGATCTTCAATGACCACAGCAGGGCCAGCCGTGTCACCAGCCATGCCGGCCAGTATCTGCGCGATGATTGCCTCCGGTGCCTCGCCTCTCGGGTTGTCATTGGTGACAACGGTACGGTCGGCAAGTCGCGAGGCGATCTCTCCCATCATCGGACGTTTTCCGTGATCGCGATCTCCGCCGCAGCCGAACACGCACCAGAGTTTGCCCGCGCAGTGGGGCCTCAGTGCCAGCAATGCGGCCTCGAGACCCGCTGGCGTATGCGCGTAGTCCACGAACACCGCAGGCATCGATGCATGCAGCAGGCGCTGCATGCGCCCGGCAGGTGCGGTCACGTTTTGCAACACATTGCAGGCATCGTCGCGACTGACACCCTGCGACAACAGCAATGCAAGTACCGCAGCCGCATTCGACACGTTGAATCTGCCGTACAACGGCAGGTGAAAACTGCCGTCACCCCAGCTGCTGCCGAAATCCACCCGGAATCCGTGATCCATCGGCGACATCTTGCGCACGTGCACGAACTCCCGGCCGACGTTCTCGATACTCGATTCTGTCGCGACGACAACAACGTTTTCCGCACACCGCGAAGCAAGATTGCGGCCGAAGTCACAATCGATGTTGATAATCCGATGCTCGAGGTCGTGCTCGAGAAACAGCCGCGCCTTGGTTTCACCGTAGGATTTCATGTCACCGTGGTAGTCGATGTGGTCGCGGCTCAGGTTGGTGAAGATGGCCGACTCGAATAGGACACCGGCGATACGTTCCTGCCGGATGCCATGTGACGACACTTCGAGAGCAACGTGGGTTGCGCCGGCGTCACGAAATCCGGCGAGCAGATCGTGCAGGTCAATGCATCCGGGTGTCGTCATCGCGGCATCGTCCTGCAATTCATCCATGCCGGCGCCGAGCGTGCCGACGTACGCCGATTTGCATTGCAGCAGCTGCCGGCATTGCGCGATCAGGAACGCAACCGTCGTTTTGCCATTGGTGCCTGTCACGCCGGTAACCGCCATTTGAGCAGACGGCGTGCCGTACCACCGGTTGGCGATGTCGCCCACGCGAATGGCCAGGTCATCGACCGGTATCAGCGGTACGTTGCATTTGAGCGGGTCAGCTGCAGCCGTCCGCGGATCGAAAACCACAGCCGAAACACCGGCAGCCAGCGCCTGATCGAGGAACCGGAGACCGTGGGACGACTCGCCTGCCAGGGCGACAAAGACATACCCCGGGCGCAGCTTGCGGCTGTCGCTTGAAAGGCCGTTGATGCGGATTGCCGGCGCATTGCCAAGCCCCTTGAGCAATTGATCGAGGGTTACGTGCGGCCGGATGAGTTCAGCTGGCATGCTCATTGACTCATCGCCTGCATGATGGTGTCGGCGCGGCGGGTCGGCAGGGCGTCCGGAGGCACAGCAAGCATTCGCAGGGATTCGGCAATGACATCGGCGAAGACCGGGGCCGCGACGTCGCTTCCGTAGTAGAGGTTTCCTGTTGGTTCGTCGATGATGACGACCGCAGCCAGCCGCGGGTCGCTGGCGGGCGCAAGGCCGGCAAAAATCGAAAGGTATTTGTCGTGTGAGTATCCGCCGGCGGCAAACTTCCAGGTCGTACCGGTTTTCCCGGCAACCCGGTAGCCGGCGATGTTCGCTTTGGTGCCGGTACCACCGGGTCGCACCACTTCCTCCATCATGCGGCGTATGGCCCGGGACGTTTCGCTCGAGAGTATGCGATTTCCCTCATTGGGTTTGTCCAGAGCGATAAGCGACACCGGGCGCATGTTGCCGTCATTGCCCAGCGCGGCATAAGCCTGCGCCAGCTGCAACGGCGTTACCGACACGCCGTAACCGTAAGCGAGCGTTGCCTGGCTGATTTCCTGCCAATGGTTGTAGTGCGTAAGCAATCCGGCTGATTCGCCGGGAAAACCGCTGGCTGTCAGTGAGCCGAGGCCGAACTCCGTCATCGTGCTCCATAACTGATCCGGCTCCAGCGACATGGCGATTTTGGTCACACCGACATTGCTCGAGCGGGACAACACCGTAGTCAGGCTCACGCGCCCCAGGTTATTGGTGTCTTCGATTTTCTTCGGACCGACGACCACGAACCCCGGCGCGGTGTCCACAGTGCTGCTCGGACGGTATCGTCCGCTTTCGAGCGCCGCGGCAAGCACCAGCGGCTTGATGCTGGAACCCGGCTCGAAAATGTCGGTGATCGCCCGGTTGCGGTACCGCTCTGCCGAATACTGGGCGCGGTCATTCGGGTTATAGGTCGGCTGGTTCACCATGGCGAGAACTTCGCCAGTCTGTACGTCGAGCAAGACTATGGATCCGGACTCGGCCTTGTGCTGCTGAATGGCCGACTTCAATGCACGGTAAGCCAGATACTGTAACCGCAGATCGATGCTGGTCCTCAGGTCCCTGCCATGATGCGGCGGCCGGATGCTTTCGACGTTCTCAACCGCCCTGCCGAGACGGTCCTTGAGCACGCGCTTCGCACCGGATTCACCGCTCAGCCAATGATTGAACTCGAGCTCGAGTCCCTCCTGACCATCGTCATCGACGCTGGTAAATCCGACCAGGTGACCGGCGACTTCGCCGGATGGATAGTAGCGCCGGTATTCGCGAAGCACATTCACGCCGGGGAGTTTCAGCGCCATGACCTGTTGTGCCTGCTCCGGACTCAGGTGGCGCTTGAGGTACAGGAACTCTTTGTCCATGCTCCTGGTAATGCGGCGCATCAGTAATTGCGAGTCGAGCTTCAGCGCTTTTGCCAGTTCGGGGACGCGATCGACAGCAGTTACCAGCTCTCCCGGGTTCGCCCAGACGCTGTCCACCGGCGTACTGATTGCCAGCGGTTCGCCATTGCGATCGGTGATCGAACCGCGGTGTGCGGATATTTTCTCGGTACGAAGGTGACGTGAATCGGCCTGCTGATTCAGGAAATCCTTGTTGAGGACTTGCAAGTGCACGGCGCGAGCGAGCAAAGAGCCGGCGGCGAGAACGAAAAATGCCATTACCAGCATCGCCCTGCCGACGAATCGCCGCGCAGTCTGCTCTTTTGTTTCTGCTCCTCGCGTCATTGGCGTTCAATAACGAAGATTTCCGACGTTGCCGGGCGCGCCAGCGACAACTCCTCGAGAGCAACCTTTTCTATGCGCGCATGGGTCGCCCAGGTACTCTGTTCGATTTGCAATTGGCCCCATTCGATATTCAGTTCGTCACGTTCGGACGTCAGTTGCTCGAGCTCGATGAACAATTTGCGGCTTTCGTGCTTGGTGTAGATCAGCGCGAGCGCCGAGAAGAAGCCGACGCACACGAGAACCGTCGTCATTACCACGGGCTGTCGTCTGATCAAGATTTGCATCAGATGCGCTCCGCGGTTCGCAGGCGCGCGCTGCGCGCCCTCGGGTTGGCTGCAATTTCCTGGACAGTTGCCGCCACTGCTTTCCCGGCCAGTTTCAATCGGGGACGATGGTCCTCGGGAATCGACGGCATGCCGCGATATTGTTCCGGCTCGCGGGATGCGTTACGCAAGAACCTCTTTACCCGGCGGTCCTCCAGCGAATGAAAGCTGATGACGCACAGCCTCCCGCCCGGAGCGAGCAGTTTCAGCGACGCCGCAAGCGCAGCGTCCAGCTGTTCAAGTTCGCGGTTGATGAAGATACGAATAGCCTGGAATGTCCTGGTCGCCGGGTGAATGCGGCGACCTTTTGCCGGCGCGACAGTAGCGATCAGTTCCGCCAGCTGTCCGGTTCGCAGAATGGCTCCCTTGGCTCGGGCCGTAACGATTGCGCGGGCTATCCGGCCCGCGAACCGCTCTTCGCCGAATTCTGCGATGACTCTTTTCAAGGTCTTTTCATCCACGCCCGCAAGCCATTCGGCCGCACTGACTCCGCTGTCCGTGTCCATTCGCATGTCGAGCGGCCCGTCCAGGCGGAAACTGAATCCGCGGCGGGCCTCATCCAGTTGTGGCGACGACACTCCCAGATCGAGCAACAGACCATCCACTTTTCCGAGCAACCCGCGTTCTGCCGCGATGTTTTCAAGATGCGCAATTTCGTCCTTTACAATCTCAAAGCGTGGATCACTGCGCATGTCAGGATCCGCTGCATCAATCGCCTGGGGGTCCCGATCGATTGCCAGCAAGCGACCGTTACTTCCGAGTCTGTGCAGAATCTCCCTGCTATGCCCGCCACGTCCGAACGTGCCGTCCACGTAACAGCCGTCTTCTTCTATGTTCAGAGCCTGCAGCACCGGTCCCAGAAGGACCGGCACGTGGCGTCCCGGAGGCCCCGCGTTGTCGCTCACCTGACTCGCGCCGGATCAGAAGGACAGAGATTCGAGTTCGGCCGGGAGATCGGCATCCTCATCGTCACCCAGCCATGAATCCCGCTTTTTGTTCCAGCGCTCTTCATCCCAAAGTTCAAACTTGTTGCCCTGACCGATCAGGATGGCCTGCCGGTCAAGTGCCGCAAATTCCCGCAATTCCTTTGGCAACAGGATGCGTCCATGCGCGTCCACCTCGAGTTCGGTTGCATAACCGACCATCAGGCGTTGGAGTCGACGTGCCTGTTTATCGAGACTCGGCAGCCGCACCAGTTTTCTTTCGATTTCTTCCCAGTCCGGAAACGGATAGAGCAGAAGGCAGTAATCGCGATCGACGGTCGCTACCAGTTGCCCTGCGCAACGTTGCGCAATGCGCTCGCGATACCGGGTCGGTATTGCAAGCCGCCCTTTGGCATCGAGCGTGATTTTGGTCGCCCCTCGAAACACGTTTTTGTTGACGGGTGTTGGATCCGCACCTGACGCGCATGTGCCCCATTAACCCATCTCCTCCCACTTTTTTCCACTTTTCGACACTATATTAGCGGCGCTGGGCCGGGTCAACAAATGATCTGATTATTTTCTTGTTCTACAGTGACTTATGGCCTATTTCGTGGCGCGATTCGGGCAAATTGTGGCAGCATTTACGGGCAGTAAATCAATGGCTTATCTCGGTAATCTCCACCAGGGGGAACGAGATCGTCGCCAGACCGCGACAATCAAGGGCCGGCCGGCCGCTTGTGACGGGCGTCACACTTCAAGGAAATACGGGCCATGGTATGGCCGATGCGCGGGTGAAAAAAAGAGTCGGCCATAAGCCGGGTTCTGTCTGGGGCAACCATTCATCTGGGACAGCCGTCACCGACTGCCTCTAGCGACCTACCCGGGAGCCCGTTCGGGCACACGGTGCGGACCGAAGTCCACCTGCTCCCCTATTTGGTCTTGCTCCAGGCGGGGTTTTCCGTGCCGCGAAGTGTTACCACTCGCGCGGTGCGCTCTTACCGCACCTTTTCACCCTTACCGGCACATGCGTGCTTGGGCGGTTTGTTTTCTGTGGCACTTTCCATGGGTTCGCACCCTCCAGGCGTTACCTGGCGCCCTGCCCGACGGAGCCCGGACTTTCCTCCGGCGCTTACTGCGCGCCAGCGGTTGCCTGGCCGACTCTGGGCGGCATCATACGCCAATCCTGCGGGGGCACGACGGCCAGATTGCGGGATACCGGGCGGCCCTGGTGCGCGTGCCGCAAGCGAAATCAGGCGGAATCGGGCTCGCGATTCTTCTCCTCAAGCATCAGCCGGTAAACGTCGTTGCGCTTCAGGTTCAGGATGTCCGCGACCAGATCGGCTGCCCGTTTACCGGGCATTTCAGCCATGAGTTTTTGCAAAAGACGCCGGGGTTCGGCATCGTCTGCCCGCACATCGCTTGCCACAGCACCGGCGACAACAAGCACGAACTCGCCTTTGAGCGGGATAAGCGCGTCCCCGAGCATTGATTGCAACGTTGCAAGATCCGCTGTCCTGCATTGCTCGTGTTTCTTGCTGATCTCACGACCTACGAATGCCTGCCTGTCGTTGCCGAGAATTTCGGCAAGGTCGGCAACACAATCCGCCACCCGGTGTACCGATTCATAGATGACGATGGTCCGCGTCTCTGACGCAAAAGCCGCGATTCTTTCGCGCCTGGCGGCCTGTTTTGCCGGCAGAAAACCCTCGAAGCAAAAACGATCGGTGGGCAAGCCAGCGGCCGACAACGCAGCCGTCAGCGCACAAGGCCCTGGTATCGGCGAGACCGCGATACCGGCGACCTGTGCAGCGCTGACCAGGCGATAGCCGGGATCGCTGACCAGCGGTGTGCCAGCGTCGCTGACCAGCGCAATCGACTGGCCCGAGCGCAGCTTTTCCAGCAGTTTCGGCACCAGTCGCTGCTCGTTGTGCTCATGCAGTGACTGCTGCGGTGTCGTTATTTTGAAGTGATTCAACAATTGGCGCGTGTGGCGCGTATCTTCCGCAGCAATAAGGTCCGCAGTTGCCAACACATCGCGCGCGCGTGGCGACAAGTCGGCGAGATTGCCGATCGGCGTGGCCACGACATATAGCGTTCCCGCAGTCACAGGTTTTCTCCGTTAACGGTACAATTATGCATAATGACACTGAACCGGCCCGTGGCATGCTGACAGCCACGGCCATTATCGTTGATCCCGGAACCTGATGCGCCCGCCGATCACGCGCGGTTTTTTCGGAAAATACTCGCCCATGAATCGAATCCTGACATTCCGACTGGTCGCAATGGCCTTTTTTGCTCTGATCGTAAACGGCTGTTCTACAACTGATTTTGCGTCAGGGTCCAGGTCACCCAACGAGCGTCGTGCAATTTCGTATGCGAGTAGCGGCCGGCATGCGGAGGCGGCAGGAGTCTATATCGGGCTTGCATCCACCGTGCAGGGTACGGAGAGCGACCGGTACACGCTGCTTGCGGTCGAGCAATGGCTCGACGCCGGCGACACACTACGCGCGCGTACCGCGCAACGCAGCGTTACTGTGCCGGCCGCCGGCGAGTTGTTGCGTTTGTGGAGCGCCAACGAAGCGGCGCTGGCATTGCGCGATGGCAAGCCCGACGAGGCGTTGAACCTGCTCGATCCGCTGAGCCGCATGCCACTGCCGGTTGCAGAACGGGCGCGGGTCGAAGCATTGCGTGCGGACGCGTGGTTCCAGAAGGACAATCCGGCTCACGCCGTGCAACTTTTCATTCAGCGGGAGTCGTGGCTGGACGGGCGGCGAAATATCGCGGAAAACCGGCGCCGACTTTGGGCCGGACTGCTGGTTAGCGACCCGCAGGTTCTGCGCTCGGCCGCGACACAATCCACGGATCCGCAGGTCGAGGGCTGGCTGTCACTTGGCGCCCTTGCCACCTCCACCGGGCAACAGGGAATTGGCTGGAGCAATGGTGTCATCCGCTGGCGTGATTCACACCCGGGCCACGCCGCCGAGTTCCTGCTTGATGAGTTTGTCGTGGGCGACGGTGTACTGGCAGCATACCCGCGACGAATCGGCTTGCTGCTGCCCCTGTCCGGCAGCAATGCGGCAGCGGGACATGCGATCCAGAACGGATTCTTCGGCGCTTATTTTCCGGCGGCTGCATCGCTGGACGAGGAACAGCAGATCCGCGTGTATGACGTCACTGCACCGGGCGGAGTCACCGCTGCATACAACCGGGCTGTGCAGGAGGGCGCGGAATTCATCGTCGGGCCGCTGTTGCGCAGCGAAGTAATCGAGCTGGCCGGCACCGGCATGCTCGCTGTCCCCGTGCTGACGCTCAATTATCTGCCGGATGAAATCATGGCACCGCCAGGCCTTTACCAGTTCGCGTTGGCACCGGAGGACGAGGCCTCGGCAGCCGCGATCCGGGCAGTAGACGACGGCTTCCGCAGGGCCGTTGTCCTTTATCCGAACAACGAATGGGGCCGGCGCGTCGCCTCGAGTTTTGCCAGCCAGTTCGAGGCCGGTGGCGGCATCTTGCTCGAGCACCATGATTACCTGCCGTCGAGCCAGGACTTTTCGGCAGAGATCGAAAGCCTGATGGCCTTGTCGCAAAGCGTGCAACGTTATCAACGATTGCGTGCGAACATCGGCGGGCCGCTGCAATTCGACCCGCGACGGCGCCAGGATGTCGATTGCGTCTTTCTGGCAGCCGACGCCAAGGCAGGCCGACTGATCAAATCGCAACTCCGCTTTCACTATGCGGGCGACCTGCCGGTGTACTCCACATCATTCATCTACTCGATGGACGGTCGATCCGATGCCGACCTGAACGGAGTCATGTTCGCCGATACGCCATGGATAGTCGCGCCACCATCCTGGATTGCGAGCTATCCACAGCTTTATACGGAATACTGGCCAGGCGAACGGCGCCTGGGCCGCCTGCACGCCATGGGCTACGACGCGTATCAACTGGTAATGGCGTTATTCGCGGCTCGTGACGACGCCATGGATGAACTTATCGGCGCCACGGGCCGCCTGTTCATGAGCGCAGACGGCAGGATCCACCGACAGCTTGCGTGGGCGCGTTTCGAACGCGGTATACCGGTTGCCATGCCGGAGCACCCGGTTTCCACCCTTCCGCAGCAGAGCATCGATCCGCAGCCTTCTTTCGATGAGGCGCCCGCATGGCCGGATCCAACCAGCAGTCAGTAGCGCGACAGACCGAACAGCTGGCACTCGAACATTTGCAGCGCAACGGCCTCGACCTGCTCGAGCGAAACTTTCGCTGCAGACATGGCGAGATCGACCTGATAATGCGTGACCAGGCGACTCTCGTTTTCGTCGAAGTCCGGTTTCGCAAATACAGCCAGTACGCGTCCGCCGTCGCTTCGGTCGATGCGCACAAGCAACGCCGCCTGTGCCGAGCCGGAAGCCACTACCTGAGAACACATCCTCATCACTGCAATACTCCGGTACGTTTCGACGTCGTTGCATTCGACGGCCCGACCCAGCGTGACTTCACATTGCAATGGCTGCAGGACGCATTCAGGCCAGGATAAGCGAGCATTTCGCTGAAAGTTTCGCCGCGAAGCAAGCTGCGAATGTGTGGCGGCGTGACGGCGCCACGTCGGCATGTCTTTCGAGCGAGTTAGGATTTCCGAGTGAGAAAGACATGCCGACGTGGTGCCGACGTGCCACAACCTCGAACTGCGATTACTTGACGATTTTGAGGTGAGAGCGAGAGCTCTTTGCCGACTCCTTTTCCTGCGGGTCGTGCGGCGGCTCCGGCTGGTCGGCACCGTGGGAGAAAATCATGCCCTGCCCGGTTTCCTTGGCGTAGATGCCAAGTACCGATGCAATGGGCACCCAGACGTCGAATGGTACGCCGCTGAATCGCGCGCGGAAACTTACCGAGGTATTGGTCAGCTTTAGATTGTGCGCCGCAGACTGGCTGATATTGAGAATTATCTTGCCGTCCTTGACGTGTTCCTGCGGAACCGACGCACCGTCCACCGACGCATCCACAACAATATGTGGCGTATGCCCGTTGTCTCCCATCCACTCGTGCATGGCTCGAATCAGGTATGGCCGTTTCGATTTGCTGGGGAGACTCTGCACCTGCTTTACGCTCCGCGACTCGCCTCGTCATCTGCACACACAGCTGGGGAAAGCATACCACTACTGCAGGGAGGCAACAGCCGCACAGCTGGCAATGCACCTTACAGGCGCATCTCCTGCTCGAGCTCTGTAAGGCTTTCCTGGAAGGAACGGCGCTCAAAGACGCGCTTCATGTAGCGCTCGATCGACTCGGCATGGGAGCCAAGCTCGATGCCGTAAACCGGCAGTCGCCAGAGTATGGGTGCGATACTGCAATCCACCAGCGAAAATTCGTCGCTGAGGAAAAATTGCTTGGCATCGAACAATTCAACACTGGCCATGATGCTTTCGCGCAACATCTTCTTTGACTTTGCGCTCAGTTTGTTTTCACCACCGACCTCGTATTCCCCGGCCAGCTGGTACCAGTCAGTCTCGATGCGAAACAACGCCAGGCGAAACTGGGCCCGGGTCACCGGGTCCACCGGCATCAACGGCGGATGCGGAAATCGTTCATCCAGGTACTCGATAATGACTCTCGAGTCGTAAAGCACGAGGTCGCGATCGACAAGTGTCGGTACCGTATGATACGGATTCAGATCCATCAGATCCTCCGGCAGGTCCGGACCCTCGACGTTGGCGATTTCAATATTGATGTTCTTTTCAGCAAGGACAAGTCGCGTCCGGTGACTGTGTATGCAGGCAGGCCTGGAAAACAGTGTCATGACGGATCGTCTGTTGGCAATGACTGCCATTGTGCGCTCCCTTTGGAACGATAATTTAGTTGGCGACGCGTATCGAAATTTCTGAAGATTTGGGGGCGGGAGATATATCTCAGCTGACATCTTTCCAGATCTGCTTCTTCAGCATGGATGCGATAATGAGGAAGACGGTCAGGTACATCAACACCCAGACTCCCATCTTTCGGCGCGTCGAACGGACAGGCTCCGCGATGTACTCCATGAAATTCACCGTATCGCGGACAAAAGAATCATACTCCTCGGCGGAGAGTGATCCGGTTGAAAATGGTTCAAAGTGTTCAAACACGGATCCGTTCTGGCCTACCTCGGTAAATACAGCGCGCTGAAATCCCTGCAGTTCCCAGAGCACGTGCGGCATGCTCGTACCAGCCAACACCATGTTGTCGACACCTGTCGGGCTGTCCGCGTCCAGGTAAAACCCTTTAAGAAAGTTGTAGATGTAGTCGGTACCGCGCGAGCGGGCCAACAGTGAAAGATCGGGCGGCGCCTGGCCAAACCACCTGGCGGCGTCTTCCGCCGGCATGGCAGCAAGTACCGTTTCGAAGGTCTTTTCGGCATTGAACATCAGATTTTCGATTACCTGGTCTTCACTCAGGCCGAGACCACGGGCGACTCTGTTAAACCGCACATATCGGGCCGAATGACAGCCTGAACAGTAATTCATGAAATTCCTGGCGCCGCGCTGTAATGAAACAACGTTGTCGACATCGTTTCCCACGGGTTCGAGTTTCATCTCGCTGGCGGCCAACGCCGGACCTGACACGGCCAATGCCACCAACACGGCTATCCACTTGCGCGCCTCAACCATGGTAAACCACCCTGTCCGGCACCGCTTTCGTCTTGTCTATCGCCGAGTAATACGGCATCAACAGGAAGAATCCGAAATACAGCACGGAAAAGATTCGCGCCATCATCACGTAGACGCCCTCTGCCGGCTGTACGCCGAGCCATCCAAGTACCAGAAAACTCACCGCGAAAATGCCGAGCGCCGACTTGTAAATCCAGCCTCTGTAGCGAATCGACTTCACACGGCAGCGATCAAGCCAGGGCAGAAACAGCGGCAGCAGCACAGCGGCCGCCATCAGGATTGCTCCCCAGAGTTTGTTCGGTACCGCCCGCAGGATCGCGTAGTACGGCGTGAAATACCACACAGGCGCGATGTGCTCCGGCGTTACCATTGTGTTCGCGGGATCGAAGTTTGCGTGCTCCAGGAAATAGCCGCCCATCTCCGGGGCAAAAAACATCACGAATGAAAAGACCATCAGAAAGGCAATGATATACACCAGGTCTTTCGACGTGTGATAGGGATGGAACGCGACTCCGTCGAGCGGAATGCCGTCGGGCCCCTTGTGATACTTGATCTCTATGCCGTCCGGATTGTTGGACCCTACGTGATGCAGTGCCACGATGTGCACGAACACCAGCGCAATCAGCGCCAACGGCAAAGCGATGACGTGCAAGGCAAAGAAGCGATTCAGGGTGATATCGGAAATCGAATAGTCGCCGCGGATGTATTCGACCAGCATCTCGCCAACGACGGGAATGGCACCGAACAATGAAATGATGACCTGCGCACCCCAGTATGACATCTGCCCCCAGGGCAGCAGATAACCCGCAAATGCCTCGGCCATGAGCACGAAGAAGATCAGCATGCCGATGATCCAGATCAGTTCGCGGGGCTTCTTGTACGATCCGTAAAGCATCGCGCGGAACATGTGCAGGTATACGATGATGAAAAAGAAGGATGCACCTGTCGAATGCATATACCGAATGAGCCAACCCAATTCGACGTCACGCATGATGTACTCGACCGATGCAAATGCCTCCGCGGATGACGGCTTGTAGTTCATCGTAAGAAAGATGCCGGTGACAAGCTGGATCACCAGAACGACCATTGCCAGCACGCCAAAGACATACCAGATGTTGAAGTTCTTCGACGCATAGTACTCGGTCGCATGAACTTTCATCGTCTCCGTAAACGGAAATCGATCGTCGATCCACTTCATGAAACCGCCTTTCGGCGTGCCGATCTCGGACTCGATTCGTGCCATTACGCCGCCCCCGTCTCCGCACCAATCATGATGACGTCATCTTTGATGAACCGGTACGGCGGAACCCGAAGGTTGGTCGGCGCCGGAACACCTTTATATACACGTCCGGCAAGGTCGAATTTCGATCCGTGGCACGGACAGAAGAATCCGCCGAACCAGTCGTCGCTGGGGCCAACCTGGAATTGCGGCAACGGTGCACAGCCAAGGTGCGTGCACGATCCTTCGATGACCAGATACTCGGGATTCGCCGAGCGGTAGCCGTTAACCGCGAATTCCGGCTGTTGCTCTGCAACCTTCGAATCAGGGTCACGCAACAGATCCTGTGCTTTTGCCTGCTCCAGCCGCCCTAGCATTTCCTCGGTTCGCCGGACCACGAATACCAGCCGGCCCCGCCACTCCACCCGAATCATCTCGCCGGGTTCAAGAGAGGCAAGCGGTACTTCGACCGGCGCACCCAGCGCCTGGGCGCGCGCGCTCGGCTTCAATGACGACAGAAACGGAATCGCCGCCAGGGCAATTCCCGCCCCTCCGGTTACAGCGGTAGCCAGGGTGAGGAAATGACGTCTGTTGCGATCAACGTCGTCGGTCATCAGGCACTCCCATTTACACCGGTTTGTGGCGTCTTTTTTAGCTTTAGTTGCGAAAACTGATAGATTTGCAGCAGACCCGGTTTGCCGTCAGGATGGCGGCTGGTTCGGGGCTGGGTGCGGAACCCGTGGCGCATTATACACAGGGCCGTCGAATATTGGCTAGGCGCGGGCTTGCCATGGTCTGGCCGCTCCGGCCCTCGAAAATTGCCAGGAACAGAACTCCCGGAAATCAAAAGTGGCGCGACTAAAGCCGGTCCTCGTTTTTTTGCTTCAGTCGATCGTAGTCGGGCTGGCTGCAGCCTTTATCGCCGTACTGCTCCGGCCGCAATTATTGCCATCCATTGGCCAACCTGATGCCGGCCCGCAGCCGGCCAGCTATGCAGATGCCGTTGCAATCAGCGCCCCGGCGGTGGCCAACGTCTATACGCGCCGGCTGGTCCTGGCTCGCGACGACAACGCAGTGGCAGACCGATACCGAACCAACACCAGTCTCGGGTCCGCTGTAGTCATCGATCCCGAAGGCTATCTTGTTACCAATTACCATGTCGTTGCGAGCGCCAGCGAAATTCGCGTGCAAATGGCGGATGGACGCATTGCGAGCCCGACCGTAGTAGGTGTCGATGCGGAAACGGATCTGGCCGTACTGAAGGTCGACCTTGGCGACCTGACGGCGATTCGACTCGGACGTTCTGACCAGTTGCGTATCGGTGATGTCGTGCTGGCCATAGGCAATCCGTACGGACTGTCGAAAACGGTGACGCAGGGAATCGTCAGCGCCACGGGTCGCGGTTTGCTGGGTCTAAATACGTTCGAGAATTTCATTCAAACGGACGCCGCCATCAACGAAGGCAATTCCGGCGGTGCGCTGATAAATACGCTCGGCGAACTGGTTGGCATCAACACGGCCGTCCTCGCACAAGACGTTGGCACAGAGGGCATCAGCTTCGCCATTCCCGTCAACCTCGTTCGAGGCGTGGTCGATGAAATCAAGCGCCAGGGACGCGTCATACGCGGTTGGGTAGGACTCGAACCCGATGAGCTGACTCGCGCCGAGGCCAACGCGCTGGGTATCGACGCCGGCGCCGGGATTATCCTTACCAAGGTGTTCGAGAACGGACCGGCAGCTATGGCGGGGCTGCTGCCCGGCGACGTGATACTTTCCATCAACGGCGAGCAAGTCCGGTCACGTCAGCAGGCTTTGCTGATTGTCGCGGCACTGGAGCCCGGCAATCAGGTTGAGATCGATGCGTGGCGCAACGGCCAGCGCTTCAGTGCGACACTTACTGCCGCCGAGCGGCCGCCCGACGAAAACCCCTGAATCGGGACGCCTTTGCACAGGGAAGGAACGACGGTAACCGTCGCGAACTATTTGGGAACCCGCCGTATCACCGCGCCGAGCTGGCGCAATTTTTCCTCTATTCGTTCGTATCCGCGATCGACGTGATAGATACGGTCGACCATCGTTTCGCCATCCGCGGCCAATCCGGCAAGGACGAGCCCCGCTGACGCACGCAGGTCGGTTGCCATTACAGGCGCGGCTGTAAGCTTGTCGACGCCGGTGCAAACCGCAACATTACTCTCGATACGAATATCGGCGCCCATCCTCTGCAGTTCGAGTACGTGCTGGAATCGGTTCTCGAAAATCGTCTCGGTTATGGTGCCGACGCCATCGGAAATGGCATTCAGCGCACAGAACTGCGCCTGCATGTCCGTTGGAAAACCGGGAAAGGGCATAGTTTTGATGCTAACTGCATGCGGCCTCTTTCCGTGCATGTCGAGTTCGATCCAGTCGTTGCCGGTCCTGATCTCCGCGCCCGCCTCACCGAGCTTGATCAGCACGGCCTCGAGATCTCCGGGTGCAGAGCGCTGCAGGCGAATTCGCCCGCCCGTAATCGCTGCCGCAACAAGATAGGTGCCGGTTTCGATCCTGTCGGGTAATACCTCATGGCGCGTACCACCCAGCGATTCGACCCCGGTAATTTTAATTGTGCTGCTGCCGGCTCCGCTCACCGTTGCGCCCATGCTGTTCAGGAACCTGGCCAGGTCGACGACCTCGGGTTCCCTGGCCGCGTTCTCCAGCACTGTTTCGCCGTCTGCCAGGGTTGCCGCCATCATCAGGTTCTCTGTTCCTGTCACGGTGACGGTATCGAATATAATGTGCGCACCTTTCAGTCGTTTCGTCCGTGCCTTGATATAGCCGTTCTCTACCACGACTTTTGCGCCCATTGCCTGCAGGCCCTGCACGTGCAAATTGACCGGCCGCGCGCCGATGGCGCATCCGCCCGGCAACGAAACGTCGGCTTCGCCGAATCTGGCAAGCAGCGGTCCGAGTACGAGTATCGACGCCCTCATGGTTTTGACCAGCTCGTACGGCGCCCGCCGCGAAGGCACCTGACGTGCATCAGCCTCGACATCCAGGCGCTCGTCAAATGTAACCACCACACCCATGCTTTGCAGCAAGGTAATGGTGGTCGCGACATCCTTGAGTTGCGGCACGTTACTGACCGTGACCGGTTCCGACGCAAGCAATGTGCCAGCAAGTACCGGCAATGCGGCATTCTTCGCGCCGGAAACGCTGATCTGCCCGTCGAGTGGTATGCCGCCCTTTATCAGCAGTTTGTCCATTTGGCTTTCAGACCTTTCCGGCCAGCTCCAGGTCGCGCCATTCTTCCGGCGTATACGGTCGAATTGCCATCGCGTGTATTTCGTTTCCCATCAGCTTCCCAAGGCATTGATATACCATCTGATGCCGTGCAAGCGGTCGCTTTCCGGAAAAAAGGTCGGCAACTACCACGGCTGTGTAATGAGTGTTGTCATCGCTCGTCACAGACACGCGGGCATGCGGAAGCCCCTGCTCGATCAGTTTACGTATCTCTTCCGGATCCATATTGCACCTCGGCCGCATTGTCCGCCGGTGAAGTGTAGCAAAAGCCGTCTCGCTACTTCCGCCTGTCCGATCGGGTTTCATTGACATCCTGTGCAGAAATCACGCATAAACTGCATATCAATAGACAATAAGCGCTCTTGCGCCGCACTGGCACAAAATTTCACCGGGGCTCCAGATTCAGTCGCAAAATATGCTTGGCCATATTGTTGAAGTTATCGTCGGCCTTGGCCTGTTGATCTGGGGCGCAAACCGATTCGTATTGGGTGCTGCTGCGACTGCGCGCAATCTCGGCGTACCTTCGTTGCTTATCGGCCTAACGATCGTTGCATTTGCCACCTCCGCTCCTGAAGTTCTTGTGTCCGTTGTCGCAGGCTTGCGCGGGGAATCGGATCTGGCGGTCGGCAACGCGATCGGTTCGAATATTGCCAACATCGGTCTGGTCCTTGGCGTTGTCTCCGTCATACGCCCTATCGAACTCAAGTCTGCAACCCTGACTCGCGAGATGCCCGCCCTGCTCGCCGTTTCACTGCTGACTGTATCGCTGTTCCTGGACTCTTATCTCAGCCGTGTTGATGGCTTCGTGCTGCTCACAAGTCTCGTCGTGGTCACATTCTGGCTGACCCGGCTGAGCTTGCGCTCGGCCGCAAATGACCCCATGAAAACAGAGTTCGAAGCGGAGTTGCCGGTTGGCGTCCGGATGCCTGTCGCAATGCTCTGGCTTGCAGTTGGCCTGGCAGCATTACTGTTCGGCGCGCAACTTTTGGTCGACGGGTCGATGGAAATAGCGCGTTCTTTGGGTGTCAGTGAAATCGTCATCGGGATTACGCTGGTTGCCATTGGTACCAGCCTGCCGGAATTTGCGGTTACGGTTGTCAGCGCGCTGAAAAGAGAATACGACCTCGCGATCGGCAATATCGTCGGCTCCAACATCTTCAACCTGCTGGCCGTCGTTGGTATCGCTGCAGCCATCGATCCGGCCACGTTGCATCCCTCGGTCCTGTCGCTGCACATTTTCGTGATGGTGGCGTTTACGCTGGCCCTGTTTGCTTTGACCTACGAGACCGAAGGCAGAGGCCGGGTAAAGCGTCCCGAGGGACTTGTGCTGGCCACATCATATTTTGCCTACATCGCTTATATAGTGGTGCAAAAAGTTTAGAATCGGGCAGGAGATCCATTGCCTGGAGGCGAATTGGCCAAAGACCTTACAGCGGATGAACTCGTCAGGCTGGCCGGGCGTGTGCTGGATATCGAGGCGCGCGCGGTCGACGGTATCAGATCGCGGCTCGATCAGTCATTTGCCGGTGCTTGCGCACTGTGCCTGAAAACCGAGGGACGAGTGGTCGTAACCGGCATGGGCAAGTCCGGCCATATCGGCGGAAAAATCGCCGCGACACTCGCCAGTACCGGAACACCGTCCTTTTTCATGCACCCGGCCGAAGCGAGCCACGGCGATCTTGGCATGATTACCAGGCAGGACCTCCTGTTGGCCGTGTCGTACTCCGGAGAGACCCAGGAGATCATCACCATCCTGCCGTTGGTCAAAAGAATGGGCGCAAGATTATTGTCGATGACCGGCCGCAAGGAATCGACACTGGCGCGCGCAGCGGATGTGCATCTTGATGTCAGCGTCAGTGAGGAGGCCTGCCCGCTGAACCTCGCACCAACGGCAAGCACCACTGCCACACTTGCAATGGGCGACGCGCTTGCAGTTGCCTTGCTCGAATCGCGCGGTTTTACGGCCGAGGATTTTGCTTTGTCGCATCCGAGCGGCAGCCTCGGCAAGAAATTACTGCTGCGTGTCGAAGATGTCATGCATACCGGCAAGGAAATACCGGTAGTCGGAGAACGGGTCACCCTGAGCGACGGCCTGATGGAAATGACACGCAAGGGCCTCGGCATGACCGGCGTGGTCGACGCCAATGGCAAACTGGTCGGCGTATTCACTGACGGCGACCTGCGGCGCGCCCTGGATACGGGGATCGACGTACACAAGACCACGATGCAGACCGTAATGCATCGCGGCGGCATAGTGACCGGCCCCGACACCATGGCAGCGGCCGCGGTTCATACCATGGAAGAAAACAAGATTACGGCCTTGCTGGTCGTGGACGATAGCGGTCACCTCATCGGCGCGCTCAACGTTCATGACCTGTTTCGCGCCGGAGTGATGTGAGATCAGCGACAGTGAAATCGTCGAGGCGCCTGTCAGCAATCCGACTGGTTGCGTTCGACGTGGACGGAGTATTGACCGACGGGCGCTTCTATCTTTCCGATGCGGGCATCGAGGGCAAAGCCTTTTGTACCCAGGACGGTTTTGGAATCAGAAAAATGCTCAAGGCGGGAATCGAGGTAGCGGTAATCAGCGGTCGCAGATCGCGCGCCGTCGAGCTTCGTATGCAGGAACTCGGTGTAAAGCATGTCGTTCTGGGTTGCGCGGACAAAGTCGAGGCATTCGACCTCCTGTGCGCCTCCCTTGGCATAGACAAGTCGGAATGCGCCTACGTAGGCGATGACATGCCGGATCTGCCTCTGCTGCGGCAGGTAGGATTTTCCGTAACTGTCCCCAACGGTGTCGCGGAAGTCCGCAAGGAGTGCGACTACACGACGACAGCCAGCGGCGGATACGGCGCGGTTCGCGAGGTATGTGACATGATACTCGAAGCAGCCGCTCGCACATGAACCTGCGACGCATACTCGGCCTCACTTTGTTGCTGACTGCTGCTTTCGGCAGCTGGTATCTTTCGCAATCGCTTTCGCAGCAGTCGGAGCTGCAGGCGGCGGGCGACGTGAAACACGATGGATTCTACCTGCGCGCAGCCAAGGTCCTTGGCACTGACGACAGCGGTGCCCTGCTGTACCGGATAGAGGCCGAGTATGCCGAACAACGCAGTCCTTCCGAAATCGAGTTCCAGAATGTCAACATTCACTATGCCGCGCTGTCGAACGTTCCGTGGACGCTGGTCGCCGACAATGCATCGATCGCGGACGACCAGAAGACGGTAACATTGACCGGCAATGTCATGGCTGTGAGTAACGAGGGCTTCTCGGGTGACGTCACCGAGATCCGAACACAATACCTCGAGTTTGAGCCGGATACCTATGTCGCAAGGACCGACGACAGGGTGCAGATCCGCATCGGATCGCGGAGCCTCACGGCAATCGGCATGCTAGCATTGTTACAGGAAAACCATCTACGCCTCGAGTCCAACGTGAGTGGAAAATTCGTTCCCTGATGTCCGCACCTGATCGCCGACCCGGCCCGACAAGTTTATGCGTTGCGTGTGCACTTGCCTCGCTCGGCGCCATATTGCTCTCGCCGGCCGTGCTGGCACAGGCAAGTGACCTGCGACTCCCGATTTCACTTGATGCCGACTCGACGGATTACGACGGCAAGAGTTCAATGCTGATGTTTCGCGGTCTGAAGCTGACTCAGGGCAACATTGGAATCGTGGCCGATGAGGGGCGCGCCAGTAAACTCGATTTCGAAGACAGTATCTGGCAATTCACCGGCAATGTGGTCATTGATACAGAGAATGGACATATCGAATGTGAAACGGCGGATCTCAAGTTTTCCGGCCATCAGTTGCGGCGGGCCACAATTACGGGATCCCCTGCAACCTTCGAGACGCGACGGCAGGACAGCGACGAAGAGACCGTTGCACAGGCCTCGCGTCTGACCTACGACTTCATCGCCGGATCGATCGAGTTTTCCGGCAATGCGATCATTTCGGAAGGTGGCAACAAGATCACCAGTGAATTCCTGGTCTATAACATCGCCGAACAGCGCATCAAAGCGCAGTCCGGTGGCGATATCGGGCGCCGGGTCACGATTACCTACACGCCGAAGGATGACGAGGAATCGACCGACGGCGTTGAGCTGCCCGAGACTCCTGAAATCGACGAGAATCCCGATGCTCCCGGAAGCAGCGAAATTCCCGATCCGCCTCCTGATGACGGGACTCCTGACGTTCCGTCGGATGGCGGGCCGCCCGGCGATGACCCTGCGACCAGCGTCACCCCATGAGCATACTCAGCGTCCAGGACATAGCCAAACGCTACAAGTTTCGCGACGTCGTCAAGAGCATCTCGCTGGAAATCAACAGCGGTGAAGTCGTCGGACTGCTTGGGCCGAACGGCGCCGGGAAGACCACCGCTTTCTACATGATCGTAGGCTTGATACCTTGCGACCGCGGCCGCATTCTCCTCGACGGCCAGGATCTCACAGCATTCCCGATGCATCGCCGCGCGAGAATGGGGCTGGGCTACCTCCCCCAGGAAGCGTCGGTATTCCGCAAGCTGACGGTCGAGAACAACATCCTTGCTATTCTTGAAAACCGCGTTGAACTCGACCGTGCCGGCCGCGAGCAGGAACTTGACCAGTTGCTCGACGAGTTGCACGTCGGCCACGTACGCACCAGTCTGGGTATCAGTTTGTCCGGTGGCGAGAGGCGTCGGGTCGAGATCGCACGTGCGCTGGCCGCCAAACCGCGATTCGTATTGCTGGATGAACCGTTTGCCGGAGTCGACCCGATTTCCGTATTGGATATTCAGCGCATAATCAGGCATTTATGCGACCGCAAAATCGGCATCCTGATTACCGACCATAATGTGCGGGAAACGCTCGGAATCTGCTCGCGAGCCTATATACTGAATGACGGAAGCCTGATCGCGTCGGGTCCACCGGACGAGATCCTGAATAATCAGCATGTCCGCGAAGTGTATCTCGGACAGGAGTTCAAACTCTGAAGCATAATTGCATATCCGCAAGAAGACTGTTGCCATTGAAAATGACCGCAAAACAAGCGACTGCATTCGATAAAGGCGTGCTCCGAGACAATTGATGCTTAAGCCCTCGTTGCAACTGAAACTCGGTCAATCTCTGACGATGACCCCGCAGCTGCAGCAGGCCATTCGCCTGTTGCAGTTACCGGTGCTGGACCTCAACGCCCAGATTCAGGAGGCGCTCGAGGAAAACATCATGCTCGAGATGGAGGAGTTGCCGGGTGCTCCCACGACAAGCTCGGACACGACTGCCGAAATCGAAACGATCAAGGCGGAGGACAGCTGGCAGACGAGTTCGATGGAGCGAATACAGGACGGCGGCTGGAATGGCGAGGTCATTGGCAATAATGATTTTGCCGACGAGCGCGGACAGACCCTCCACGAACACCTGTTATGGCAGCTCGAACTGGAGAATTTCACACCCCGGGAGTCGGTCATCGGTGAGGCGCTGATCGACGCCATCAATGACGACGGCTACCTGGTAGCCGATCTGAACGAGATCCGCAGCTGGATTGCGGAAGACGCAGGAGTGACCGTCGAGGAGGTCGAGGACACCCTGCGCAAGATCCAGCGCATGGATCCTGTCGGTGTCGGCGCACGATCACTGTCGGAATGCATCGTACTGCAGCTGGCACAGCTGGACCCGGCAACACCGGGACTGGCAACGGCGATACGCCTGGTCGAAAACCACCTTGATCTCGTTGCCAGCCAACAATACGCAGAGATCCGCCGCAACCTCAGGACGTCGGAGGCTGATCTCGACGAGGCGCTTGCACTGGTACGAAGTTGCCATCCGAAGCCTGGGCTGTCGGTCAGCGGAACGGCAACCGAGTATGTCGTCCCGGACGTCTTCGTGCGCAAGATCGATAATCGCTGGCAGGTCGAGATCAGCGCTTCAGGCGTGCCAAAACTTACCGTCAATCAGCAGTATGCGAAACTGCTGCGCGGCAACGTTGACCATGCGGCCCTGAAGACTCAATTGCAGGAAGCGCGCTGGCTCGTTCGAAGCCTGGAAATTCGAAACGAAACATTGCTTAAGGTCGCTACCACCATAGTCGCGCGCCAGCACGAATTTCTGGATCATGGTGACGAGGCGATGAAGCCGCTAGTATTGAAAGACGTAGCAGAAGCCATCGGCATGCATGAATCCACAATATCCCGTGTAACAACGAACAAGTACATGCACACGCCTCGCGGAGTGTTTGAATTCAAGTACTTTTTCTCCAGCCATCTGTCGACCGTTGATGGAGAGGATCAGTCATCGACATCCGTGCGAGCCAAGATCAAGAAGCTGATTGGCGCAGAGAATCCGGCGAAACCCCTGAGTGACAGCAAGATTGCAAAATTACTGGCCAAAGAGGGAATCACCGTTGCACGACGCACCGTCGCAAAGTATCGCGAGTCTCTGAAAATCGCTTCATCCAGCGAACGACGAGTAAGAGAACCCCGGTAGACGGGCTTGCCCGCCACGGAGCAAAACCAAAGGGTTCGTGGCACCATTGAACCGACATCGAAGCTGAAGGAGCTGCTCAGGAGGAACTGCGGAACATCACGGCTTGCAACATATCGAAGGGAGAAGATCATGCAATTGAGCGTTACCGGCCATCACATAGACGTAACCGATGCACTGCGTGCATATGTTGTCAACAAAATCGAGAAAATCGAGCGGCACTTTGACCTCGTTTCAGACGTGCATTGCGTACTGAAAGTGGAAAAGCTGAGGCATACCGCTGAGGCAACGGTCAACGTCAATGGCGGCAAGCTGTTTGCAGACGCGACTGAAGAAGATATGTATGCAGCAATTGACGTACTGGTCGACAAACTCGATCGACAGGTGCGAAAGTACAAGGAAAAGCTTGGGGATCATCATGCAAGAGATGCCAACAAGCGGTCATTCGATTAGGTGGTTTTGATTCTGTACTGAAACCGGTGCCAGTCCAGCCGGCGCTGAACTTCGTAAGCTCGCGCAAACGCAGGATTGGCAGTCAGGCACTCCGTCACTATGCTACCCGAACAGCTAATCCGGCCCGAAAATGTCCTTTGCAATGCGCGAGCGCGCGGCAAAAAACACTGTCTTGAGATTCTCAGCGAGTTGCTGGCTCAATCCAATCCTGCTATTGCCAATGAAGAAATCTTTTCAAGGCTGATAGAGCGTGAACGCCTGGGCTGTACCAGCCTCGGACGAGGCGTCGCATTTCCGCATTGCCGGGTCCCGGGCGCCACCCGGAGCAGCGGTGCGCTCATCAGGCTGTCGGTACCGGTGGACTTTGACGCAGGAGACGGCGAGCCGGTGGATCTCGTTTTCGGTCTGATGGTTCCCGAGACGGTTGACGAAAGTCACCACGACGACATCAGCAGGATCACCGCATGCCTGCAAGACGAGGCATTGCGCAGCAGGCTGCGAGCTGCAAGCAGCAGCCATGCGTTGTACGAGGTCATCATTGCCGGCTTCGCGCAGCCTGGCACCGAACCGGGCGAATCGCAGTTCGGGCCTTTCACAGATGTCTATCGGCGCGTCGCGAGGAATAGAAAGGCACATTGACCGCCAGGGACTCAATGAGGCTCATCATAGTCAGCGGTCTTTCCGGGTCCGGGAAGAGCGTTGCGCTGCATGTGCTGGAAGACCTTGGCTACTACTGTATCGACAATTTGCCTGCCGCGCTGCTCAGCTCGTTGTTGCAGGAAGTCACTGGAACGCGCGATCAATCCGGGGCCCTGGTTGCGGTCGGCGTCGATGCGCGAAACCGGAAAAGCGATCTGGCAGCCCTGCCCGGGGTCATTGCGGAACTGCGTCGCAACAATGTCCAGACCGATTTGCTGTTTCTCCAGGCCAGCGACGAAATACTTCTCAAGCGATACAGTGAAACGCGGCGACGGCACCCCCTGGCAACAGACGGTCTTGAATTGAGGGCGGCGATCGCACGCGAGCGTGAACTGCTCGGACAAATCATAAATGCTGCAGACCTTGTGATCGATACGTCCCGAACCAGTGTCTATGAACTGGCGGACGCAATCCGGGAACGCGTGGATCGCCGCGAATCCGACATGCTATCTGTTCTCATTGAGTCATTCGGCTATAAACACGGCATACCTGCGGACGCCGATTTCGTGTTCGACCTGCGTTGCCTGCCGAACCCCTACTGGGAACCGGAGCTGCGCAAGCTGACAGGCAAGGACGCGGCCGTACAAGCCTTCCTGGACCATGAGCCTCAGTTTCAGCAGATGTTCGAAGACATACTGGCGTTCCTCAGTCGCTGGATTCCGCAGTACGTCAGCTTTCACAGAAGTTATCTCACCGTGGCACTTGGCTGCACCGGCGGCCAGCATCGCTCGGTCTATATGACCGAAAAACTGGCTGCTGAGCTTCGCCGGCGTCACGACCCCGTCCTGGCGCGCCACAACGAGATAGGCACGGCGGAACAGCGAGCCGATTGACGAACAGGTCGGGTGCAATCGCCGCAATCGCGACCGCTGCGGTTTTCGGCAGCGGCCGCGCAACACTGCGGGCTTTGATCAAAGACTGCCGAGGTCCCGCTGCACCCATTCCGGTGCCATGAGCCTTGGCACGTCCTTGCCGGTAACAAACGAGAGCAGCTGTTCGCGCACCCGCATTGCGTCGTTGTATCCCAGTTTTATCAGTTCGCGAGTGTAGGATTGCTCGAACAACAGGTAGCTCAGCAACCGTCCTTCTCCCCGGCCGCGACCGCCGATTCCCCTCAGCAGCGCGCGCACCGGTCGCGGCATGTCCTTGCGATACTCGAGCGCCAGTTCCCGCAGGTCGCGGCTCGGCACGACGATCATCGTGTCAATTGGCCGCATCAACGCAGAGACTCCGCCACGCGTGGCCGGATCGACCGAATCGATGAGCTGATTGATTCGTGTCATGCGTTCGAGGTCCGCATACAGGCCGTCGAGAAAGAGAGTATCCAGCATGTAACCTGCAATCTGCACGAAGCTCGGAAATGGCGGCGGCTGATCGGGGTTGCCGGGCGGGTCTGCCATCTCGTCGCGGACACCGATGACCAGTATCCGGTCAGCGCCCAGGTGGATCGCCGGGCTCAGCGGCGTTGCCTGGCGCATGGCGCCGTCGCCGAAGTACTCGCCATTGATGCATACGGGTGGAAAGATCATCGGCACGGCGATGCTAGCCATGAGGTGATCGAGGTGTATCTCTGCGCTGACGCCGCGCCGCCGGGTTCGTGTCCACGTCTTGCGGTCGCCGAGGGCCTGAAAAAACGTCGTCGACCGCGCGGAGCCGTAACTGGCTGCTGTGACAGCGACCGCCTCAAGGTATCCCTTGTCAATGCATGCCTGGAGGCGTGGAAACCGGATATTGCGGCTTAGCAGTTCAGCCAGCGGCGAGTTGTCGAGGAGTGACCTCGGGACTCCGACGACATATCCGCCGAGTACAATCGCAAGCATCCAATGCAGGCTGCTCTTCAGCATGG
>Ga0302046_10000485_pt1 | contig 40076 bp, 35 predicted proteins | sample RVTome_11_FD_200261 | JGI IMG/M metagenome (GOLD analysis project Ga0302046, IMG submission 200261) | Soil microbial communities from uranium-contaminated site in the Upper Colorado River Basin, Wyoming, United States - RVT147D111 (version 2) ...
CGCAACCAACCGACGCGCCAACCCAACCGCCGCTCAACAGCGACAGTTTGAGAAATGCGGGCTAGAGCAGGTCGTGATTAGGTCGAATCACTTCTTGATTCGACCCAAATGCGATCCGATCTAGCGCGGTCAGCCGGTCTCCGCGGCGGGCCGGTCCGCCGCCGCGTACCCGCGGCCGCGTGCGGTCCCGGACTTGAACAGCAGATAGGATCCCACGACGAAGGGCGAGACGACCGTGGCCAGGTACACGATGACCGCGAAGGCCGCGTGCATGTCGATGCCGACGAGGAACAGGAAGAAGAAGAGATGGACCGCGGTGATCGCGGCGCCCAGGATCACGATCTGCATGCGTCGATCCCGCCGCGGCGTGACCTGCGACAGGATGACGCCGACGCACAGCAGGCCGTAGGCCAGGCAGAGGAACGGCGCCGTGAACCGCCGATAAAGCTCGGCACGCCATTCCTGCCGGTGTCTGGGGTTGGACAGGATACGCGGCGGCGGATCGAACAACGCCGCGGTCGTCTGCTCGCGCGGGCCCCGCCCCGCCCGGGTAAACCGGCTGCCGGCGCCGAGCGTCGGCATGACCTGGGTGTACGACTTGAACTCGACCGAGCGGTACTTGTTGTCCGGCTGGCGGAAGAAGTCGATGCGGCCGTTGCGCAGGACCAGGATCGTCTGGTTGTCGACCTCGGAGAACTCGCCGCTTTGCGCGTAGAGAAAGCGCCATTCGGTGCGCTTGCTCTTGTCGGCGATATGCACCTGTTCGACGCCTTTCTTGCTGGACCACCGCCGCAGGTAGATCACGACGTCCTTGGATATCTCCGTGTATTTCCCCTCGGGCAGCGCGGTGAACGAAAGGTAGTTCCGAACCAAGGCATTTATGCCGTAGACGGCGGTCACCGATTTGGGCGCCCAGTAGGCGGACGTCACGTAAGTGAGCGCCAGCGCGATCAGGCTCAGCAACAGCCCCGGCGCCGCGATGGCGAACTTCGAGCTGCCCGCTGACAGCAAGGCGGTGATCTCGTTGTCGGCAACCTTCATGTCGTAGAACCGCCCGACCGCGATCGCCACGGCGACCGGGAGCGACAGGTAGAGGATCAGCGGGAAGAACAGCGGGATCGCCTTCAGCAGCAGGTTGAAGGGCAGTCCATTGTTGATGACCGGTCCCATGAGCGGAATGAGATGCACCAGCACCAGCGGGACGGACACCGCCGCCGTGACGACGATCAGGAAAACGAGCTGGTGCAGGAAATAGTGCCAGAAGATCCGCCCGCTCATGCGCCGCCGCGTGTCGGGGCGGCCGCTCATGGGCAGCCGCACCTTCGCGCCGCCGCAATCGTACCGACGGGCGGGGCGATCGGGGGCACGCAGGCCGCCGGCGATCCCGGCGTGGCGTGGCGTTTCGGTACTCCGATCGTGCGTCCCAATCTGACCGCCGCTACCTGAACAAGAGGCACATCGCAGGCCGCCCTGCGCGCTCCGCAGGATATACCAGCAATTTCCTGCGCTTATGCGACCACCATGATCGGCCAGCCGGGAGCGCTTGGCAAGGCGGGCAAGCCGCACGCGCGGAGGGCGGCGGCGGTGGCTATCGGATCAGGCGGAGATCTCCGGCCGCGATCGCCGTCTCCGCCTGCCTCAGCATCGCCAGGTCGTCGACGTCCTGCCAGCGGGCGTCGCCGACATCGAGCGCCGCCATGCGCCCGGCTGCGGCCAGCCTGGCGACGCCGTCGCTGATCGAGGTGTCGCCGCGCTCGCCATGGACCTCGGCGAGGGCGTCCATCAGGGCCGGCGAGCAGACGAACACGCCGGTGTCGATGCAGTTGTAGCGCTCGATCGACTTGCCGATATCGGCGATCAATCCGCGCTCCGCCTGGACCTTGGTCGCGTCGTCGAGGTCGAAGACCTCGCCGATCTTGGCATCCACCAGCAGGGTCGCGCCGTCGGCGGGCGGCGCGTGCCGTCCCGCCAGGTCCATCATCGCCGGCTCCACCAGGTGATCGGTCATCATCAGGATGAAGCGGCCGCCGGCTCGCGCGCCGACATGGGCGCGCGCCGCCAGCACCGAGACGCCGTTGCCGAGGCGGTATTCCGGGTTCGTCTCGAAGACCAGATCGACCGCCTCGGGCGCGCCGTCCAGGACGGCGCCGCGCACCGTCTCGGCTTCGTGGCCGAGCACGACCACGATCTTCACGCAGCCGGCGAGGACCAGGCTGTCGATGGTCCGGTGGATCAGCGCGCGCCCGGCGACCGGAAGCAGCGGCTTCAGGTAGCCGACGCCGTCGATCGAGAGGCGCGAGCCCAGGCCGGCCGCGAGGATGATGCCGGTCGCGCCGGGTATGACGCTGCCCGCCGCGGCCGCCACCTCAAGCGCCTTCGACGCCTTCGGTCAGGTGGGTCACCGGCGGCTCGCCGCCGAGCACCCTCAGCGTGTTCTTCAGGCGCGCGTGCTGGATGAAGAGGTCGTGCTCCGCGACGTGGCCCGGCGCCACCTGCGGGCTCTTGAAATAGAAGGACAGCCATTCCTGGATGCCGGCGAGCCCGGCCCGGCTGGCCAGGTCGAGGAAGAGCGCCAGGTCGAGCACGATGGGGGCGGCGAGGATCGAATCGCGGCACAGGAAGTCGACCTTGATCTGCATCGGATAGCCGAGCCAGCCGGTGAGGTCGATGTTGTCCCAGCCCTCCTTGGAATCGCCGCGCGGCGGGTAATAGTTGATCCGCACCAAGTGATAGAGGTCGCCGTAGAGCTCGGGATAGAGCTCGGGCTGCAGGATCGCGTCGAGCACGCCCGACTTGGAGACCTCCTTGGCCCGGAAGCTGTCGGGGTCGTCGAGCACCTCGCCGTCGCGGTTGCCCAGGATGTTGGTCGAGAACCAGCCGCGCGCGCCCAGCATCCGCGCCTTCAGGCCGGGCGCCAGGATGGTCTTCAGCAGGGTCTGGCCGGTCTTGAAGTCCTTGCCGACGATGGGCACGCCGCGCTCCTGGGCAAGCTGCTCGAGCGCCGGGAAATCGGCCGACAGGTTGGGCGCGCCGTTGGCGTAGGGGATCCCCTCCTTGATCGCGGCGTAGGCGTAGAGCTGGGAGGGCGAGATCGCCTGATCGTCGTCGTCGAGCGCGGCCTCGAAGGCGGCGAGCGAGCGGTGGCAGGCGGCGGGCTGCTGGTAGATCTCGGTCGAGCCGCACCACACCATGACCGCGCGGGCCGCGCCCGTCTCGGCCATCCGGTCGCGGATATCCTGGCGCAGCGCCTCGGCCAGCGAGCGCCGGCTGTTCACCCGCTTGACGTTCGGGCCGTCGAGCCGCTTCACGTAGGCGCGGTCGAAGGCCGCCGGCATCGCGGTCACCGAGGACATGAAATCCTTCAGCGGCTCCAGATCGTCGCGATCGAGCACCTTGGCCCGCCCGGCGGCCTCGTAGGCGTTGTCGGGATAGATGTCCCAGCCGCCGAACTCCAGGTCCTCGATCGCCGCGAGGTCGACGAAGTCCTTGATGCGCGGATTGCGGTCATCCGAACGCGGCCCGATGCGGATCGTCTGCATCTGGGTCAGCGATCCGATCGGCGCGCCGAGCCCGCGGCGCACGGCCTCGACCCCGGCCATGAAGGTCGTCGCCACGGCCCCCATGCCGGGGGTCAGGACGAGCAGCTTCCCTGCGCTGGGCGCAATCTCGGTCATTCGGCGCGATCTCTGGTGTAATTCGCGTCGGGGCATTACCACATCGCGACGGTGCGACCAATCGCTATCGGGCGAAGTCGAGCGGGAGCGGGCCTTTATCCATTCGCGCGCCTGGCCGATCGCCGCAACGGAGCGACCCGGCTGGATCGCCCGGCCATGAGCGGGGCATGGGCAATTTCCAGTTATCCCCCGGTGCGGGTATTGTCGCCCCCGCGAGGCGGGAGACGGGTCAACGAGGCGGGCGGCGGCTGCGACGCCGATGGGTCGGTATGCCCCGGCCGCTCGCCCCGCGCGGCCCCCTGGCCGGTGTCGGCACGACCGGGGCTGCGGGATCGATGAACAATTGAGATGGCTTGCGTTGGCTGAGAATAAAATCAAGCTCGATCGTCACAGCTGGTACCTCGCGAAGCGGATGTATCGCGAGTTCATGCGGCCCTATTTCTGGATGTTCGTGCTGGCCTGCGTCGCGATGGTGGTCGCCTCGGCCATGCTGGCGGCAATCGCCTATATTTCGCGCGACCTGGTCGAGGTCTTCACCAGCCGCGACATGGACACGGGGCGAAATCTCGCCATTGCCGTCCTGGCGATCTTCTCGGTCCGCGGCGTGGCATCGCTGGTCCACTACCTGACGCTCAACTGGACCGGCGAGCGCGTCATCCTGGATATGCAGAAGAGGCTCTACAATCACATCATCCGGTCGGATCTCGCTTTCTTTCAGACCAACTCGACCGGGACGCTCATCTCGCGGCTGACCCACGATGTGGGGCGCATGCGCTTCGCGGTCAGCGATGCATTGACCGGGTTCGGAATTCACGCGTTCACCGTGGCGAGCATGATCGGCGTCATGTTCCACTCCGACTGGGTCCTGGCATGCATCACTTTCGCCGCATTGCCCCTGATCATCTTTCCGATCCTGTTGATCGGCCGCTGGACCCGGCGCATCTCGCGGGCAGCGCAGGTCGAAGCCGGAAAGTTGACCGCGTTCTACGACGAGACGTTTCGCGGCGCGCGCCATGTCAAGGCCTACGGCATGGAGACGACCGAGATCGCGCGCGCCGGCCGCATCATGGAGCGGTTCTTCAAGATAAATTTCCAGGGCGTGCGCGTGCAGTCGGCGGTGTTCCCGATGTTCGACCTGTTCGGCGGCATCGCGATATTCGCGGTCATGTTTTACGGCGGCAATCAGGTGCTCATCGAGGGCAAGGACCCTGGCGCGTTCGCCTCGTTCATCGTCGCCTTGATGCTCTCCTACCAGCCGATGAGGCAGCTGACGATGCTGAACGCGAAGGTGCAGGAGGGGCTCGCCTCGGCGGATCGGGTCTTTCACGCGCTCGACCTTCGTGAAACGATCGTCGACAAGCCAACCGCGAAGAGCATCCGTGTGGCCGACGGCCGGGTCGGCTTCAAGAACGTGCGGTTCGAATATTTGCCGAACATACCGGCGCTCGACGGCATTTCATTCGAGGCGCCGGCCGGCAAGACGGTGGCGCTGGTGGGCCCGTCGGGCGCCGGCAAGTCGACCATCCTCAACCTGATCCCGCGATTCTACGACGTCAGCGACGGCACGATCACGGTCGACGGCATCGACATCCGGGATATTGCGATCGCCTCGCTGCGCGCCAATATCGGCCTCGTCAGCCAGGAGATCAGCCTGTTCGACGACACCATCCGCGCCAACATCGCCTACGGCAAACCCGATGCCAGCGAAGCCGAGGTCGTCCGCGCGGCGCAGGCGGCGGCCGCGCACGATTTCATCGTGGAGCTCCCGGATGGATACGACACCATCGTCGGCGGGCAGGGCCTGCGGCTGTCGGGCGGCCAGCGCCAGCGCGTGGCGATCGCCCGCGCCATGCTGAAGAACGCGCCGATCCTGCTGCTCGACGAGGCGACCTCGGCGCTCGACACCGAGTCCGAGCGGCAGGTCCAGTCGGCGCTCAAGCGGCTCATGAAGGGGCGCACGACCTTCGTCATCGCCCATCGCCTGTCGACCGTTTTCGACGCCGACGTGATCTATGTCATCGACGACGGCAAGATCGTCGAAGCCGGCACCCACAGGGCACTGCTCCGCCGGAACGGCCTGTACACGAGGCTGCACGCGATGCAGTCGGGGCCCGGCCGGGAGGGCGGCCCCGCGGGCGAAGGCGAGCGCGTCTTCAGCTGAACGCGCCGCGCCGCGCAGGTCGAACTCGCGCCATCCGGAAAATCACCCCGGGCCTTCGATTGCCATGAGGTCCGCAAGGCCGCGTCGCCGGACGTTCCGGTCGAGCGCGGGTCGACGACGACCCTCGTGGGCCGCTCAGGACAGGCGAGCCAGCCCGGCGCCGAGCCCCGGCATGCGGGCCGACAACCCCCGGCGCGCCGCTTTCGCGACCCCGCCCGCGCACCCCCGAATCCAGCGCAAAACTCTTTGGAATCAAGGGGGTTGTGGTATAATCCGCAGGCCCAGGCGGGCGCCCATGCCGACACCGCGCCGGAGCGCCTCCCAGCGCTCCTTCCGGTCGGCCGGAAGCTTTTGATTTGACATCCAAATTCCCACTTTTTGATAGAAGACAATCATGAAACTCGTCATCGAGCGGTCGGCCCTCATCAAATCCCTGGGCCACGTCCAGAGCGTGGTCGAGCGCCGCAACGCGATCGCCATTCTTTCCAACGTGCTGATCGAGGCCGATGGCGGGAATCTGGAGCTCTCCACCACCGACATGGATGTGGGGATCACCGACAAGGTCGCGGCGGATATCAGCGCCGACGGCGCCACCACGGCGCCGGTCCACACGCTCTACGACATCGTCCGCAAGCTGCCCGACGGCGCCCAGGTCGAGCTCGAGACCGAGGACGCCAGCCGCATGGTGCTGCGCGCCGGGCGCTCGACCTTCAACATCTCGTGCCTGCCGAAGGAGGATTTTCCGGCGCACCAGGAAGCCGAGCTGCCGCACAGCTTCACCCTGCCGGCGTCCGAGCTGCGCGCGCTGATCGACCGCACGCATTTCGCCATCTCCACCGAGGAGACGCGCTACTACCTGAACGGCATCTACCTGCACACCGCGGAGACCGAGGGCGTGCAGGTGCTGCGCGCGGTCGCCACCGACGGCCATCGCCTGGCGCGCGTGCAGATGCCGATGCCCGAGGGCGCGGCCGGCATGCCCGGCGTGATCGTGCCGCGCAAGGCGGTCTCCGAGCTGCGCAAGCTGGCCGAGGAATCGACCGGGCCGATCGAGGTGGCGCTGTCGGACGCGCGCATCCGCTTCTCCTTCGACAGCGTGGTGCTGAACTCCAAGCTGATCGACGGCACCTTCCCCGACTACCAGCGGGTCATCCCGGCGGAGAACGACAAGATCCTCGAGGTCGATTGCGGCGCCTTCACCCAGGCCGTCGACCGCGTCTCGACGATCTCCACGGAGAAGTCGCGCGCCATCAAGCTGGCGCTCGACAACGGCAGCCTGGTGCTCTCGGCCTCCAGCCCCGAGGCCGGCACCGCAACGGAAGAGCTCGAGGTCAGCTACGGCAACGACCCGATGGAGATCGGCTTCAACTCGCGCTACCTGCTCGACATCACCAGCCAGATCGAAGGCAACGGCGCCAAGCTGACCCTCGCCGACGCGGCCTCGCCGACGATCATTCAGGACGCCTCCGACACCAGCGCGCTCTACGTCCTGATGCCGATGCGGGTCTGAGGGTGACCGCGCTGCTGGCCGAGGAACCAATCGTCGCAATGGGCGAACCGGGTTCGGACCGAGGCTCGGTCGAGACCCGGCCGGCCGCGGCGCGCCTGGCGCCGGCCGTGCGCCGCATCGCGCTGACCGACTTCCGCAACTACGCGCGTCTCCGCCTGGAGGTGGACGCCCGCCCGGTGGTGCTGACCGGCCCCAATGGCGCCGGCAAGACCAACCTGCTGGAGGCGCTCTCGTTTCTCGCGCCCGGCCGCGGCCTGCGCCGCGCCAGGCTCGGCCAGCTCGTGCGCGGGGCCACGCAGCCGGCCGACCGGGCGGGCGCGGACGAGAGCGATGCCGGCGCCTGGGCCGTCGCCGCGCATGTCGAGACGCCCGACGGGCCGGTCGATATCGGCACCGCCCGCGAGGTGGCGCGCGGCGCCGATCCGGCCGAGGAGGCCGAGCGCCGGGTGGTCAAGATCGACGGCAAGCCCGCCAAGGGCCAGGGCGACCTCGCGCGCTACCTCTCGGTATCCTGGCTGACGCCGGAGATGGACCGCCTGTTCCTGGAGGCGAGCGCCGGCCGGCGGCGCTTCATCGACCGCCTCGTCTACGGCTTCGTGCCCGATCACGCGAGCCGGGTCTCCGCCTACGAGCGCGCCATGCGCGAGCGCTCGCGCCTGCTTCGCGCCGGCGGGGCCGATCCCTCCTGGCTGACCGCGCTGGAGCAGCAGATGGCCGAGGCGGCCGTCGCCATCGCCGCGGCGCGGCTCGACCTCGTCGCCCGGCTCAATCAGGCCGGCGACGCCGGCGCCACGGAACCTCGCGGCGACGGCGCCTTCCCCCGGCCCGAGGCGACGATGGCGGGGGCGGTCGAGGACTGGCTCGGCGACGGCCCGGCGCTGGCCGCCGAGGACCGCTTCCGCGAGACGCTGGCGCAGAGCCGGCGGCGCGACGCGGAGACCGGCGGCGCCGCCGAGGGACCGCATCGCAGCGACCTCCTGGTCGTCCACGCCGCGAGCGGCGCGCCGGCGGCGCAATGCTCGACCGGCGAGCAGAAGGCGCTGCTGATCGCGCTGGTGCTCGCCGCCGCGCGGCTGCGGGCGCTGGAGCACGGCGCAGCGCCCATCCTGCTGCTCGACGAGGTGGTCGCCCATCTCGACGAGAGCCGGCGCGCGGCGCTCTTCGACGCGCTGGTGGCGCTGGGCGCGCAGGCCTGGCTCACCGGCACCGACCGCGCCCTTTTCGCCGCGCTCGACGAGCGCGCCCAGTTTCTCGATGTCGCCGACGGCGCCGTGCGCCCGGCCGTATCCGCTTCGGACCGTCCATGAGCAAATCCAAGAAGCCTTTCGTCAAGCAGGGTCGGAAATCCGCCACGGCCGGCAAGCCCGCCAAGGCGGCGACCCGGCCGGCGGCGACCGCCCGGAGGAAGCCGGCCGACGCCGACGCCTACGGCGCCGAGCAGATCAAGGTGCTGCGCGGCCTGGAGGCCGTGCGCAAGCGTCCGGGCATGTATATCGGCGATACCGACGACGGCTCGGGCCTGCACCACATGGTCTACGAGGTGGTCGACAATTCGATCGACGAGTCGCTCGCTGGGCACTGCGACCGCATCGAGGCGACGCTCAACCCCGACGGCTCGGTTACCGTCCTGGACAACGGCCGCGGCATCCCGGTCGACATCCATGCCGAGGAGGGCGTCTCGGCGGCCGAGGTCATCATGACCCAGCTCCATGCCGGCGGTAAGTTCGACCAGAACTCCTACAAGGTTTCCGGCGGCCTCCACGGGGTCGGCGTCTCGGTGGTGAACGCGCTGTCGGAATGGCTGACCTTGCGCGTCTGGCGCGGCGGCAAGGAACACGCGATGGAGTTCGCCCACGGCGAGGCGCAGGGCAAGTTGAAGGCCGTGGGCAAGGCGGGCGACCGCACCGGCACCGAGATCACCTTCCTGCCGTCGAAGCTAACCTTCACCAGGACCGAGTTCGACTTCGCCACGCTGGAGCACCGCCTGCGCGAACTCGCCTTCCTCAACTCCGGCGTCACGCTCGTGCTCACCGACGCGCGCGGCGTGGAGGACAAGGAAGTCGAGCTGCACTACGAGGGCGGCATCAAGGCCTTCGTCGAGTATCTCGACCGCGCCAAGGCGCCGATCCACGGCGAGCCGATCACCGTCACCGGCCAGCAGGGCGACATCGTCATCGACGTGGCGCTGCAATGGAACGACAGCTACCACGAGACCATGCTGTGCTACACGAACAACATCCCCCAGGATGACGGCGGCACGCACCTGGCCGGCTTCCGCGCGGCGCTGACCCGACAGGTCAACAACTACGCCCAGTCGAGCGGCATCGCCCGCAAGGAAAAGGTGGCGCTTTCCGGCGACGATGCGCGCGAGGGGCTGACCTGCGTGCTCTCGGTCAAGGTGCCCGATCCCAAGTTCTCGTCGCAGACCAAGGACAAGCTCGTCTCCTCGGAGGTCCGCCCGGCGGTCGAGGCCTTCGTCAACGACAAGCTCGGCCAGTGGTTCGAGGAGCACCCGGGCGAGGCCAAGCGCATCGTCGCCAAGGTCGTCGAGGCGGCGGCCGCGCGCGAGGCCGCCCGCAAGGCGCGCGAGCTCACCCGCCGCAAGGGCGCGCTCGACATCTCCTCGCTGCCCGGCAAGCTCGCCGACTGCCAGGAGCGCGACCCGGCCAAGTCCGAGCTCTTCATCGTCGAGGGCGACAGCGCCGGCGGCACCGCCAAGCAGGGCCGCGACCGCAAGTTCCAGGCGATCCTGCCGCTGCGCGGCAAGATCCTGAACGTCGAGCGCGCGCGCTTCGACAAGATGCTGTCCTCGCAGGAGATCGGCACGCTGATCACGGCGCTCGGCACCGGCATCCGCGACGACTTCGATATCGGCAAGCTGCGCTACCACAAGATCATCATCATGACGGACGCCGACGTCGACGGCGCGCATATCCGCACGCTGCTGCTGACCTTCTTCCACCGCCACATGGGGGCGCTGATCGAGCATGACGGCAGCGGACCCGGCGCCAGGGCCGGCGCCAACGGCGGCGAGAACGGCGGTGGCGGCGAAACCGGCGAGCCGGGCGCGGCCGCGCCCATGGATGCCGGTGCGGGCGCCGACGCCGACGCAGACGCAGAAGCAGAAGCAGACGCCGAGGAAGGCGGGTCGGGCCGGGTCTTCCGCCACCTCTACATCGCCCAGCCGCCGCTCTACAAGGTCAAGCGCGGCAAGTCGGAGGTCTACCTGAAGGACGATGCCGCGCTGGAGGAATACCTCGTCGGCGCGGCGCTCGAAGACTGCATCCTGGCGCTCCACGACGGCAGCCAGATCGCCGGGCGCGACCTCGCCGAGTTCATCGGCCAGGCGATCGAGGCGCGCGACCTGATGGAGCCGCTGATCGCCCATGTCGGCTACCGCCCGGTGGTCGAGCAGGCCGCGATCCTGGGCGCGCTGGCGCCGGAATATCTCTCCGACGGCGCGCAGGCCGCCGAGATCGCGCGCTATATCGCGCGGCGCCTCGACGCGCTGGCGCCCAAGGAGGAGCGCGGCTGGACCGGCGAGGCCTCGGCCGACGGCGGGCTCGTATTCCGGCGCACGCTGCGCGGCGTCACCGAGATGCACCGGATCGACGCCAAGGTGATCAAGAGCTCCGCCGCGCGGCGGCTGACCGAGAAGGCCGCCGACCTGCAAGTCGCCTATGCCGGCCACGGCACGCTGGTCCACAAGGAGGACGAGATCTCCGTCGCCGGACCGACCGACCTCGTCGAGGCGATCCTGGCGATCGGCCGCAAGGGCATTTCGATCCAGCGCTACAAGGGGCTCGGCGAGATGAACGCCGTGCAGCTCTGGGAGACCACGATGGATCCGGGCTCGCGCACGCTCCTGGAGGTGACGCCCTTCGACGTGCACCAGGCGACCGACATCTTCGCCACGCTGATGGGCGACGACGTCGAATCGCGCCGCGAGTTCATCCAGACCCACGCCCTCGAGGTCGCCAACCTCGACGTGTAGACGACCTGCCCGATTATCAAATAGTTGGATCGGATCGCATTTTCCGCTCGCGCGGGGAAGTGAGCCGGCGCGCCCTCCAGCATCCTGACACGCGTTGTCAGGAGCCGCCCACGCCGCGAATTGATTATCGCGTACGGGTGTGGAACAATCCCGCCGGTCGATGAACCACGGAATGGCGCGCCTCCAACGAAGGCGCGCGTGCTTTATGTGCCGTCTGCTTGCTTATTTGGGCCCGTCTGTGCGGCTCGATCGCCTGATCGCCGAGCCGGCGCACTCGCTCGTCGTGCAGTCCTACAATCCGCGCGAGATGACCGCGGGCCACGTCAACGCCGACGGCTTCGGCTTCGGCTGGTACGACCGCGCGCGGCGGGCCGAGCCTTTCGTCTATCGCAGCGTGCTGCCGATCTGGAACGACGACAACCTCGCCGACCTCTGCGCCTTCGTCGAGGCCGACTGCGTGATGGCGAACGTGCGCAGCGCCACGCCGGGCCAGCTGCTCGCCGCGGCGAACACCCAGCCCTTCGTCTCCGGCGCCCTCTCGGTGCTGCACAACGGCTTCGTCACCGACTTCAAGACCTCGCTCCAGCGGCCGATCCGCGAGGCGCTCGACGACGAGAGCTACGCCGCGATCAAGGGCACGACCGACAGCGAGCATCTCTTCGCCTGGCTGCTGCGGCACCTGCGCGGCGCGGCGGACATGGGCGCGGGCCTCGGCGCCGGGCTCGCCTCGCTGATGGCGCTCGCCCCGCGGGCGGAGATGACGCTGAACTTCATCGTCAGCGACGGCGAGCAGCTGGTCGCCTCGCGCCTCGCCCATAATGTCGCCACACCCTCGCTCTACAGCCTCGCCGACCACCCCCGGTTTCCAGGCGGCGTGCTGATCGCCTCCGAGCCGCTGTTCGACGACGACGCCTGGACGCCGATCCCCGAGGGGAGCCTCTACTCCATTGACCGCAAGCGCACCATCTCCGTCGATGCCGTCGCCGCCTGACGCCCAGCAGAGCGACCAGGCGACGAGCGAGTCCATGGGCGAGGCCTTTGCGCGCTGCCGCGCCGGCACCTACGCGCTGTTCGGCGACCTGGCCGAGGCGGAGTTCCGCGCCCAGCCGCACCCCGCCTTCAGCCCGCCGGGCTGGCACCTCGGCCACATCGCCTATACCGAGGCGCTATGGCTGCTCTGCCATTGCGCCGGCGAGCCGATGCCGTTCCCGGAGTACCGCACGACCTTCGACGTCGAGGGCCTGGCGAAACCCGAGCGGGCGAGCAAGCTGCCGCCCAAGGACGAGGTGGTCGGCTACGCCGAGGGCATCCGCGGGCGCATCGCCGAGCGGCTCGACCCCGAGGCGGTCGCGCGCCACGGCCGGCTCTGGCAGTTCGTCCTCCAGCACGAGAGCCAGCACGGCGAGACCGTTACCTTCCTGCGCCACCTGATGGGCGATCGGCCGGTGTCGCGCGAGGACGGCCCGGCCCTGCCCATCGAATGGGTCGCCATCCCGGCCGCCCGCGCGACCATCGGCTGCGACGGCGTGCAGGCGATCGACAACGAGCGGCCGGTCCACGAGGTGACGCTCGACGATTTCCGTATCGCCAAGCACCCGGTCACCCAGGCGCAGTTCGCCAAGTTCATCGAGGCCGGCGGTTACCGCGAGCGGCGCTGGTGGGACGACGCGGGCTGGTCGTGGCTTGCCGGCGCCCACGTCTCCAAGCCGCTCTACTGGCGCGAGGGGATGGCGAACCTGCCGGTGATGGGCGTCAGCGCCTACGAGGCCGAGGCCTTCGCGCGCTTCTCGAACGCCCGGCTGCCGAGCGAGGCCGAATGGGAAACGGCGGCCTCCTGGAATCCGGAAACCGGCGCGGCCTCGGCCTTTCCCTGGGGCGAGGCGCTGCCCGGGCCGGAGACCGCCAATTGCGACCGCGCCCACCGCGGCGCCACGCCGGTCGACCGCTATCCCGCCGGGCGCAGCGCCTACGGGGTCGAGGACATGATCGGCAACGTCTGGGAATGGACATCGTCGGTCTTTGCAGGCTTTGGCGGCTTCGAGCCATGGCCCTACGAGGGCTATTCGCAAGTCTACTTCGACGGCGCCCACCGGGTGCTGCGCGGCGGCAGCTGGGCGACCCGGCCCTGGGCGATGCGGGCCAGCTTCCGCAATTGGTACCAGCCGCAGATCCGCCAGGTCCTGGCCGGATTCCGGCTGGCCCGCGACGGGCTCGCCGAGCGCTGAGCGTGTTCAGGCCCGGCCCCCGACACCGTCCCAGCGACCGCACCCCGCACCTCCGCCAGAAAAGGTAACGCGCCATGTCCGACATCACGGTCCTCGAGCATCCCGATCTGGGCACCCGCTTCCGGATCACCGAGATCGCCTCGGATCGGCCCGCGGGCGACGACGGCGCGGATGTGATCGCGGGCCTCGCCGAAGGGCCCAAGACCTTGCCGGCGCGCTACTTCTACGACGACCTGGGCTCCGACCTCTTCGAGGACATCACCGCCCTGCCAGAGTACTACCTGACGCGCACCGAGGAGGCGATCCTGCGCGAGCGGGCGGGCGAGATCGCCGCGCTCACCGGCGACTGCGACCTGATCGAGCTCGGCAGCGGCAGCTCGGCCAAGACGCGGGCGCTGCTGCGCGCCTTCATCGACGGCGGCTATCGTCTGCGCTACCTGCCGATCGACGTGAGCGACGGCATCCTGCGGGCCAGCGCCGAGGCGCTGCTGGGCGATTTCCCCGCGCTCGAGCTCTGGGGCCTCGTCGGCACCTACGAGAGCGCGCTCGCGCATCTGCCGCGGCGCGAGCTGCCCTGGCGCATGGCGATGTTCCTCGGCAGCACCATGGGCAACCTCTCCGACGCCGAGGCCGACCGCTTCCTCGCCCGCGTGCGCGCGGCGCTCGAGCCCGGCGAATGCTTCCTCGTCGGCACCGACCTCCACAAGCCGGCGCATGTGCTGGAGGCCGCCTACAACGACGCCGACGGCGTCACCGCGGCCTTCAACCTCAACATGCTGCGGCACCTGAACGCGCGCTTCGACGGCGACTTCGACCTCGACGCCTTCTCCCACCACGCCTTCTACAACGCGCCCGAACGCCGCATCGAGATGCATCTGGTGAGCCAGCGCGCCCAGCGCGCGACGCTCGCCGACCTCGGTCTCACGGTCGCGTTCGGCGCCGGCGAGACGATGCGCACCGAGATCAGCCGCAAGTTCGACCTGCCGGTCCTGAAGGAGCGCTTCGCCGCGGCCGGCTTCCGGTCCCTGCAGACCTGGACCGACGACAAGGACTATTACGGCCTCACGGCGTTCCGCGCGGTCTGAGCGGCGCCCTGCGGCCGGCTCGTCCTTCGAGGCGCCCTTCGGGCGCGCCTCAAGATGAGCCGGCAACGTTGAACGTCCCAAACACCTAAGCTCATCCTGAGGTGCGAGCGTTAGCGAGCCTCGAAGGATGGATGGCGGCGAACTCCGCCTCACCCCATCAAAAAGAAACCGCCCGGACCGTTGGGCCCGGGCGGCTCTTTTTCGTCAGCTTCGCTGCTACGGGGCGGCTACTCGCGCGCGCCCAGGAAGTGCAGCAGGAAGAGGAACATGTTGATGAAGTCGAGATAGAGCCTGAGCGCGCCCATGATGGCCTTCTTCTGGGCGATCTCCTGGCTGTCGGCCTCCAGATACATCTCCTTGATCTTCTGCGTGTCGTAGGCGGTGAGGCCGGCGAAGATCAGCACGCCGATTACCGAAACCGCGAACTGCAGCGCCGGCGCCTGAAGGAAGATGTTCACGACCATCGCGAGGATCAGGCCGATCAGGCCGATGAACAGGAACTTACCCATCGCCGAAAGGTCGCGCTTGGTCGTGTAGCCGTAGAGGCTGAGCGCGCCGAAAGCGGCGGCGGTGATGAAGAAGGTCCGCGCGACGCTGACGCCGGTGTAGATCAGCAGAATGTTCGACAGCGCAGCTCCAAACACCGCGGCGAAGAGCCAGAACAACAGCTGCGCGGTTGACGCCTTCAGCCGATCGATGCCGAACGACAGCACCAGGATGAAGGCGAGTGGAGAGAACATGGCGACATAGGCCAGCGGCTTTGCGCCGACCAGCACATTGCCCTGCATCACCCAGAAGAGATCGCGCAGCGCCGGGACCGTCGCGATCGCATACGCCACCGCGCCGGTCAGGCCGAGCCCGAGGGTCATGTAGTTGTAGACCCGCAGCATGTGCTTGCGCAGACCCTCGTCGACGTCTACGGCGGTGCCCGCCCGGCCGATGACCCTGCCTTGCGTACGAAAGTCGACCATTGGTTGCCTCGTCTTCCGTGTGGTTGAAACCCGAGCCTATATTTGGCCGCGTTGGGTTAAGAAATCAACGGCCGGCGATGGCGTTAGTCTAAGATTCTTTTCGAGGTTTCCCAGCGAAATCCGGCCGTTTTCGCCGGATTTGGATCGAATCTCCGACGTTTGCGCCCGCTCAGTCGTTGCGCAGGAATTCCGCGGGCTTGCGGCCGAGCGCCCGCCACACCCCGACATAGCCGAAAATCATCGTGGCGCCGGTCGCCGCCGCCACGGTCACCAGCACCGGAGCGGGCAGGAAGGTCCACTGCGCGTGCATGATCTGGGTGATCACCGCCCAGGCCGCGCCGGTGCCGAGCACGGCGGCGATGCCGACCGTCGCCAGGCCGAGCAGGCCGAACTCCAAGAGGTATGCGCGCAGCATATCGCGCCGGCGCGCGCCCAGCACCTTGAGCACCACCGAGTCGTAGACCCGCCGCCGGTGTCCCGCCGCGACCGCGCCCGCCAGCACCAGCAGCCCGGCGAGGATGGTGATCGCGCCCGTCGCCCGCACCGCGCCGCCAAGGCGCTGAAGCAGCCGCCCGATCGTATCGAGCGCGTCCTTCACGCGCACCGCCGAGACGTTGCCGAGCCGCCCGGTCACCGCCGCCATCACCGCCGCCTCGGCGCCGGGGGCGGCGCGCACGGTGGCGATGAATGTGTGCGGCGCGCGCTCCAGCGTGCCGGGCGCGAAGATCACGGTGAAGTTCATGCCGAGGTCCTGCCAGTCGATCTCGCGCAGATTGGCGATCGTCGCGGTGATCTCGCGGCCGAGGACGTTGAAGGTCAGCGTGTCGCCGACGCCGATCCCCATGGCGGCGGCGAGGCGCGCGTCGAACGAGATGATCGGCGGCCCGGCATAGCCCGCGTCCCACCAGCGCCCGGCGACGACGCGCGTGCCCGCGGGCTGCTCGGTCGCGTAGGTGAGGCCGCGCTCGCTCCGCACCGCCCAGCGCGCGCCGGGGCCGACGCGGGCCTGGCGCACCGGCACGCCGTCGATCCTGACGATGCGGGCGCGCAGGGCCGGCATGCGCACCACCTTCTCCACCCCCTCGACGCTCTTCAGCGCCGCGTCGAACTGGCCGATCTGGCCCGACTGGATGTCGATGAAGAAGAAGGTGGGAGCCGCCGCCGGCATGCGGTTGCGGATCTGGTTGGTGATATTGCCCTCGATCAGCGCGATCGCCACCAGCACCGTGAGCCCGAGGCCGAGCGAGAGCACCACGCTGGGCGCGGGCGTGCCGGGGCGGTGGAGGTTGGCGAGGGCGAGGCGGAGACGCGGCGCCCGCCCGCTCGCCTGGGCGGCGCGGCCGGCGCGCGCGGCGATCGCGGCCAGCAGCCGTCCGGCGAGGCGGAAGGCGATGAACGAGCCGGCGGCGGCCAGCACGTACCAGGTGGCGAGAGTGCGGTTGGGCGCGCTCCAGATCGCCAGGAGCGCGATCGCCAGGACGAGGACGGCGGTCGCGATCACGTAACCCCAGCGCGGCATGCGCCGCGCGCGGGCCACCACGTCGCGGAAGAGGGCCGCGGCCGGGACCTCGCGCGCCCGGGCGAGCGGCCAGATCGAGAAGGCGAGCGCCGCCAGGCCGCCGTAGACCGCGGCGAAGACGAGCGGGCCCAAATAAATGCCGGTGCGCACCGGCACCGGGAACTCTTCGGCGACGATCCCCGCGAGCAGGTAGGGGGCCGCCGCCCCGACGGCGAGGCCGATGGCGATGCCGATGGCGGAGATCGCCGACACCTGGATGAGATAGGTCGCGAAGATGAGCCGGCCCGGCGCGCCGAGGCATTTCAGCGTGGCGATGGTGTCGCGCCGCCCGCCGAGATAGGCGCCGACCGCGTTGGCGATGCCGACCCCGCCGATCAGCAGCGCCGTCAGGCCGACGAAGGTCATGTAGAGCGTGACCCGCGCCACGGTGCGGCGCATGCCGGGCGCCGCGCCGGAGGCGTCGCGGATGCGCCAGGCGGCGTCGGGAAAGCGCTCCCGCACGTCCTCGACCCAGCGCTTGAGGCCGGCGCCCGCCGGCAGCTTCACCCGGTAGTGGTAGTAGACCAGGCTGCCGGGGCGCAGGAGCCCGGTCCCGGCCAGCGCCCCGGCGGCGATAATGACCCGCGGACCCAATATGAAGACGCGCCCGCCGCGGTCGGGCTCGCTCGCGATGGCCGCGCGGATGGCGAACTCGGCCTCGCCGATGCGGATGCGGTCGCCCACCTTGAGCTTCATGCGTTCGAGCAGATCGGCGCCGACCGCCGCGCCCGGCACGCCGTCGCGCATGGCGAGCGCCGCGCCGATCGGCTGCTTCGGCTCGAGCGCGATTGCGCCGTAGAGGGGGTAGGCGTCGTCGACGGTCTTGAGCTCGACCAGGATGCGCGCGCGCGCCGGCCCCGCCGCCGGTCGCGCCATCGCCCGCATCTCGACCGAGGTCGAGACCGTGCCGGCGCCCGCGACGAACGCGCGCTGCTCGGGCTTGGCCGGGCGGTGGACGGTGCGGAAGGCGACGTCGCCGCCGAGGATCACCTTGCCGTCGGTCCTGATGCCTTCCTGCACCGCCTGGGACAGGGCGCCGATCGCCGCGATCGCGGCGACGCCGAGCGCGAGACAGGCGAGGAAGACGCGCCAGCCCTTCAGGCCCCCGCGCAGCTCGCGCCGGGCGAGACGCAAGGCAAGGACGAGGGTGGTCATGGGGCGAGAACCCTGCCAATCGCGAGGCGACATGTCATGCGCGGAGGGTCTGCGAACATCCACTGCCCCTCTTCAGAGGGGGAGGGATAGATTGGCGGCGCCAAACTGCGATCTACCCCCCATCGGCGATGCGTCCGTCGGCGAGGCGGATGACGCGGTCGCAGCGCTTGGCCAGCGCCTCGTCGTGGCTGATCAGGAGCAGCGTGGTGCCGAGCTCGTCGTGCAGGCCGAACAACAGGTCCAGCACCGCCTTGCCGGTGTCGCGGTCGAGGTTCCCGGTGGGCTCGTCGGCCATGATGAGGCGCGGCCTGACCGCGACGGCGCGCGCCAGCGCCACGCGCTGCTGCTCGCCGCCGGAGAGCTGGCCCGGATAATGGGTCACGCGCTCGGCCAGCCCGACGGCGGCGAGGCCTTCGCGGGCGCGCTCGAAGGCGTCGCGGCGGCCGGCGAACTCGAGCGGGATGGCGACGTTCTCCAGCGCCGTCATCGTCGGCACGAGATGGAAGTTCTGGAAGACGATGCCGATGCGGTCGCGCCGGAAGCGCGCCAGCGCATCCTCGTCGAGCGCGCCCAACGCCTCGCCGGCGACCTCGACCATGCCCGAGCTCGGCCGCTCGAGGCCGGCGACCACCATCATCATCGTGGTCTTGCCCGAGCCCGAGGGGCCGACCACGCCGACCGCCTCGCCGGCGCCGATCGCGAGATCGATGCCGCGCAGGATGTTGACCTCGCCGGCAGCACTCCCAAGTGTTAGCCGCACGTCGTCGAGCACGACCATGTCGTGCCCTGCGGAACTCTCGGTCGGTTTGACGGGACTGGCGGAATCCATGAAATCCGGGCGGATTGCAGGGCGAGGGGACGGCTGGAGGCGGCTCGCCGCCCCCTTCCGATATGTACTAACGGCGCTGGTTTTCAATGCGGTCGTTTTTTCCGTGATCGCCGCGTCCGCCGCGTCCGCCGCCGAGAACGGCCCGGTGCGCATCCTGGCGCTGGGCGACAGCCTGGTGGCGGGCCACGGGCTGCCGGCGGGCCAGGGCTTCGTGCCCCAACTCGAAGCGGCGCTGGCGAAGCTCGGCGTGCGGGCCAAGGTGCAGCAGGGCGGCGTCTCGGGCGATACCAGCGCCGGCGGGCTGGCGCGGCTCGCCTGGGCGCTGGAGGCGAAACCGGTCGTCGCCATCGTCGAGCTCGGCGCCAACGACGGGCTGCGCGGCCTCGACCCGGCCCAGACCAAGGCCAACCTCGACGCGATCCTGCGCAAGCTCAAGGCGGCGAAGGTGCCGGTGCTGCTCGCCGGCATGCTGGCGCCGCCGAACCTGGGGCGCGAGTACGGCGAGGAGTTCAACGCGATCTATCCGGCGCTCGCCAAGGCGCACGGCGCGATGCTCTATCCCTTCTTCCTCGACGGCGTGGCGGCCGAGCCCAAGCTCAACCAGCACGACGGCATCCATCCGAACGCGGCGGGCGTCGAGATCATCGCCGCGCGTATCGCGCCGCACGTGAAGCGCCTGATCGCAAAGGCGCGCAAGGGCGAGTAGGTCCCGCGCGAGACTCCGCGACGCCCGCGGCGTCGCCGTTTCTTTCTGTTGGGTCTTGGGGCCGGCCTTGATATGACGGGGCCGCGGCGGACGACTTGAAGCTCCCGGGTGATCCCATGACCGATTTCGCTTTCGCCGAGGCTGCCGATGCCGATGCGCCGACGCTGGCGAGCCGCTGCGCCGAAATGCTGGGCGCCGCCGCGCGCGGCCACTCGCTCGGCTTCGTCTACGCCACGCCCCAGGTGGCGGGCGCGCTGGGCGAGATCGTGGCGGCCCTGCGGACGGCGACCGGCATCGAGGACTGGGTCGGCACGGTGGGCCTCGGCGTCTGCGCCACCGGGACCGAGCATTTCGAGAAGCCCGCGCTCAGCGTGCTGACGGCGAACCTGCCGGGCGGCGCGCACCGCATGGTGCCGCTGATCGACCGGCCCGAAGCCGCCAGGGACGGCGTGAGGCCCGCCTTCGCCGCCGGGCTCGGCGTGATCCACGGCGACCCGCGCAACCAGGCCTTGCCGGAGATCCTGCGCGCGCTGGCCGCCGAGCGCGGCGCCTTCCTGGTGGGCGGCCTCAGCGCGTCGGACGGCACCCAGCCGCAGGTCTCGGGCGCCATCGTCGACGGCGGCGTCTCCGGCGTGCTGCTCGCCCAGGACGTGCCGGTCGCGGTGGGGCTGAGCCAGGGCTGCTCGCCCGTCGGCACGCTGCACGAGGTCACCAAGGCCGAGGAGACGATCGTGGTCTCGCTCGACGGCCGCCCGGCGCTGGAGGTGCTGCTGGAGGACGTCGGCGTCGCCGAGGATGCCGACCCCCGGCCCTGGCTGCAGAACGTCCACGCGGCCAAGCTGATCCCGGGCACCGACACGGGCGACTACCTGGTGCGCAACCTGGTCGGCATCGAGCCCAAGGCGGGGCTGGTCGTCATCGGCGAGGCGGCGGAAGCGGGCGAGACGCTGCTCTTCGTGCGCCGCGACGCCGAGGCGGCGGCCAAGGACCTGCAGCGCATGCTGGGCGACCTCAAGCTGCGCGCCGGCGAGGGGCCGAAGGGCGGGCTCTATTTCTCCTGCATCGCGCGCGGGCCCAACCTCTTCCAGCCGCCGGGCCACGAGCTGACGGCGATCCGCGAGGCCTTCGGCGCCTTCCCGCTGGCGGGCTTCTTCGGCAACGGCGAGATTTCCCACGACCGGCTTTACGGCTATACCGGCGTATTGGTTTTATTCCTGTGATCTGATCGTCGGCGTATTTCGCTGGACCCCGACCGATGCTCCGCCTCTTCGTCGCCATCGAGCTTCCCGAGAGCATCCGCCAGCGCCTCGCCCTGCTCTGCGGCGGCGTGCCCGGCGCGCGCTGGCTGTCGCCGGAGACCATGCACCTGACGCTGCGCTTCATCGGCGAGGTGCAGGAGGCGGCGCTGGGCGACATCGATGACGCGCTCTGCGACATCCGCGCGCCGGGCTTCGAGGTCGCGCTCGACGGGATCGGCAACTTCGGCAACAGCGGCAAGCCGCGCGCGATCTGGGCCGGGGTGGCGCGGAACCCGGCGCTGCAGCATCTGCACGGCAAGATCGAATCGGCGCTGGTGCGCGCCGGCCTGCCGCCCGAGGGCCGCAAGTTCACCCCGCACGTTACCCTGGCGCGGGTCAAGTCGGGCCGGGCCGGGCGGGTCGGCGAGTACGTGGCCGCGCACAACCCGTTCCAGGCCGGGCCCTTCAAGGTCGCCGGCTTCACGCTCTTCTCGAGCTTCCTCTCCCATTCCGGCGCCATCCACACGCCGGAGGCGGTCTATCCGCTGGAGGGCGGGTAGGGTTCCCTCTCCGGCTTGCGGGCGAGGGTCATCTCGCGATCTTCGCCAAGCAAGGCCGTCAGCATCCCAGCTTCGCCAGCGTCGCCTCGATGCCGCCGAGATAGCCGCCGCCGAAGAGGCGGACGTGGACCAGCAGCGGATAGAGGTTGTAGAGCTCGCGCCGGACCTCGAAGAAGCCCGGGCGAAGCGGCCGGAGCTCGCCGTAGCGCTCGAAGAAGGGCGCGCCGAAGGTCGAGAAGAGCGTCGCGAAGGCGAGCTCGATCTCGGGATCGGCGTGGTAGATCGCGGGATCGACGAAGCCGGCGATGCGGCCGTCCTTCGCGAGCACGTTGCCGCCCCACATGTCGCCGTGGATGAGCGAGGGCTGGCCGGGCTCCTCGATCCACTCGCCGAGCCGGCCGGCGAGCGCCTCGATCCGCGCCATCGTCGCGCCCGGCAGCCGCCCGGCCTCGAGCGCCACGCCGGCCATGGCGAGCAGGCGCTGGTCGCGGAAGAAGTCGAGCCAGGAGGCGCTTTGCGGATTGGGCTGTGACAACGGGCCGATCAGCGTGTCGCGCTCGTGCCCGAAGCTGGGCGCGGACACGCCGTGGAGCGCGGCGAGGAGCTCCGCCGCGTGGCGCTCGGCGCCCGCGGTGAGGCCGCCCGACGTCTCGATGTAGTCCATGACCAGCAGGTCGGGCGCGCCGTGGATCACCGCCGGCACCGGCAGGTCCGAATGCTTGCGCAGGTAGCCCAGCATGTAGGCCTCGAGCGCGAGGTCGCCACGCGATCCCGCGAGCTTGGCGACCAGCCGCTCGCCGTCGGCGAAGTCGGCGCGGTAGATCTCGGCGATGCAGCCGCCGGACAGCGGCGAAAGCCGCTCCGGCCGCCGCCCGAGCGCGGCCTCGATGCGGCCGGCGGCGTCCATGCCGCCCCGCTCAGGCCCGGCCGAGGATCATGTCGGCGGCCTTCTCGGCGATCATGATGGTCGGCGCGTTGGTGTTGCCGCCGACGATCGCCGGCATGATCGAGGCGTCGACCACGCGCAGGCCCTGAAGCCCCCGCACCTTGAGCGATGCGTCGACCACCGCGTCCTTGTCGCCGCCCATGCGGCAGGTGCCGACGGGGTGATAGATGGTGTCGGCGCGTTGCCGGATCATCGCGCGCACCGCCGCGTCGTCCGCGGCGTCGACGGCGTAGAGCTGCTTCTTGCGGACGGCTTCGAAGGCCGGCGCGTCGAGGATGCGCTGCTGCAGGCGGTAGCCCGCGACCATCGCCTCGAGATCGTCTTCCTCGGCGAAATAATTGGGATCGATCGCGGGGGCGTCCATCGGGTCGGCCGAGGCGAGCGTGACCTTGCCCCGGCTCTTCGGCCGCAGCAGGCAGACGTGGCTGCTGTATCCGTGGCCGAGATGTGCCTTGCGCGCATGGTCGTCGACGATGCCGACGACGAAATGGAACTGGATGTCGGGCACGTCGAGCGCCGGGTCGGTCTTCCAGAAGCCGCCGGCCTCGGCGTAGTTGCTGGTCATCATGCCCCGCCGCGCCTTGCGGAACCGGCGCATCGCGCCGAGCAGCCGCGGCGTGCCGCCGAGCGACAGGCCGAAGACCTCGCGCGAGGCGGTCTTGTAGACGTGAACGTAGTCGACATGGTCCTGCAGGTTCCGCCCGACCCCGGGCAGCTCGTGGCGCGGCGCGATGCCGTGCCTGCGCAGCGTCTCGGGCCGGCCGATCCCCGAGAGCAGCAACAGATGCGGCGACTTGAGCGCCCCGCCGCAGAGGATCACCTCGCCCTCGGCGCGCGCCTCGTGGTCGGCGCCGCCCCTGCGGTAGCCGACCCCCACCGCGCGCCTGCCCTCGAAGGCGATCCCGGTCGCGTGGGCGCCGGTGACGATGTCGAGGTTCGGCCGACCGGCGGCCGGGTGGAGATAGGCGCGGGCGGCGCTCATGCGCTCGCCTTCGAGCTGGGTGAGCTGGTAGAGGCCGAAGCCTTCCTGGCTCTCGCCGTTGAAGTCGTCGGTGACCGGGAGCTGAAGCTGCTCGCAGGCCTCCAGGAAGCGCGCCGCGAAGGGATTGAGCGAGCGCCCGTCGGCGACGTTGAGCGGCCCGCCCTTGGCGTGCAGCGGCCCGTCGAGGCGCTCGTTGTTCTCGGCCTTGAGGAAATAGGGCAGCACGTCGCGCCAGCCCCAGCCCGCGTTGCCCGCCGCCGCCCAGCCGTCGTAGTCCGACGGGTGGCCGCGGATATAGATCATGGCGTTGGTCGAGCTCGAGCCGCCCAGCGTCTTGCCGCGCGGCTGGTAGCCCCTGCGCCCGCCGAGCCCCGCCTGCGGCACGGTCCTGAAGGCCCAGTTGCGCGCCTTGAAGGCGACCATCAGCGGCACCGCCGCGGGGATGCGCACCATGAAGCTGTCGTCGGGCTTGCCCGCCTCGAGCAGGCAGACGCGGCTCTCGGGATCCTCCGAGAGCCGGCTCGCCAGCACGCAGCCGGCCGAGCCGGCGCCCACGATCACGTAGTCGTAAATTGTAGGGCTCGCCATGCCCGCTCGCTCCCCGCCTGGCCGCTCGTCAGTCGAGCATGAACTCCTGCTCGACCGCGTCGAGCAGGCCGGCGGCCGCCGCCTCGACCAGGTCGAGGACCACTTCGAACCCGTCGCCCCCGCCGTAATACGGATCGGGCACGTCGGTCTTGCCGAGCTGCGGCGCGTAGTCGAGGAGGAGGCCGAGGCGCGCGCGCATGTTCGCCGGCGCCGCCCGCTTCAGCATCCGCCGGTGCCCCCGGTCCATGCCGAGGATCAGGTCGAAGTCGGCGTAGTCGGCCTCGCGCACCCGCCGCGCGCGCTGGTCGCTGAGATCGAAGCCGCGCCGGGCCGCCGCCTCGATGCTGCGCTCGTCGGGCGGCTCGCCGGTGTGGTAGCCGTTGGTGCCGGCGGACTCGACCTCGATCCGCCCGGCGAGACCGCGGTCGGCGGCGAGCTTGCGCAGCACGCCCACGGCCGTCGGCGAGCGGCAGATGTTCCCGGTACAGACGAAGAGGATGCGAACCAAGCCGGCGTCCTTGTGTTCCATCGTATCGGCCAGGCGCTATCATTCGGCCAGGCGCTATCATAGAGCCTGGGCCGGCTTGAGACCATGCGAGGGGAGGCGGGCGGCGGGCATGCGCAGGGACGGGCGGATCGTGATCCTGACCGGGGCGGGGATCTCCAAGGAATCGGGGCTCGACACCTTCCGCGACGCGGACGGGCTGTGGTCGAGGGTGCGCATCGAGGACGTCGCCACCTACGAGGCCTACCAGCGCGATCCCGGGACCGTGCTCGACTTCTACAACGAGCGGCGGGCCGGCATGGTCGGCGGCAATATCCGCCCCAACGCCGCGCATGCGGCGCTGGCCCGCCTGGAGCGCGAATGGCCCGACGAGGTGCTGCTGGTCACCCAGAACATCGACGACCTGCACGAGCGGGCGGGCTCGGCGAACCTCGTCCACATGCACGGCGAGATGGCCAAGGCGCGCTGCGACCACTGCCAGGCGGTCTCCGACTGGACCGGGACCCTGACGACGGCGCTCGGCTGCGCGGAGTGCGGGCGGCCCGGCGGCATGCGCCCGCACGTCGTCTGGTTCGGCGAGATGCCGCTCGACATGGACCGCGTCTACCGCGCGCTCGGGCGCTGCCACCTGTTCCTCTCGATCGGCACCTCGGGCAACGTCTATCCGGCGGCCGGCTTCGTCGACGAGGCGCGCACGATGGCGGGCGCGCATACGGTCGAGCTCAACCTCGAGCCCTCGCATGGCGCCACGGCCTTCGCCGACAAGCGCTATGGCCAGGCGAGCGAGGTCGTGCCGGCCTTCGTCGAGGAGCTGCTGACCGCGGGCTGGCAGGTCCCCGCGGGAGGCGCCTGGTGAGCGGCGACGGGACCGAGGGGCTGGAGGCGCTTCTGGCGCGCGTCCGCGCCTGCCGCGAGTGCGCGGCGCACCTGCCGCTGGGCCCGCGCCCGGTGCTGCGCGCCAGCGCCACCGCGCGCGTCCTCATCGTCGGCCAGGCGCCCGGCACCAAGGTCCACGAAAGCGGCGTGCCCTGGGACGACCCTTCAGGTGTACGGTTGCGCGACTGGCTCGATCTCGACAAGGCGACCTTCTACGACGAGGCCCGCATCGCCATCGTGCCCTCGGGCTTCTGCTACCCGGGCCGGCACGAGCGCGGCGGCGACCTGCCGCCCCGCCCCGAATGCGCGCCGCTCTGGCACGAACCGTTGCTCGCGCGGATGCCCGGGATCGCGGTCACGCTCCTCGTCGGCCAGTACGCGCAGGCCTACTACCTGGGCAAGCGCCGCGAGAAGACCCTGACGGAGACGGTGAAGCGCTGGCGCGACTTCGCGCCGGAGTACTTTCCGACGCCGCATCCGAGCTGGCGCAGCACCAACTGGCTCAGGAAGAACCCGTGGTTCGAGGCCGAGGCGCTGCCCGACCTGCGGGCGCGGGTCCACGCGCTGCTCGACTAACGACATGTCAGATCGGATTCACGCTCCTGGGCCGGATCGTTTTTTTGATCCAGCCCGGGAGCGATCCGATCCAGCGGCCTTGGCCGCGCGCCGCTGGCCGAGGCGCCATATGAGCGCCAAGAGCGGCGGGCTGACGGCGGCGAGCATGCGCAAGGCCCGGCCCTGGCTGCCGGCGCCCGCCTCGTCGCGGCCGCGCAACACCGCCTTCACGACGGCCTTGGCGATGGTGTTCGCGGAGTAGGTATCGAAGCCGCCGGCCTCCAGCCGCGCCTCCAGCGTCGCGTCGAAGCCGGCGCCGGCCAGCATCGGCGTCCTGGCGAAGCCGGGATAGACCGTGCTGACCGCCACGCCCAGCGGCTTCAGCTCGTCGCGCAGGGCCTGGCCAAGGCCGCGCAATGCGAACTTGGTCGCCGAGTAGACCGCCGCCTCGGGCAAGGCCCTGAGCCCGGCGATCGAGGCGATGTTGACGATGCGCGCGCCCGGCGTCGCGGCGAGCAGGGGCAGGCAGGCTTGGACGCCGAGCACCGCGCCGGTCAGGTTGACCTCGACCAGGTCGCGCAGCTTCGCCACCGGCATCTCGGCCAGCGGTCCGGCCATGAGCAGCCCGGCATTGTTGATGAGGACGTCGAGCCGGCCGCCGCTGGCGGTCCCGAAAGCCTCCACCGCGCGGGCCCAGGCCGCCTCGTCGCGCACGTCGAGCGCCAGCGCCAGCGCCCGGCCTTCGCCGAGCTCATCCGCCAGCGCCTTGGCCAATGCCGCCGCGCCCTCGTCATCGACGTCGCCCAGGCCGACGAGCCAGCCCGCCTCGGCCAAGCGCCGCGCCGTGGCCGCCCCGATCCCCGAGGCCGCCCCGGTGATCAGCACCGATCGTCTGGTTTCCGACGTCACGTCTCCGGGTCCCTCCGCCGCTCGGCCCCCTTACGAACTCAGCCGGCGAACTCAGCCGGCGAACTCAGCCGGCGAACTCAGCCGGCGAGCTTGGCCGGCGAGCTTAGCCGGGAAGCCGGCGCCGGGCCAGACGGGGCGCGCCGCCCATGCCGGCCGACGCCGCTGGCCCGTTGATTTCCCCGGCCTTCATCGCTATATCCCTGCCTTCGCCGGGCGGCACGGCCTGACGGGCATGCCCAGCCGCCTCGAAGCGTCACCCGAGACCCAGAGGAACGCAAAATGCCCAAGATGAAGACGAAGTCGAGTGCCAAGAAGCGTTTCTTCTTCACCGGCACCGGCAAGGTCAAGATGTCCCCCGCCAAGAAGCGCCACAACCTGCGCAAGCGCTCCAAGAGCATGAAGCGCAAGGCGCGCGGCCTGGAGATCATGACCGCTTCCGACGCCAAGATCGTCCGCTCCTACATGCCGTATCGCTAGGGAGGTATCGGACAATGGCACGCGTCAAACGCGGCGTTACCACGCACGCCCGGCACAAGAAGCTCGTCAAGGCCGCCAAGGGCTATCGGGGCCGCAACAAGAACGTCTACACGGTCGCCAAGGAGAAGGTCGAGAAGGGGCTGCAATACGCCTATCGCGACCGCCGCAACCGCAAGCGCAGCTTCCGCGCCCTGTGGATCCAGCGCATCAACGCCGGCGCCCGCGAGCATGGCCTGACCTACTCGCAGTTCATGAACGGCGTCGCCAAGGCCGGCATCGAGCTCGACCGCAAGGTTCTCGCCGACATGGCCGCGACCGACCCGACCGCCTTCAAGGCCGTGGTCGACCAGGCGCAGGATGCGCTGAAGTAGCAACAGGCCGGGCCACACTCGCGCCCGGACAGGGCCATGAGCGACGACCTCTCAGCACTGAAGGATGAGCTGACCGCCGCCGCGAGCGGGGCCGCCGATCTGGCTGCGCTCGAGGAGGTGCGGGTGCGCGCGCTCGGCAAGAAGGGCGCGATCACCGAGCGCATGAAGGGCCTCGGCGCGATGGAGCCCGACGCGCGCAAGGCGGCCGGCCAGGCGCTCAATGCCATCCGCGACGCGGTCAATGCCGCGATCGAGGCGCGCAAGGGCGCGCTCGAGGACGCCGAGCTCGACCGGCGCCTCGCCACCGAGACCATCGACATCACCCTGCCCGTGCGCCCCGAGCGCGAGGGCCGCATCCACCCGATCAGCCAGACCATCGACGAGGTCGTCTCGATCTTCGGCGAGATGGGCTTCACCGTCGCCGAGGGGCCGGACATCGAGAAGGACTGGTACAACTTCACCGCGCTCAACATCCCGCCCGACCATCCCGCGCGCCAGATGCACGACACTTTCTATTTGGCCGCCACCGACGGCGGCCGCCCCACCAACCCCGCAGTCGGTGGCGGTGCCGCCGCGGGCGGCGGCGAAGGCGCGGTGTCAAGCGGCGACGACAAGGACGCGGGCGGCTGGCTGCTGCGCACGCATACCTCGCCGGTGCAGGTGCGCTACATGGAGGTGGTCGAGCCGCCGATCCGCATCCTGGTGCCCGGGCGCACCTACCGCTGCGATTCCGACCTCACCCACACGCCGATGTTCCATCAGTTCGAGGGGCTCGTGGTCGACGAGACCACGCATATGGGACACCTCAAAGGCTGCCTCATCGAGTTCTGCCGCGCCTATTTCGAGGTCGACGACGTGCCGGTGCGCTTCCGGCCCTCGCACTTCCCCTTCACCGAGCCCTCGGCCGAGCTCGACATCGGCTGCAGCCATACCCGCGACGGCATCAAGATCGGCGAAGGCGACGACTGGCTGGAGATCCTCGGCTGCGGCATGGTGCATCCCAAGGTGCTGGCCAATTGCGGCATCGACCCGGAGCGCTACCAGGGCTTCGCCTTCGGCATGGGCACCGAGCGCATCGCCATGCTGAAATATGGGATTCCGGATCTGCGCACCTTCTTCGACGCCGACCTCCGCTGGCTCAGGCACTACGGCTTCGTGCCGCTGGAAGTCCCCAGCCTCACCGGCGGCCTCGCGCTTTAGCTGGCTCGGGGCAAAAGGGCCCTCCCTCCATCCTTCGAGGCTCGCTCGCGCTCGCACCTCAGGATGAGCATTGTGTTTGGCAATGCAAAAATTCGGCGCTCATCCTGAGGCGCCGCGAAGCGGCCTCGAAGGACGGATGCCAGTGAACCCGCCCTCCGCGGATGAGTCCGGGGTTGCTCCGCTGGCTGCGATCTGGGACATAAACGCTCGCTTTCCGGCAGAACCACCGCACCCCATGAAGTTCACCCTCGACTGGCTGAAGCAGCATCTGGAGACCGACGCGCCGCTCGCCGAGATCGGCGAGCGCCTGACCATGCTCGGCCTCGAGGTCGAGGAGATCGCCGACAGGGCGCAAGGCCTGGAGGCCTTCGTGGTCGGCCATGTCGTCGAGGCGAGGCAGCACCCGAACGCCGACCGCCTCAAGCTCTGCATGGTCGACAACGGGACGGAGACCGTGCAGGTGGTCTGCGGCGCCCCCAACGCGCGCCAGGGCATGAAGGGCGTCTTCGCGCCCGCCGGCACCTACATCCCCGGCATCGACACGACGCTGAAGGCCGCCAAGATCCGCGGCGAGGCCTCCAACGGCATGCTCTGCTCGGAGCGCGAGATGGGCCTCTCCGACGAGCACGAGGGCATCATCGACCTGCCCGGGGACGCGCCGGTCGGCGCGCCCTTCGCCGCCGTCATGGGGCTCGACGACCCGACGATCGAGATCGCCATCACCCCCAACCGCCAGGACTGCCTGGGCGTGCACGGCGTCGCGCGCGACCTCGCCGCGGCCAAGGTCGGCAAGCTCGTCCCCTTCGATGCGACCCCGGTGAAGGGCGCCTACGCGAGCCCGGTCGAATGGGCGATCGACCTGCCCGAAGGCAAGGCCGACGCCTGCCCGATGGTGGTCGGCCGGCACTTCCGGGGCCTCACGAACGGCCCCAGCCCGCAATGGCTGCAGGACCGCCTCGCCGCCATCGGCCTGCGGCCGATCTCGGCGCTGGTCGACATCACCAACTTCGTCACCTACGACCTCGGCCGCCCGCTCCACGTCTTCGACGCCGCCAAGCTCGACCTCGGCTCCGACGGCGCGCTCACCATGCGCATGGCCAGGGACGGCGAAACCATCCTTGCGCTCGACGGCAAGGAATACGCGCTCGACGCCGAGATGACGGTGATCGCCGACCGTTCGGCGGTCCACGGCATCGGCGGGCTGATGGGCGGCGAGACCTCGGGCTGCACCGAGGCGACGACCGAGGTGTTCCTCGAGGTGGCGCTCTTCGACACCGTGCGCACCGCCGCGACGGGGCGCCGGCTCGCCCTCGAATCGGACGCGCGCTACCGCTTCGAGCGGGGCGTCGATCCGGAGTCGGCGCTCTGGGGGGCGGAGGTGGCGGCCCGGCTGGTCAAGGAGTTCTGCGGCGGCGAGGCGAGCGAAGTGGTGGTCGCCGGCGCCATGCCCGAATACGCGCATTCGGTCGCGCTCAGGCCCCAGCGGGTGCGGGCGCTGGGCGGCGTCGACGTGCCCGACGAGGAGATCGAACGCATCCTGGAGGCGCTCGGCTACGCGGTGCGGCGCGACGGCGAGGCCTTCGCCTGCGAGGTGCCGTCCTACCGCATGGACGTCGGCGGTGAGGCCGACCTGGTCGAGGACGTGCTGCGCGTCTTCGGCTACGACGAGGTCGAGCCGGTGCCGCTGCGCATCGCGAGCGCGCTGCCGGGGCCCGCCATCAATCCCGCCCAGCGCCGCGTGCGCCAGACCCGGCGGGCGCTCGCGGCGCGCGGCCTGCTGGAGGCCGTCACCTACTCCTTCATGGAGGGCGAGAAGGCCGCGCTGTTCGGCGCCGACGGCTCGCTCGCGCTGGCCAACCCGATCAGCAGCGACCTCAACGTGATGCGGCCCTCGATCCTGCCCAACCTGATCCAGGCCGCCGCGCGCAACGCCGACCGCGGCCTCGGCGACGCCGCCCTCTTCGAGCTCGGGCCCCAGTACCGCGAGCCTGGGCCCGGCGGCCAGGACACCGTGGCGGCGGGGATCCGCGCCGGGACGAGCGGCCCGCGCCATTACGCCGCGCCGGCGCGCCCGGTCGATGCGCTGGACGCCAAGGCCGACGCGCTGGACGCGCTGGACGCCGCCGGCGCGCCGGTCGCCAATCTGGCGGCGACCCGCGAGGCGCCCGCCTGGTACCACCCGGGCCGCGCCGGCGCGCTGCGCCTGGGCAACCAGCTGCTGGCCAGCTTCGGCGAGATCCATCCCAAGGTGCTGCGCGCGCTGGGCGCCAAGGCGCCGATGGTCGGCTTCGAGGTCTTCCTCGACCGCCTGCCCGAGCGCAAGGCGAAAGGCGGCAAGGCGCGCCCGCTCCTCCAGCCCTCGCCCTTCCAGCCGGTCGAACGCGACTTCGCCTTCGTGGTCGACGAGGCGGTCGAGGCGGGCGAGGTCCTGCGCGCCGCGCGCGGGGCGGAGAAGGGCCTGGTCGCCGAGGTCTCGGTCTTCGACGTGTTTCGCGGCGATGCCATCAGCGCGGGCAGGAAGTCCATCGCCATCGCCGTCACCCTGCAGCCGACCGAGAAGACGCTGACCGACGCCGAGATCGACGCGGTGGGACAGAAGATCGTGGCCGCGGTGACCAAGGCGACGGGCGGGACGCTGCGGCGCTGAGCGGCGTCCCGGTTCGCCAGGCGGCAATGGGGCGGGGCGGCGTGCGTTGACGCAAGCGCCGGATCGACGGCGAAGGTCGACCCTTAAATCGAAGTTAACCGCCCGCCCCTACGCTGTGCCTCGCACGCGTGACTTGCCGCGGAGGCCGTGATGTGTCGCTGGCTGGTCTATAGCGGGCCGCCGATCCACCTCGATACCGTCCTGTTCGAGCCCGAGAACTCGCTGATCAACCAGAGCCTCCACGCGCGGCTCGGGGCGACGGCGACCAACGGCGACGGCTTCGGCATTGGCTGGTACGGCGACCGTCCGGCGCCGGGCCTGTTCCGCGACGTGCTGCCGGCCTGGAACGACGACAACCTGCGCAGCGTCGCCGAGCAGATCCGCTCGCCGCTGTTCTTCGCCCATGTCCGCGCCTCGACCGGAACCGCCACCTCGCGCTCCAACTGCCACCCGTTCCGCCACGGGCGCTGGCTGTTCATGCATAACGGGCGGATCGGCGGCTTCGACCGCATCCGCCGGGACCTGGAAATGTGCATCGACCCGGCGCTCTATGCCGCGCGGCTCGGCACCACCGACAGCGAGGCGCTGTTCTACCTGCTGCTGACCCGCGGGCTCGACGCCGATCCCCTGGGCGCGACGCGCAAGGCGGTGGCGGAGGTGCTGGCGCTGATGGCGGCGGCGGGCACGCAGGAGCCCTTCCGGCTGACCGCGGCGGCCAGCGACGGACGGCGCACCGTCGCGATCCGCTATTCCAGCGACGCCGCCTCGCCCAGCCTGTTCCACGGCCGGCCGCAACTGGGCGGGCTGGACAAGGGCCGGGGCGAGCCGCCGATCATGATCCTCTCCGAGCCGCTCGATGCCGACGGCGAGACCTGGACGCAAGTGCCCGAAGCGCATGCGGTGCTGGTCGAGGACGGCGCGATCGCGGTGCATGCGTTCACGCCGGACCGGCCGGCCAGGGCCCCGGCGCTCGCCCGCGCCTGATCCCAACGGAGCCTGCCGCCGCTCGCAGGGGCTCCCTCAGCGGTCGCCGGTCAGCAGCACGAGGGCGCGGTCGATGCGGGCGGTGCGCTCCTCGGCGCTCTCGCGGCGCCGGATCATCACCTCGCCGACCAGCAGGCCGTAGAGCAGCGCCGCGCGCGCCCTCGCCTCGCCCTGGGGCTGGCCGGCCTCGACGAAGCGGTCCAGCAGATAGGCGCTCCGCCGCGTATCGACCTTGAGTACGGCCTCGGCGGTGCGCTTGTCGTGGCGCGCCCAGTCGCGGATCGCCAGCTCCGGCGCCAGCGCCGCGCGGTCGGCGAGGATCGTCCGGAAGAGCCGCCGCAGCCGCGCGCCGGGCTGGCCGCCCTCGGCCTCCACGGCGGTGATGTAGTGGTCGGTCTCGCGCGCCTCCCAGGCTTCGAGCAGCGCTCCGAGCAGGTCGGCGCGGTCGCGGAAGTGCCAGTAGAAGCTGCCCTTGGTGACCCCCAGCCGGCGCGCCAGCGGCTCGACCCGCACGGCGTCGACGCCGGCCTCGCCGAGCTGGGCGAAGGCCGCATCGACCCAGGCCTCGCGATCGAGCCGATCCTGATGCCTGGCGTCCGCAGCGCTCATGGACAATCTACAACCTTCCATACGATAGCGTATTGATTTCTTATTAACGATAGTATATTCCATACGATACCGTATGTATAGCGAAACCCCGCAGAATTCGGCGGTTTCTTCAAAGGGGACGGTCATGAGGTATCTCTTCGTCGCCGGCGCGGTGCCCTTCCTCATCCTGGGGATCCTGCACATCGTCTACACGCTGATGGACGAGCGCCGGCCGCGCCGGATCGTGCCGCGCGACCGCGCGCTGGCCGACGCCATGCGCGCGAGCACGCTCGTCCTGACCAGGCAGACCACGGTCTGGCGCGCCTGGATCGGCTTCAACCTGAGCCACGGTCTCGGCATCGTGCTGTTCGCCGCCGGGCTGCTCCACATGGCGACGCTGCACTTCGAGGCGGTGCGGGCCGCGGCGCCGGAGGTCGTCTTCGCGGCTCCCGCGGTCGCGGCGGTTTATTTCCTCCTGTCGCTGCGCTACTGGTTCTCGGTCCCGGCGATCGGCTCGGGTGTGGGCACGGCGCTGCTCCTGATCGGGGCGGCCGCGGCATACGCCTGATCGAGATCGCTTGATCGAGATCGCTTGATCGAGATTGGGGCGCCGGACTGTCGTTGCCGCATCAGGGGCGGGCCGCGGGAGCGCTCACGACGTTGCGCCGCGGCAAGGACGCGCCATGACCGACGAGAAAGCCGATTTAGCCGATCCGCCGAACGGTCCGCCGGATCACGCAGCCGGCCCGGCCCCGGACCGCCCCGCCATCGACGCGCTGCTGCCCCAGGAGATGGCGCTCAAGGCCGAGGCGGTCGGCGCCGCCAAGGCGCGGCGCGACGCGCTCTCGCTGCTGACGCTGGCGATACTGGCCGGCGCCTTCATCGCCTTCGGGGCGATCTTCATGATCACCACGATCGCCGGCGCCGGGGCGATGCCCTTCGGCATGGTGCGCCTCATCGGCGGCGTGGCGTTCTCGCTCGGCCTCATCCTGGTGGTGATCGGCGGGGCCGAGCTCTTCACCGGCGACAACCTGATGGTGATGGCCTGGGCCGGCCGCCGGATCTCGCTGGCCGCGCTCCTGCGGACCTGGGCGGTCGTCTACGCGGGCAACCTCATCGGCGCCGTCGGCACCGCCGTCCTCGTCTTCCTCGCCGGCTGGCCGGGCCTGGGGGGCGCGCAGGTCGGCCGCACCGCGCTCGCCATCGCCGAGGGCAAGGCGGCCATCCCCTTCCTGGAGGCAGTCGTGCTGGGCATCCTCTGCAACGTGCTCGTCTGCCTCGCCGTCTGGCTCAGCTTCAGCGCCCGCACCGTGGTCGGCAAGGTGGTCGTGATCGTGCCGCCGATCGCCGCCTTCGTCGCCGCCGGCTTCGAGCACTCGGTCGCCAACATGTTCTTCTTTCCCGTCGCGCTCCTGATCAAATGGGCCGCGCCCGCCGGCTTCTGGAGTGCGGCCCAGGCGAGCGCCGCCGACTTCCAGACGCTCACCATCGCCGCCGCCGTCGGAAACCTGGTGCCGGTGACCGTCGGCAACGTCATCGGCGGCGGCGTGCTGGTGGGCGGGGTCTACTGGTTCGTCTACCTGCGCCGGCGCTGAGGCGGCGCCACCGCACGCCCATTGCTAACCCCCGGCCGCGCGCTTAAGTTCCGCCGGAGCTTCCCGCGCGCCCGACCGCGCCGCCTCATCCGCCTCCCATGACCGATATCGCCCATATCCGGAACTTCGCGATCGTCGCGCATATCGATCACGGCAAGTCGACGCTGGCCGACCGCCTCATCCAGCGCTGCGGCGGCCTGACCGACCGCGAGATGAAGGAGCAGGTGCTCGACTCCATGGAGCTCGAGCGCGAGCGCGGCATCACCATCAAGGCGCAGACCGTGCGGCTCGACTACACCGCCAAGGACGGCGCGCGCTATGAGCTGAACCTGATCGACACGCCGGGACACGTCGACTTCACCTACGAGGTCAGCCGCTCGCTCGCCGCCTGCGAGGGCTCGCTGCTGCTGGTCGACGCGAGCCAGGGCGTGGAGGCGCAGACCCTCGCCAATGTCTACCTCGCCATCGAGAACGACCACGAGATCGTGCCGGTCCTGAACAAGATCGACCTGCCCGCCGCCGAGCCCGAGCGCATCCGCGAGCAGATCGAGGAGGTGATCGGCATCGACGCCTCGGAGGCGATCCCGATCTCGGCCAAGACCGGCCAGGGCATCGACGAGGTGCTGGAGGCGCTGGTGACGCGCCTGCCGCCGCCCAGGGGCGAGGCCGAGGCGCCGCTGAAGGCGCTCCTCGTCGACAGCTGGTACGACGCCTATCTCGGCGTGGTCATCCTGGTGCGCGTGGTCGACGGGCATCTGAAGAAGCGCATGAAGCTCCGCATGATGGCGACCGGCGCGACGCACGAGGTCGAGCGCGTCGGCGTCTTCACGCCCAAGATGAAGGACGTCGACGCCCTCGGGCCCGGCGAGATCGGCTTCATCATCGCCGGCATCAAGACGGTCGCCGACTGCCGGGTCGGCGACACGCTGACCGAGGTGAAGAAGCCGGCGGCCAAAGCCCTGCCCGGCTTCCAGCCGAGCCTGCCGGTGGTGTTCTGCGGCCTCTTCCCGATCGACTCGGCGGACTACGAGCGCCTGCGCGAAGGCCTCTCCAAGCTGGCCCTCAACGACAGCTCGTTCCACTACGAGCCCGAGACCAGCGCCGCGCTCGGCTTCGGCTACCGCTGCGGGTTCCTGGGGCTGCTGCATCTGGAGATCGTCCAGGAGCGGCTGGCGCGCGAGTTCGACCTCGAGCTCATCGCCACCGCGCCCTCGGTGATCTACAAGATCCACCTGAGCTCGGGCGAGACGCTCGAGCTCCACAACCCCGCCGACATGCCCGACCCGGTCAAGATCGACCACGTCGAGGAGCCCTGGATCCGCGCCACCATCCTGGTGCCCGACGAGTTCCTCGGCGGCGTGCTCAGCCTGTGCACCGAGCGGCGCGGCGAGCAGCTCGACCTCACCTATGCCGGCAGCCGCGCCATGGCGGTCTACCACCTGCCGCTCAACGAGGTGGTCTACGACTTCTACGACCGCCTCAAGTCGGTAAGCCGCGGCTATGCGAGCTTCGACTACCAGATCGACGAGTACCGGCGCGGCGACCTCGTGAAGCTCTCGATCCTGGTCAACGCCGAGCCGGTCGACGCGCTCTCGATGATCGTGCCGCGCGGCGCCTCGGAGACGCGGGGCCGCGCCATCTGCGAGCGCCTCAAGGACCTGATCCCGCGCCAGCTCTTCAAGATTCCGATCCAGGCCGCGATCGGCGGCAAGGTGGTGGCGCGCGAGACCATCTCGGCGATGCGCAAGGACGTGACCGCCAAGTGCTACGGCGGCGACGTCTCGCGCAAGCGCAAGCTCTTGGACAAGCAGAAGAAGGGCAAGAAGCGCATGCGCCAGTTCGGCAAGGTCGAGATCCCGCAGTCGGCCTTCCTCGAGGCGCTCAAGATGAAGGACGGATGAGGGCGCGGAGCGGGGGCCAAACGACTACCGCCCAAATGCGTGAATCCGATCCAACTAATTAATAATAGAGCAGGGTCACGTGATCAGTGCTGGCCGCGGCGGCGCAGCGCGTCGTTGGCCAGCGCGATCACGCCGATGATCGCCAGCACCAGCCAGGCCGGCGCGGCGAGCACCGTCTGGATCGCCGGGTCCCACAGCCAGGCGCTGACATAGCGCTGGACGACGGCCTGGGAGAGGTTGAGGCTGGCGATATCGACCGCGGCCCAGGTCGCGCCGAGCGTCGCCGGCTTGTAGAGGCCGGTGTCGTAGAGACGCCAGCCGTCGAGCGCCAGCACGACGATGGTCAGCGCCCCGAAGATGAAGCCGATCCAACGCCACATAGGCGGACCCCTCTCTGGGCTCGTTGACGTTTTCGCACGATCCGGCGACACAGCGCGCTGGCCGCGCGCCGCGCGTCTCAACTAGACTGGCCGGTTCCGGCACGGGGCCGGCATGTCATGACAGATAGTTTGGGGGACGCAAAAAATGTTCAAGGAGTTCCGCGATTTCGCCCTGCGCGGCAATGTCGTCGACATGGCGGTCGGCATCATCATCGGCGCCGCCTTCGGCACCATCGTCAAGTCGCTGGTATCCGACGTCATCATGCCGCCGATCGGGCTGCTGCTGGGCAATGTCGATTTCTCCAACCTCTTCATCACCCTCTCCGGCGCAGCGCAGCCGACCCTGGAGGCGGCCAAGAAGGCGGGCGCGACGACGCTAAACTACGGCGCCTTCGTCAACACGGTGACCAGCTTCATCATCGTCGCCTTCTGCGTCTTCCTGCTGGTCAAGCAGATGAACAAGCTGAAGAAGAAGGAAGAGGAACAGCCGGCCGAGCCGCCGAAGCAGGAAGTCCTGCTGGAGGAGATCCGCGATCTCCTGAAATCGCAGTCGAAATAGCGACGCCGTCAAGGGGCCGCCCTTGGGGCTTGCGCCCGCCGCGCGCGGCCCCAAATCTTGGCGGGTGCGCGCGGGCGGTGGTATCCTGCGCGCGCCGTGCCGGAGGGGTGGCCGAGTGGCTGAAGGCGCACGCTTGGAAAGCGTGTATGCGGGAAACCGTATCGTGGGTTCGAATCCCACTCCCTCCGCCAGCAAGTCTTTGAATTCCTGAAATCTCCGGTCGGGATTCGAACTCCCGGTACGGTTCGCGGCGTTCCGCGGGGCTTTGCGCGGGCATCCGTGACTGACCGAACCGGAGATGCCCGAGGTTTCAATATCTTCGGTCCATTATCGTAGATTTTCTCTGCGGGCGAGTCGGACGGTTCGGTTTAGGTTAGAATCCGAAAATCATCAACGGAATGACAGTCTGCACTACGAGACTTCCTCCGATAGACGACGCAATGCATTGTAAAATCGATCTGCCAGCCCAATGGGTCGATGCTTCAGGACTAGAACGCGCGCTCCAGCGCGGCGGGGACCCTCATGGATTGGGCGTCTATGACGTTTGGATCCGCTTCCCGGCCGGCTGCAAGATGATGACGGACGCGACGATCCGTCTACTGTCTCTGACCAACCAGCTCGCGTTCACGACCCGCCGCGTGCGCCTCGACTTCGACGAGGGAAAGGCAGGGACGATGGGCTATCTGAACCGGATCGGCTTCTTCGACCACCTCGCGCCCGAGGTCGAAGTAACGCCATGCCGCCCGTCGTACTCGGGCGCGGCGCTCTTTCGAGGAGGTAATGCAGGTGTAGTAGAGATCGCACGGATCAACAAGGACCATCGGGACCGCGGTTTACCAGAGCGTCTGACTGAGGCAGTTTCGCGCTCCTGTGGAACGCGCGCCGACGCAGCCGAGCTCGAAGGCGCGGCCTGGATGATCTTCGCCGAGCTCATCGACAATGTGTTTTCCCACAGCGAGACGCCTCTTGATGGGTACGCGGCCCTCCAGGTCTATAAGAACGGCAACCGCCTCATGGTCGCGGTCTCCGACAGCGGGCTCGGCATCATGGAGACGCTGCGGCCGACATTGCAGACGGAGTCGCCCAAGCTCGCGAGCCTTTCGGACGTCGACCTGCTAGTCGAGGTCTTCAGGCATGGCCTGTCGCGCCATGGGATCGACCGGGGTTGCGGACTGAAGGGCAGCGCGGCGAAAGCGATCAAGTTCAAGGCCGATCTGGACGTTCGCCTGCCGACTCAACGCGTCTTCCTCTCGCCGGCGCGTGACAGCTACCAGGCCAATACGGCGTACTGCTACGATCGGCTTCCACTGCTCTGGGGCACGCATATCGGATTCATCTTCGCGTTGGAGGCTTGACCTCGGTCACCGATCTCATTAAATGAAGCTGTTGAACGAGACGAGCATGGTGATCGGGCTGCGCGAGTTCATGGACAATGATCAGGGATGGGGCCGGACCCAGGGCCGGGAGGTCTATCAGCGCCTGCTCGGTTTCGTCGAGGCCAACCCGGGGCAGATTGTGTTCAAAATTTCGATGAAGGGGGTCAAACGGGTCGACATCTCATTCGCGTCGGAGACGCTGGTCGAGTTAGCCAAACGGTATCGCGGCTTGAAGGGGTTCTGCATCGTCGACATGTCGGATGCCGACATGATTGAAAACTGGGCAGCCGCGGCGGAAAGAAAGGGGCAGCCGCTCTTCCTGTGGAATGGTGAGGAGTGTCGCGTGATCGGGGTGGAACCAAGCCAGGGCAACCGGGAAGCGCTGCAGTTCGCGATGACGCGACCGAACGTTCGCGCGGCCGAGTTCGCCGAGGCAGTGCCCGGCATGTCGATTGCCAATGCGAGTACAAAGTTTAAGCAACTCTGGGAGCGTGGGTTTCTCCTGCGGCGCGAGAGCGTGGCCGACACCGGAGGGGTCGAGTTTGTGTATCAGAGGATCGGATGATTTTTTTTGGCGACCGTTCAGCGGATTCATTGAACGAGAATTTCCAGCTCGACCGTCGGCGCGGCACGGCGGGCTGTGCATGTGCCGCGCAAGGAGAAAGCTATGTCTGTTGATACCAGGATGATCCTGCGGAAGGCCGAGCTCATCGGCGTTCTCGAGCGGATGTGTCAATCCCTGGAACTGACCGATACGCAGGAGCGGCTGGCACAGGAGAGGTATGAGGCTATCGGCGCGTACTTGGCGGCGAGCAAGGACCCTCTCCTGCGGGGTCTGATGATCTACGTGCAGGGCTCGACCGCGCTGCGGACGACCGTAAAACCGATCGGCGGGAACGAGCACGATGTCGACCTCGTGGCGCATAACCCGGGACTCGGGCCGGTGCCACCATCCACGGTGAAGAAGGCGA
>Ga0302046_10000486_pt1 | contig 39952 bp, 30 predicted proteins | sample RVTome_11_FD_200261 | JGI IMG/M metagenome (GOLD analysis project Ga0302046, IMG submission 200261) | Soil microbial communities from uranium-contaminated site in the Upper Colorado River Basin, Wyoming, United States - RVT147D111 (version 2) ...
GGTCATGCGGGTGAACTCCGGATTCACCCACTCGATCCCTCCCTCGGCGTCCGTGATCACGATGCCGTTGGCGGCGGCCGCCAGGGCGGCGGAACGCACCCGCCGCTCGGCGCCGGCCCGCTTGCGCGCCGTCACGTCGCGCAGCAACGTCAGGTGGCGGCCGGGGAGGACGTTCGCGGTGATCGAGGATTCCACGTCGCGGAGGCTGCCGTCCGGCCGCCGGAGGCGCCACTCGGCGGTCCGCAGGCGGCCCGAGCGCAGCCCATCCCAGATGCCCTCGACGTCGGTGCCCGGCGCGGCGAAATCGCCGGCGCGGTGCCGCAGCAGGACGTCGGCGGGGAGCCCGATGAGGTCGGCCGCGGCCGCGTTCGCGGCCACGTAGCGGCCGGCGTCGTCGAGGACGATCATGGCGTCGAGCGCGGAGTCGAAGACGGCGTGAAAGTACCGCTCGCTGACCTCGGCCTCGGCCTCCTTGCGGGCGGTGATGTCCAGCGCCACGCCCTGGAGCGCGAGCGGGCGGCCCTCGCCGTCCCGCACGACGACCGCCTCGTCGAGCAGCCAGACGACGCGGCCGTCGTCGCGCAGCAGTCGGTACTCGGCGCGGAACGAGGTGCCGGACGCGCGGCTGTCGGCCACGGCCGCCAGGACGCGGTCCCGGTCCTCGGGATGCAGCCGGCGCTTCCACGTCTCCGGGTCGCGCTCCCACTCGTCGGCGGGGATGCCGAGGATGCGCTCGGCCTGGGGACTGACGTACGTGGTCCGGCTGTCGAGCGTCCCCGTCCACACGATCGCGGGGAGATGCTCGACCAGCGTGCGGAAGCCCGCCTCGGTCAGCGCGACTGCCTCGCTGGCCCGAGCCTCGACCGGTCTCTGGCTCATGATCACTCGTCCCCTTCGCGGCGCTCTGAGGGCAACCCTCGTACCAAAGGCGCAGTCGCGTGAATTCAACAGCTTGGCGGCCAGCCCCGGCGCCCCGGTGGGGCGATTGCACCCCACGCGTAGTCGATCCGCCCCACGGTGGCCCTCGGCCGGCCTCGCGGAACTGGCAGTACAATCCAGACGGGAGGACGCGGCCGTGGAGAAATACGAGTACTTCAGCGGCGTTCCCGAGGTCGGCATCGTCCCGCGGGCCCCGCACGCGGGCCCCCTGCTCCGGCACGTCTACGAGCAGGAGCACGGCCGCGGCGGCTTCGCCGGCAAGGTCAGCCACACCTATCACCTATACCCGCCGACCAACTGGCTGCCGGACGAGAGCCGCCATCTCCCCGGCTGGGCGCCGGAGTGGGAGTCGCCGCTGCGGCCGATCGGCGGCCTGCACCACGTGCTGGGGGTGGCGCCGGCCGAGCCGGCCCGCGACGTGTACCGCGGCATGGCCCGCATCGTGGCCAACGCGACGGCGGCGATGAACGTCACCGCGCCGCGCGCCCCGATGGACTGCTTCTTCGAGCACCACTCGGCCACGATGGTGTTCTTCGTCCACGAGGGCCGGGGCACGCTGGAGACGACCTTCGGGCCGATCGAGTACGGCCGGGGCGATTTCCTGATCGTCCCCAAGGGCGTCACCCACCGCTTCGAGCTGGGCGCCGGCCCGCAGTACTACTGGATGTACGAGTCGTTCGCCGGCGATCCGGAGAAGTCGGAGGCGCCGACCACCGGCCAGTTCATCACCCACAGCCGCAGCGACTACCGCTTTCCCCGCTCGCTCGACACCCGCAACGAGAGCGGGCGCTTCGAGATCGTCTCCAAGGTCGACGCGGTGTACTCGCGCCGCGTGCACCCCACCCACCCGTTCGACGTGATCGGCTGGCGGGGCGAGTACCTGCCCTACAAGTTCGCGGTCGAGGACGTGCGCCCGCTCGTGGCCGACCGCTCGCACGTGCCGCCCTCGGGCCACACGATCTTCAAGCTGCCGGGCTGCTACCTGTGCGTGTTCACCGTGCGCTCCGTCGAGAAGGACGCCATGTGGGTGCCCTTCTTCCACAGGAACCTGGATTACCTGGAGACGCTCGGCTACCACTTCGGCGAGTTCTTCAGTGCCGGCGGGCTGGCCGGCCCCGGCCTGGTGACGCTGCACCCGGTCGGGCTGCCGCACGGGCCCAAGCCGAGGGCGCTGGAGGCCTTCATGGACGGCGCCAACCGCGGCGTGCACAACGAGGTGGCCGTGATGGCCGACTTCGCCAACCCGGCCCAGGTGTCGGAGTGGGCGCTCGGGCTCAGCCGGCCCGACTACATGGCCGCGTGGGCGCCGTACGCGACCGCCCCGCGCTTCGCCTACCGCGCCGACCGGCTCGCCGAGGTGCGGGCGCTGGGCGAGCGCCTGGCCGACGCGCGCGACACGCTGCGGCCCCGGGAGGACGAGGGGCGCGCGTGAGCGGTGAGCGGGCGGCCGCGCTCGCCTTCGATCTGCGCGCGCTGCCCGACGAGTTCTACGAGGACCCGTTCCCGTTCTACGCGCGCCTGCGCCGGCGGGACCCGGTGCATCGCGAGCCCGACGGCTCCTACTTCCTCACCCGCTACGACGACGTGGTGGCCGTGTACCAGGACCACCACCGCTTCTCGTCGGACAAGCGCGTGGAGTTCGCGCCCAAGTTCGGCGACGCGCCGCTCTACGAGCACCACACGACCAGCGTCGTGTTCCGCGACCCGCCCGACCACACGCGCATCCGCAAGCTCTTCGCCCCGGCCTTCACGCCGAAGGCGCTGGCGGCGCTGGAGCCGCGCGTCGAGCGCCTGGTGGACGCCCTGCTCGACCGGGCGGCCGCCCGCGGCGGCTTCGACGTGGTCGAGGACTTCGCGGCGGCGCTGCCGGTGGCGCTCATCGGCGACATGCTCGGCGTGCCGGGCGACGAGCGCGGCCCGCTGCGCGGCTGGTCGCTGGCCATCCTGGGCGCGCTGGAGCCGGCCCCGGGGGCCGAGCGCCTGGAGGCCGGCAACCGGGCGGTCGAGGAGTTCAAGGCCTATCTGCGGCGGCTGATCGCCGACCGCCGCCGCCGGCCGAGCACCGACCCGGGAGAGATCCTGAGCGCCCTCCTCGCGGCCGAGGATGCCGGGGATCGCCTGACGGAGATCGAGCTGCTGCACCAGTGCATCTTCCTGCTGAACGCCGGCCACGAGACGACGACCAACCTGATCGCCAACGCGGTCGTCTCGCTGCTCGAGCACCCGGCCGAGCACGCCCGGCTGCGCGCCGCCCCCGGCCTGCTGGCGAGCGCGGTCGAGGAGTTCCTGCGCTACCAGAGTCCCAACCAGCTCGGCAATCGCCGGGTCCTGGTGGACGTCGAGGTGGCGGGCGTGCCGATGCCCGCCGGCACGCTGGTCACGCTCGGCATCGGCGCCGCCAACCGCGATCCCGCGCAGTTCCCCGATCCCGACCGGCTCGACCTCGCCCGCGCCCCCAACCGCCATCTGGCCTTCATCACGGGCATCCACGCCTGCGCCGGCATGTGGCTGGCGCGCATGGAGGGCCGCGTGGCGATCGGCCGCCTGGTGGCGCGCTTCGAGCGCCTGCGCGCTGCCGGCAAGCCCATGCGGGCTCGCCGCGCGCGCTTCCGCGTCGTCAGCGCGTTCCCCGTCTCGCTAGAGTGAGAACGCGGCCTCGACGCGCCCATGGCGCCCGAGCGCCGCGAGGACGACCCGGTCCACCGTCATGGTGTGAAGGCGGCTGGCCACCCAGGGCCCCGCCGGTCGATCGCGGAGCCGGGGATCGAAACCCAGCGTGATGTGCGGCAGGTAGCGCTCCCGGATCAGCGCGTAGCCGTGCGTGCGGGCGTTGCCGACGAGCACGGGGTCATCCGCGAACGCCCGGGCCGTCGCCTCGGCGCACCAGAACAGGAACCCGGCGCCGAAGGTGACGACCGCGTCCAGCGGGACCGGCCGGCCGCGCAGCTGGTCCTCCAGCCGGGCGACGTACTCGCGCAGGCGCTCGCGGGGCGCGTCACGGAGCGCGCACTGGGTGAGCGTCAGATGGGGCAGGGAGCCGGGGCCGGCCAGGTGCTCGGAGGCCGGAGGCATGAGCGACGCCGCCAGATCCCACGAGGTCCGGATCGTCGCCGCATCGGGCTGGATCACCAGGGCGACGAAGCCGGTGATCCGCTCGCCGGCCGGAACGCGCGCAAGCCCGAACGTGGCAGGCTCCTCGCCGGCTCGCCGGGCCTCGATCACCAGCCGGTGTCGCGCGGCCTGCGCCTGCGCGCATTCGATGGCGTCGTGGGCGAGGCTCGAAAGGAAGAAATCGTGGTTCACGAGGCCCAGGATCGTCTCGACGACGTCCGGGGCCAATTCTCGGCGAGGTAAGTCGCGTCGCCGGACGCGTTACTCCGAAGGTAATTGTTCCGCGGCCGGCATCTCGTAGACTGTCGGCGATGCGACGCGTCACCGGCGCGCCCGGGACGTCAGCCCCTGCGGTGGCCTTCGGGGCATTGCTCAGACACTGGCGCCTGGCCCGGCGGATGAGCCAGCTGACGCTGGCGACCGAGGCCGAGGTGTCGGCTCGCCATCTCTGCTTCCTGGAGACGGGACGCGCGCAACCCAGCCGGGAGATGATCCAGCTCCTCGCCGGTGTTCTCGACGTCTCCCTCGGCGATCGCAACGCCATGCTGCTCGCGGCCGGCTACGCGCCCGCGTACGGGCAGCGGGGCCTGGACGCGCCCGAGGTCGCGCACGTCCGCCGGGCCTTCGAGTTCATCCTGCGACAGCAGGAGCCGTATCCGGCGATCGTCATGGACGGGGCCTGGAACACCGTGATGCGGAACGCCGCGGCCGGGCGGATCTTCGGCCGGCTCCTGGAAGGTGCCGCCCTGCGGCCCGAGCACGCCCGCAACGCCATGCACGTGGTCTGTCACCCGCACGGCCTGCGCCGGTTCATCGTCAACTGGGAGGCGTTCGTCGGACCGCTGATCCAGACGGTCCACCGAGAGGCGGCCGGCGGGCTCGAGGCCAGCGCGCGACTCCGGGACGAGCTGCTCGCCTACCCGGGCATGCCCGCGCGGTGGCGGATTCCCGAGCCGGGGGCGCCCGTTCCGCCCGTGCTGGCGATGCGTCTGCGGAAGGACGACGTGGAGCTGGCGTTCTTCTCGACGCTGACCATGCTGGCCACGCCGCGCGACGTCGCGCTCGAGCAGCTGCGCATCGAGTGCTTCTACCCGGCCGATCCCGGGACCGAGGCCGCGGCGCGCCGCCTGGCGAGCGGTCCAGGCTAGAGGTCGCGGGCGGCGGGCAGGTCGGGCAGTGACGTCGCGGCGCGCACGCCGCGCGCGATGGCCAGGGCGACGGCCTCGGCGGCGGCCAGCCCCAGCCGGGTGAGATCGACGGGCGCCGCGCCGAGGGACAGCGCGAACAGCGTGTCGCCGTCGAAGGCCGTGTGCGCGGGCGACAGCGCGCGCGCGAAGCCCAGCATCCCGAGCGAGGCGACCTTCGACGCCTCGGCCTTGGTCAACCGCGCGTTCGTGGCGATCACGCCGATCGTCGTGTGGGCGGGCGCCGCGAACCGCTCGGGCGCCCCGGCCGCCAGCAGGGCGCGGGCGCTGTCGACGAGCCGCCGGCCGCCGGGGGCGTCGCGGGCGCCGGCGATCAGCGCGCCGGTATCGGGGTCGCGCACGTCGCCGAGCGCGTTGACCGCGACCAGCGCGCCGACGACCACCTCGTCCAGCCGCACGCTGGCCGAGCCGAGGCCGCCGCGCATCGCGCGCGGCCGCCCGTAGACTTTCCCCACGCTGGCCCCGGCGCCGGCGCCGACGTTGCCCTCGGTCACGACACCGGCGGCCGCCCGGCTGGCCGCCTCCCAGCCCATCTCGCGCGTGGGCCGCACGCGGCCGTCGCCCACGTTGAGGTCGAACAGGAAGGCGCCGGGCACGTGGGGCACCATCGTGGGACCGGCGGCGTAACCGCGGCCCTGCTGCTCGAGCCAGCGGAGCACTCCCCAGATCGACTCGCCCCCGAAGCGGCTGCCGCCGCCCAGCACGACGCCGTCGACGGTGCCGACGAGGTGGCGGGGGTCGAGATAGTCGAGGCCGACGACGTCGTTGGCCCAGCCGCGCAGCTCGACCCCGGCCACGGCGGGGACGTCGCAGAGCACCACGGTCACGCCGGTGAGAGCGACCGGGTCGGTGGCATGACCGACGCGGATGCCCGGGACGTCGGTGATCAAGCGCCGGGTTTGCGGCTCACGTCGGCCGCGGAGATCTTGCCGAGGGCGACCTCGCCGGCGATCTCCACGGCGCGCTGGGCGAGCGCCCGCGCGAACGGCTGGTGCCGCGCCTCCCGCGCCTCGTCGGCGAGGGCGGCGGCCGCGGCGTCGGCCAGCGCCGCCTGCGCCGGCCGGTCGGTGGCGCGGAAGATGAAGGCCATGGCGTCGAGCCGGCGCGCCCACCGGCGACGGGCGTCGGGGCCCAGCTCGCGGTCGACGACGCCGGCGACGATCGCCTCCTCGCGCTCGGCCTTGATCTGATCGCTGACCACCAGCTTGCTCTCCCGGGCCTGGAGCAGGTCGAGCGCGTCGCCCTGGACCGCCTCCGGATCGAGGAACCAGCCCGCCAGCTCGGGCAGCTCCAGCAGCGAGGCGGCCTGCTCCACCAGCGCGGGGTCGGCATCGAGCCCGGGCAGGGCCGGGGGCTCGCTCGGCGCGAACAGCCGCTCCCAGCGGCCGAAGGCCGCGGGCGTCGTCGTGCCGCGCGCCCCGTGGACGGCGAGCGCCTCGCCCACGACCGCGAGCGCGCGGGCGGGCTCGACCTCCACCCACGGCAGCTTCTGGGAGGCGCGGAGACCGGCCAGCTCGGTCTCGAGCCGCTTCTTGGAGATCTCGCCGCCCGCCACGTCCAGCACGCCGGCCTCGTCGTTGACGATCAGCGAGCACAGCGCCAGCCCGCTCCAGGCGCCCTCGAACAGCACCCACACCGCACGGGAGCCGCTGCCGTCCACGCCGGAGAGCCAGGCGCGCGCCGCGCGCTCGGCGCGGCGCTCGACGACGGGCCGGGGGACTGCGGGCGGCGGCGGCTGCACGCCGCGCTGGGCGAGGCGATAGAGCGCCAGGCGCGCGGCGCGGCGCACGGCGCGGTCGGTGCGGCTTGACGTCAGGGGTTGCAGCACGGGCAGCGCCGCCGCGCCGTGGGCGTCGGTGAACGCGCGCAGGGTGTCGTCGAGGGCGCCGGGCGTGGCGGCCGCGAGCGCGGCCAGCGGGGCGGGGTCGAGCCGGGCCGGCTCGGCGACGGCGGCGTCCAGCGCGGCGCGGCAGGCGGCGTCGGCGGCCATGGGGCCCGGGCTATCGCCAGCCGCCGGGCAGCGCCGGCGCGTCGTGGAAGTGCACGCGCCGCGCGTAGTCCAGCGCCCACGCGTAGTGCTCGAAGCGCTCGGCCAGCCGCGCGTAGAGCGGCCCGGCCCCACCCTCGCGCGGGCGGGTGGTGGCGCGGCCGTGCTCGGAGACGAACCGGTACGCACGGCGGCCCTGGCTGACGTAGTAACCGGTGGAGGCGACGCGCTCGACCCGCTCGCGGAAGACGCCGGTCATGAACAGCGTGAAGTCGCCGATGTGCCGCCGCACGCTGATCTCGCGCTCGGGTCCGAAGTGCAGCGCGCCGTCGTCCCAGGCCGCCTGCGCCTCCAGCAGCAGATCCACGACCGTCTCCAGCCGCGGCATCGTCACGCCGGGCGGAAAGAGGTTCTCGGTACGGGCGAAGCGGGTGAGGAGGTCGGCGAGGTAGCCGGCCACCGGCTCGTCGCCCAGCGCCAGATCGTGGAAGCTCGCCTGGACCGCGCGCTCGAAGAACCGCCGAAGCTCCACGAGCGAATGATAACAAACTCCCTCGCCGCGCAGTTGCCCGTCCCCGAGCGCGCCCGTAGAATTCGCCTCGTGACAGACGCGCCGCGCGCCGGGCTGCCGTGGCTCCTCGTCGCGGCCAGCGTGCTGCTCGCCGCGCTCCTGGCCTACACCCTGTTCGGCGGCTACCTGCCGGCCAAGCGGCGGGCGGCCAGCCTCGAGCACGAGCTGCGCACCCTCTACGCGCGCGAGGCCGAGCTGCAAACCAGGGTCGCCCAAAACGAGCAGCGCCACGCCGTGCGCGAGCAGCAGCTGCGCGCCGTCAGCGCCGAGCGCGACGCGCTGGCCCGCCGGCTGGAGGAGCTGGAGCGCCAGCTGGCGGCGGCGCGCGGCCGGAAGCGCTAATTTAATTTAGTGTCCTGGGTCAGAAGTTCGCCGACCGCGGACGATTCATGAAGGACGAGACACGCCCGAGCCGGTCGGGACGCGCGGCTGGTTGACCTCTGTGACCACTGGTGACTACCATGACGGCATGAAGTCCGTTGGCGTGAAGCAGCTCAAGGCGCGCCTCTCCGAGTACATCCGCCTGGTCAGGACCGGCGAGACGGTACTGATCACGGATCGTGACGAAGTCGTTGCCGAGCTGCGCCCCGCGCACCGACAGGGCGCCGCCGGGCTGTCGGTCGAGGAACGACTCCAGGCCTTGGCCGAGGCGGGGGAACTCACTCGCCCGAGCTTGCCCAAGGGTACCTGGACGTGGAAGGTCAAGGGGCTGGGGCTGCCTCCGGGAACAGCCGCCGGGTTGCTCGACGAGGTTCGCGGCGATGCGAACCGTGGGAGATCATCCGTCGCGTCTACGCGATGGCATGCGGCTGACGGTCGACGATCGGCTCGAGGCGGCAGCGACGGACGCCACGATGCCGGCGCGTGAGCATACGCCCTGACGTCCTGATCGGTTCGACATGGTTCTACCCCGTTTTGAGGGCACCGGCGGTCTCACCGCTGACCGCCAGCGCGCTGAACTGCAAAGGGCGTGGGCCCCAAAACGGGATTCGAACCCGTGTTTGGTCGCGGTCGCGTTTTCGCCAATGACTATCTCTTTGGCCAAAGAGCGCAGCACCGCCAGACGTCGGTTGCCGTTGACGACATAGCCGTCGGCCGTGATTACGCCGGGTTCGAGTTGGCCGTCCCGTGCGATCAAGCGCTTGAGGGGACCGGTCTCGCGGAATGAGAGGATCTTACTTTCGATCCCTTCCTGCTGGTTCGCGTCCTCCGGGTCGGCGTCACCAACATCGATGACCGTGAGTCGATGGATGATGAGATGACTCCGGACTCGATGCACAACTCCTTCTTGCCGCTCGGGAACATTGTCGTGGAAAGGATCGCGTGGTCAGCCTTCGCTTCCACTTGATCTTCGCGGAGTTTCGTGACGAATTCGTACCCCCACTTCTGGCGATTCTTCGAGTCGAATACGATCCGACCACAGACCTCGCCCTTGTAGCGCACTTGCTGATGGATGTCTGCGCCGGGTTGGCCCTTCGGGACCCTGTGGATCAGGTCGTCCGGAAACGCCCCCCGCAAGCATGTCAAGCCTTCAGCCCCCGAGGCGCCCTCCGTCGATTATTTGACGCCTACCTCCACAACTGGCAAAATATTGCTGGTTACGGAGGACATATTCAAGTGAGGCCTCGGGACTTCTTCTCTGGTCGTCCAGTCTTCACGCGGGACGAGTTCGCCGCCGCGATCGCTGATGGGCGGAGAGCTCTGAGCGGGACCGTCGATTCGCACCTGGGTCTCTATCTGCGTGCTGGCAGGATCGGGCGGGTGAAGCGCGGTGTGTTCTTCGCCGCCGGCCCAGGGGAAGCGGCGTCGAAGAGCCCTGTCGATTTCCTTCTCGTGGCCAGTCGGCTGGCGCCCGACGCCGTCCTCGGCTATCACACCGCGCTCGAGGCACACGGCTACGCCCAGAGCGTCTACGAGCGGCTGTTCTTCCTGACCCAGCACAAGGTGAAGGCCACGACCTTCCGCGGCCGGGTCTTCGTCCCCGTCGCGCCGCCGCGGGCCCTTCAGCGTAAACGGCTCTCGCACACGTCGGTCGTTGAGGTCGAGCGACGAGGGCTCGCATGCCGGGTGACGTCACTCGAGAGAACGACCGTCGATGCCCTGGACCGTCCAGACCTCACTGGCGGGCTCGAGGAGGCCTGGCGTTCGCTCTCCGCGATCCCGCTGCTCGACCTCCGCGCCGTCCTCGAGTACGTCCGCCTCAGGAAACGCGCAACGCTCGCTGCGAAGGTTGGCCTCTTCCTCGAGCGGCACAAGGACCATTTCTCTGTGCCGGCGCTCATCCTGGAAGAGCTCCGGTCACTTCGCCCGCGGGCACCGCACTATCTCGATCGGTCCACGCGCAGCAAGCTAATGGCCCCTTGGAACCTGATCGTGCCGACAGTGCTTCTCGAGGGCGAGTGGGAGGCCGTTCGGTGATCGGGCCTGCGCGTATCAGGCGCCTCGCCGCCGAAAGCGGGTATCGCGAGGAGATCGTCGAGAAGGTCCTTTACCTGTCGGCAATCCTGCGGCAGCTCGCTCGCCATCCCGATCTGGAGGGCGCGTGGGCGCTGAAGGGCGGGACCGCTCTCAACCTGTTTCTTCTCGACGTTCCCCGATTGTCGGTCGACATCGACCTCAACTACGTGGGCCACGGGGAGCTGGAGGCGATGCGGGCAGCCCGCTCAGGTTTCGAGGCGGCCGTGGTGGCGTGTTGCGAGCGAGAGGACTGTACGGTGCGCCGCTTGCCCGCCGAGCATGCGGGCGGGAAGCTTCGCCTCCGGTACACCGCTGCGGCGGGTGGTACCGGGTCGCTGGAGGTCGACGTGAACTTCCTGCTCCGGCGGCCAGTCCTCGGTCTGGAGCACAGAGCACCGCGCTTCCCGCCGGACGCTGGAGCCGAGGCCGTTCCCCTCCTGTCCCTCGAGGAGATCGCCGCCGGGAAATTCACTGCCCTGCTGACCAGGCGAGCCGCTCGCGATGCTTTCGACGCGTTCCGGCTTCTGGAGCTGGCGCCAGATCTGCTCGATCGCCCGGGCTTCCGGCTGGCCTTTCTCATCTATGCAGCCGGGAGCCGCCAGGACGTACGGGGACTCCGTCCTGGTGACCCGGCCGTGACTTCCGCCGAGGTGCGGAATCAACTACTGCCGCTGTTGCGCGTGGAAGGCCGCCCGTTCGACGGTGACCACGCCAGGCTCGCGGAGCATCTGACCAAGGTGTGCACAGCAGCGGGAGAACGGCTGCTGGCATGGACCCGCCGTGAACGAGAGTTCATCGATCGGCTCAGTGACAGCGGTGAGATCGTCGCTGAGCTGATCGCTGACGATCCCGCGGCGCAGGCATTGGTGCGCGAACAGCCGCTGCTTCAGTGGAAGGCGCTGAACGTGAGGGAGTTCAGGAGTCGCGGGAAACGGGGCCCACAGTCTGGGCGGCCACGTGCATGAGACCGCGTCAGGCTCCGGCTGGTCGAAGCGACGGACGCACTCCTCGGACGTGCCGAGGAGACGACGAGGACAGCGGCTTGGTGTTTTGAATCCGGTCGGCAACGCGACCCGAACACGCAGCCATCAAACATCAACGGAATCGAATTGGTGGCCTCAACGGGATTCGAACCGGTGTTTCAGTGACTCGCAGGCCCGTGGACTCGGCCTTGATCAGCGCCGCGCCGGGTCGTCGGCGGGCTTCGAGCTGGGCGGGGCGCCGGCCAGGCGGGCGAGGACGTCGAAGACGATCGCGAAGTCGTAGTCGCCGAGGCCGCGGGCGGCGGTCATCCACTCCTGGGCGACCGCCGTCAGCGGCAGCGGCACGCCCGAGGCGCGCGCCGCGTCCAGCGCGAGCTGCAGGTCCTTCTGGATCATGGCGACCTTGAACCAGGCGTCGGCGGGCATCTGGCCCAGCACGAACGGGCCGCGGTACTTCACCATCGGCGAGGCGACCACCGACTTCAGCAGCGCCTCCACGGCGCGCTCGCGCGCGATGCCGGCCTTCTCGGCCAGCAGCACGGCCTCGCTGAAGGCCAGCATCTGCACGGCGAGGCCGAGGTTGGTGGCGACCTTCATGGTCTTGGCCAGGCCCAGTGTGCCCACGTGGGTGACCGCGGTGCCCATCGCGAGGAGCCAGGGGCGCACGCGCTCCAGGGCCTGGTCGTCGCCGCCCACGATGAACGAGGCCTGGCCCTGCTCCACCGTGATGGTGCTGCCGGAGACGGGGACGTCGAGCAGCATGGCGCCCCGGGCGGCGACCGGATCGGCCAGCTCGCGCACGACGGCAGCGCTCACCGTGCTCATCTCGACCAGGACCGCGGCTGGTGCAAGGCCGGCGACGATGCCGTCGGGGCCGAGCGTCACGGCGCGCAGCGCGGCGTCGTTGGTGACCATCGTGAAGACGGCCTCGGCGCCCTCGGCCGCCGCCCGCGGTGACTTCGCGAGGGTGAGGCCGGCGGCGACGAGGGCGCGCGCCTTGTCGGGCGTGCGATTCCAGCCGGTCACCTGGTGACCGCCGGCGAGGAGCCGCCGCGCGAGCCGGCCGCCCATCGCCCCGAGACCGACGAAGGCCAGGCGGGCCATGCGGGTTACTCGTCCGCCACGGCGATGGCGGTGATCTCGAGCTTGCAGCGGGCGTGGGTGGCCAGGCGGGAGACCTCGACCGTCGTGGTGGTCGGCAGGTGGCCGCCGAGGTACTCGGCCCAGACCCGATTGAGGTCGTCCTGCTCGCCGACGTCGGTGAGGAAGCGGGTGGCCGAGACCAGGTCCGCCAGCGTGCAGCCGGCCGCGGCCAGCGTCTTCTTGAGGTTCTCCATGGCCAGGATCGCCTGCTCGCGCATGGTGGCCGGCAGGTCGAACTCCTCGTCACGGTGCGGATGGCTGTGGTAGACGGCGGCGGCGGTGATCCCCGAGAGGAAGACGAGGCGGCCTCGCCGCACCACGATGCCGGGCGCGTAGGGCATGACGACGTCGGGGCGGCGGTCCGGGTGGTGGACGGGCGCGATCTCCCTGGTCACGAGGTCTCCTTACAGGCGTTGTCCAACGCGCGCAGCAGCCGCTCGTTGGCCGCCCGCGTGCCGAGCGAGATCCGCAGGTGATCGGGGAAGCCCACCGCGGCGCCATCGCGGACGACCAGCCCCGCGCGCAGCAGGCGCTCGCGCACGGCGGCGGCGCCGGGGACCTTCACCAGGAAGAAGTTGGCCTGGGAGGGCGGGAACGTGAAGCCGCGCCGGGCCAGCTCCCGGGCCAGGAAGGCGCGCTCCGCCAGCACGAGCGACCGTGTGCGCTCCCGGTGCTCGGGGTCGTCGAGCGCCGCCAGCGCGGCCACCTGCCCGAGCCGGTTGACGTTGTAGGGCGCCCGGGCGCGGTTGAGCCGGTCGATCGATTCCAGCCCGCCCACCGCGTAGCCGACGCGCAGCCCGGCCAGCGCGGCGATCTTCGAGAACGTGCGCAGGACCAGCAGGCGCGGGAAGCGGGCCAGCAGCTCCACGCCGTCGGGATACTCGGGATCGTCGCAGAAGTCGCGGTACGCCTCGTCGAGGACCACGAGCGGCGGGTCGGCGCCGAGCGCCTCCAGCAGCCGGACGAGCGGCGCTCGGCGGATGATCGTGGCCGCCGGGTTGTGGGGCGAGCACAGGATCACCGCCTTGGTCCGCGGCGTGACCCGGCGGAGCACGTCGTCGAGATCCGTGTCGTACCCGGCCAGCGGGCTCGCCACCACGCGGGCGCCGGCCAGGAGCGCGCTCGTCGCGTACGCCTCGAACGAGGGCGTCGGTACCACGACCTCGTCGCCGGGATCGAAGGCGGCCAGCGCCACGAGGCCGATCAGCTCGTCGGCGCCGTTGCCGACCAGGATCTGGGCCGGCGAGATGCCGAGACTGCGGCCCAGCGCGTCGCGCAGCGCGCCGGCGCCGCCGTCGGGATAGAGGTGCACGCTGCCCGCCTCGCGGCGGATCGCCTCCACCACGCGCGGCGAGGGGCCGAACGGGTTCTCGTTGGCCGAGAGCCGGATCAGCTCGGTCAGTCCCAGCTCGCCCATCAGCGTCTCCAGGGGCTTGCCGGCGTCGTAGGGGGTGATCGTCTCGACGACCGCGCGCCACAGGCGTCGCACCGCTGGCACTCCTCCGTTCGCGGCCCGTGCGCGGACCGAGCCCTGACTCTATGCCCGAGGGCGGAACGGTTCAAGCGCGACGCCACCTCGTGCGCGCGCGGCGCGCCGGGCGTCCCTTGACCCTGTCCGGGGGCACGGCTACGCTCGCACCGACCCGTCCCGTCCGCTGGGAGGTGACATGGAGGCTCGGCCGTGAGTCCCCGAGGTGCCGGTTGCCGGCCGAGCGGGCTGGAGGCGGTCCTCGGCGTCATCGCCCGGACGGCGGCCCGGCTGTGCGAGGCGACCGACGCGCTCATTCACCTCGTGGACGGGGACCATCACCGGCTGGCGGCGAAGCACGGTCGGCTCGCCCACTTCCAGCGGCTCGGCGACATCCACGCGATCCGCCGGGACACCCCGCTCGGCCTGGCGGTGCTGGAGGGCCGGTCGGTGCACGTTCACGACGTGCAGGCCGCCGCCCGCACCCGGTTCCGTGGTCTGGTGCAGCTGCGCCTGCTCAACCCGCGGATCCGCACGCTGCTCGTCATGCCGCTGCTCCGCGACGGCGCAACCCTCGGCGGCATCGTCATCCGCCGGGCCCGCGTCCAGCCGTTCACGACGAAGCAGGTCGCGCTGCTCCGGGCTTTCGCCGACCAGGCGGCCATCACGATCGAGAACGCGCGGCTGGCGCAGAGCCTCGGGGACCGTAACCGCGAGCTGACCGAGGCGCTCGAGCAGCAGACGGCCACCAGTGAGATTCTGCGCGTCATCTCCAGCTCACCCGGAGACCTCGCGCCCGTGTTCGAGACTCTCCTCGCCAACGGGATTCGTCTCTGCGAGGCCCAGCGTGGGATGCTCATGACCTACGACGGCGACGTGTTCCGGACGGTCGCGCACCGCGGCCTCGGCCCCGAGGCGCTCGCGTACTTCCTGATACCCGGCCGGCCCGGCCCCCTCACCGGGCTCGGCCGGATGCAGCGTGAGCGCCAGCCGGTCCACATCCCCGACATTCTGGATGACCCCGCCTACGCCGCCGGCGATCCCGAGCGCCTGACCACCGCCCGGCTCCTCGGCGCGCGGACCGTCCTGTGGGTCCCCATCACCCACAAGACGACCCTCGTGGGCGCCCTCGTCATCTACCGTGCGGAAGTCCGACCGTTCACAGGCGGCCAGCTCGCCCTGCTGCAGACCTTCGCCGATCAGGCGGTCATCGCCATCGAGAGCGTGCGCCTGTTCACCGAGCTGCAGGCGCGCAACCGGGCCTTGAGCGAGGCGCTCGAGCAGCAGACGGCGACGAGCGCGATCCTCCGGGCCATCAGCGGGTCGCCGACGGACGTCGAGCCGGTCCTCGACGAGATCGCCGAGCATGCCGCTCGACTCTGCGACGCCCTCTTCGCCGCGGTCTATCGTTTCGACGGCGCGCGGCTTCACCTGGGTGCGCACCACAACTATCCGCCCGCTGCGCTGGAGCGGTCCCGGCAGTTCTTCCCGGCCGCGCCCACGCGGCGCTTCTTCTCCGGACGCGCCATCCTGGACCGTGCCGTCGTCCACGTTCCCGACACGGCGCAGGATCACGAAGTCGTCCAGGACTTCCTGCGCGAGGCCGACTTTCACAGCGTGCTCTGCGTCCCGATGCTGCGCGAGGGCGAGCCGGCCGGCGTCATCACGGTCTGGCGGGCGACGGTCGGCCCCTTCTCGGACCGGCAGGTGGCCCTGCTCAAGACCTTCGCCGACCAGGGGGTCATCGCCATCGAAAACGCGCGGCTGTTCAGCGAGCTGCAGCAGCGCACGGGCGAGTTGGGTCGTTCCGTCGAGCAACTCCAGGCCCTCAGCGAGGTCGGCCAGGCGGTCAGCTCCACGCTCGACCTCGACGCGGTGTTGCAGGCGATCGTGACGCGCGCGGCCCAGCTGGCCGGCACCCGGGGCTGCTCCATCTGGGAGTACGACGAGCGCGCCGAGGTCTTCAGCCTGCGCGCGACGACCATCCTCGACCCGGAGATCGAGAAGATCCTGCGCTCGGCGGGCCTCCGCAAGGGGGAGGGATCGATCGGGCGGGCCGCGTTCACCAGGGCGCCCGTCCAGATCCCCGACGTCGGCGCGGCCGGGGCGTACGAGGGGCCCCTCCGGGACGCGCTCGTCCGGGCGGGAGGCGGCTCCGTGCTGGCCCTGCCGTTCCTTCACGAGGATCGCCTGCTGGGCGGCCTCACCGTGAGCCGGCGAGCCACCGGCGAATTCCCGCCCGACGCCGTCGCCCTGCTCTCGACCTTCGCCGCCCAGTCGGCCATCGCGCTCCAGAACGCCCGGCTCTACCGGGAGCTGGAGGCCAAGAGCCGCGAGCTGGAGGTGGCCAGCCGGCACAAGTCGCAGTTCCTGGCCAACATGTCGCACGAGCTGCGGACGCCGCTGAACGCGATCCTCGGCTACGGCGAGATGCTGAGCGACGGCATCTACGGCGAGCTGCCGGCGGCCGCCCGCGACGTCCTCGGCCGCGTGGACGCCAGCGGCCGCCACCTGCTCGATCTCATCAACGACGTGCTCGACCTCTCCAAGATCGAGGCCGGCCAGCTCGTGCTGACGATGACCGACTACTCGATGGAGGAGGTGGTGCAGAGCGTCGTCGCCTCCCTCGAAGCGCTGGCCACGGCCAAGAACCTGGTGCTGGCCGTGGACCTGGCGCCCGACCTGCCGACCGGGCGGGGCGACCAGCGCCGGCTCGCGCAGGTGCTGCTGAACCTCGTCGGCAACGCGATCAAGTTCACCGAGGAGGGCGGCGTCGGCGTCCAGGTCACCGCGCCGGACGCCGCCTTCGAGGTCGCCGTCCGGGACACCGGGCCGGGGATCGCGCCGGCGGATCAGGAGCGCATCTTCGAGGAGTTCCAGCAGGCCGACACGGCCACCACGCGCCCCCGGGGCGGCACGGGCCTCGGTCTGGCGATCGCCCGGCGCATCGTCGCGATGCACGGCGGCCGGCTGTGGGTCGAGTCGATCCCCGGCGAGGGCTCCACCTTCCGGTTCAGCGTGCCCGTGCAGGTCGAGCGGCAGGCGGCGGTCGGCGCGGGTGGCGCCGGATGAGTCCTCGGCGGATCCTGGTCGTCGACGATCACGCGGACAACCGGCGCATCCTCCGGGACCTGCTCGGGAGCGCGGGCTTCGAGGTGCTGGAGGCCGCGACGGGGGAGGCGGCAGTGGCGCGGGCCGAGGCCGCCGTGCCCGACCTCATCCTCATGGACATCCAGCTGCCCGGCATCGACGGCTACGAGGCGACGCGCCGGATCAAGGCCAACGAGGCGCTGCGGCGCATCCCGCTGATCGTCGTCACGTCGTACGCGCTGAGCGGCGACGACGCCAAGGCGCTGGCCGCCGGCGCCGACGCCTACGTGGCCAAGCCGTTCAGCCCGCGGGCGCTGCTGGCCAAGGTGCGGGAATCCCTGCCGTGAGAGCGCCCCCCTCGTCACGGCGGCGCCCCTCATTTGACACCAATTGTTTCGGGCTGTTACGCTCTGCGGCACCATGCCGTCCGAGCTGTCTCGCCGGGCCCGGCGCGCCGAGGCGGGCGCCGCCCGCGTCGAGGACCGGCGACGCCTCCGCCTCGAGTTCTTTCGCGCGATCCTGGCCGAGGGGCTGGAGTCCTTCAAGGCCCGGCATGCCGAGGGGGCGTCGGGCCAGGAGTCGGTGCGCGCGCACGCCCGCCTCGTCGACGGCGTCGTGCAATCGCTCACCCGGCTCATCGTCGCCGACGCCCGCGGGGCGGGGCTGACGCCGACCCCGCTGGTCGTCGTCGCGCTCGGCGGCTACGGGCGCGGCGAGCTGCACCCCTCCTCGGACATCGACCTCATGGTCGTCTACGACGGCGAGCTGTCGCCGTTCGTGCGGCGCGTGATGCAGGAGCTGCTCTACACCCTGTGGGACCTGGGCCTGCAAGTCGGCCACAGCCTGCGCTCGCTGGACGACTGCGTGGCGATGGCCCGGACCGACTTCCCCAGCCGCACCTCCATGCAGGAGGCGCGGCTCATCGAGGGCGACCGGCGGCTGTTCACGCGCTTCGGCCGCGTGCTGCGCGACAACGTCTACCGGCAGGACTTCGGCGAGTTCCTCGCCCTGACGCTGGGCGAACGGGAGCAGCGCTACCGCAGGTTCGGCGCCTCGCCCTACATCGGCGAGCCCAACGTGAAGGAGTCGGCCGGAGGCCTGCGCGACATGCACACGGCCATGTGGCTGGGCGCGGCCAAGTTCGGGGCGCGCACGCTGCGCGAGCTGGCCGACAAGGGGCTCATCACCCCCCGCGAGCAGGCGGGGGCCGACGCCGCGCTGACGTTCCTGTGGCGCGTGCGCAACGAGCTGCACTTCTTCACGGGGCACAAGAACGACGTGCTCACGCGCGATCTGCAGCCGCGGATCGCCGCCAACCTGGGCTACCAGACCGAGGGCGAGACGCTCGGCGTCGAGCGCTTCATGCGCGACTACTACCTGCACGCCCGCCGGATCCACCGCATGAGCCGGCGGCTGATCGCGCGCTGCCAGGAGACGCTGTCGCGCCGGGGCTCGGCCGAGCGGCGGCAGCGGCAGCAGGCGCTGGCCGACGGGCTCGTGTTCTTCGACGGCCGCCTGCACCTGGCCGACCACGACGCCGGCCGCCTGCGGACCGACCCGGTGCGCCTCATGAAGGTCTTCTGGCACCTGCACCGGCTGGGCTGCGACCTGTCGCCCGACCTCGAGCGCGCCGTCGAGGACTCGCTCGATGCGATCGACGACGGCGTCCGCGCCTCGCCGGCGGTGCGCGACGTCTTCCTCGACGTCTGCCGGTCGTGGGGCCGGGTGGCCCTCACGCTGTCGGAGATGCACGAGCTGGGGCTGCTGGGGCGCTACCTGCCGGAGTTCGGCGCGCTGACCTGCCTGGTCCAGTACGACGTCTACCACAAGTTCTCGGCCGACCAGCACTCGCTGCTGGCCGTCGAGCACCTGGAGGCGCTGGCGCCCGGCCAGTCGGCGGAATCGGAGGGCGCGGCCCAGGTGTTCAGCGAGGTGGACAAGCCCGAGCTGTTGATGCTCGGCATGCTGCTGCACGACATCGGCAAGGCGCGGGGCCACGGCCACGTGGCCAAGGGCATCCCGCTCGTCCAGGCCCTCACCCGGCGCATGGGGCTGTCCCCCGCCGACGCGGGGCCGGTGGAGTTCCTGGTCGCCCACCACCTGACGATGTCGCACATCGCCCAGCGGCGCGATATCGACGATCCCAAGACCATCGCCGACTTCGCGGCCACCGTGGGCGATCCCCAGCGGCTGCGGATGCTCTATCTGCTGACCTACGCCGACATGCGCGCGGTCGGCCCCGGGGTGCTCACGCCGTGGCAGGCGGCGATCCTGCACGAGCTGTACGCCCGCACGCTGGCCCGGCTGACCGGCGGCCGCGAGGACAAGCCGAACCGCACGCAGCTCGTGACGAGGCTGCGCGAGCTGGTCGAGGACGAGGTGCCGCTGCAGGCGGTGAAGGGCCACGTGGCCATGGTGCCCGACCGCTACCTGACCAACACCAGCGTGCAGCGCATGGCCGAGCACCTGCGGCTCATGGCCCGGCTCGAGGGCGTCCCGGTGGCCACCGAGCTGTTCCACCATCCGGATCTCGGCACGGCGGACCTGGTGGTGGTGACCCGCGACGTTCCCGGACTGTTCTCGCTGATCGCCGGCACCCTGGCCGCCCACGCGGTCAACATCATCTCGGCGCAGATCTCCACGCGGGGCGACGGGATCGCCATCGACACGTTCCAGGTCAACGACCCGGCCGGCGAGGCCGTGACCTCGGCGGCGAAATGGGGCCGCGTGCTCGACGCGCTCCGCGCGGTGCTGGCGGGCGAGCAGACCGTGGAGGCCTTGCTGGAGCGGCGGCAACGCTCGGCCGCGGCGCCGGCCGACGGCTTCGGCCCCCTCAAGATCGCGGTCGACAACCGGCTCTCCGACGACCACACCGTCGTCGAGGTCAAGTGCCCCGACCGGCTCGGCCTGCTCTACCTCATCACGCGCACGCTGTCGGCGCAGGGGCTCGACATCGCCAGCGCCCGCATCGCCACCGAGATCGACCAGGCGCTCGACACGTTCTACGTGCACGACCGGGCGGGACGCAAGCTCGACGAGCCGGCGGCGACGGAGCCGCTCCGCGCGGCGCTCGAGCAGGCGCTGGCGCACCCCAGCTGATGCTCGGCCGTTACCGCGAGCAGGTCCGGCTGTGGAGCGATCCGGTGGGACGGGCGCTGTTCCGGCTGCGGCTGCGCCCCAACCACCTCACGGTCATCGGGCTGGTCGTCAGCTTCTTCGCGGCGGCCGCCTTCATCGCGGGCCACGTGCGGGGCGCCGGCGGCCTGCTGGTGCTGGCCGGGCTCTGCGACCTGCTCGACGGCTCGCTGGCGCGGATGTCGGGGCAGGTCACCGCGTTCGGCGCCTTCCTCGACTCGGTCATCGACCGCTACTCCGACCTGATCGTCCTGCTCGGCATCGTGGTGCTGTTCGCCCGCACGCCCAACGCGCGCGGCGCGCTCGTCGCCATGGCGGGGCTGGTGGGCTCGGTGATGGTCAGCTACACCAAGGCCAGGGCCGAGTCGATCGGGATCGAGTGCAACGTCGGCGTCATGGAGCGGCCGGAGCGGATGCTCTGCCTGATCGCCGGCTCGGTGCTCAACCTGCTGGAGCCGGCGCTGTGGGTGCTGGCGGTGCTGGCCAACCTGACCGCGCTCCAGCGGATCGTGTTCACGCGCCGGATGATGACCGAGTCCAGCCTGCTGCGCGCGGCGCTGCTGTTTGGGCTGCTGCTGCCCGGGCTGGCGGCGGCCGGCGAGCCGCCGCGGCCGGCGCCGGTGCTGCCAGTCGAGGCCGAGGGCGCGTGGGCCCGGGCCATCGCCGCCTACCAGCAGGGCGACCCGTCCCTGCTCGCCGCCGAGGTCGGCGACGCCGCCCTGCGCAGCCCCATCGGCGATCACCTGCGGCTGATCGTGGCGGATGCGCTGGCGCGCCGGGGCGACCTCACCGGCGCCCGCGCGCTGGCCGGCGGGGTCGCCGAGCGCTACGCGGACAGCCGGCTGGCGCCGCGAGGGCTGCTCATGGCCGCCACGCTGGCGGCGCGGGCGGGCGACGAAACGGCGGCCCAGGCCGCGCTCACGCGGCTGCTCGACGCGTATCCGGAGTCGGGTGAAGTGCCCGCGGCGCTCTACCTGCTCGGCCAGTCGGCCGAGGCGCGCGGGCGGCTCGACGACGCGGTGCACGCCTACCGCGAGGCGCTGGTGCTGGCGCCGACCACCGGGTGGGCCGACGGCGCCGCCGACCGGCTGGCCGCGCTGGCCGCCTCCGGCACCACGGTGCCGGCGCTCACGCTCGACCAGCGGCTCGCGCGGGCCGAGCGCCTGCTGCGCGGCGGCGTCGCCAAGACCGCCGCCGACGAGGCCCAGCGGATCGCCGGCGAGGCGCGCGATCCCTCGATCGTCGTGCGGGCGCTGCGCGTGGTCGCCGACGGGGCCCGGCGACTCGGCCGCTACGAGGCGGCGGCCGCCGCCCTGGGGCTCGCCATCCCCCGGGTGCCGGCGGAGCGCCAGGACGCGCTCAGGCTCGAGGAGGCGCGGCTGTTGCTCCGGGCCGGGCGCCGCGCGCGCGCGCTGGAGATCCTGGGGCGCGTGGCGTCCAAGGGCTCGGAGGCGGACGCCGCCGAGGCGCTGTGGCTGCGCGCCCGCGCCCTGGAGGACGCCCAGCGGCCGGCCGACGCGGTCGCGGCCTATCGCGAGCTGGCCAGACGCTACCCCAAGCGCGAGGTGGCGGGGGCGGCGCTCTGGCGGCTCGGCTGGCACGCCTACCTGAAGGGCGATGCCCGGGAGGCGGCCGGTCACTGGGGCCGGCTGGTGAGCGCCACCGGCAACCGGGTGTACCGGCTGCCGGCGCTCTACTGGCAGGCGCGCGCGGTCGAGGCGTCGCGCGATCGCGCGGCGGCGGCGCCGCTCTACGCCAAGGTGATGGCGGAGGCGCCGCGCAGCTACTACGGCATGCTGGCGCTCGCGCGGGCCGGTGAGACGACCGCCGTCGCGGCGTCCTCGACCATCACGCTGCCGGCCGATCCGGTCGAGGCCGTCGCCGACGATCCGGGCTTCGCGCGCGTCGACCTGCTGCGCCGGCTGGGCCTCCTCGAGAGCGCGCTGGAGGAGCTGGAGGAGGTCGTCCAGCAGGCGACCGGCGACACGGTGCGGCTGTACGGGTTTTCCAGCGCCTACGTGCGCGACGAGCGCTACCACCTGGCGCTGCGGATCGTCCGCCGGCACTTCGCCGGGCTGGCCGCCAGCGGCGATCCCACGCTCCCCCGCGCGTTCTGGGAGATGCTCTATCCCTTCGGGTGGCGGAGCGAGGTCACCGCCGCCGCCCAGCGGGCCGGCCTCGATCCGTTCCTGGTCGCCGCCGTCGTGCGCGAGGAATCGTCGTACCATCCGCGCGCGCTCTCGCGGGCCGGCGCCCGCGGCCTCATGCAGCTGATGCCGGCCACCGCGCGCCCGATGGCCGAGCACCGCGGCCTGGCCTTCGCGGGGGGCGAGCTGCTCGACGACCCCGGCATCAACCTCGAGATCGGCACCGCGTTCCTGGCCTCGCTGTTGCGCGAGTTCAAGGATCCGCGGCTGGCGCTGGCCGCCTACAACGCGGGTCCCGCCCGCCTGCGGCAGTGGATGCAGACCCGGAAGACCGCCGACCTCGAGGCCTTCGTCGAGCAGATCCCCTTCGACGAGACGCGCCAGTACGTCAAGCGCGTCATGCTCTCGTGGGACGAATACCGGCGGCTGTACGGAGGGTGAGGGCCCTCAATCGCGCTCCTCGCGGTAGGTGCCGGGGATCAGGGTGAAGCCCGGCGGGACGAGGCCGGCGCCGCCCGCGAGCCGGCAGTCGAACCTGATGCTCATGCCCCCGCCCGCCGGGGTCTCGATCCGTGCCTCCGTCTCGCGGGCGTTCAGGGCGACGACCAGCCCCTCGATGCTGCCCGGCTCCGTCGCGCGAAGGGTGAGGGTGTCGACCGCGTAGACGAGGCCGCGTACCCGCAGCCCCGCCGCGATCTCCAGTGCGCCGTTGACGACGATCCACCCGCGGAAGACCCCGTCGGGCGCGGCGAACGCCCCGGCCTCCAGCCGCGCACCGGCCAGGGTGGTGGTGGCGCCGCCGGGCTCGAGGTTGCGGCCGTCCGTGGCGTCGATGAAGACGACGCCGTCCGGCAGCGAGCTGGACGCGCCGAACGCGATGCGGCCGCCCCAGGTGGCTCCACCGTCGGACACGAGGCCGCCGCTCGGGAAGCCCGGCCCGTAGTACGTCCCGGCCCGCAGCGCGATCGCCCGGAGGGCATCGAGCGCGGCGGGGGAAAGCGTCACGGGCTCGAACGCCGCCGCCGGCTGGTGCTCGGCCGTGCCGCCCGCGCCGCCCGTGATCGCCGCCGGCCCGCTCACCGTCGTCGCCTCCCGCGTGAAGGTGCCGTACTTGGCGTCGTCCCCGCACGCGGGGTCGCGGTTCGCGCCGTCGATCGCGACGTTGCCGCTGACGCTCAACGCGCCCTGCACGCACAGCGCGCACGGCGCACGAGCGCCGGGGCGGGGAATGGCGACGGCGTCGGCGGCGACCTGCCGGTGGGCCCGCTTACCGTCCGCCCACCCGACCGCCGTGATCGTGCGCACCTGCGGGTCGCCGCCCGTGTCGTTGGCGACGCGCACGGTGAAGCCGCCGGTGATGCCCAGCGTCACGAAGGTCCGGCCGTCGAAGGGGGCTGGCGCGGGTGTGCCCGGCAGCGGCGAGGGCAGGCCCCCGAGATGGGGCGGGGCGGAGAGGGCCCAGAGCGCGTATTCGAGGCCGCTATCGGCCAGCGCTCGCGCCTGGCTGGCGCGGATCTGGTTGCGGGCGATGACCGGCTCGCTCACGGACAGGGAGGCGAAGGCCAGCATCAGCGGGGCCAGCAGGGCGAGGCTCATGAGGGCGAGCGGCAACGCCACGCCCCGATCGTCGGGAAGTCTCGACGTCATCCTGGCCGCGTCGTGGAGCACCCGGGGTGCCAGGCGGGACGGCCGGCGTGGCGCGGAGATCAGGAGCGAGAAGCCGAGGGGCTGCCTGCCCCGCAGGGCAGGCTGCCCGGTCAGTCGGAGAGCAGGTCGAAATCCCCGGGGCCGAGGTTCAGCCTGGTGGCGCCCGAGCCCCCGAGGCCGTCGACGTGCCGGGCCCGCGTGGGATCGACCGGGTCGTGCGAAACCTGTGGCTCCAGGGCGCTCACGGACAGGAATGCCAGCGCCAGGCCGATCAGGACCAGCAGCATCATGAGGGCGGGAACGAGCGTCGCGCCGCGCTCGTTGCCGGGAAGCGTCCGCCGGTTTCGCATGAGCTCCTCCACGCCGGATCGTCCGGCCCGCGCAACCGGGCTCGTGCGCGATTCACCGGGTACGGAGCGAAGGCTGCAACGCGTACGCCAGGCCGGCGCGACTTCTTTGGCGGGCGGCTATCCTTCGCAACCCATCGAGATTTCGCCCCTGCAAGGCGGGCGCATCGCATCAGGCGAGCCGTTCCCCAGCCGCAGCGACAGCCACATGACGCGGTCCGGCGGCAGAATGGCACGCCGGCTTGTGTTCCTCGGCCGGTCCCGGACGGCTCGTCAGGAGCGGCGGTGCGTCAGCGGAGCGGATCTGTCGAGCATTGGCCGCAGCCCGCGCCACACGGTGTCGGCCACGACCCGGTGCCCGGCGGCGTTGGGATGGATGCCGTCGGCCTGGTTGAGCCGCGGGTCGCCGCCGACGCCGTCGAGGAGGAACGGCACGAACGGGACCGCCGTGACGCGGGCCACGGCCGGAAACGTCCCGGCGAAGGCGCCGGCGTAGGCGGTGCCGTAGTTGGGAGGCAGCCGCATGCCGGCCAGCAGCACGCGCGCCCCGGCGGCGCGCAGCCGCGTGACGATCGCCGTGAGGTTGTCACGCAGGGCGGTCACGGGCTGCGCCCGCAGGCCGTCGTTGGCGCCGAGCGCGACGATGACGATGTCCGGCCGCGCGCGCAGCACCCAGTCGAGCCGTCGCAGCCCGCCCGCCGTCGTGTCGCCGCTCACGCCGGCGTTGACCACGCGATAGTCGAAGCCCTCCCGGCGCAGGCGCGCCTCGAGCAGCGCGGGATAGGCCTCGTCGCGGGCGACGCCGAGACCGGCGGTGAGGCTGTCGCCGAGCACGACGATCACGCGATCGGCGGCGCCGGATGGCGCCGCCGCGACGAGGACGAGCAGCAGCGCGAGGAAGACGGACCGGCCGGCCGGAAGCCTCACGAGGCAAGTGTAGTATGGCCTGAGTGATGATTCGCGTTCGTGACCTCGTCATGCGACTGCCGAGCGGGGGCCGGCTCGTCACGATTCTCGACGGCGTCAGTCTCGAGGTGGCGGCGGGCGAGGTGGTGGCGGTCACCGGCCCCTCCGGCAGCGGCAAGTCCACGCTGCTGGGCCTCATCGCCGGGCTCGACACGCCGAGCGCGGGCTCGATCGCGGTCGGCGGCGTCGAGGTGACGGGCCTCGGCGAAACCGAGCTGGCGCGCTTCCGCCGGCGCACGATCGGCTTCGTCTTCCAGTCCTACCACCTGATCCCCACGCTCACGGCCGCCGAGAACGTCGCCGTCCCGCTGGAGCTGGCAGGCGCGCCGGGGCCGCTGGCGGCCGCGCGGCTGCGCCTGGCCGAGGTCGGCCTGGCCGAGCGCGGGCATCACTATCCCGCGCAGCTCTCGGGCGGCGAGCAGCAGCGCGTGGCCATCGCGCGGGCCGTCGCGCTGGCGCCCCCGCTGCTGCTGGCCGACGAGCCCACCGGCAACCTCGACTCGGCCACGGGCGCGCAGATCGTCGATCTGCTCCTCGCGCTCAACCGCGAGCGCGGCTCGACGCTGGTGCTGGTGACCCACGACGCGGCGCTGGCGAGCCGGGCCGACCGCGCCATCGCCCTGCGCGACGGCCGCGTGGTGAACGGCCACCACGCATGATGCCCGGGGTCGCGCTTCGCCTGGCGTGGCGCCAGGCCCGCGGCGGCGGGCGCCACCTGGCCGCGGTCTTCGCCTCGGTGGCCCTCGGCGTGGGGGCGCTGGTCGCCGTCGGCACGCTCGGCGCCGGGCTGGAGGCGACGCTGGGCCGTGAGGCCAGGGCCCTGCTGGGCGGCGATCTGGAGCTGAGGGCCGCGCGCCCGCTGCCGCCCGAGGCCACGGCGGCGGTCGGCCGGCTCGAGCGCGACGGCGCCCGGGTCGTGGCCGTGCGCGAGCTCGTCGGCATGGCGCGCGGCGAGGCGAGCGACGGCAGCGTGCTGGTGGAGCTGAAGGCGCCCGACGCCGGCTACCCGCTCTACGGGCGGCTGGCCACGACGCCGGCGGCGCCGCTGGCCTCGCTGCTGGAAGGCGACGGCGCGGTCGTGCAGCGCGAGCTGCTCGAGCGGCTCGATCTCGCGGTGGGGGATCGCATCCTCCTCGGACAGGTGAGGGTGACGATTCGCGGGGTCGTGGACACCGAGCCCGACCGCACCGCCAGCCTGGTGCGCCTGGGGCCGCGCGTGTTCCTCGCGCCCGACGCCCTCACGCGCAGCGGGCTGGTGACCTTCGGCAGCCGCGTGCGTCACCGCGTCCTCGTCGGGTTGCCGCCCGGCGTGAGCGCCGCCCAGTCGCGCGCGACGCTGGCCCGCGCGCTCGTGGATCCGGGCGTGCGCGTCGCCGCCTACGACGAGGCGCAGCCCGGCCTCCGGCGGTTCTTCACCCAGCTCACGACCTATCTCGGGCTCGTCGGCCTCGCCAGTCTCCTGGTGGGCGGCATCGGCGTGGCGGCCTCGGTGTCGGCGTTCGTGGCGCGCCAGGTTCCGTCGATCGCGGCACTCAAGGCGCTGGGCGCCGAGACGGCGACGCTGGTGGCGGCCTACGTGATCCAGACCCAGGCGGTGGCGCTCGCCGCCGGCCTCGCCGGCGCCGCCCTCGGGGTGGCCATCCAGCCGGTGCTGTTCGCGGCGGTGGCCGGCCTGGTGCCGTTCGCGCTCGAGCTGCAGGTGCAGCCGATGACGCTGGCCCGCGCCGTCGTCATGGGGCTCGCCGTCACGCTGCTGTGCACGTGGGCGCCGCTGGCCGCGGTGCGGGCGGTGCCGCCGTGGCTGATCCTCCGCCGCGACGTGGACCCGGTTCGGCGGCGGGCGCGGGCGTGGCTGCCGCTCGCACCCCTCGCCCTCGGCGTGGCGGCGCTGGCGCTCTGGCAGGCGGGGTCGCTCAAGACGGGCGGCATTTTCCTGGGGGCGTCGCTGGCCGCGCTGGTTGGATTGCTGGCGCTGGGGCGCGGCCTGGTGCTCATCGCGCGCCGGCTGCCGCGCGCCCGCGGCCTGGCCTGGCGCCACGGCCTGGCCGCGCTTCAGCGCCCGGGCGGCCACGGGCCCCGCGTCGTCGTCGCCCTCGGCATCGCGGTGATGCTGCTGGTCACGGTGGCGCTGCTGCAGGGGGTGCTGGGCCGCCAGATCGACCACGAGCAGCAGCGCGGCGCCCCGTCGTTCTTCTTCCTCGACGTCCAGCCGGACCAGCGCGAGCCGTTCGCGCGGCTGGTCGAGCGCACGGCCGGCGCCGCGCCGGCCCTCACTCCGGTGGTGCGCGCCCGGCTCGCCGCGATCGGGGGCGAGCGGCTCACGCGCGAGATGGTCGATCGCCGCCGGGCCCGGGGCGAGGAAGGCTGGTGGTACTTCACGCGGGAGTACGTCCTGACGTGGGCGGACGAGCTGCCGGCGGGCAACGTCCTCGTCCGCGGGCGGTGGTGGACGGCCGCCGAGGCCGCCGCCGGTCCGCGGGTGTCGGTGGAGGAGGTGGCGGCCCGTCGCCTCGGCCTCGACGTCGGCTCGCGCGCGACGTTCGACATCCAGGGCGTCACGGTCGAGGCGGAGGTGGCCAGCATCCGGCACGTCGACTGGCAGAGCCTCACCACCAACTTCTTCGTGATCTTCTCGCCGGGCGCGCTGGACGGCGCGCCGGCGACGTGGGTGGCGACCGCCCGCGTGCCGGCCGCCGCCGAGGCCGAGCTGCAGAACGCCGTCGTCGCGGCGTTTCCCAACGTGACGGCCATCCCCGTGCGGGACGTGCTGGAGCGCGTGAGCGTCGTGCTGGGGGAGATCGCGGTCGCGGTGCGGCTGGTGGCGCTGTTCACGCTGGGGACCGGGGTGGTCGTGATGGCCGGGGCCCTGGCCGCCACCCGCTCCCAGCGGCTGTACGAGTCGGTCGTGCTGCGCACCCTGGGCGCCACCCGCGGCGTGGTGGCTCGCGGGTTCGCGGTCGAGTACGGGCTCCTGGGGGCCGCCGCCGGCGCCGGCGGCGGCCTCCTGGCCACCGCCCTGGCCTGGATCGTCGTCCGCTGGGTCCTCGACGTCCCCTGGAGCTTCGATCCCGCGCCGCTGGTGCTGGGATTCGCCGCCACGATCGGACTTGCCCTCGCCGTGGGGTTCCTGACAACATTCCGCCTGCTGGGCCAGAAGCCGCTGCCGGTGCTGCGGCGGGAATAGGGGAGGCGTCCATGTTCACTCCGCTCGGCCTGGACCACGTGGTGTTTCGCGTCGAGGATCAGCAGGCCTCCCAGCGGTTCTACGTCGACGTGCTGGGATGCACGGTGGACCACGTCAACGAGCGGATCTCGCTGATCCACCTCCGGTTCGGCGAGCACTACATCGACCTGCTTCCGGCCACGGCCGAGGCGCCCGCCACGGTGGCCGGCGGCGTCGACCACGTCTGCCTGTCGATCCAGTGCGACGACCTGGCCAAGGCCGCCGACGAGTTGCGCCGGCGGGGCGTGGTGATCGAGGGTGACGTCGTGCAGCGCCGCGGGGCCTACGGCACCGGGCCATCGCTCTACGTGCGCGACCCCGACGGCCACGTCGTCGAGCTCAAGCCCCGTCCCGTGCCGTCCGCCTGACGGCCGGCGTCGTCACGCCCTACAGCACCCGGCGGATCGCGGCGACGATGTCGGCCTGGGTGGGAATCGTCTCCCGCTCGAGGGCGTCGTTGTAGGGCATCGGCACGCTGCGCGCCCCGACCCGCACGATCGGCGCATCCAGCTCGTCCACGGCCTTCTCGGCCACCAGCGCGGCGATCTCGGCGCCGAAGCCGCCGCGCTTGACCGCCTCGTGGGCGATGACGAGCCGGTGGGTCCTCGTCACCGAGGCCAGGATCGTCGCCTCGTCGAGCGGCACGAGCGTGCGCGGGTCGATGACCTCGACGCTCACGCCCTCCTCCTCCAGCTCGGCGGCGGCGCCGAGGGCCCGCGCCACCATCGCCTGGGTCGCGACCACGGTGACGTCGTCGCCCGCCCGCTTGACGTCGGCCCGGCCGAGCGGGATGGCGTAGGGGGCGTCCGGCACGGGGCCCTTCGTGGCGTAGAGCGCCTTGTGCTCGAGGAAGATCACCGGGTTGTCGTCGCGGATGGCGGCGGCGAGCAGGCCCTTGGCGTCGTACGGCGTCGACGGCGCCACCACGACCAGTCCCGGCACGTGGGCGAACCACGCCTCCAGGCTCTGCGAGTGCTGGGCGGCCAGGCGGATGCCGCCGCCCTGGGGCCCGCGGATCACCAGCGGCACCGTCGGGCGGCCGCCCAGCATGAAGCGGAACTTGGCCGCCTGGTTGACCACCTGGTCCATCGTCATCGCGATGAAGTCCCAGATCTGGATCTCCACGACGGGCCGCAGCCCCGCGATGGCCGCGCCCACGCCGGCGCCCACGAACGTCGCCTCGGAGATCGGCGTGTCGCGCACGCGCTCGTCGCCGAACGCCTCGCGCAGGCCGCGGGTCACCTGGAAGATGCCGCCGATGAGGCCGACGTCCTCGCCCATCACGAACACGCGCTCGTCGCGTTCCATCTCCTGGCCCAGCGCCGCGTTGAGCGCCTCGGCCATCGTGCGTTCGGGACCGCTGCGGTCGGCCGGCTCCGTCACCGCCGGGTGGGGCGCCAGGACCGACGCCTCCATGATCTCCACGGTCGGCTCCGGGCTGGCCTTGCCGAACTCCACCGCCCGGTCCAGCTCGACCTCGACGGATTCTTCCAGCTCCTTGAGCCGCAGCGGCGTGACGACGCGGCGCGTGTCGACCAGCTCGGCGCCGAAGCGGGCGACGGGATCGCGCTCCATCCACCGGCGCTCCTCCTCCCTGGTGCGGTAGTCGGGGAGGTTGGCGCGCATGCTGTGGCCGCCCCAGCGGTAGGTGACGGCCTCGATGAGCGAGGGGCCGGCGCCGGCGCGCGCGCGCTCGACGGCGGTGCGCACCGCCTCGTAGACCGCCAGCACGTCGTTGCCGTCCACCCGCGCGCCCGGGATGCCGTAGGCCGTCGCGCGGCCGGCGATCGAGTCGCCGGCCGTCGTGCGCGCGGAGGCGGTGGAGAGCGCGTACTGGTTGTTCTCGCACAGGAAGACGATCGGCAGCCGCCACACCGCCGCCAGGTTCAGCGACTCGTGCACGACACCCTGGTTGGCGCCGCCGTCGCCGAAGAAGGCGACGACGACGCGGTCGGTCTTCCGCAGGCGGTTGGCGAGCGCCGCCCCGGTGCCGATCGGCAGCCCGGCCGCCACGATGCCGTTGCAGCCGAGGATGTTGAGGTCGAGCGCTGCGATGTGCATGGAGCCGCCGAGCCCGCGGCAGTAGCCGTCCTGGCGCCCCATCAGCTCGGCCATCATGCGGTCCACGCGGGCGCCCTTGGCGATGCAGTGCCCGTGGCCGCGGTGGGTGCCGACGATCGAGTCGTCCTCGCGCAGGTTGGCGCAGGCGCCGGCGGCGACCGCCTCCTCGCCCACGTAGGAATGGGCGGTGCCCTTGACCAGCCCCTGCTGGAACAGCTCCGCCGTGCGCTCGTCGAACCGCCGGATCTTCACCATCGTCGTGTACAGACTCTCGAGCCGCTCGCCGCTGAGCTTCATGGTGACCTCCGCGTGAGGGTTCTTAGACCATGTGACTCCACGGGCGTCAAGCCGGGCAATTCGCGTGTGCCTGGCACCGTGCTTGCTGTTGCACCCCGGCATGAACGCCGTCGCGCTCGTGCTCGTGACCGCCCTGCTCGCCGGCCCGGCCGCCGCTCAGGTGGTGCCGCCTCCGGCCAAGGGCGACCGGGACGCCGTCCAGCACGGAGCCCAGCCCAACCCGGGCGAGGTGCGCCCTGGCACTCGAGATGGCGACGCGCCCTCGGCCGCGGCGGGAGAACTGGTGACGACGCAGGAACGCCGCATCCTGGGACTTCCCGTCACCACCGCGCTGGTGGTGGCCGGCGTGCTGATCGCGCTGGCGGTCCTGGCCGGAATCGTGATTCCGCGCGCCGGCCGCCGCCAGCGGGCCCGCGGCGGCGGGACCTACGGCCGGCGTTAGCGCCGCTCGTCCCTCGGGCCCGCTGGTCTGACCGCTCTCGATTCGCCCCCCCCATCCGTCCGCGCTTCGCTGCCGTAAGGACGTATGATGGCCGACGGCGCCTCGAATTCGCTGGCTGGAACAAGGCGGGGGATAGTACCTTTGGCCCATCGCAATGGCCCAGTTTGACCTCGACGCCTGGGTAGCGCGCGCCGGCGCCATCGACCTGGACGCCGTCCCCTGGGCCGACGTGGCCCGTTACCCGGTCCGGCCCGAGGTCGTGCGCACGCTGACGTACATGCAGGACATCGAGTTCCACACGATCATCTACCTGCGCTCGCTGCTGAACACGCGCGCGGTGGACGACCCCGAGGTCGCCACGTTCCTGGCCTGCTGGGTCCACGAGGAGACCTTCCACGGGATGGCGATCGCGCGCTTCCTCGACGCCGCCGGCCATCCGCTGCCACCCCGGCCGACTCCCCGTGGCCAGGAGCCGCTGGCCAAGCGGCTGGAGGCGTGGGCGACCTCGGTGGTCTCGAAGGCGTGGCCCGACTTCTGCGCGGTGCACATGACGTGGGGCGCGATCAACGAGCTGACGACGCTCACCGGCTACCTTCGGCTCAAGGCGGTCGCCGGGCATCCCGTGCTCGGCGAGCTGCTCGAGCAGATCACGCGTGACGAGTCCCGCCACTTCTACTTCTACTACCGGCAAGCGGACACCCGCCTGCGCCGTCCGGGCGCGGCCCGGGTCGCGCGCGTGCTCGTCGACCGCTTCTGGGCTCCGGTCGGCAGCGGCGTGGCCCCGCCGGACGAGCTGCGGTTCATGGCGCGCTATCTGTTCGCGGGGGACGAGGGCCGCCAGGCGGCCCGGAAGGTTGACGACACGATCCGGAAGCTGCCGGGATTCGCCGGCGTGCAGCTCCTGGAGGCCTGGACGGACCGCCACGTCGGGCCGGACGGGCGCAACGGAGGACGTAATGGCCACGGTCACCACTGAGCACTATCGCGCGTACACTCCCCGGCCCTTCACGCGCGCGGAGCGCGACTCGACCACGATCCTGTTCGGCGGCCTGCACTGGCGTATCGAGCGGGTCATCCAGGCGGTGCTGGAGGGCACCGGCTACAAGGCGCAGATCCTTCCCGTGGCCACCAAGGAGGACCTGCTGACCGGCCGCGAGGTCGCCGACATCGGGCAGTGCTGCCCGACGAGCTTCACGACCGGTAATCTCGTGAACTTCCTGAAGAAGGAGTCGAAGCAGACGAGCGTCGAGGAGGTCAACCGGAAGTTCGTGTACCTCACCGCCGGCTCCTGCGGCGCCTGCCGCTTCGGCCAGTACCACCAGAGCTACGAGCTGGCCCTGCGCAACAGCGGGCTGGGAGCGTTCCGCATGTTCCTCATGGCCCAGGACAACCTGGACCAGAGCATGGGCGACGGCCTCGACCTCAGCCTGCCGATGACGCTCGGCTGCCTGTGGGGCATCTTCTGCACCGATCTCGTGCAGGACCTCGAGTACCAGGTGCGGCCCTACGAGGTGCTGCCCGGCCAGACCGAGGCCGTCGCCAAGGAGAGCGTCGAGTACCTGTGCGAGGTGTTCCGCCGCCGGCCCCCGATGTCGCCGAAGCGCTCGGTGCTCTGGCACCTCACCACGCCGCACTTCGCGCGGGCCATGCGGGAGGTGTACCGGAAGTTCTCGGAGATCGAGGTCGACCGGCTGCGCGTGAAGCCGAAGGTCAAGATCACGGGCGAGTTCTACCTGCAGACGGTCGAGGGCGATCCCAACTACAACATCCACCGCTGGCTGGAGGCCGAGGGCGCCGAGGTCTATCCGGCCGGCATCACGGTCTGGATGGACTACCTGCTGCGTCTGGGCCTGCAGCGCTTCGAGGACTACAGCGGCATCGAGAAGGGCGCGCGGCTCAAGCTGGGCCTGGGCCGGCTGGGCCAGGGCATCCTGCGCCTGACCGTCAACCGCCTGCGCCGGGCGATGGGCAACGTGCCGCACGAGATGCCGAGCCAGTTCGAGCTGCGCCGGCTGGCCGCGCCGTACTTCCACAGCCGCCTGGACGGCGGCGAGGGCGACATGCTCGTCGGCAAGTCGCTGTGGGCCTATCACAAGAAGAAGGCCCACATGATCTGCGAGCTGTCGCCGTACTCCTGCATGCCGAACACGATGTCGATCGGCGCCATGTCGGGCGTGCTGGGCAAGTACCCCGAGATCCTCTACGCGCCGCTGGAGATCAAGGGCGATGCCGAGGTGCACGCGCTGTCGCGCTGCCAGATGATCCTGACCGAGGCCAAGAAGCGGGCCCAGCGCGAGTTCGACGATGTCCTCGCCCGCACCGGCCTCACCGTCGACGAGGTCCGCGCCTACGTCCACGCCCACCCGGAGATGAAGAAGGCGACGTACCGCGTCCCGCACGACAACACGACGTGCGGGACGGCCGCCAAGCTCGTCCTCCACGTCGCCAAGAGGCTGGGACGGCGGGTCTCGTGAAGACTGCAGGGGTCGACGTCGGGTCCACGACCGTCAAGGCGGTCGTGGTCGAGGACGGCAAGGTCGGCTGGCAGGACTACCAGCGCCACAACACCCGGCAGGCCGAGAAGGTCGTCGAGTTCCTGGGGCGCATGGAGGCCGAGGCCGGCCTCACGCCCGGCCGGGACCGCATCTTCTTCACCGGCTCCGGCGCCGGCTTCCTGGCCCCGCTGGTCGGGGCCAAGCTCATCCAGGAGGTCGTCGCGGTCGCGGCCTGCGTCGAGCTGCTGCATCCCGACGTGCGGTTCGTGTCGGAGATCGGCGGCGAGGACATGAAGACGATCTTCTTCACGGCGTCCGGCTCCGGCCGGTCCAAGCAGGTCTACATGCAGTCGGCCTGCAGCGGCGGCACCGGGACGTTCATCGAGAAGACCGCGCGCAAGCTGCAGGTGCCGAGCGAGCAGCTGGCCGCCATGCGCTACGCGGGCATGAGCCTGCACAAGGTGTCCAGCAAGTGCGGGATCTTCGCCGAGACCGACGCCAACACGCTGGTCAAGACCGGCGTGCCGGTCGAGGAGGTCATCGCCAGCCTGTTCGAGGCCGTCGTCTACCAGAACCTGGCCACGCTGACCAAGGGCAACACGCCGGTGCCGGAGGTGCTGCTGCTGGGCGGCCCCAACCTCTTCTTCACGGGCCTGCAGGAGGCGTGGCGCCACCATCTCGGCAAGCTGTGGGCCCAGCGCAAGATCGCGCTGCCTGAGGGGCGTGACGCGGCCTCGTGCATCGTCGTGCCGAGCGAGGCGCTGTACTACGCCTGCCTGGGATGCGTCGAGATCGGCCAGGGCGAGAAGCCCGAGGTCGCCGTCTACCGGGGCCGCGACAAGCTCGAATGGTGGGTCAGGGAGGGCCAGCACGAGCAGAAGGCGAAGGAGGGGGCCCGGGGCCTGGTCAGCGGGCAGGGCGATCTCGCCACCTTCGTCAGCGAGTACGTGCGGCCGGCGCCGTCGTGCCCCGAGCGCGAGTCCCACGTCGGCTCGGTGCTGATCGGCTGCGACTTCGGCAGCACCACCGCCAAGGCGGTCGTGCTGTCCGAGGACCGCGAGCTCCTGTTCTCCTGCTATGCGCTGTCCATGGGCAACCCGATCGAGGACGCCCAGGCGCTGTTCCGGCAGGTGCGCGAGGCGGGGTTCACCGAAGTGGGGGGCCTGGCGCTGACCGGCTACGGCAAGGACCTCCTGAAGGACGTGCTGGGCGCCGACGTCGGCGTGGTGGAGACGGTCGCCCACGCGACGGCCGCGCTGCACTTCTATCCCGACGCCGACGTCATCTGCGACGTGGGCGGCACCGACGTCAAGATCATGATCCTGCGCCAGGGCACCGTGGCCGACTTCCGGCTCAACAGCCAGTGCTCGTCGGGCAACGGCGCGTTCCTGCAGGGCGTGGCCGAGCGGTACAACATCCCGCTCGAGCAGTACGCCGACCGGGCGTTCGAGGCCAAGGCCATGCCGAGCCTGGCCATGGGCTGTGGCGTCTTCTTACAATCGGACATCGTCAACCAGCAGCGCAAGGGCTGGTCGGCCGAGGAGATCATGGCCGCGCTGGCCGCCGTGCTGCCGGTCAACGTGTGGATCTACGCCGGCCAGCTGCAGAACCTCCGCGCGGCCGGCCGCAAGTTCGTGCTGCAGGGCGGCACCCACCGCAACATGGCGGTGGTCAAGGCCCAGGTCGACTTCATCCGCAGCAAGGTGCCGGACGCGGAGGTGGTGCTCCACCCGTACTCCGGCGAGGCCGGGGCCATCGGCGCGGGGCTGTGCGCGGCCGACTGGCGAAAGAACGGCGGCGCCTCGCGGTTCCGTGGCTTCGAGACGATCGCGGCGCTGACCTACACGAGCACCACCGCCGCCGAGACCGTCTGCAAGTGGTGCCCCATCAACTGCACCCGGACGTTCATCGACGTGCAGCTGCCCGGCGCCAAGGGCCGCGCGTGGAGCAAGCTGCCGCTGGCCGAGGGCTGGGAGCGCGTGATCAGCGGCAACTCGTGCCCCAAGGGCCTCGTCGAGGACGTCAACGAGATGCGGGTGGTCAAGGCGAAGCTCGAGGAGGTCAAGCGTGAGTACCCTAACGTTGCCGAGATGGTTCGCAAGGACGCGTTCCGCCGGGCCGGCGCCGCCGCGGTCGCCGCGGAGTAAGCTCCGGGTCGGCATCCCGCGCGTCCTGAACCTTTGGAACACGCATCAGTTCTGGGTGGGTCTGCTCGAGAGCCTCGGCGTCGACCCGCGCAACATCGTCTTCTCCTCCGACACGTCCGAGGAGCAGGGGCGGCAGTTCGGCAAGGGCCGCGGCACCGTCGACTGCTGCTACCCGGTCAAGTGCATGTCGGGCCACTACGGCGAGCTGGTGTTCGGCCAGCGGCAGAAGCTCGACATCCTGCTCTCGCCGATGATCTACAACCTGCCCTCGTTCCTCTCCGGCCACGTGGCCAAGGCGCTGGCCTGCCCCCGGGTCATGGCGGCGCCGGAGAACATCAAGGCCGGCTTCCTCAAGGAGGGTGACGTGTTCGCCGACAACGGCATCGCGTACGTCACCCCGTTCGTCTCGCTCGACGAGCCGCTCCTCGTCCCCAAGCAGCTCTTCGAGGGGATGCGGGACGCGCTGCCGGGGCTGACGCGCGAGGAGATGGCCCGGGCCGTCGACGCGGGGTACCGGGCCCTGCACACCTTCAACGACCGGCTGCGCCGGAAGTCGCGCGAGGTGCTGGAGTGGTGCGCGCGGGAGAGCAAGCCGTGCCTGCTGGTCGTCGCGCGGCCGTACCACATGGACCCCGGGATCGGGCACGAGATCGAGGTCGATCTCCAGGCCTACGGCTATCCGATCCTCTGGATGCAGTACTTCCCGATCGACGCCGACCTGATGGACTGGGCGTTCGGCGACGACGTCCGCGCCGGCCACATCACCTCGCCGTTCGACATCCGCGACGTGTGGCAGTCGTCCTACTCGTCCAACACCAACGAGATCCTGTGGGGCGCCAAGGTCGCCGCCCGCATCCCGTGGATCGCCTGCGTGCTGCGCCTGTCCTCCTACGAGTGCGGCATGGACCAGCCGACGTACACGCCGGTGCAGCAGATCGTCGAGCGCTCCGGCACCCTGTTCTTCTCGTTCCAGGACCTCGACTCCACCAAGCCGGCCGGCTCGGTGAAGATCCGGGTGGAGACGATCACCCACTACCTGGAGCGCTACGCCGCCGGCATCATCGAGAAGAAGCTGGCCGCCTCGCCGCCCAACTGCCCGCTGAGACCATCGGAGGGGGCCTCGACGGCCCCCTCCGAGGCCTCCCCCGGGATCGAGGGCGCCGGCAAAGCCGGCGCTCGAACAGGGGAGGAATCGACAAGGTAGCCAACTTCCGGACGGTGGGTGAGCCGGACCACCCGCGCGGTCGCCCGGCTGGCGTCGGTCTAGCGGGCGAGGACGCGGTGCAGGGTGCGGCGGATTTCGTCGACGTCGAAGGGCTTGGTGAGGAAGGGGGCGCCGGTCCGGGCGAGGAACTCGCGCTTGTCGCGGCTGAGCACGTCGCCGGTCAGGAAGATGATCCGCTCACTGAGGGCCGGAAACCGCAGCTGCAGCGCGGCGTAGAAGTTCTCGCCGTCGAGGACCGGCATCCTGGTGTCGGAGATCACCGCGTCGTACGTCTCGCGGCCGAGCATCTCGAGGGCGAGGGCGCCGTTGGCGGCGATGTCGGCGGTGTGCCCGTCGCGCTCGACCGTCTCGGCCAGCACGTCGGCGACCCCGACCTCGTCGTCGACGATCAGGATCCGCCTGGGACCCACGGGGGGGAGGGCCTCGACGCTTTCCGCCCAGGCCTTCGTGTCCGGCGGGGCCACCACCGGAAGCTGGATCACGAACGTCGTGCCCGCGCCCTCCGCGCTCTCGACCGTGATCGTGCCGCGGTGCTCCTCGACGATGCTCCGGCACAGCGACAGGCCCAGGCCCGTGCCCTCGCCCGCCGGCTTGGTCGTGAAGAAGGCCTCGAAGATCCGGGCCTGGATGTCGCCGGGGATGCCGGGGCCGGTGTCGGTCACGGTGAGGCGGACGCGCCCGCGGTCGTACCGCCCCTGCACGGTGAGCCGGCGCGGTGGCGGCTGGTGGCGCATGGCGTGATGCGCATTGCCCACCAGGTTCACGAGGACCTGGTGCAGCTGGTGGGCATCCGCCCACAGCACGGGCAGGTCCTTCGCCAGGTCGACCACCACCTCGACGCTGTCCGAGCGCAGCTCGTAGCCGAGCAGCTCCAGCGCCTCCATCGTCACCTGCCGGAGGCTGGTGTGCGTGCGCTCGGGCGGACGCTGCCGGGCCAGCGCCAGGAAGTTCCGCACGATCCTGACGCAGCGCTCGGCCGCCTCGCCGATCTTCAGCGTCCGGCGGACGATGGCCACGTCCTGGCTCTGCCCCTGGAGCAGCTGGGCCTGGCCGCTCAGCACCGCCAGCGGATTGTTGAGCTCGTGCGCCACGCCGGCCAGCAGCGAGCCCATGGTCGCCACTTTCTCGCTCTGCAGCAGGCGCTCCGTCCGGTGCCGGACGGTCTCCTCCAGGGCGCGGTTCTGCTCGGCGAGAGCAAGGTGGAGGCGGCGCGTGTCGAGCAGGTTGCGGATGCGCAGGAGCGCCTCCACCTGCTCGAACGGCTTGGTCAGGAAGTCGCGCGCGCCCGCAGTGAGCGCCCGCCGCTTCGCCTCGGGGGTGGCGTCGGCGGTGAGGACGAGCACGGGCACGTAGGCGTCCGGCACGGTCGCAGCCCGGAGCTGCTCGAGGACCGCGAGGCCGTCGAGGTGCGGCATCATCAGATCGAGCAGGACGAGGTCGGGGCCGATCTCGCGGTACAGCTGGAGGGCGCGGCGGGAGTCGGTGGTGGTCGACAGGTGCCGGTAGCCGGCGTCCTCCAGCAGCCGCTGCATCAGCAGGACGTTGGCCGGCTCGTCGTCGACGATGAGGATCCGGGCGCCCGCCAGCGACTCGGCACTCATGACGCTCTCCTGGCCTCCAGCCCCGCCTCGATCACCGCCAGCAGCTCCTGCACGTCGATCGGCTTGGTGAGATAGGCGCGCGCGCCCGCCGCCAGCAGGCGCTTGACCTGCGCGGGCGTCGCGTCGGCGCTCACGATGACGATCGGCGTGCCCCTCAGCGCGGGGTCGGCCTGGACCTCGCGCAGCACGTCCTCCCCGGAGATATCGGGCAGATGGAGGTCGGCGAGGATCAGGTCGGGATGATGCTCGCGCGCCAGCGCCAGGCCGAGCCGCCCCTGCATGGCCGGGATGAGCCGCAGCGCGGTGTGCTCGGCGAGGACCCGCTCCACGAGCCGGAGGTTCGAGGGGTTGTCCTCGACGTAGAGGATCGTGCCGGCGGGCTCCCCGAAGGGCGCGGCCCGGGGCTCGATGGACGAGGCCAGCCCCGAGCGCTGATCCGGCGACACCGTCTCGGCCAGCTCGATCCAGAACGCGCTCCCCCGGCCCTCGGCGCTGTCGAGGCCGATCGTCCCGCCCATCGCTTCCATCAGCCGCCTGGACAGGGCCAGCCCGAGGCCGGTGCCCTCCACGCCCCGGGCCTCGACGCCGAGGCGGTCGAACGGGATGAAGAGCCGCGACTGCAGCGCGGGGGCAATGCCGGGTCCGGTATCGGTGACCGTGATCCGCAGCCGGCCCTGGCCGCGGTCGTCGCAGGCCACCGTCACCCGGCCGCCGTCCCGGTTGTACTTGATCGCGTTGGAGACGAGGTTCAGCAGCACCTGGTGCAGCCGCTGGCTGTCGGCGAGCACGTACCGGTCGAGGAGGGCCGACGCGTCGGCCTCGAGGCCGATGCCGCGCTCGTCGGCCAGGGGCCGCGCGAGGTCGATCACCCGCTTGACCGCCTCGCCCACCAGCACCGGCTCGGCGGACAGGGACAGCCGCCCCGACTCGATCCGCGAGATGTCGAGCACCTCGTTGATCAGGGTCAGCAGGTGGTGGCCGCCCTTGAGGATCTGCTCGACGCTCTCGCGGTCCCGGGGATGCTCGGCCCGCATCTCGAGGAGTTGCCCGAAGCCGAGGATGGCGTTGAGCGGGGTGCGCAGCTCGTGGCTCATGCGGGACAGGAACTCGCTCTTGGCCTGGTTGGCCCGGTCGGTCTCGGCGTTGGCCGCCGTCAGCTCGCGCGTCCGCTCGCGCACCCGCTCCTCCAGCTCCTGGGCCTGGCGCTTGACCTGCTCGTGCAGGCGCGCCTGGGCGATGGCGATGGCGAGCTGGGCGGCCGCTTC
>Ga0302046_10000487_pt1 | contig 39874 bp, 18 predicted proteins | sample RVTome_11_FD_200261 | JGI IMG/M metagenome (GOLD analysis project Ga0302046, IMG submission 200261) | Soil microbial communities from uranium-contaminated site in the Upper Colorado River Basin, Wyoming, United States - RVT147D111 (version 2) ...
ACGTCGAAATGACGCCGGATGGCGTGTGAAGTGCGGCCGCTCTTGCGCACGGCGCCGCTCAGCGCGCCGCCGCCGTGCCCTCGGTCGCGAGCTGCGCGAGCGTGATCTCGGCCCAGACCTTCTGCCACGCCTCCTCGGCGCGCCGCGCCAGGCCCTCGAGCCGGCGCGCCGCCGGGTCATCGTCGTCCCAGCGCGCCTCCTCGCCGCGCCGCCTGAGGGCCTCGAGCACCTCGGCGGGCGAGAGGCGCCGCGGATCGCGCGCCGGCATCAGCCGGCCCTCGTCGTCCTCGACGATCATCGCGTCGAGCGCGTGGAGCTGCAGCACCGCCCAGGCCACCTGCCCCGGCGGCAGGCGCGCGTCCTCGGCCAGCGCCTCGCGCGTCGCCGGGGGCCGGCCCTCGAGGAAGCGGCGCGCGATCGCCGCGAGCACGCGCAGGGCGACCATCTCGCGCGCGGCGGCCGAGAGCTCGGACGCCTCCGGCACCTCGTCGTCGGCGCTCTCCAGACTCTGCACCGCCGCCGCGACCTCGGCGCCGAGGAGCACGATCATCCACGAGAGATAGATCCACACCAGGAAGACCGCGAGCGCGCCGAGCGAGCCGTACATCCGCGAGTACGTCACGCTCATGCTCGCGTAGACGGCGTAGCCGTAGACAGCGGCGAACCAGAGCACACCGCCGATGACGGCGCCCACGACCGCCGCCCGGAGCGGCACGCGCGTGTTCGGGACGATCACGTAGAGCGCCGTGAAGCCGACGACGACCAGCACCAGCGGCAGGACGAAGCCGATCAGGGCGCCGACGAAGGTGCCGCCGAGCCACGCCAGCGGCCCGAAGGACGATACCGTCGCCGGCAGGGTCGCGCCCGCGAGGAGGAGCGTCGGCGTCACGGTGATGGTCGTCCAGTACATGGTGGCGCGCTGCACGAAGGAGCGCCCCGCCGGCACGTCCCAGACGCGGTCGAGCGCACCCTCCATGGCGCTCATCAGCGAGGTGACCCCGAGGAGCAGCACCACGGTGCCGATGCCGCCAATGGCGCCGCCGTGGACGTTGGCGATGAACTCGTCGACCTGGGCCTCGACGACCTCGCGCGAGCCGACCGCTATGTAGTCCATCAGGATCGGCAGCAGCACCTCGCGCGCCTGCTCCATGCCGCCGAAGGCCTTGAACATCGCGAACGCGACCGCGAGCGTCGGCACCAGGCTGAAGAGGGTGCCGTAGGTGAGTGCGGCGGCGCGCGTGGAGAGCTCGTGGCGCTGGAAGCCGCGCGCCACGGCCCGGAGGACGCGCAGGGCTGGAGCCGTCCGCATCCCTCGTGTACCCTCCCGGGCGCGCGCGGCGCCCGGCTGGCTTGGCGAACGATCGGCCATCGCGGTTCCTCCTCGCTCCACGCCGGTGACGGCGCGACCGGGAAAATGATGGCAACCGACACGCCCAGGCGCAATCGACCCCGGCGCCGGCCGCGCCGGCCCGCGACCGTGCGGGCCGGGATCGGTCGCGCGCTCGCCCTCGGCGCCGCGGGCGTCGCGCTCGCGGCGGCCGCGCCGGCGCCGCCGGCGGACCTCGTCGGGCCGCCGCTGCCGCCCTACGAGGATCGCTGGGGGGTCGTCACCTTCCTCGGCCGCGAGGTGCGGCCGGGCGAGAAGACCCAGACCTTCGTCTGGGCCGGCGAGTCCTTTGCCGGCACCTCGATCGAGACCCCGGCGCTGATCGTGCGCGGCGACCGTCCGGGGCCGACCCTGTGCCTCACGGCCGGCATCCACGGCGACGAGCTGATCGGGATCGAGATCGCGCGCCAGGCCTTCGTGGCGACCGACTCGCGCGGGCTCGGCGGCATGGTCATCGCGCTGCCGGTGGTCAACCTGCACGGCTTCCGGCGGAGCTCGCGCTATCTCCCCGACCGGCGCGACCTGAACCGTTTCTTCCCCGGCCATCCGTCCGGCAGCACCGCCTCGCGGATCGCCCACACCGTGTTCGAGGGCGTCATCCGCTACTGCGACATGGTCGTCGACTTCCACACCGGCTCGTTCCACCGCACCAACCTGCCGCAGATCCGCGTCGACCTGACGCGGCCCGACCTCCTCGAGGTGGCGCTCGGCTTCGGCGCCGGCATCGTCGTGCACAGCGTCGGCCCGGTCGGCACGCTCCGGCGCGCCGCCACCGAGATCGGCGTGCCTGCCCTCACCTACGAGGCCGGTGAGCCGATGCGCTTCCGCCACCACGAGATCGCGGCCGGCGTCGACGGCGTCCGCCGCCTGATGGCGCACCTCGGCATGCGCGACGAGGCCGCGGCGCCCCCGGCCAGCCCGCAGCACGTCTACCGGCGGTCGCGCTGGATCCGGGTCGACGAGGGCGGGATCTTCCTCACCGACCGGGCGCTCGGCGAGGTGATCGCGGAGGGCGACTTCCTCGGCACGGTCACCGACCCGATCAGCAACGAGCGCAGCGAGCTGTACGCGCCGTTCGGCGGCCGGATCATCGGCATGGCCTTCTCGCAGGTGGTAATCCCGGGGTTCGCGGCGTTCCACGTCGGCGTCGACGGCGAGCCCGGGCTCGAGGAGCCCGACCTCGAGGAGCCAGGCGACGAGCCCGGCGGGATCGCCGACGAGCCCGAAACCGACCTCGACGAGGACGAGCGCCCCGAATGAAGGTCCGGACGCCGTGAACCGCCCCGCCGCCGTCACCGGCACGATCCTGATCGCGCTCGGCCTGATCGTCTTCGCCGTGAAGGTCGTCGCCTACGGCCTGCCGCTCGCCCCGACCGACGCGCAGGGCCTGTGGCAGGTCGCGCTCCGCATCACGGTCCGGGGCAGCGACCGCGGCGGCAGTGTCTCGGCGCTCCTGCCCTCGACCGACGGGGGCCAGATCGTGCTCGACGAGCGCGCCTCGTCCGACCGGCTCACCTTCTCCATCCGCACCAGCGACACGCAGCGCGTCGGCGTCTGGTCGGGCCGCCTGCAGGGCACCCACGAGCTGCTCTACGAGTTCCAGGTTCAGAGCCTCGGCGTCGAGCGCAGCCTCCCCCGCCGCATCGAGAGCGTGCCGCCCAAGAAGGTGGCCGACACCTACGCCAAGCCGACGGCGACCTTCCCCGCCAACAGCCCGGAGGCGGCGGCGATCCTGGAGACCCTGAACCTCTCGGGCCCGCGCGACCTGGTGGCGCGGGTGCGGACGATCTTCGCGTTCGTCCACCACGAAGTCGCCAACGTCGCCACCGCCGGCGACGACGCGCTCCTCGCCCTCGCGCAACGCGAGGCCAGCCCGGTCGGCAAGGAGCGCCTGCTCGTCACCCTGCTGCGCGCGGCGGGGATGCCGGCCCGAGTGGTGCGCGGCCTGGCGCTCCGCGACGGCGCGATGCCGGTCGAGCAGGTCTGGACCCAGGCCTGGATCGCCGACGACTGGTTCTCGATGTCGAGCGTCGACGGCCGGTTCGGGATGCGGCCGCCCGACCTGGTGATCCTCGGCACCGACGAGCGGCCGCTCGTCGACAGCACCGGCACGCAGGCGCTCGGTCACCGCTACGCGTCGCGGCGCGAGCACCTGCGTCCCGAGGAGATCGCGGCCCTGATGGCGCCCGGCAACGACGTGCTCGACCGGCTGTCGCTCTACCGCCTGCCGCTGCCGACGCAGTCGGCGCTGCGCCTCTTGCTGGTCATGCCGGTCGGCGCGCTGATCGTCGCCCTCTTCCGGAACGTGGTCGGCGTGCCGACCTACGGCACGTTCATGCCCGTGCTGGTGGCGCTGGCGCTGCGCGGCACCTCGCTCGGCCCCGGGCTGGCGCTCGTCGGCCTGGTCCTTCTCCTCGGCATCGGGACCCGGCTCGCGCTCGAGCGCCTGCGGCTCTTGCTGGTACCGCGCCTCTCCATTCTGCTCTGCCTGGTGGTCCTCACGGTGACGGCGCTGGCGCTGATCGGCGGCGACGTCGAGGTCGGCGCCCTGGCGCGCGGCGTGCTCTTCCCGATCGTCATCCTCACCATGCTGGTCGAGCGCTTCTCGATCACCATCGCCGAGGAGGGGCTGCAGACGGCGCTGGTGCGTGCCGCCTGGTCGATCCTGGTGGCGGTCGCGGTCTATCCCGCGTTCGAGAGCACGCTCGCCGAGCATCTGATGTTCTCCTTCCCCGAGCTGGTGTTCTGCGTGATGGGGGTGCTGGTGTGGATCGGCGGCTACACCGGCTACCGCGTGACCGACCTGCTCCGCTTCCGGGTCTTCGCCTCCCCGCCGGCCCCGGAGGACCGCTGATGCTGGCGATGCTCGCCCGCCTCCACCGCGCCGGCGTGCTCGGCATCAACCGCCGGAACGCCTGCTACACGCTGCGCTGGAACCGCCGCAGTCTCTACCCGCTGGTCGACGACAAGCTCGAGACCAAGCGCCTGTGCACGGCGGCCGGCATCCCGGTGCCGCGCCTCCTCACGGTCGCGCGCCATCACTTCGAGGTACGGGGCCTGCTCGACCGCATCGAGGGCGACGCGTTCGTGCTGAAGCCGGTGCACGGCGCAATGGGCAACGGCATCGTGGTCATCGTCGGCCGCGAGGGCGACCGCCTCAAGCGCTCCGGCGGCCGGCTGATGTCGCGGGAGGCGTTCGCTTACCACGCCGCGGGGATCATCTCCGGCCTGTACGCCCTCGGCGGCCAGGTGGACGTGGCGATGGTCGAGGAGTGCCTGCACGTCCACCCTGCCTTCGCCGCGCTCACCGCCGAGGGCGTGCCCGACGTGCGGGTGATCGTCTACCGCGGCGTCCCGGTGATGGCGATGACGCGGCTGCCGACGCGCCGCTCCGCCGGCCGCGCCAACCTCCACCACGGCGCCCTCGGCGTCGGCATCGACCTGTCTACCGGGCGCACGCGGCACGCGATCCTCGCCAACGCGCCCATCGCGCGCAACCCGGACACTGGCCGCAGCGTCCTCGACGTCGAGCTCCCGGACTTCACCCGCATCCTCGAGATCGCCGTCTCCGCCACCGACCAGACCGGCCTCGGCTACGTCGGCGCCGACGTCGTCGTCGGCGCCGCGCGCGGACCCGTCGTCCTCGAGCTGAACGCGCGTCCCGGCCTCGCCATCCAGCTCGCGAACCGCGCCGGCCTCTGCCCGCGGCTTGACGCCGTGGACGCCGTGTGGAAGCCCGGGCGGCCGGTGCGGGAACGGGTGGAGATCGGCCGGCAAATCGCGCGCGAAGCGACCGCACGAACCGCGGCATGAGCCGCCCGCTCGCGCTCGCCCTGGCGCTGCTGGCGCTCGCCCCCGCCGCCGTACGCGCCGCCGACCCGCCGTCCCCGGCCGCCGCGGACCCGGCACCGTCGCCGAGCGCGCGCCCGACGGCGGCGCAAGCCGCGCAGCCGACCCCGAAGCCGGAGGTCGTCTACGACGTCGCCTTCGACGCCCGGATCGCGCCGAGCGAGCGCGTCGCCCACGTCACCATCCGCATCGGCCGCCATCAGGACACGATCCGCTGGATCCGCTTTCATGCCGACCCCTCGCGCTACACCGGCTGGACCGCCGACGGCGCCATGCGGGAGAACGGGGAGTGGATCGAGTGGGTGCCCCCGAAGGGCGGCGGCGCCATCCGCTACACGCTCCTCATCGACCACCTGCGCGACGCCCGGTCCTACGACGCGCGCTGCGCCAACGACTGGGTGCTGCTGCGCGGCCATGACCTCGTGCCGCGCCTGAGGATCCGCCACGAGGACTTCGCCTTCTCGCGCTCGACGTTGACCTTCCACGTGCCCGCCGGCTGGACGGTCGTCACCGCGGAGCCGCCCGAGCGCAAGTGGACGTTCGCGCTCACCAATCCGCGCACCAAGTTCGACCGTCCCACGGACTGGATCGTCGCCGGCCGGCTCGGGGTCGTGCGCGAGACCATCGCCGGCATGAAGGTCGCGATCGCCGGCCCGGTCGGACACGGCGTGCGACGCCACGACCTGCTGGCGATGCTGCGCTGGACCCTCCGCCGGCTCCGCCCCATCCTCGGCACGCTCCCCGAGCGGCTGACGATCGTCAGCGCCGGCGACCCGATGTGGCGGGGCGGCCTCTCGGCGCCGCACTCGTTCTTCCTGCACGCCGAGCGCCCCCTCATCACGCCCGACCTGACCTCGCCGCTGCTGCACGAGGTCATGCACGTGGTCGTCGGCGCCGCCGAAGACTCGCGCAGCGACTGGATCGTGGAGGGCCTGGCCGAGTACTACTCGCTGCAGCTCCTGGAGCGCTCGAAGACCGTCAGCCACCGGCGCTACGAGCGCGCCATGCGCCGGCTCGCCCGCCGCGGCGGCGGCGTGCGCGCGCTCGCGGTCCCGGATTCGGCCGGCGAGATCACCGCCCGCGCCGTCACGGTGCTGGCCGAGCTCGACCAGGAGATCCGCGCCGCCACCGGCGACGAGAAGTCGCTCGACACCGTCCTCGCCCGCCTCGCCGCCGCACCCGGCACGATCACCAACGCCCGCTTCCGCGCCCTCGCCGAGGAGGTCGCCGGCCGCGACCTGGGCGCGTTCTTCGCGTCGCGCGTGGGGAAGCCGAAGCAGGAGAAGCGCGAGTAACGCGACCCTCCCAGCCTCATGCCGGTCACCTATGAGTCGCGGGCACGAACGACGGGCGCAACGCGCGGCGCAGGCGGCAGGCGCGGTCGCGCTACCGGGTATCGGGGCTGGCGCTACCCGGAAGCACCGACGCGCGATCGTGGCCATTGCCGGCCTGCTGGCGATCGCGGCGGGCGGAGGCGGGTGGTGGCTGCTGCGGGGGTATCCCGGGCCCGCCGGCGCCCCTCCGGTGGCGGCCGCATCCTACGTCGGCGCGAAGGCCTGCGCTCAGTGCCACACGCGCGAGACCGAGGCCTGGAAGGTCTCGCACCACGCGCTCGCGATGCAGGAAGCCGGCCCGCAGACCGTCCTCGGCGACTTCGACGACGCCCGATTCCAGCACGCGGGCGTCACGTCGCGGTTCTACCGGCGCGACGGCACGTTCATGGTTCGCACCGACGGTCCCGACGGAAAGCTCGCCGACTTCGCGATCAAGTACACGTTCGGCGTGTGGCCGCTGCAGCAGTACCTGATCGAGTTCCCGGGCGGGCGCTATCAGACGCTCGGCATCGCGTGGGACGCGCGCGCGCACAGCGAAGGCGGGCAACGCTGGTTCCACGTCTATCCGAACGAGACGACGGATTTCAGGGACCGACTGCACTGGGCCGGACCGTATCAAAACTGGAACCTGCAGTGCGCGGCGTGTCACTCGACCAATCTCAGGAAAGGGTATGACGCCGCCGGCGATAGGTACCGGACTACCTTCAGCGAGATCAACGTGTCGTGCGAGGCGTGTCACGGACCCGGCTCGCGCCACGTCGAATGGACGAAGCGGGCGAAGCCGCCCTTCGCGCCGGAAAGCGACAAGGGCCTTGCCGCGCTGACGAGCCGCTGGAACGAGGCCTGGAAGCTTTCCGGGAGCGACGCAAAGGTCGCGCGGCGCGACACGCCCGCCGCCGACAGTCTGATGAACGTCTGCGCCGACTGCCACGCCCGCCGCTCGACGATCGCCGGGCGGACGGACCCCACCGCGCCGCTCGAAGACACGCACCGCCTGGCGCTCCTCACCGCGCCGAGCTACCACGCCGACGGGCAGCAGCGCGAGGAGGTGTACGTCTGGGGATCGTTCCTGCAAACCAGCATGTACCAGCGTGGCGTTACCTGCATGGATTGCCACGAGCCGCATGCGCTGACGCTTCGCGCGGAAGGCAACGCCCTCTGCACGCGCTGCCACGACGCCACCGCGTTCGACACCGATACGCACCATTTCCACGAGGCGGGAACACCGGGGGCGCAGTGCGTCGAGTGCCACATGCCGGCGCAGAACTACATGGTGATCGACGCGCGGCGCGATCACGGCATTCGCGTGCCGCGTCCCGACCTGTCGGTCTCGCTCGGCAGCCCGAACGCCTGCACGCAATGCCACGCCGAACGGAGGCCCGACTGGGCCTCCGCGGCGATGGACACGTGGTACGGAAGGCGCTGGCGCGAGCGCGCGCACTACGGCGGGACGTTGCATGCGGGCGTGACCCAGGGAGCGAAGGCGCTGCCCTCGCTGCTCGCGATTGCCGACGATCCGGCGCTGCCCGCGATCGTGAGAGCGACGGCGGCAACTTTGGCCCAGGCGCACGTCCGGCCGGGCAGCCTGCCCGCCGTACGCAAGCTGCTCGCGAACGTCGATCCCGGCGTTCGCATAGCCGCACTCGGCCTGATCGATCGTTTCGAGCCGGCGGTCCGCCTTCGGTCCGCCGCGCCGTTGCTCGCCGACCCCGTGCGAGGCGTGCGCGTCGAGGCCGCGCGCGTCCTCGTGGACGTCGCGGACGATCAACTTTCGCCCGACCAGGGCGAACAGCGCCGAAGGGCGCTGAACGAGCTGGAGGAGCTCCTGCGGGAGGACGCCGACTGGCCGGCCGCGAACGTCAATCTGGGCAACTTGCGGCTACGACAGGGCCGCACCGAGGAAGCAGTCGCGGCGTACGAGCGCGCGCTGGCGCTCGATCCGCGTTTCGCGGACGCCTACGTGAACCTTGCCGAGGTCCATCGCCAGCTCGGACGGGACGCGGAAGGCGAGAAGCTGCTGCGGCGCGGCCTCGCGCTGCTGCCGCGCGCGGCGAACCTCCGCCACGCGCTGGGACTCCTGCTGGTGCGCGAAGGCGACAAGGTCGCGGCGCTCGACGAGCTTGCCGAGGCGGCGCGGCTTGCGCCAGACGATGCCCGCTACGCCTACGTGTACGCCATCGGCCTGCACTCCACCGGCGAACGCGCCGCGGCCCTCGCCCAATTGCGTGCCGCCGACGCGCGCCACCCCTATGACCTCGAGATCCTCGCCGCCCTGGTCGCGATGAACCGCGAAACCGGCAACGCGAGGGCTGCGCTTCCATATGCGCGCAAGCTCGCCGAGGCCCTGCCCCATGATTCCGGGGTCGATCGGCTCGTGCGCGAGCTGGAGCGGTCCAACTGACATGTGCCGTGGCCGCCTCCCGCCGGAGCAGGTCGTGGGCGGCAGCATCGAGACGACGTTCGGGCCTCGCGCCCGAGGCCGGCTCGATGGCGTGGGGCATGCGTCGCGAATCACTCCGTGTGCGCGTGGACCACCGCCCATGCCTGTTTCGCCGCGGCCTCGGCGCGTGGGTTGACGTCGCGAATCTCCACGGTCACCTTCGGGATCTTCCCCGTAAAGGCGGACCTCGCCTCGGAGCCGACGGCCTCGACGACCGGGGTCCCGAGGTCCACGCCCACGTCGGCGGTCTCGTCGGCGGAGAAGATCAGCGGCTGGGTGCGCTCGATGCGGCCCGTCGCCACCTGTCGGTCGCCGACGAACAGGGTGCCCTTGCCGCCCCGTCCGGGCCCACCGCCGTCGTACGCGAAGTCGAGCTTGATCGTCGCCTTGCCCGGCGGCAACGCGTTCGGCGAGGCGATCGTCGCGCGCTCCAAACCGAGGAAGTTGTAGTCGTAGGCCGGCTTGCCGTCCTTCATGTAGAGCGCCCACCCGCCGAACCGGCCGCCCTGGCAGATGATCGTGCCGTTGGCGCCGCCCGGCGGGATCTCGACGTCGGCGGTGATGGTCAGTGACTTGTTCTTGACGTTGATGAAGATGTTCTCCTGCATGCCGGCCATGCCCTGCGCGAGCGTGAGCGACGTGCGGCCCGCCATGAGGTCGGGCCGTCCGGCAAGCGCGGGGACGGCCCGCTCCAGACTGCGGTCGTCGAGCGGCAGCACCCGGTACTTCTCCGCCTCCTTCAGAAACAGCCCTTGCAGCTCCTTCAGCTTCTTCGGATTCTCGGCCGCCAGGTCGTTGGCGAGGCTGAAGTCGGCGCGCGTGTCGTACAGCTCCCACACGTCGTCCGCGAGCGGCCGGCGCGGCTTGGCCTCCCAGGGGGCCTTGTGGACGGTGCCGGCCAGCCAGCCATCGTGGTAGATGGCGCGGTTCGCCAGGATCTCGAAGTACTGGGTGACGTGGCGGTCCTTCGCCTCCGCGTCCTCGAACGCGTACGCCATGCTCACGCCTTCGAGCGGCCGCTGCGGCGTGCCGTTGACGGACGTCGGCTCGGGCAGCTTCGCCGCCTCGAGAATCGTCGGCGCGACGTCGATGACGTGATGGAACTGGCTGCGGATCTGGTCCTTCGCCCGGATGCCGTTCGGCCAGTGGATCACCATGCCGTTGCGCGTCCCGCCGTAGTTGGACGCGACCTGCTTGGTCCAGGTGAACGGCGCGTCGAACGCGACCGCCCAGCCCGCCGCCATGTGCGGGTAGGTCTCGGGCGATCCCCACTCGTCGAGGACCTTCAGCAGCTCCGGCACCTGCTCGTGGACCTGGTTGAAATACGTGTACTCGTTGAACATGCCGTTCATGCCGCCCTCGGCGCTCGTGCCGTTGTCGCCGGCGATGTAGAAGATCAGCGTGTCGTCCAGGTCGCCGATCTCCTCGATCGCCTGCACGAAGCGACCGATCTCGTGGTCGGTCATCTCGGCATAGGCCGCGTAGACCTCGGCCTGGTGCGCGAACAGCCGCTTCTCGTCGGCGGACAGCGCGTCCCAATCCTTGATCGCCTCGGGCTTGCGCGCGAGCTTCGTCCCCGGCGGAACGACGCCGAGCTCGATCTGGCGGGCCAGCGTCTCCTCCCGCAGCGCGTCCCATCCCTGGTCGAACTTGCCCTTCCAGCGGTCGATCCACTGCTCGGGCACGTGGTGCGGTGCGTGGGTGGCCCCGGGCGCGAAGTAGACGAAGAACGGCTTGTCCGGCGTCATCGCCTTCTGGAACTTGACCCAGGCGATGGCCTGATCGGTCATGTCCGTCAGAAAGTGGTAGCTCGGGTCGGTCGGAAGCTCCACACGCGTGACGCCGTCGTAGAGCAGCGGGGCCCACTGGTTGGTCTCCCCGCCGAGGAAGCCGTAGAACTTGTCGAACCCGCCGCCGGCGGTGGGCCAACGGGCGTAGGGACCGGACACGCTCGTCTCCCAGGTCGCCAGCTCGTGCCACTTGCCGAAGGCGCCGGTGCTGTAGCCGTTGAGCCGCAGCATCTCGGCGACGGGCGCGACCCGGTTCGGGATCTGTCCCGTCTGGCCGGGGAAGCCGGTGGCGAACTCGGTGATCGATCCCATGTTGTTGACGTGGTGGTTGCGGCCCGATTTGAGCGCGGCGCGGGTCGGGGAGCACAGCGCCGTGGTGTGGAAGTTGTTGTAGCGGAGACCTGCCCGCGCGAGCCGCTCCAACGTGGGCATCTGGACCGGCCCGCCGAACGTGCCCGGGACGCCGAATCCCATGTCGTCGATCAGGACGATCACGACGTTGGGCGCGCCCCCGGGCGCCGCGACCTCGACCCAGGGCGGCGTCTTCACCTTGCTCGCGTCGAGCTCGGTGAACCTCGGCGGGGCCGGCGCGTGCACCGGCAGGACGCTACGGTCCGGCTTCCATTCCGCGGCGCGCGCCCGCAGCGGCGGCACGACGGCCAGCGACGCTCCCAGCATCAGCCAGACGGTCCCTGCCACGATGGATGACGGTCCTCTTCTCGCCTTCATCTCGTCTTCTCCTCCGGCCACGGCTTCTCCCTGGCCGATCCGATCACCGACGCCTCGCGACCCGAGCCCCCGGACCCTCGACGCCGGCCGCCCGGCCCGACGACGTCGTCGCGACCGGAAGAAGCCCCGGGGGGCATCGGGGCCTGCGATGAAGGGCGGGCGACCGGAGCCGGTGACGCCAGGGAAGCGGCATCGACCGCCGGACGACGCCTGCATGACGCGGCCTGGGGATAGCCGAGTCGGCCCGTCATGACAAACCGGCGCGGGTCGCGCCCCTCGGCGTGCGGGTCGACCTCGACCGCCGCATCATCGCCGCCGCCCCCGGCACGATCACCAACGCCCGCTCGCCGCGCCGCGCGATCAGAGGGCGAGGAAGATCTTCGCCGCTCGCGCGAAGGCCTCGAGATCGACCAGCCGGGTCCGCAGGATGGACTTGAGCACGGCGCGATCGATGCGCTCGTAGTCGTGCACGGCGATGTTCCGGAAGCCGGCCATCGCCTGCAGGCGTTCGGAGAGCTCGGCGTCGATGACGCCGTGGCTCGCGAGGATCGCGAAGTGCGCCTTCAGGGAGTCCGGGAGGCCCCAGCGGCGCCCCGCAATGAGATGCGCGGCGAGATGGATCGCGGCCTGGATCGCGCGCTGGAGGTTCAGGACGACGATGTCCTCGGTATTCAGATCGTCGACCGCGTCGGGGTTGCCGGCGGTGACGTCGCGGATCCGGCCGAGGCAGCGCTCGATCGTGGCGAGCTTCGCCAGCGCGACGTCCGCCGTCACGTGCAGTCTCCCGCGAGGAGGGCACGCTCGATCGGCGCCCGCACCTGCTTCAGGTCGAGGTACTCGTGCAGCGTGCGCACGCAGAAGTCCTCCCACCGCTCGGCGTCGCGATTGCGGAGCGTACGGTGGTTGCGCAGGATCTCCATGCGGACGATGGGGGAGGCGTCGTCGAGGACGACGAGGTCGACGGTCCGGCCGAGCAGGGCTTCGAGGTCGACCCGAGCCCTCGCCAGCACAAACGGGTCGGGGGCTCCGGCCCCGATGAGCGTCGCGAGGTCGAAGTCGCTCGCGTCGGTGGCGCGCCCGGAGGCGCGAGAGCCGAAGAGGACGATCGCGATCGGATCGAAGGTCGCCTCGAGCGCCGCGACGGCACGATCGAGCGCCTCGTCACTCCTCAACGCCATGCGGCTTCATAGCACGTGGCGGTCGTCGGCCGCACGTCCGTCGTTGCGGGCAAAGACCCATCGAACCACGGCTTGCCGTCTGGACGCGCTCAATACCGCCGGCGCCAGAAGACGTCGATGCCGCTGCGGCCGAGGGTGTCGCTGCTGGTCTCGAGGCTCCACTCGCGCAGGAGCTGCCACTCGATGCGGAGCTCGACGACGCTCTCGCGGCCGAAGGTGTTGGCGAGGCTGACGAAGATGTCGTCGGCGACGTACTTGCCGGCGGTGATCGCGGTGCCCTCGTAGCCGCCGCCGGCGTCGACGCTGAGCGTGTCGAGCCCGAGCGTCCCCGCGACCGACCGGGTGAGCCCCTGCGCCGCGTAGCTGCCGGCGATCGCCGCGGTCTGGTCGGCCAGGACCTCGGACTCGTTGCCGCTCAGCTCGTCGGTGGTCTTGCCGAAGAGCAGCACCGAGAGCACGTCGCCCTGCTCGAGCGGCGGCTCGCTCTCGAGGCGGAGCTTGGGCTCGCGGACGGTGCCGCCGACGACGACGAAGACGTCGTAGTTGCGGGTGCGGTGGCGGGCAGTCAGGTCGAGGAGCGGATCGATCTCCTCCTTGCCGGTGAAGGTGACCTTGCCCTCGACCACCGAGAAGCGCTTGGAGCGGAACGCGTACCAGCCGCGGACGGCGTCGATCTCGCCGGCGATTCGGACCGCCTCGGCGCCCGGCTTCTTCCACACCGTCAGCCAGCCGCGGAGCTCGACCTCGGCGTCGGACCGCCGGAGCCAGGCGTCGCGCGGCACGGTGATCTGGACGGTGATCGCGGCGCGCTCGTAGAGCGCCGGCGGCTCGGCCTCCCGCGCCGCCGCCTCGCGCGCGGCCGCCTCGCGCGCGGCCGCCGTGCCCGCGGGACGGACGACGGTGATCGTGGCGTCGGGCGGGCGGATCGCGGCCACCGTCTCCTCGGGGAGTCGGATGGTCAGGCCGTCGGTCTCGAGCGTGCCCTCCACGACCGGCGCCGCCGGTGTGCCGGTCGCCCAGACCCAGCCGCTCGCCGCCGCGTGCGCCTCCTCGCGGGCGAGCAGCGGGAAGCGCGTCAGCTCGGCGCGCACGTCGAAGGTCGGCTCGGCTCCCACCCGGAGCGCGCCCTCGCCGCGGAGCGTGCCCGCGCCGCTCCGGACGTGCAGGCGCTCGATCACGAGCGCGTCGCCGTCGATGCCGACGGCGGCCTCGATCGGATCGTACACCAGCCCGACCGCCGGCACGCGGGCACGGCCGCCCGCGAGCGCGAGCGCGCCGCGCAGGCGCGGGGCGGCGAGCGGCCCCGCGATCGCAAGCTCGCCGTCGAGCCTGCCGGCAAGGTCGGTGACGGCGTCGACGAAGGGATCGAGGAACGCGATCTCGACGTCGTTCGCCCGCACGGTTCCGGTGAGCCCTTCCCCCGGCTCGAGCGCGAGCGGCGCCAGCGTGAAGGCGACGGGGAACGCAGCGTCGACCGCGAGACCGCGCGCGGCGTCCTGCTCGACGCGGACCTGGAGCTCGGCGCGGCCACCCGCCACGGTCGCGCGCGCCTCGATCGGACCATAGGAGACGCCGCCGACCGCCGGGTCGGCGATCATGGCCCGCGCCTCGAGCTCCGGGACGGCGGCGGTGCCGGTCAAGCGCACGCTGCCGCCGAGGGCGCCGCTCACGTCCTCGGGCAGCCACTCGGCCAGACTCTCGAGCGCGAGGCGCTCCACCGTGAGCGTCAGGTCGGCCGGGCCGCGCCGGCCGACGCTGCCGGCCAGGCGGAAGCGGCCCTGGTCCGAGGCGAGCACCAGCTCGTCGACCGTCACCCGGTCGGCGGCGACCGTGATCGTCGGCGCGCCCGCGAGCGTCCACGCCTCGGGCCCGGGCTCGAGCCGCAGGGTCTCGAGGCGCAGGCGCGCCGCCGCGGCGTCGACCGCGGCCGTGAGCCGCAGGCGGTGCGTCCGGTCCGCGGGCTCGGTCGCCGTGAGCTCCAGCCGGCCGGCGCCCGCGCCGGCGCCGCGCGCCCGCTCCCAGGCACCCTCGAGGTCGACGGTATCGAACGCGCGCCCGCCGGCACGCGCCGCCGTCGCTTGCATCGTGACCTCGGCGCTCCCGGCCGGGAGCCCGAGCGGCCCGGCCCCGGCGCGCGGAGCGAGACCATCGGCGCGCGCGCGCAGCTCGACCGTCCCGGCGCCGGCGTCGCCGATCGCGAGCCCTTGCCCGGTAGCGCCGACGCGCACGTCGAGATCGTCCGCCCTGCCCTCGACCGTGCCGGTGAGCCGCAGGCTGCCCGCGGCGTCGACGCCGGCGAGCGCGCCGAGCGGGCGCGCGTCGTCGACCTGCGCGGAGACCGCGAGGCGCCCGGACGCGGCCTCGGGGTCCGCGCCCGCGAGTGCCACCGTCCCCGTCGCCTCCGCCCGACCGACGCTGGTCGCGATCTCGAGGCGCTCGATCTCGACCCGCGCCGGCGTGGCGTCGATCGTCGCCGCCGCGCGCTGGATCGCGACCTCGCCGAGCCGGCTCTCGCCGACGTCGATCGTGAGCGCGAGGGTGGCGTCGTCGCCGCCGAAACCCGACCCCTCGGCCCGGAGCGTGGCGTCGACGTCGCCCGCGAGCGCGGGGCGGTCGAGGAACGCCCCGGGGTCGAGGCTCTCGACGTGCACCGTGAGCGCGTAGTCCTCGGCGCCGGGCGCGACCGTGCCCTCGATCCGACCGCTGCCGCTGGCGCTCGCGAGCGTGCCGGTGAGCGCGATCGCCGCGGGCGCCACCTCGGCGCGGAGCGTGAGGCCGTCGAGGCGCGCGTCGCCGATCGTCGACGGTGCGAGCGCGAGCGTGACGACCGCGCGCGCCACGCCGGGGTCGAGCCCCGAGCCGCGCGCGTCGAGCCGCCCGTCGAGGTCGCTCGCGGGCGCCTCGGCAGCGAGCAGCCGCGCGAGGTCGAGGTCGCGGATGGCGACGCCGACATCGTAGGCCGGCGGCTCGGCCGCGACGTCGAGCACGCCGCGGAGCGCGGCGCCGCCGGCGGCGCTTGCCAGACGGCCGTGGACGGTGAGCGCGTCGGCGGGCCCCTGCGCGCGCACGCGCCCCGCGAGGTCGACCGCCGGGGCCGACGGCCCGGCGAGCGCGCGGAGCTCGTCCGCCGCCAGCCGGCCGATCTCGACCGCGACGTCGTACCGGCCCTCGTCCGTGGACGCGCGCCAGGCGAGCCGCGACGCCGCCGTCCGGAGCGCGCCCGAGCTGTCGAGCCCGCCCTCGTCGTCGACCGCGAGGTGCCCCTCGAGGGCCTCGATGCGGAGATCGTGGCGGGCGAGCACCGCGCTGAGCGCGTCGATCTCGACCCGCTGCTCCGCCGCCGTGACGCGGGCCGCCCCCGCGATCTTCAGGTACCGGACGTGCCAGCTCGTGGCCGCGCCGAGCACCTTGACGCTGGCGTTCCGCACCACCAGCCGCTCGATCACGACGTCGAGGCCGCCGCCCTCCTCCTCCTGCTCCTCGGCGGGCGGGACCAGGCCCGCGACGTTCCAGGTGCCGTCGCGCTCGACGAGCGTGACCGCGAGGCCGTCGACCACCAGCCGCCGGATGCGGAGCGCCCCACCATAGACAAGGGGCCAGGCGTCGTAACGCGCCGCGACCCGGCCGACCGCCACCACCCGGCCGTCGTCGCGCACCAGCCGGACGCCGCCGAGGGCCGCCCCCCCGAACAGGCTGCCCTCGAGGGACGCGACCTCGAGGCGGCCGTCGAGGGTGGCGTTCAGGCGCGCGACCAGCTCGCCGCGGAGCCACGACCGGAAGGCCGCCGTCTGCGAGACCGCCGCCAGGACGCCGGCGAGCACGGCCACGACCCCGAGTGCGATCGCGAGCCAGCGCAGCACGCGCCGCGATCTCCGGGCGGACGCCATCAGAACGCCTGCCCGATGCTGAAGTGGATGCGCCAGCTCGGCTCGCCGGGCGGCGGGTCGAGCGGGAAGCCCAGGTCGAGGCGCAGCGGGCCGACCGGCGTTTGGTAGCGCACCCCGAGCCCGGTCCCGTACTGCAGGTCGTCGACTGCGAACGCGAGCGGCTGCCGGCGGACCTCGCCGGCGTCGAAGAAGACCACGCCGCCGATCGGGCCCCAGATCGGCAGCCTGAGCTCGAGGTTGGCCTCGGCGAGCGTCCGGCCGCCGACCGGCGCCTCGAACTCGTTCAGCGGGCCGACGAGATGGCGCCCGTAGCCGCGGGTGCTGTCGATGCCGCCGGCGAAGAAGCGCCGGAACATCGGCACGTCGTCGCTCGCGCCGAAGCCGTCGCCGGCGCCGAGACGGACGCGGCCGGCGAGCACGCGCCGGCCCCCGAGCGGCAGGTAGCGGCGCGCGTCGAGCACGCCGCGCGCGAAGGTGTAGTCGCCCTGCCAGGGGCCGCCCGCCTGCTCCATCGTCAGGCGCACGATGCTGCCGTCGGTGGGGTCGACGAGGTCGTCGGCGGTGTTGCGCTCGAGCCAGACGATCGGCCCGAAGACCAGGCCGCGCGGCTCGAACTCCTCGAGGCGCGCCACGGTCGCGTCCGGGACGTCGCTGAGATCGTGGTACTCGGCCGTGAGCCCGACCGCCATGCGGAGCGTCGGCGTGAGGATGCGCTCGATCCGCGGCGTCAGGCTGATCGACAAGTCGTCGAACCCGGGCTCGTCGAGGCGCGACTGGATCAGCGGCACGATCAGCGTCTGCTCCTTGGCGAGGAAGTACGGCTGGCGGAACTCGGCACCGAACGTCTGCTCGATCTCCGAGCCCTTCAGCCGGAAGCCGAGCTGGCGCCCGCCGCCGAGGAAGTTGTAGTGCTGCCAGCGCAGCTCGCCGCGCGCGCCGTCCTCGTTGCCGTAGCCGACCCCGGCGCGGATTTCGCGCGGCGGACCCTCGGTGACGTCGACGCGGACGTCGACGACGCCGTCCTCCTCCTCGAGGTCCGCCGGGGCCACGTTCACCGCGCGGAAGAGACGGAGCCCGAAGACGCGCGCCTGCGTCTTGGCAAGCTTCCGCGGATCGTAGTCGCCGCCGGGCGCGTAGGCGCGCTCGCGATCGACCAGCGCCGGCTTGACCGCCGTCAGGCCCGCGATCGTGGTCTCGCCGAAGACAGCGGGCGGCCCGCGCCGGATCGCGTAGCGCACCCGCGCCGCGTGGGCGGCGGTGTCCACCACCGCCGACCGCTCGACCTTCACGTACGCGAAGCCCTCGTTGGCCCAGCGCTCCGCGAGCGTCGTCGCGGCGGCCTCGTAGGCCTCCTGGGTGAAGGGCTGCTCCGGGACGAGCGCCAGCTCGGCGCGGATCTCCTCCTTCTCCTCGGGGGTGAGGGTGAAGTCCGCGGCCGCGAGCGCGACCTCCTCGACCAGGACCGGCTTCCCCTCGGCGACGGTCACGACGACCTCCACCGTGCCCTCCTCCTCGTCGAGACGGAGATCGTGGGTCACCGCGGCGTCGTAGTATCCCGCCTCGCGCAGCACCTGCTCGATGCGGCGTAGGTCGTTCTGGAACAGCTCGCGATTGAGCTCGACCCGGGCGCGCCAGCGCGACCAGACCTTGTACCAAGGCGGTAGGCTGGTCACCATCGCATCCTTGATCGTCGAGGCCCCCACCTCCTCGGCCCCCTCCACCCGGATGGTCCGCACACGGAGCGTCCGATCGATCGGCAGCTCATCGACGGTGACCGCGCCAGCCGGCGTCGCGAGGAGAACGATCAGGACGAGCGCGAGCCGTCGCGCGTCCATCTCCGGGCCGATGCTAGCCTGCATGTCTCACCAGCTTTCTGCTGCGAGCGCGGATGCGCCTGCGCCGCAAGGCCGTACTCCCACGGCGTCCTCGACATACTGCACGAGCATGCCTGCGGGCGCCTCGGTCCGTGCGGCCTTGCGGCACAGGCGCCTCCACGCTCTCGCGACGAACCCTGGTGAGGCATGCAGGCTAGCCGTGGAGGGTCCGGCCGCAAACCGGGGGCGGCGCTTTCTCCCCCGCCCGCCGACGATTGTTCCCACGGCCCCCCCTGATCCATAATGCGCTCATGCTCCCCTACCATGCAGTAGCTCCTATCCGGGCGGAGGGCTGACCATGGCCATCCGCGTGCTTCTCGTCGACGATCACGCCCTCGTGCGAGCGGGCTTCCGCGCCATCCTGCAAGCGATCCCCAACGTGGAGGTCCTCGACGAGGCCTCGGACGGCCGCGACGCGCTCCGGCTCGTCAAGCTCCACCACCCCGACGTCGTCCTCATGGACGTCGCCATGACCGGCATGAACGGGCTCGAGGCCACCGAACGCATCGTCAAGGAGTTCCCGCGCGTGCGCGTGCTGGTGCTGTCGATGCACGCCAACGAGGAGTACGTCCTCCAGGCCCTGCGGGTGGGCGCGGCGGGCTACCTCCTGAAGGGCGCCGACACCGCCGAGCTCGACCTCGCGCTCAAGGCCGTGACCAAGGGCGAGACGTATCTCAGCCCGGGGGTGTCGCGGCAGGTGGTGGACGACTACGTGCGGCGGATCGGGCCCGGCCTGTCGTCGCTCGACCAACTCACGCCCCGCCAGCGCGAGATCCTGCAGCTCATCGCGGAGGGCCACTCCTCGAAGGAGATCGCGCACACCCTCGACCTGAGCATCAAGACCGTGGAGACGCATCGCGCCCAGCTCATGGATCGCCTCGACATCCACGACGTCGCCGGGCTGGTGCGCTTCGCGATCCGCACCGGGCTGGTCTCGGCGGAATGAGGGCGCGGGCGGGGTCGCCGGGTACGTGAGCAGGTCGGCCCATCATCCCGCCCGCTTCCGCTTCTCGATCCTGAGCGCCGCGCTCGTCGCCCTCGCCGTCTGGTGGGGGCTCGGGCTGCCCTACTCGATGTTCGCCTGGCTGCTCGACGAGCGCCAGCGCACCTGGACCTTGATCTGCTACGCCTGGGAGGTGCCGGTCGCGGGCCTCCTCGGCCCGGTGATCTTCCCGCTCTGGTGGTGGCGCCGGATCGAGCGCGCGTGGGACCGGGTGTTCGCCGACCGCGAGCGGATCGACCGCGCGCAGGCGCGCGCCGTCGAGGCCCTGATCCTCGACTATCCGATCCGGGTGGGATGGGTGCTGCTGATCACCTCGCTCGTCGGCTACGCCGTCGGCGCGCTCCAGCTCGCGGTCTTCTCGCAGATGCCGGCGACCCAGCTCGTGCACGTCGGCCTGCTCGGGATCGTGACCGGCCTGGTGGGCGGGCTCTTCGCCTTCCTCTACCTCGAGGGGCTGGTGGCGCCGTTGCTCGGCGAGCTCGGCACGGCGCTGCCGACCGAGCCCCCGGCCGGCCGCCGCGTCCCGATCCGCAACAAGGTCTTCGCCGCGTCGCTCGCCATGATGATCTGCATCGTGCTGCTCTTCGGCACCGTCTTCTGGAACGGCGGCGCCCGCGTGCTCGAGCAGGAGGCCGGCAAGCGCCTGCTCGTCCAGGCGCGCCATCTGGCGGCGCGGCTCGAGGAGCCCGGCGGGCTCGTCGACAGTCTCGGCTGGCGCGTCCTCACGGCCGACGTCGATCTCGGAGACACCGGCGACGCCTACGTGGCCGACGCCCGCGGGCGGATCCTGGCCGGCAGCCGCCCCGGCGCGACGCTCGACCCCGCCGCCTTCCGCCCGCGGCTCCTCGAGCGCATGCTCGCCGGGCCCGCCGGCCACGCCGTCGACCGCACCTGGATGCCGCGCATCGTTGCCTTCGCGCCCTTCGGCGCCGCCGGCCGGCGCGTCGTGATGGTGGTGCCGAGCCACGAGTTCGCCCAGGAGCTCCACAGCCGCCTGCGGACGGCGGCGGTGATCTTCCTCGCCACCCTCGGCCTGGCGCTCAGCGGCGCCTACCTGTTCGCGCGCCGCCTCAGCCACCCGATCGAGATCGTCACCGCGGTGGCGAACCGCATGGCGCGCTCCACCGAGACCCCGTGGGAGCTCGCCCGCGTGCGCACCAACGACGAGACCGGCGAGCTCGCGGTGGCGCTGAACGACATGACCACCCGGCTCGCCGCCGCCACCGACGAGCTGACGCGCCACAGCGTCGAGCTCGCCGATCGCGTCCGCGAGGCCACGCGCAACATCACCACGCTCTACGACACCAGCCGCGCGGTCTCCTCGACGCTCGAGCTCGAGGACGTGCTCGGCATGATCGAGGAGCGCATCCTGGCGGCCCTCGGCCTGCGCGGCCTGGTGCTGCTGCGCTACTCGCCCCACCACGGCGGCACGGACGGATACGTGACGGGCCTCGGGCGCTTCGAGCACCTCCCGGGCACCGACCTGTCGGCGCTCTGCGCCCACGAGCAGCTCCCGATCATCCGGCCGCGCTCGGAGATCGAGGCCGAGCTTCCCGCCGAGGCGCGCGGCGCGCTGCGCGGCCGCCAGGTGCTCTGCCTGCCCCTGATCTTCAAGGACCTCCTGATCGGGGTGATCGTCTCGAGCCTCGAGCCCGACGCGCCGCCGCCCGATTTCGATCTCGCCGCCGCCCTCGCCAGCCACGTCGCCGTCGCGCTCGCCAACGTCAGCCTGTTCGAGACCGTCCGCCGGCACGAGGTCGAGCTCCTCGAGCTCACCGAGCGGCAGGTGCAGCTCCGCGAGCAGACGCTCCGCGACATCTCCCGCGAGCTGCACGACGGGCTCGGCCAGCTCCTGACCGTCATCAAGATCGACCTCGGCCTGATCGAGCGCGCCACCACGGTCGGCGCGCCGGCGGCGGAGGTCGCGGGGCAGGTGCGGGCCGTGGAGGAGCGCGTGACGGAGGTGATCAACGCCGTCCGCGAGCTCTCCCAGCTCCTGCGGCCCTCGATGCTCGACCATCTCGGGCTGGTGCCGAGCATCCGCACGCTGGTCGAGGGCGTCGCCGGGCGCGCCGGCATCGAGATCGAGCTCGACCTGCCGTCCACCGACCGGCGGCTGCCGCCGGCGGTCGAGGTCCTGCTCTATCGCGTCACGCAGGAGGCGCTCACCAACATGATGAAGCACGCCCAGGCGCGCCACGGCGTCATCGCCCTCGCCGTCGACCGGGCGTGGGCGACGCTCACGATCACGGACGACGGCCGCGGCTTCGACGTCGAGCGCCTGCGCACGGCGCCGATGCAGGCCGGCGTCGGGCTGGTCGGCATGCGCGAGCGCGTCGCCTACCACGGCGGCGCGATCGAGATCTGGTCGCGCCCCGGGGAGGGCGTCCGCATCCGCCTCCGGATCCCCCTGGAGGAGCCCGCGGCGGCCGCCGCCGGGGCCTGACGGGCGGCTTCAGGTATCTCCGAGTCCGACCTCAGGGATTCCCCGATTCTCCCTGAGCGCGCGCGGCTGCTATCTCTGGGTCCCGAAGCAGGGGACATGCGGACCGTGCGGACACTGATCGTCGACGACAACACGCGCTTCCTCGACGCCGCGGCGCGGCTGCTCGCGACGTACGACCAGATCGAGATCGTCGGCGCGGTCCCGTCCGCGCGCGAGGCCCTGGCCAAGCTCCCCGAACTCCACCCGGCATTGGTGCTGATGGACCTCGTGATGCCCGACATGAACGGCCTCGAGGCCACGGCGGAGATCAAGCGGCGCCCGTTCCCCCCTTACGTCGTCATCGTCACGCTCGAGGACACGCCCGAGCACCGGCTGCGGGCGAAGGACGTCGGGGCCGACGGCGTCGTCGGCAAGGTGGGCCTGGCCACCGACCTGCTGCCGCTCTTGCGGACCATGTTTCCCGGCGACATGCCGGACCCGAGCACGCGAGGAGTCGAGCCGGCATAGACGCACCGCACGAGTCGAAGATCCCGCCGTCGTGAAGTTCGAGGGGAGTCATGGCGACGGGGACCGGTGGGGCCTCGTGCCCCACCGGTCGTTTCTCCCTCCCCTCACCCGCCGGCATGCCGGCGCCCCGCGACGCGCCGCGCGCGTCGGCACCGCACACGCCGCAGGCGTCGCGCTTCGGGTATCTCCGGCAGCGATCTCCGGGGAAGTCCCGATACCGGCGCGTATGCCGCGGTTGGTAGGGTTCGTCCTGCCGACCCCTCGGACGACGACGGGTCGAGCCTGTGCCGCCGTATCGGGAGGCTCGCATGCACGCGTCGCGATTCACGAGATTCAACGGACTCCTCACCGTCGCCCTCGGTCTCGTCCTCCTCGCCGCGGCACCCGCGGCCGCCGATCCCGTCAAGTGCCAGCGCGAGATCGCCAAACGCTCCGCGAAGTACGTGCAGCTCCTCGCGAAGCAGCTCCAGAAGTGCGAGGAGCGCGTCTTGAAGGGGCAGAGCGCGGGCCCCTGTCCCGACGGCGCGATCGCGGTCAAGCTCGCGAAGGCGGAGAGCAAGCTGCGCGCGTCGGTGGCCAAGCGCTGCGGCGGCGACGACCGCACGTGCGGCACCGTCGACGATCCGGCGCTCGGCACGATCGGGTGGGACATCGGCGCCTGTCCCGACTTCGAGGGCCAGGGCGGCTGCACCGCGTCGCTCGCGCACTGCGGACACGTCGCCGACTGCCTGGCCTGCGTCGACGGCGACGCCGTCGACCAGCTCATCGGCCTGTACTTCGACGCGCTCGCGACCTCGAGCGACTCCACCGTCCTCAAGTGCCAGCAGACGATCGGCAAGGAGGGCGCCAAGTTCCTTCACATGAAGAGTCGCTCGCTGCAGAAGTGCGAGGACGAGATCCTGAAGGGCAAGATCCCGGGGCCGTGCCCCGACAGCCGCGCCGCCTCCAAGATCGCGCGCGCCGAGCAGAAGCTGGTCGAGCGCATCTGCAAGCGCTGCGGCGGCAACGACAAGGATTGCGGCACCGGCGGCGACGACCTGTCGCCCGCCACCATCGGCTTCCCGCCCTCCTGTCCGAACGTCACGGTACCGGGCGGCGCGTCCTGCGGCAGCCCGATCACCGACCTGCCCTCCCTGGTCGAGTGCGTGCGCTGCGTCACCGAGTTCAAGGCCGACTGCCTCGACGCCCTCGCGGTCCCCGGTCTGAAGGGCTTCCCGAGCGAGTGCGTCGGCGCCACCCCGACCCCGACGGCGACCGCGACTCCGCTCCCGGAGTCGACCGCGACGCCGACGATGACCCCGACGCCGACCGCCACCGCCACGCCCAATAGCTGCGGCGACGGCGTCATGCAGCTCGGCGAGGACTGCGACGACGGCGACGATGACGCCTGCCCGGGCCAGTGCCGCTCCGACTGCACCTGCCCGCCGCCCTGCATCCTGCCCGACCCCCTGCCCGAGGTCTTCGCGATCGAGGCCAAGCCCGGCGGCATCTCCGACTCGGGCTGGACCGGCATCGCGCACGACACCCCGAACGCCGACGACGCGATCCTCACCGCCGTCCGGCTCGGCAGCTGCGACGTCGACCCCGGGTCCCCGACCTGCGGGCAGTGCGACCTGATGGGCTCGGTCGCGTTCCCCGGCGCGGCGAAGAACTGCGTCTGCTACGACCTCGAGAACAAGGACGCGAGCTCCTACACCACCTGCGACCCGGAGGCGGTGCCGTCGCCCTGCGGCGCGCCCGAGACCTGCGAGTGCTTCAACGGACCGCCGCTGCCACTGGTTCCGGGCGGCATCCCGGTCTGCATCGTGAACCGCTACGTCAGCCCCGTCACCGGTACCGCCAACATCGCCGACAGCGGCCCGCACGCCGGCGAGCTCGAGCTGCGCTTCCGCCTCGACTCGATCGCCCATACCGGCCTCGACATCGAGCAGCCGTGTCCGATCTGCGCCGGCGACACCGCGCCGCTCGACGGCCAGAAGGACGGCATGTGCTCGGGCGGCGCGCGCGACGGCGCGGCGTGCGACGAGGGCGGCTCGAACCCGTTCTTCGGCCCCCTCAGCATCGACTGCCCGCCGCGCGCCGCCACCGACGTCGGCAACCTGAAGATCATCCTCAACCCCGAGACCACCGGCACCAGCACGCTCGCGACCGGCCCGCTCTGCACCGCGGCCGGCTTCACCAGCGCGACGTGCTTCTGCGACACCTGCGCCACCATCGACGCCGAGCCCTGCAACGGCGACGGCGACTGTCCGGGCGGCGCCACCTGCGGCGGCCGCCGCTGCCTCGGCGGCGCCAACGCCGGCCAGGCCTGCGTCGAGAGCAGCGACTGCCCGGGAAGCTTCTGCAGCCGTCCGGGCCAGCCGACCGCTCCCAACCAGTGCAGCAACGCCGTCTGCTCGCCGGTCGCGGGCGATCCCTCCGAGGGTCACTGCGCCTCCGGCCCGTTCGACGGCCGCTGCAGCATCGAGACCTTCCGGTCGTGCGCCAACAACCAGGACTGCACCCCGCCGCCCACCGGGAGCTGCGAGGAGTGCGTCAGCGGCCAGGTCTGCCATTTCCAGACGCGGGCGTGCTTCCTCGATCCGATCGTCCGCCAGGGAACGCCCGGCGTCGACAACGCGCTCCTGACCGCCGCCTACTGCATCGCGCCGACGGCCCAGTCCGCCATCAACCAGGTCTCCGGCCTGCCCGGCCCCGGCGGCGTCAGCGTCCCGGTCCGGATCTTCAAGACCGGCGCGCAGTGCGGCAACGGCGCCCTCGACGCCGGCGAGGACTGCGACCCGCCGGTCGACGGTGCCTGCCCCGGGCTCTGTCAGCCGGGCTGTAGCTGCCCGACCTGCGGCGACGGCCTCGTCAACCAAGCCGGCGAGGAGTGCGACGGCGGCGACGACGCCGCCTGCCCGGGCGCCTGCCTGCCCAACTGCACGTGCAACACCGGCGTCTGCGGCAACGACGTCATCGACTTCGGCGAGGACTGCGACGGCACCGCCGACGCCGCCTGCCCCGGCGCCTGCCAGGGCGACTGCACCTGCGGCGCGGTCTGCGGCGACGGCGCGGTCGATCCCGGCGAGGAGTGCGACGGGCCGGGCTCGACGGCCTGTCCCGCCTTCGCCTGTCAGGGCGACTGCACCTGCGGCCCGTACTGCGGCGACGGCGCCGTCGATGCCGGCGAGGAGTGCGACGGAACGGGCGAGGGCTTCTGCCCGGGCACCTGCCAGGGCGATTGCACCTGCGCGCCGGTCTGCGGCGACGATACCCGGCAGGCGGGCGAGCTCTGCGACGGCACCGACGACGCGCTCTGCCCGGGCGTCTGCACCATGAGCTGCACCTGCCCCGGCCGCGGCGAGGTCGACCTCTTCATCGAGGACGACTCCGACCTCGACGCCGGCTGGACCGGCACCGTCCACGACGCCCGCCTGCAGCGCGGCTCGCGCATCTTCGGCGAGATCTCCGGCTGCGACGGCCAGAGCGACTTCGACTGCGAGTTCTTCGGCAACATCGGCTCGTTCTGCTCGACCGACCCGAGCCGCGCGTGCACCAACAACAACCAGTGCAGCGGCGCCGGCTCGTGCGTCATCCAGTACCTCGGCCCGCCGCTGCCGGTCTCGGCCGGCGGCGTCCCGGCCTGCGTGCTGGCGCGCTTCTCGACCGACGCCGTCGGCACCTTCGACTTGCAGTCGGGCGACATGGCGTTCTCGCTCGGGCTGAACGCGCTCGCCCACCTCGGCCTCGAGGTGAGCCAGCCGTGTCCGATCTGCGACTGCGGCGCCGCCGATCCGCAGGATTGCGAGATCGGCGATCCCGGCACCTGCGCCGGCGCCGGCATCATCGCCGGCGGTCCGTGCACGGTGCAGGGCACCGGCCCGCTCGGTCCGACCTCGCTCGAGTGCCCGCCGAGCTCGTCGCTCAACGTCACCGGCACCGGTCTCGAGCTCTTCTTCGAGTCGATCACGACCGACACCATCTCGATCCCGTCCAACCAGCCCTGCGACGGCTCGGGCTACCAGGGCGAGGGCTGCATCTGCGACGGGCAGACCCAGCCGAACTCGTGCCTGCAAGCGTGCGACGGCGGCAGCAACGACGCCGCCGCCTGCGACGGCCCGGCGGATTGCCCGGGCGGCACCTGCCGGCCGCTCTGCCGCCAGATCGCCGGCGAGGCGCTCGGCGAGGGCGAGTGCATCGCCGGCCCGATCGAGCAGACCTGCGCCAACGCGCCGGAGATCGGCTGCACCGCGACCAGCGGCTGCCCCTCCGGCACCGGACCGTGCGTGGCCCGCAACCAGCGCTGCTTCATGGATCCGCTCGAGCGCGAGGGCGTGCCCAGCACGACCGCCAACCGCCTCGCGGCCGCGGTCTGCGTGCCCGCGACCGGCAGCGCCGCCATCGACCAGACCGCCGGCCTGCCCGGCCCGGCGGCCCTCACCTTCCCGAGCACCGTCACCGCCGCGCTCTGCGGCGACGGCGTCAAGAACCGCACGCAGGAGGAGTGCGACGGCGGCGACGACGCCAACTGTCCCGGCACGTGCCTCCCGAACTGCACCTGCCAGCGGACGTGCGGCAACGACATCGTCGAGTTCGGCGAGCAGTGCGACGGGCTCGTCGACACCGCCTGCCCCGGCCAGTGCGCCGCGCCCGGCACGACCGGCGAGTGCACCTGCCCGCCGGTCTGCGGCGACGGCTTCGTCGGCCCCGACGAGCAGTGCGATCCCGGCGGCACCGGCGGCACACCGCCGCCGAGCGACGCGGCGTGTCCGGGTCTCTGCCTGCCCGGGTCGTGCCAGTGTCCGCTGCCGCCGCTTCCACAGTGCGGCAACGGCACGCTCGACGCGGGAGAGGTCTGCGACCTGCCGGCGACCGGGTGCGGTCCGCTCCAGGCCTGCCTGCTCTGCAACCAGTGCTTCCCGCCGCCGGACCTGGTTCCACCGATCGTCGGCAACCTCTGCGGCAACCTCGTCCAGGAGCCGATCGAGACCTGCGAGCTGCCGGCAATGGGGTGTCCCGACGGCGACCTGTGCGATCCGACCACCTGCCAGTCGTGCATCGACCTGCCGCTCGGCCCGATCTGCGGCAACCTGAACATCGAGACCGGCGAGCTCTGCGAGCTGCCGGGGGCGGGATGCGGCGAGGGCGAGATCTGCCTGCTCTGCCAGCAGTGCATCCCCGCGGTCCCGATCTGCGGGAATCTCAAGATCGAGGGCACCGAGGCGTGCGAGCTGCCGGCGATCGGCTGCGGCATCGCGCAGGTCTGCCTCGGCTGCCTGCAGTGCATCCCATGAGCCGTCGGGGGAGGAAGGCCGGCGCGCCCGGCATGGCGTCCGAGCGCCCGCGCGGGGCGCCGCCGACCTTCATGCGTGGGCGGGCATGACACGCGGAGGGCGCGGGCCCTGGTGCCCGCGCCCTCGCCCGCCGCGCCACCGGACCCGTCCGACACACCACCAACCATCCCAGGAGAGACCATCGTGACCTCACACCGGGGCCGCCCCCTCCGCACCCTTCGCCTCCTCGTCGCCGCCGCCCTGCTCGCCGCAGCCGGCGGCACCGCGTCCGCCCAGCTCGTCGACGTCGCCCGCGAGGGCGAGCCGGTCGTCATGACCGGCGCCCAGCTCCCGGGTTGGTCCGGCCCGGCGGCGGTCACGGTCTGCCAGCCCTATCCCTCGGGCGCGCTCACCGGCGCGCGCGACGCCCACAACGGGATCACCACCGCGCCGCCCGCGACCGGCGCGCCGGTCGGCGAGATCGCCGCCTATCGCTGGACCGGCCTCGCCTTCGAGGAGATCCGCGTGCAGGTGGACGAGCGCTACCACTACTGCCTCTCGAACCCGGCCTCCGACTTCGGCATCTACTCCGGCACCGACAAGGAGCTCACCTACGCCTGGGACGTCGAGTCGTGGAAGAAGCTCGCCGGCGAGTGCACCGGCGCGTTTCCGCCCGGCGTCGCGACCGAGCCCGACCCGGTCCCGACCCTGGACGACGACGACGAGGTCGTCTTCATGGCGAGCGACGCCGGCCTGCAGGCGCCGCCCGGCCTCCAGCCCCCCGGCGCCACCGCCGTCCAGACCGTCGTCCTCGTCGACCCGCTGAACCCGGCGACGCTGCGCTGGGTGTACCTGGTCCGGAAGCCCGGCGGCTCGTTCTTCGACGCCGCCGGCGGCTACGTCGCGTACACCCGCCACCCCGACGCCGACCAGTGGATCGACCGCTTCAGCTTCGCCGCCGACGATCCCGGGAAGCTCGGCACCAGCAACACCGGCTACGGCCCGAACCTGGCGGGCACGGTCTGCGACCCCGATGGCACGGTGCGCGAGTCGACCGACCGCTTCCTGCGCGACGGCGTCACGGTCGCGACCGACGCCTATCGCTTCGTCGCCACCGGCCGCTGGATGGTGCGCGCGCTGCACGTCGCCAAGCCGGGGCAGCCCGGCGTCTACGGCCCCGACCTGATCGACCGCTGGAAGGGACGGGCGTTCCAGCAGAGCCCGGACTCGACGATCTCGCTCGTCGGCTTCGAGGACGAGCAGGTCAACTGGGAGGCCAACGCCGCGCTCCTCGGCGAGCGCGTCGGCCCGGTGCGCGCCATCCGCGAGGTCTGGGGCGCCGACTCGGGCACCAACGTCACCAAGACCGAGACCTTCTATCGCGACGCGATCGCCTACCGCTACCACGTCCGCGTCCACCCGATCCCGCCCGACGGGCTCTACACCTCCTGGGACTACAACGCCGGCGTCGTCGCCAAATACTACAACGTGCTGAACCCGGACGGCGCCGACATCGACGGCGTCAACGACGACACCGGGAACATCGACGAGCTCGGCGGCTTCCCGGCGTTCTTCGACGTCGTCGACCCGACCTTCAGCCCGCCGACCGCCATCCTCCAGTGGGAGCAGATCGCGGGCGCCGGCGACGCCGGCTCGCTGGTCTACATCATCGAGCTGAAGGGCGCGACGACGCTCCTGAACCCGGCCGTCGTCCCCTACTACCGCGACGACGCCTGCCTCGACGACGGCACCGGCGACGACCCGGTCGCCCGCCCCTGGCCCGGCGAGGCCTCCACCGACTCGCGCGTCCGGAACGGCTACTGCGCCGCCGCCGGTGGCAACGACCCGTGCCTGCCCGGCGAGTATGAGGCCCTCGCCTGCGAGCAGCGCCAGGGCGCCTGGGGCGCGCACGGCATCCACTACCTGGTGACGCACGACACCGACAACCTGGCGTCGCCCGAGGTGCTCTCCGAGATCGACGCCCAGCAGTGGCAGTTCACGGTGCCGACGGGCGCGCCGGCGAACGTCGGCGCGCGCTACGGCAACGTCGTGGTCGCGCCCCTGCAGCCGATCGCGCTTCCGACCGGTGTCCTCCCGGGCCTGGCGCCGCCGCTCGCCATCGCCGGCGACGTCGCGACCGGCGAGGACGTCCCCGTCGAGGTGACGCTCGCGGCGCTCGACCTCGACACCTGCGAGCTCGGGTTCGCGATCGTCGACCCGCCGGCCCACGGCACGCTCGGCGCGCTCGCGGACACGCCCTGCGTCCCCGGCCCGCCACACGGCGACACGGCGACCGTCCTCTACACCCCCGACCCGGGCTACGCCGGCCCCGACAGCTTCACGTTCCGGGCGCACGACGGGCTCTCGGACTCGAACGTCGCGACCATGACGATCACGGTTGCGCCCGCTGCGACACCGACCCCGACGCCGACCGCGACCGCGACGCCGAGCGTGACGGCCACGGCGACCCCGCCCCCGGGCGCCACCGCGACCCCGACCCCAACGCCCGCCGCGACCCCGACGTCGGTCCCGGCCCCGTCGTGCGGCGTCGGCATCTGCGGCGACACGCCCGCCGCCGGCTGCCGCATCCAGACGGTACCCGACAAGGGGCTCCTGCAGCTCAAGGACAAGCCCGGCGAGCGCGCCGACCGCCTGGTGTGGAAGTGGCAGAAGGGCGCCGCCACCGCCAAGGGCGACTTCGGGGCGCCGCTCACGACCACCGACTACGAGACCTGCGTCTACGACGGCACGGGCACGCTGATCGCGCGCGCCTGTGCGCCCGCGGGCGGCCTCTGCGATGGCAAGCCGTGCTGGCGCGAGCAGCGGCGCGGCTACAAGTACCGCAAGCGCGACCTCACGCCGAGCGGCACCAAGAACACCCTCCAGATCGACCTCAAGGAGGGGCTCGACGGCAAGGCCAAGATCACCGTCAAGGGCAAGGGCGGCAACCCGGTCATCCCGGCGCTCCCGGTGGCGCAGCCGATCACGGTGCAGATCGTGAACGGCGGCGGCGCGTGCTGGGAGGCGACCTTCACCGCCCCGGCCAAGCAGAACCAGAGCGACGGCTTCAAGGACAAGGCGGACTGACACGGAAAGGACGACGGACATGACGACGCACTCGATCCGGGCCGCGACGCACGGCGCGCGGGTCCTTCTCGCTGGCGCGCTCGGGCTCGCGCTTCTGGCGTGCGCCCCCGGCGCCGCCCGCGCGCAGGGCCAGGGCCACTACCAGGAGTTCGGCGATACCGGCGGCTTCCTGAACATCCTGCCCCCGGGGCAGGACGGCGTGCTGAACGCGACCGAGGCCGCGCAGGCGGCCGGAGCGGGAACGTTTCCGCCGCACGTCATCGACCAGCTCGCGATGTACGGGGACCTGGTGCACGCCGCGCCCGGCCTCACCGAGGACCGCATCCTCGAGTTCTTCAAGGACGCCTCCTTCGGCGTGCCCGAGGCCGACGTCGACCGCGTCTACTCGCCGACCGCGGGCGTCACCGTCGTCCGCGACGCCAGCTTCGGGGTGCCGCACATCTTCGGCGAGACCCGCTACGCGACCATGTTCGCCCAGGGCTACACCGCGGCCGAGGACCGGCTCTTCCTGATGGACGTGCTGCGCCACGTCGGACGCGCACGCATGTCGGAGTTTCTCGGCGCCTCGCCGGCGAACGTCAAGATGGACCGCGAGCAGCTCGCGATCGCGCCCTACACCGAGCAGGACCTGACCGACCAGCTCCAGGAGGCGGTCGCCGCGGTGCCCGAGGGGCCGGCGATCTTCGCCGACCTGCTCGCCTACACCGACGGCGTGAACCAGTACATCACCGAGGCCCTGCTCGACCCGACCAAGCTGCCGGCCGAGTATCCCGCCCTGCAGCAGCTCCCGGCGACCTGGGTTCCCGAGGACGCGGTCGCGATCGCGTCGCTGGTCGGCGGCATCTTCGGGAAGGGCGGCGGCGGCGAGCTCACCAACCACTGCGGTCTCCGCGAGCTCGCGACCGCGCTCGGCGACCCCGCCGACGCGCGCGCCGTCTTCGACGACCTGCACTTCGCCAACGACGCCGAGGCGCCGACGACCGCCCCCGACACGTTCCCGTACATGACCGATCTCGGCCCCGTCGATCCCGGCGCGCACCCCGACGTGGACTGCGCGAGCCTCGCCGCGATCGACCCGACGGGCCCGCCGCTCCAGGACCTCCTCGACGCCATCGTGGGCGGGCTGGACGGCCTCGGCGGCGGCCTCAGCAACGCGCTGCTGGTCGGCGGCGCCCACACGCGCAACGGCCGCCCGATCGCCGTCTTCGGCCCGCAGACCAGCTACTACATGCCGCAGCTCCTGGTCGAGAAGGACGTGCACGGTCCCGGCATCGACGCGCGCGGCGCGTCGTTCGCCGGCGTCGACCTCTACGTGCAGCTCGGCCGCGGCCGCGACTACGCCTGGTCGGCCACGTCCGCCAGCGGCGACAACGTCGACCAGTGGGTGCTGCTCCTGTGCGAGCCGAGCGGCGGGCCGCCGACGACGGCCTCGATGGGGTATCTGCACGACGGCGTCTGCGAGCCGATCGAGACCTTTCAGCACACCCAGATCGCCAAGCCGAGCGCCGGCGGCATCCCCGGGATCGCCGAGAGCGGCGGCCAGTGCGCCAACGCCGCCGACGACGACGGCGACGGCTTCGTGAACGACGGCTGCCCGCTGGTCGGGCTGCCGGAGCTCCTCCTGCAGTGCCTGAACGCCACCGACGACGACGGCGACGGCGCCGTCAACGACGGCTGCCTGCCGATCGCCGGCACCGAGCTCGTGCTCTCCTGGCGCGTCGAGCGCACCGAGCACTACGGCCCGCTGGTCGCGCGCGGCGCGCTCACCGACGGCACCCCGATCGCGGTCGCTTCCCTCCGCACCACCTACGGGAGCGAGCTCGGCTCCGCCCTGGGCTTCTACCGCATCAACGACCCCGGCTTCATGACCGACGGCTACGAGTCGTTCCGCCAGGCGATGGGCACGGGCGTCGACTACACCTTCAACTGGTTCTACGTCGACGCCGCGGACATCGGGTACCAGCACTCCTGCCGGTGTCCGCAGCGCGCGCAGGGCGTCGATCCCTACCTCCCGGCGTGGGGCGACGGGCGCTTCGACTGGCAGGGCTTCATCCCGCTCGCGGCGCAGCCGCACGCGCTGAATCCCCCGGCGGGCTTCCTCTCGTCGTGGAACAACAAGCAGGCCCCGGGCTTCAGCGCCGACGACCGCAACTTCTACTACGGGCCGGTCTACCGGAGCGACATGCTCGACGTCCGGCTCACGGCCGCGGTCGCCGCCGGCGACGTCGACCGCACCGACGTCATCGACGCCATGGAGGACGCCGGCACGGTCGACCTGCGCGCCCAGGAGACGCTGCCATTCGCGCTGCAGGTCCTCGGAGCGACGGCGCCGGGCGGGCTCGACTCGCGCATCCAGGAGATGCGCGACCGCCTCGCGGCCTGGGCGGGCGACACCCACCGTCGCGACTTCGACGACGACGGCAGCTACGACGACCCGCAGGCGCCGGCGATCATGGACGCCTGGTGGCCGCGGCTGTCACACGCCGTCTTCGACGCCGCGTCGGGCGGGGCGATCGACCGGCTCCGCATCCAGCTCGACGACGCCAACCGCGAGAACCACGTCGGCTCGGCCTTCCAGGGCGGCCTCTACGGGCACGTGCAGAAGGATCTGCGCCAGCTCCTCGGCCTCCCGGTCGCGGACCCGTTCTCGCGCACCTACTGCGGCGGCGGCGTGCTCGCCGCCTGCCGGGACGCGCTCTGGGCGTCGCTCGCCGACGCCGCCGCCGACCTCGAGGCCGAGTTCGGCGACCCGACGGTCGTCAACTGGCGGCGCGAGATCGCGGACGAGGAGGTGCAGCACGTGGCCGCGGGCGTCGTCAGCGTCGACCCGATCCACTGGATCAACCGGCCGACCTTCCAGCAGGTCGTCCAGATCGACCGCGGGGCGTGCCCGCCGGCGCCCGCGGCCGGCTGCCGCCAGCCGTTCGTCCCGGGCAAGGCGCGGCTCGTCGTCAAGGACAAGCTGCCGGACACGCGCGACGGCTTCCTCTGGAAGTGGCTGAAGGGGGCGCTCACCACCAAGGAGGACTTCGGCGAGCCGCTCGCCGCGACCGGCTACCAGCTCTGCGTCTACGACGGCGCGCCCGCGCTGGTCGCGCACGCCGAGGCGCCGGCGGGCGGCTCCTGCAGCACGAAGCGGCCCCGGCCCTGCTGGAAGGAGTCCAAGAACGGATTCACCTACGTCGATCGCGACCTCACGCCCGACGGCATCCAGAAGCTCCTGCTCCGGGCAGGCGTCGACGGCAAGGCCAAGATCCAGGTGAAGGGCAAGGGCGAGCTGCTCGACCTGCCGTCGCTGCCGGTCTCCCAGCTCCCGGTGACCGTGCAGCTCCGGCGCGACGACGGCACCTGCTGGGAGTCGGTGTTCAGCGGCACGCTCCGGAACACCCCCGAGCTTTTGAAGGCCAAGAGCGACTGATCGCGCGATCATCGTGTCATCCGCGCTCGCGGTGTCGCCGACGCCGATCCGCGCTCGACGTCGGCCGCACCGCGGGCCCCGCACTCCACGGCAGCCGGCACGGCAACGCTCATCGCGTCCGGCGCACCCGCGTAACGCGGCGTGTCAGCCGGCTCTCAGGTCCCTCCCCGGTCAACCTCAGGAATTTCCCGATGGCGCGGGAATTCCTCGATCGCGTATCACCTTGTAAGAGAAGAGATAGGTGCGACAGCCCGCCCGCACCGGACCACGTACCCCCATGTCCCCTCGAGCCGCGGGCGCGGAATGTGCCTGAAGGAGGAAGCCGTGCCGTCAAGAACCCGTCACGTATTTCACGCGATTCTCTCCCTGGCCCTGGCCGCCGTGCTCGCCGCCCCGGCCCAGGCGGACCCCCTGAAGTGCCAGCGCGAGATCGTGAAGCGCTCCGCCAAGTACGTGCGCTCCAAGGCCAAGTTCCTCCAGAAGTGCGAGGACAAGGTCCTGAAGGGCCAGCTCGCGGGCCCCTGCCCCGACGCCAAGACCGCCGAGAAGATCGCCAAGCAGGAGAGCAAGCTGCGCGCGTCGATCGAGAAGAAGTGCGGCGGCTCCGACCGGACCTGCGGCACCGGCGGCGACGACGATTCGCTGGCCTCGATCGGCTGGGACCTCGGCACCTGCCCCAACCTCGAGGGCGGCGCCTGCAGCAACACCATCGCCGACTGCGACGGCATCGGCGAGTGTCTCGCCTGCGTCGACGACGCGGCGGTCGAGCAGGCGATCGACCTCTCCTACGGCGCCTTCGCGAGCTCGAGCGACAACGACGTCGTCAAGTGCCAGCGCACCATCGGCAAGGAGGGCACGAAGTACCTCGACCAGAAGATCAACGCCCTCAAAAAGTGCCAGGACCAGGTGCTGAAGGGCAAGATCGCCGGCCCGTGCCCCGACGAGCGCGCGGGAACCAAGATCGCGCGCGCGGAGATCAAGCTGTTCGACAAGATCTGCAAGGCGTGCGGCGGCGACGACAAGACCTGCGGTGTCGGCGGCGACGACATCCCGGTCGGCACGATCGGCTTCGCCGCGACCTGCCCGAGCGTCACCACGCCGAGCGGCGAGAGCTGCGGCGGCCCGATCACCAACGCGCTCGAGCTCGTGACCTGCGTCAACTGCCTGAGCGACTTCAAGTCCGAGTGCGTGGACGCGCTCACCGTCCCGGCGCTGGTCCCGTACCCGCCGGAGTGCAACGCCGTGGCGACGGCGACGCCGACCCCGACGCCGCCCCCCGGCGCGACCGCGACCCCGACCCCGACGCCGACCGAGACCCCGACCGTCACCCCGACGCCGAACACCTGCGGCGACGGCACCCTGGATCCGGGCGAGGAGTGCGACGGCATCGACGATGTCGCCTGTCCCGGTGAGTGCCAGAGCGACTGCACGTGCCCGCCGGCGTGCATGCTGCCCGACCCGCTGCCCGAGGTCGTGAGCTTCGTCGTGCGCCCGGGCACCGACCTCGACACCGGCTGGACCGGCATCTCCCACGACGTGCGCGGCATCGACGACGCCGCCACCACCGCCGGACGCCTCACCAACTGCGACACCGATCCCGAGTCGGGCACCTGCGGCCAGTGCGACCTGAACGGCCCGGTGAGCTTCCCCGGCGCCGCGAAGAACTGCGTCTGCTTCGACGTCGGCACCCCCGACGCCAGCTCGCTCACCGCCTGCGATCCCGAGAGCATCGGCGAGTGCACCGGCGCCGAGACCTGCGAGTGCTTCTTCGGCGCGCCACTGCCGATCTCGGCTGGCGCGGTTCCGGTGTGCGTCATCAACCGCTACACCGGGCCGGTCACCGGCACCGCCAACATCGCCGAAGCCGGCCCGCACGCCGGTGAGGGCGAGGTCCGGGTCTCGCTGGCGTCGTCGGTCCACACCGGCATCGCGGTCGAGCGGCCGTGTCCCACCTGCGAGGGCGACGCGACGCCGCGCGACGGCGTCCCGGGCGGCACCTGCGACGGCGGCGTCCGCAACGGCCAGGCGTGCGACGAGAGCGCGAGCAACGTCTTCTTCGGGACGCTCGGCCTCGACTGCCTGCCCGAGAGCAGCCGCAACATCGGCAACCTCGCCATCACCTTCGATCCGGCCACGACCGGCTCGACGACGCTCGGCACCGGGCCGACCTGCACCGCCGCCGGCTTCGGCAGCCTGCCGTGCTTCTGCGACACCTGCGCCACCCCGGGCGCCGAGCCCTGCAACACCAACGCCGACTGCCCCGGCGGGGCGACCTGCGGCGGTCTCCGCTGTCTAGGCGGCGCGAACGCCGGTCTCCCGTGCGCCGCCTCGAGCGACTGCCCGGGCAGCTTCTGCAGCCGCCCGGGTCAGCCGACGGCGCCGAACCAGTGCAACGACGCGACCTGCTCGCCAAACCCGTCCGACGCGCCGAACGAGGCCTTTTGCGCCGCCGGGCCCTTCGACGGCCTGTGTAGCATCGAGACCTTCCGCGGCTGCCAGACGAACGCCGACTGCGCGCCGCCGCCCTCGGGCAACTGCCCGACCTGCGCCCCGGGCCAGGGGTGCTCGTTCAAGACCCGCGAGTGCTTCCCCGACCCGATCGTGCGCACCGGCATGCCCGATCCGCAGACGCCGGTGATCGCGGCGACGTTCTGCATCCCGCCGACGAGCAGCGCCTCGGTCAACCAGGTGAGCGGCCTCCCCGGTCCGGGCAGCTTGAGCCTCCCGCTGCGCGTCTTCTACAGCGGCGCGCAATGCGGCAACGGCGCGCTCGACGCCGGCGAGGACTGCGATCCGCCGAACGACGGCGCCTGTCCCGGCGTCTGTCAGGCCGACTGCACCTGCCCGACCTGCGGCGACGGCGTCGTGAACCAGCCGGCCGAGCAGTGCGACGGCGACGACGACGATACCTGCCCGGGCGCCTGTCTCGGCGACTGCACCTGCAGCGGTGGCACCTGCGGCAACGACATGACCGAGTTCGGCGAGGAGTGCGACGGCACCGACGACGCCGCCTGCCCCGGCGCCTGCCAGGGCAACTGCACCTGCGGCGCGGTCTGCGGCGACAACGTCGTCGAGGGCGGCGAGGAGTGCGACGGCGCCGGCTCGACGGCGTGCCCGCCCGACGCCTGTCAGGTCGACTGCACCTGCGGCCCGTTCTGCGGCAACAACCAGATCGATCCCGGCGAGGAATGCGACGGCAGCGGCACCGGAAGCTGCGTCGGCCCCTGCCAGGCGGATTGCACCTGCGCCGCCTTCTGCGGCGACGACGTGCGCGAGGGCAGCGAGCTCTGCGACGGCACCGACGACGCGCTCTGCCCCGGCCAGTGCTCGGCCGGCTGCACCTGCCCGAGCTCGGCGACGATCACCTTCACCGTGCAGGAGGGCGCGGACCTCGACACCGGCTGGACCGGGACCGCGCACGACGCCGAGGTGCAGAAGGGCTCGACGATCAGCGGCGAGCTCGCGAACTGCGACGGGGTGAGCGACTTCGAGTGCGACTTCTTCGGGAACGTCGGCTCGGCGTGCTCCGGCGACCCGAGCCAGCCCTGCCTCGCCAACAACCAATGCAGCGCCGGCATCTGCGTCATCAACACCTTCGGCCCGCCGTTGCCGCTCTCCGCGGGAGGCGTGCCGGCGTGCGTCATCAACCGCTTCGCCACCGACGTCACCGGCTCGTACAACCTCCAGACGGGCGCCGCCGAGCTCTTCACCAACCTGAGCTCGCTGGTGCACATCGGCAACCAGGTGAGCCGCCCGTGCCCGATCTGCGACTGCGGCCTGCCGAACCCGGACGATTGCGAGATCGGCGCCACCGGCACCTGCACCGACTCGGCCACCGGGCCCTGCACCGTGCAGGGCACCGGACCGCTCGGCCCGACCTCGAACGACTGCCTCCCGAGCGTCTCGTCGAACGTCTCGGGCGGCGGCCTCGCCATCCCCTTCCAGCCGGTCACCACCGGCACCTCGACCTTCCCGTCCAACCAGACGTGTGCCAATCAGCCGGGCCAGAGCTGCTGGTGCGACGGGCAGCCCCAGGTCAACGCGTGCGCGCTGGCGTGCGACGGTGGGGCCAACGACGGGCTGCCCTGCGGCAGCGACGCCAACTGTCCGGGCGCGCCCGCGGGCGCGTGCAAGCCGCTCTGCCGGCAGATCGTCGGCGAGCCCTCCGGCGAGGGCGAGTGCGTCGCCGGCCCGATCGCCCAGACCTGCGCGAACGCCCCCGAGATCGGCTGCCAGACCGACAGCAACTGCCCGCCCGGCACGGGGCCCTGCCAGGCACGGAACCAGCGCTGCTTCCCCGACCCGATCGTCAAGGAAGGCATGCCGAGCACGACCCTCAACGAATCGGTCGCGACCTTCTGCATCCCGGCGACCAGCGCCTCCGCGATCAACAACACGGCCGGCCTGCCCGGACCGGGCGCCATCAGCTTCCCGGCGGCGATCGACCTGAAGCAGTGCGGCGACAACGTGGTCAACCGCTTCGTCGAGGAGTGCGACGGCACCGACGACGCCAACTGTCCGGGCACGTGCCTGGCGAACTGCACGTGCGACCGCACCTGCGGCAACGACGTCATCGAGTTCGGCGAGCAGTGCGACGGCACCTCCGACGCCGCGTGTCCCGGCGAGTGCGGGGCCCCGGAATCGGAGAATCCGTGTATCTGCCCGGCGACCTGCGGCGACGGGTTCATCGCGCCCGGCGAGGAGTGCGATCCGCCGAACGACAGCCAGTGCCCCGGCCAGTGCACCAGCTGTAGCTGTCCGGTGCCGATGGCGACCTGCCTGAACGGCACGCTCGATCCGGGCGAGCCGTGCGAGGTGCCGGGCGTCGGCTGCGGACCGACCCAGGCCTGTCTGCTGTGCCAGCAGTGCTTCCCGCCCTGGGAGTCGATCATCCCCAACCTCGGCTTCGTCTGCGGCAATCTGACCGTCGAGCCGACCGAGGCCTGCGAGCTCCCGGCGATCGGGTGCGCTCCGGGCCAGCTCTGCAACCTCTGCGAGGAGTGCGTGGATGCGATCCCGTTCTGCGGCAACCTGAACATCGAGCCCGGCGAGGTCTGCGAGCTTCCGGGGATCGGGTGCACGTCGGGGCTCTGCCTCCTCTGCCAGCAGTGCATCGACTCGCCGGTTCCGATCTGCGGCAACCTCGTCCTCGAGGAGGGTGAGGTCTGCGAGCTCCCGCAGCAAGGGTGCGGTCCGCTATCGATCTGCCTGCTGTGCGGCCAGTGCGTGCCGCTCTTCTGATTGCGGCGGGGCGACCCCCCCGTCGCGTGATCGAAGGGGAGACGCCCGAGGGCACCCTCCTCGGGCGTCTCCCCTGACCACCCGCCACCGGCCGTCGCGAGCGACAGGCACGCAACGCGCTACGGCCCAGCGATCGGTCGAGGCCTCGCCTCGACCGATCGCGCTTCACCTCGACTCAGGGTGCCCCCCGAGCACCCCCGGGGAATCCCGGGTCGGATCCCGCGCGGCTACAGCATCCCCCGCGACGGTCTAGGGGTACGCCTCGGGCTCCTCCGGGGATCACCCGATTGTCGACGGCTCCCCTCCTTGCGCATAATCGGGGCCGATCACGACGCAAGGAGGACACCCCTCATGAGCCATCGGAGAGACCGCACACCCCTCGCAGCCTTCGCCCTCGCCACCCTCCTGGCCGTCGCACTCGCCGCCGGGCCGGTCCAGGCCGAGCCCGT
>Ga0302046_10000488_pt1 | contig 39864 bp, 40 predicted proteins | sample RVTome_11_FD_200261 | JGI IMG/M metagenome (GOLD analysis project Ga0302046, IMG submission 200261) | Soil microbial communities from uranium-contaminated site in the Upper Colorado River Basin, Wyoming, United States - RVT147D111 (version 2) ...
TTGACGATTGCTGGAAATGTTACGATGCTCATCCAGTGGAGCACCCGTCTTTAATTGAGGAGACACATCGATGATAGCAGCCCGTGTATTTCTCGTCCTGATCGTGTGTGCTGCAGGAGGTCCCCGCCTTGTTTCGGCGCAGCAGAGCGTGCACCTCGAGGAGCTGACATGGACAGAAGTGCGAGAAGCGATTGAGAGAGGAGCGACAACGGTCATTATCCCGACCGGTGGGACCGAACAAAACGGGCCTCACATGGTGCTGGGCAAGCACAATGTCATCATTCGGTATACGGCGGGTGAGATCGCACGGCGATTGGGCAACACCCTTGTCGCTCCGGTGATGGCCTACGTGCCCGAGGGGAACACCGAACCAGCGTCCGGCCATATGCGCATGGCTGGTACTATCACCCTGCCTAACGAACATTTTGCCACGGTTATCGAGTGGGCCGCGCGAAGCTTGAAAGCGCATGGGTTCACGGACATTCTTCTGATCGGAGACAGTGGCGGAAACCGCGCAGGCATGAACGCGGCGGCCGAGGCTCTCAACGCCGAATGGGCCGGGACCGGGGTGCGGGTGCATCATGTGTCGGACTACTACGGCGAGAACGGAAACGTCGAGTGGCTCATGAGGCAGGGCGAAAGCCGCGAAGACATTGGTTCGCATGCGGGCATCAATGACACCTCACAACTGCTTGCGCTGGACTCCACGTTGATCCGTCGGGACAGGTTGGCTCCGGGAGGTGGTTATGATGGGAGTGGGGTGAGCGGCAATCCAACCCGGGCGTCCGCGGAATACGGTCGCCGCCTGCTCGAGCAGAAAATTGATGTGGCTGTCCAGCAGGCGCGCGCGTTGATGATGTCCGGCTGACGGCGTCGATTGAACAGGTTCAGGATCGGGCGGTCGTGGCGAGATAAGCCTCCGGACAATCGGTCACCTCAGACCGCCAACCGTTTCCACAGATGATCCCCATGGCCGTCTGTTCCATCCAGTCGGAGATGGCCGGGTGTGGCAGCAAGCTCTCGCCACGCGTGTAGGTCAACCCGGCCAGCACCTCAGCATACGGGCCAAAGCCGGAGACCCGGAAGGGTACCACGATTACCGAGTGGCCGGAGTCGTTCTGGTCCTGGACGAACTCACGGATACCCTTTGCCGCCGCGGCGCGCGCCTCAGGCCAGTCTTCCCGAAGTGTGGCGACGCGTGTCTCGAGGAAACCAGCGGCGCGGATCGCTTCAGCCGCGTAGTTCATCCGGGCGAGCAACCCGGCGTTTTCCGCCTCATCACCGGCTCCGTGGGCCACGATGAGCACACTCTGTTCACCGGGGTCATCGCTGGCCTGCAAGGCGCGCTGCGCGATCAGTGGCCCGATGCCCGACCAGTCCGCGAGACCGTCCCGGTGCGTTGCAATCTCGAGCGAATGCGCAATGGGAACCGACCCATCCCGGTGTTCCGAACCATCGGCCTTTGTCGGAAACTCCAAGCCAAGGAGCGCCGCGGTTCTTTCGAGGAACGAGTCGCCGGATACGAATAGCCTCACGACGGCAACCCGTCGAACGCCCTGGCGAGACAGGGAATCCAGTCCGGCAGTCAGGGTCGTGGCGTCAGCCATCCCGAAGGCCACGGCCGTTGGCATCCGACGCCGCAGTCCACGGGCGGCGTTCTCGATCTGCGCGTTCCAATCCGGGCCACCCCCATGCGCCATCACGAGCACACCAACTTCGGCGTGCGATATCGGAAGCGGGGCCTGAGACATGTGCTGCGTGGAACAGGCAGTGAAGATCCCGAGGACGAGGCAGGTGGTTGAGCGGGTCATTTTCATTGGCACCAGTTGATATTGCAAATGATAATCAATTGCAACTACAGCGTTACTGGAGTTTAGAGCCAACGGACCGGGCTCGTCAAGTGTGCCCACAAAACAGAAACAGCAAGAGCGCCGAGTGTCCTTGAAAAGAATCGCTCCTGGCTGGGGCCTGGACCGTCGTCAAACACGTGTCCGAGGCGGGCGTCGCACGTTGCCCAGCGCACTTCGGTCCGGTGCACATGAAAAACGTCGAGAGCGCCGATCGTCCCTAAACCTTGAAAACAGGTTGGTCCTGGCTCATCGTACCTCAGTGGGATGAGTCGATGCCCGCGCAGGTCCAGGTGTCCGACCTCGTCCCTCACACCCATTCGAGGAGAACGGGTAGCCGCGATGGTTCCACGAGCAGCCCTCTCGACTTCGCCCGTTCGGCGACTCGACCTGAAGACGCTCGAGTTGGGGGTCCAGGAGTTGGTCGGCGCAGATCCTGATCTGGCTGCCGTCGTGGTCCAACACGGACCACCGCCCCTGTGGGGGCGCCGGCCCGGCTTTGCGACCCTGATCCGTATCGTTCTGGAGCAGCAGGTATCCCTGGCCTCTGCTCATGCGGTGTTTCGTCGCCTCCAGCACTACGTCGGCCCTTTAACGGCCGAGCGGATCGTTGGTTTGGGAACGAAAGGACTGAGACAGGTCGGGTTTACGAGGCAGAAGGCCGGATACTGCTATGACATCGCCGTCGACATCGTAACAGGTTGCCTCGATCTTTCTGAAATCAGCGGTGACGACGATGAGCAAGCGAGGGCGCGGCTCTTGGCTATACGGGGCATCGGGCCGTGGACCGCCGACATCTACCGACTGTTGGCGCTGCGTCGACCGGATATCTGGCCCGATGGCGACCTTGCGCTGGCGGAATCCGCGCGCGTCGTGAAGCGGCTTCGCACGCGTCCCTCGGTCGAGCGCCTGGCAAAAATTGCGCGGATGTGGGCCCCATGGCGTTCGGTGGCGGCGCGGATCCTGTGGCACAACTACTTGGGCCGCAGGACAGACCGGCCGCGGCGTGGTTCGACCGCCCGGCAGGTGCGTTGAGGTCTCAGATCCTCAGCGAGCCACCCCCGTCACGGACGAGCGATGTATCCACCGAACCTGAATCCTCGACGGCAATTGCGGTGGAACCATGTGGCAACGACCGGAGGCCGTAGAGACCGTGCCGGTACACACGCCATGATGCGTGCGTTGATCGCTGGTGCACTCGCGTTGATCCCTTGTTCTGGCCCGCGAGACGCGGCTGCCCAGGTGCATGGAACCGTGGTTGACGCGGGTGGCCGTCCTCTGCCGTTCGTTGTCGTCACTACGCTTCCACCGTGGATGCTCCCAGTCCCTTCGAGCGGGGATGAAATCGGATATCGAACGATGACAGACATTGCCGGTCGGTTCATCGTGCCGGACACGTTGATTCGACGAGGTACCATCTGGATCGGCGCCCTGGGATACGAGGGGGCGGAGGAGGCCGTGCAACCTGGTGACACGATCGCTCACGTTATGAGGCGCGCGTTTTATTTCCATGGTCACGGAGTGCGGGTTGGATTGGCTGCCGACCCTCGGGTTTCGATACGTCCAGGCCATGGGCTGCAGCGCTCAGAAGAACCCCTGCTGGTCGGACGAGACTACGAGATAGTCGTATCCGTCGCTGGAAGCCAGTGCGAGGATATCGGGTCGACGCAGGCCCGGAAAGATGGCAATTCGATCGCGATTGCCGTATCGGTGATACGACGTCATGACACGTGCACACTGGCGTACGTCGAGCGCGAGGTGGTGTTGCCAATCTCTTTCGCGGAACCGGGAGTGACCCAGATCCGAATCGTTGGGCGGTGGAAGGATGTCGTTCGGACGCTACGCGTGTCGAGCGGATCCCAATGAGTCCCCCACGTCATGAATCTCGACTCGCTTCCGTGGCGGTCAGAGTCAGGCCGATCCGCTGGTCTCATAGTCTCCCGGTGGATTCTGCGCCACCCTCGTTGGCGGCAAGGTTTGCTCTCGGACCGACAACGCCAGCGAGCCCGCGGCTCGGATGGGCCTGGGCCCGGCGTTGTGCGGATGCGGGCTTGGCGCGGTGAAGGTACCTTGCAAACGGTCCAGCTTCCCGGCGTGCCTAGCAACTGGCTCGACTTTGGGAAAGTGGGGCTTGACCGCGCGCGCTCTGGCAGTGACCTTGTGCGCCGAGGGACCGAACCGCCTTTGATCAACACGAGACTTGTCCGACGATGACCCTCCGACGCCCAAAGAATCCTACACCTGCCCAACGCGCTCAATGGCGCGGTATTTCTCGCATTGACCAGCCTTCTACCCGAACATACGGATGGTTTGTCCGGGTGGGATTTCAGGCCAAGCGAGACGGGACCTACAAACCTCGCAGCTCGAAGTTTTTCGGGGATGCGACGCATGGCGGTCCCCGTAAGGCACTGCTCGCGGCGCGCAAATGGCGCGATCAGCAGTTGAGGCAAGCCAAACGGGGCACACAGCGCAAGAAAACGAGCCGAAAAAAGAAGCGATAACAGACAGTCGGCGGGCTTTGGCAGCCAAGAGCCCGGCAGTTGTCCTCTGAGAGCGGGATCACCGCTTTCCGGGGGCATTGCGTGTCCATGGGGGGCCGTCGGGGCTTTATTCGCTCTCGCGTTTGCATGCCGCGTTGCAGAATCCGGGATCAGGGGAGACATTTCCATTGTCCGGTTGAAGACGGGGGCATGGTCTCTTGTCTCCACGGGCCTGTTGTCTCAACCGAGGGACCACGTCGTCGTGCCGCCATCTTCCGCTTAGTACACATGCCGATATACGACTATTCCTGTAGGAAGTGCAACGCGGTGTTCGACCTCCTCGTCCGTGGTGGCAGAGTGCCAGAATGCCCGTCCTGCCGGAGCGAGGATCTGGAACGCCTGATGTCTCTTCCACGAGTGCGGTCTTCTTCGACCCGAGATCAAAGTCTGCGGGCCGCGAGGAAGCGGGATTCTGCCCAGGCGAAGGATCGAATGCACGACAGGCTGCATTACGAGCAGAGTCACGACCGGCATGGTTGATGTGATCAGCCCGACCGCATCCAGGGAGGAGTAGGCCTTGTCGATCAGACCGGTAAAGCAACTCATTCAGGCGCAGCCAGCAGTGGAAGGTGCGGGTGTGAGGCTCCGCCGTGCCTTTGGCTTCGGTAAGACTGAAGAATTCGACCCGTTTCTGCTATTCGACGATTTTCGCAATGAACGGCCCGAAGACTACCTGGCGGGGTTCCCCTGGCACCCCCACCGTGGTATCGAGACCATTACCTACGTCCTCGCTGGGACGGTGAGGCATGGGGACAGTATTGGGAACAGCGGGACCCTGACGGCCGGAGACATCCAGTGGATGACGGCCGGTCGGGGAATCCTGCACCAGGAAATGCCCGAGGGCGACGAATCGGGTCGCATGCACGGATTTCAACTCTGGGCCAACCTGCCGTCTTCCCTCAAGATGACCGAGCCCCGGTATCAGGAGGTCGGATCGCGCGATGTCCCGGAAGTCACCGACGACGACGGGACAGTCGTACGGATCATCTGCGGAGATTTCTGGGGTCGGCGTGGCCCGGTCGAGGGTGTTGCTGCAGAGCCCAGTTATCTCGACGTCGTCGTACCGCCCAATCGAACAAAGAAGCTCCCGATTGAGACCACCCGCCATGCCTTTGCCTACGTTTTTGAGGGCACGGGAAGCTTTCGCGATGCCTCTCAGCCCGTGGAAGTGCCAACCGAGCGGGTTGGTGGTTCTGGGGACGATGCCCATTGGGAGGCGTCGAACCGTTCCCTGGTGCTGTTTGATAGAGGAGATGACGTCGTCGTGCAAGCAGGACCCGTGGGAATCAGGTTTCTGCTTGTTTCGGGAGAGCCGTTGAGAGAACCGGTAGCATGGCGAGGTCCGATCGTAATGAACACGGAGGAGGAACTCCATGCCGCCTACGCCGAGCTGCGGGAAGGAACGTTTATCAAGGGCCACGCCTAGGGGCTCTGCACAAGTCGATTGGTGGTCCTGAAGGACGCGGCGGCGAGTCGCACATCTCCCACCGGGCCCCTACGAAGACGTTGACAGGACGGTGAGGGTGGTGGGGATCAAGACGCTTGCCGCGTGAGCCGGCAACCCCTCATCCTCACAAGCCTTCCCCGGGAACTGGAGCGGCCGGCGGGACCATCCACAATTGTTCAGGGCATCGCTGGCGGGCTCGAAGTCACTCAAAACCCTACAGTCCGCGAACGAGGAGATGTGCAATGGCAGCGTATACCTGTGAAAAGTGCGGCATGAGCGTGGGGACCATAACGTGCGGCGCGTGCGGGAAAGATCTGGTGCACGACAAGATTACGACCAGTTCAGGCGCCACTGTTTTTGTCTCGCAATGTCCCGATGGCCATGGCAAGATCAAATCACCAATGTGTTGTGGTGCCGACATGTCTTGTGCGGTGGGTTGAGCAGAACGGGACGGTCCTGTCTGTCGCCTGGTGTTGCCACAAAGCCTCGAACCTGTCCGGGTCGAGAGGTGTACATACGTGTGCGATCCAGGGTCCCTCGAGCAATCGTTTCAATGGGAGCATCATCGTGCGTTGTCTGCCCCTCGCCCTGACAGGTCTCGCGCTAACCGCGTGCGGCGACGGTACCGGTCCGGGACTCACCGAAGCTGAGGTAGCCGGAGCGTATGTTGCCACCACGCTGACCATCGATGGTGGAACCGGCGCGGTCGATCAACTCGCACTCGGTGCAACGATCCAGCTTACCCTCACCGTCGATGGGAACACGGCCGGGTTGCTTATAGTGCCGGGTGGAGCCACCGACGGTTCAGATTTCGAGGCGGATCTTGCGGGGACCTGGATCTTGAGCGGCCAGGCGGTGCGGCTGTCGCACGTCGCAGACAGCTTCCTCAACGACGTCATCTTTGCGTACACCGACGGGACCCTCACCGGAATCAGGGCGGATGACGATACCGGAACGACAATACGTGTTGTTCTATCCCGCTGACATGACGCCTTCGAGCGTCGGCGCCCTCGTTGCAGTCCCAATCCCACGCGCGCCTGGCGTCCGGGTCGCCTAACGGCCTTCCGTGGCGGATGCACGCCTCTCGTTTGGATGAACAGGCACCGACGCGATAGATTAGTTCCTCAACCTCGCCAGCGGTGGCCGAGTCGGCGCTGGACGGGATGGTTGGTCGACGTCAAAATGCGGGTTCACCCTTGTCAACGACTACTGGGCACCGGGTGTCGAAACAAACTCTGCAAACGACTCACTGCGTATGCTGCGACCGGAAGAGCACGGCCGTGTGTGACAACTGTTCCCGTGGCATCTGCGGCGTGCACGAGCGTCGTCACGAGCTGACAGGCGCCTCGCTGTGCCGCTTCTGCAATCACTGGGTCGAGCTGCCGATTGCAGAACTCCTGGAGGTCGTCGACGGGCATGCAGGTCGCCCCGATCCGCGATGGAGTCGCTCCCTGATCTGCCCCGACTGTGACATTTCAATGGCCCGAGGGCCGATCGGCAGGGTGATGGTCGACTGTTGTCCTCGTTGCGGCGGGTTCTGGTTCGATCGAACCGACCTCTCGCTGTTCATGGCTCAGTTTGATCGCTACCCTACCTGGCGAACTCTTCCGATTCACCTCTTTCCAACAGGGGTTCCCATCGATCAAAGTGTCTGCCCGCGCTGCGGGACCGATACGCTCATTGCCGGGCAGTGGAACGACCGCGCCATTCACCAGTGCCGGAAGTGCCTCGGATTGTGGCTCACGCCTGCTGTGCTCGACCCCATCATGCGGCTCATGGAATTGGACCGTCGCCGTCAGACACGTCAGTTGCCGCGCTCAGAGGAGCACGAGGCTCTCGCGCTTCGGGCTGCCCAGGCCGTGGTGGAACAAACACAGCCGTGGTACCCGTCCTGAGTAAGAGAATCCCCGTGACATGACCAACACGTGATCAGATGAGCCCGTTGACTCGAAAGAACGTGCCAACTGTTCCCCTCGATAGGACGGTCCGCCTCTGGTTGCACCAACAGGGACTTCTGCGGCCGCGCGGCACCGTGTCACTTACCAGGAAACGTCTGTCCGAGCATCTGGAGCGAGTCGGCGGTCTGCAGATGGATCCGATCAACGCGGTCGATCGAGCGCACTATCTGACATTGTGGAGTCGTTTTGGCGCATATGATCGGTCAACGGTCGACCGGTGGATCTACCGGGATCGCATCGCTGTGGAATACTGGGTACACGAGGCGTCCCTCATGCCGATGTCGCACCTCCCTCTGGGTCGGCGGCGGATGGCCGATTTTCCTCCGAAGAGCTGGCGGGGACGAGCGTGGTGGTCCGTGTACCAGACCTCACCCGCTTCCAAGCGACGCGTCTTGAAGCGCCTTACCGAGGAGGGCCCCCTCGAGAGTTCCGACTTCGAACTACGCCCCACAGAGGTTGATGGCGGTCGCGCCGGCGGGAGCATGCCGCTCACGAAGGAAGATGGGCGGTCCTTGAGGTTGTTGTGGCACGGCGGCCGTGTGGCCGTGCATGCAAGAAGACATGCGCGCTGTGTCTATGATCTCGCGGAGCGCGTGTATCCAGACACCAAGCCGGTGAGCAGGACGGACTACGAGGACAGTTGGGTAACGCGTGGCCTCCTGGGAAACGGAATAGCGAGCGAGAAGCACCTCATGAACTACATTACGGCGCCGGATCTGAGCGCGGTGGAGAGGAAGTCGGTCATCGGACGTGCACTGAGGCGAGGGGACATTGCCGAGGTGAAGATTGAGGGAGTCAAGGGGAGCTTTTACGTTCTGCCAGAGCTGCTCGAGGCCCTCGCCAAGCTTCCGGAGCCAGTGGGCACGAACCTCATCTGCCCGTTCGATTCCCTGCTGTGGCAGCGACGGCGTGCGGAGGAGCTGTTTGACTATCACTATCGAATCGAAATCTACACCCCACCCGCCAGACGACAGTTCGGTTACTACGTGCTGCCAATTATGCATGACGGTCGTTTGGTGGGCCGTCTCGATCCCAAGATGCATCGGGACCAGGCAGCTCTCGAAATCAAATCGATTCACCTCGAGCCCTGGTTCAAACGGACCGGAGAGTTTAAACGCGGGTTGGGCGCCTCGATCAACGATCTTGCTGAGTTCCTCGGCGCTGACGCAGTCCGGCTGCCCCGTGGATGGACCGGACTGGTAAGGAGCTAACTGGCGGAGGGGTGGGCTCATGTTACATCTTTCAATCCGCTACCGCCCACACCGCGCGGAGGTCGGCGCCCGATCCGGATTGAAATTGGTACGGGCCGTTGTCGACCCAGGAGTTGTCAAACGTTGATTCCGTCAGTCCTTCCGTTGGCGCGCCTTGCCGAAGTGAACGATCGGCTGTTTGTGAATGCTCTGGACGGGGTCACCGACGAACAAGGGCAAGGTCGTCCATCGGGTCACACCAACAGCATCACGTTCGTTGCCGTGCATGTCGTGGACGCCCGCCATTTTCTCACGAAGATGCTCGGGAGCGAACACGCCAATCCTTTCGGAGAGATGCTCAAGGACGTGCAGTCGATCGAACAGTTTGTGCACCCACCTCCGTTGTCTGACGTCAGGAGGGCATGGCAGTCGGTGGTAGCCGGGTTGGCCGTTCACCTGGAGGCCCTGACGGAAGAAGAGGCGCGGGCGCCCGCCCCCAATGCCTTTCCCGTAGGGGACAATTCGGTGCTTGGAGCCACTGCGTTTCTCATGCAGCACGAGGCCTATCACATCGGACAACTGGCTCTGATCCGGAAGTACTGGGGTCTACCGGCCATGACGTACGAGTAGTTGCTTCGATTACTCCCGGGCGGCACGCGTTTTCAATTCCTGTAACTTCCTCTCAAGGTCGGGCGGGATTTCGAGTTTGTCGGCAATTGCGGCGATCACCTCGGCCTGCTCCCACGCCCACTCGAGGAGCCACATTTCCCCTGCCATGGCCAATCTCTCGCTATCTTCATTGGCGGCCATCTCCATCGCAAGGCGCATATCCGTGGGAAGCTTGCCCACGGAACCCTGACGGCCGGGTCGCGAGCCGTGAGAGCTGAAAGCCGCGGCGGACTTCAGGTAGTCGAGTGGATCGTGCATCCCTTCGAGGCGTTGGGTCGCGCGACGGACCATCCGGTCACCAGCGCCGCCGCCGTTGATGGTGGGGAGCAGAAGCGCCAGCGCCTGTACGGCGTACTCCCCGCTCACGGTGGTGGATCCGCGTGTATGAGGAAGGACGAGTCTCCAGCGGGAGGCCGATTCAAAATCGGTCTTGAGACGCACGTCGCTCAGGTGCTCACGCAGGACGGTGACAGCATCGTCATGGCTGGTTGGTATCGAGGCGATGATATGCCGGGCTCGACTTTGACGGAGTCGACGTTCTCCCAGGTAGTACGCAAGGCCTCCGAGGCAGGTGAACGCACCCAGAACGAGTGCTCCGGCAACCGCGGCTCCGGCGGCGGCCGTGGCGATGGCACCGTGCGCAAGGGTACGGCGCCTTCGGCGGCCGAACTGGTCGCCGTAGCGCCATGAGGCGAACTCCTCTCGTGGCGGTTTGCCGATTCTGACCAGTTCGAGTCCCTCATCCAGTCGTGCGAGGGCAACGTTCGTCGAACCCACCCTCTTCGATTCTCCCCGAAACAGGCGTTCACACGTCTCAATGGACTCCCATCGTTGATCGAACGGTGTGAGATTCCAACGTTCACACGCCTGGCAGACGACCCAGAGTCGACCTCGTTCCGGATCAAAGGCGAGCCGCCTACCGACTGGCAATGTTTCGACGACGGCGTTGGCCGCCAGCTTCTGATTGCAGAACATGCAGGTCCTATACATCGTCCCGCCGACCTCTTGGGGACTGGAGCCCGGAATGAGAGGGCATCATGAAATCCTGGTTGCGGAATAAGTTACTCGGATCTCGCACTTCGGAGCACAAGATCATCGGGTTGCGAACCATCGTCGTCAACACTCGTCCGGACATTGCAACATCGGATGTCATTGCCCGCCTTTCGGAGGCGCTGGAGTTGATACGAGAGCACACTCCTCATTATTTTCGGCATCTGTGCCGTGATTTCTCACACATTCTTGTTCAGCGATACGCCTGCCGCGGAGCCTATCTCCCGACCGAGTCCGTGTGTCTGGTCGAGCTGACATTCGTCGTCAATCCCGCTTTCTCGCCTGCACAGATTGCCGCAACCATTCTGCACGAGGCGATGCACGCTCGTCTCCATCGACTCGGGTTCGCATTCGACGTGGATGGTCGCGCACGTCAGGAGCGATTCTGTCGTCGGGCAGAGATTGAGTTCGGTGCGGCCGTGCCGGGTGGGGAGCCAGTTGTTGAACGCGCTGTTCAGGCCCTGAGCCTTTCGGACGAAAACGTGGCTCCGCAAATCGATCCACGTCTTGCGGCCCACCGGATTGCGCAGGTTGATGCTGCGGCAAAGGCTCCCGGCTGGCTCCGCAAGGCCGCTCGGCGCAGATCGGAATCCGGGGCCGATCATTGAAGCTCATGTAAAGTTCTCGACGTTTCCTTGGGGGTTTGTCCATGCACACGTATGGTTCTTGTTCTATTGTCCTTGGCCTGCTGGCCGTTCCGTTGATGTCTCACGCTCAACAGGTATCGTATCCGGACACGGCAGACGTCGCGACGCTGGACGGTATCATCAATGCCTATTATGAGGTGGTATCGGTTCCCGCTGGTCGCGCGGCCGACCGTGCGCGTGACGAATCCATCCACCACCCTTCGGCGCTCGTAGCCATCAGTGGCGTGGACCCGAACGGAAATCCGACACTCCGAACAATGACTCTTGCACAGTACCACGAGGACCTGGGTGGCCCGCGCGACGAAGGGTTTTTTGAATGGGAGATCCATCGAGTCACCGAACGATTTGGAAATGTTGCCCATGTCTGGAGTACTTACGCGTCGAGTGACGAACCCAATGGGGCAGTACGGTCACGCGGAATAAATAGCATCCAGCTTTACTTCGATGGCGATCGCTGGTGGATCACAAGTTGGATATTCGACACCGAACGTCCCGGAAACGAGATTCCATCTCGGTTCTTACCAGGGCAGTGAAGCGGTGAGCATGCTCGATGGTTCGCACGGACGCACCACGGCTGACGTCGTCGTATCGTTCGGGCGACCTGGAAGTGGTGGCGCCCATGATGTCCTGGTGGATAGGGAGCAACACGACGCCGTCGCGCTCTGGAAGGAATGGAATCCAGCTGGTGACGTCCTGGCGGTGGGGCACCGGACATCGCGAGACACGGAACAGCGAATGGCCGCCCGATGGTTTTCGCGGCACGGTGAAATAGAACTGTGTGGTTCAGGTGCTGTCGCCTTGGGTGGATTCCTCCTGCAACACGCTCCCCTGACGATCGAGACGATTGAGTTGAAGGGCAGATACCACGACATTGCGGTTTCCCGGTCTGGGGGAGGTGTCAAGATCCGGTTGCCGAATCTGGGGTTCGCAACGCGCGCGCTGGAGCCGGACCTGGCGAATGCCTTGGGGGTGGACCGTCGGGTTAAAGCCTGGGTGAATCAACGCTTACGCACGCATATCATCTGTCTGGATCGGGGTAGTGACCTGTCGCTTGTTCAGCCAGACTGTGGCCGCTTGGCCCGTGTTGCCCTGCCCGACCTCTCGGCGGTCATCATAACGAGTTTGCAGAAAGACGGCTCTGCGTTCAACTTTCGATACTTTACGCCGTGGCACGGCCTGCCTGAAAGTCCGGTGTCCGCATCGGCGAACGCGCTGTTGGGGCCGTTCTGGCGTGCGCGAACATCCAGAGTCCATTTCACGGCTTGGCAGCGATCCGATGCCGCACCAGTCTACGACCTCGAGGTTACTGGAGCTGGTACGTGGTTACGGGGTGACTGCAGAATCGTGAGGGAGTGCCATGACCTGTAGACTACCTTCCGTGCAGTGGAGATGGCGGTGAGATCGATTGTACTCGCGGCCGCTGTAGCATTGATCGTTGGGGTCGTTCTCAAACCGATGTCACGACGTCTGAGACTCGTAATGCGTGTCATCCCGCCGGCAAGCGGTGCTGGAGTCGGTGCCGCAGCTTCCGTAGCAAGCCATGAAATGAGACGGAGTTGAAATGGTGACCTTTCTCGACTCACTCGAAGCCCGTTGGCGAGACTCAAACACACTCGTTTGCGTCGGTCTCGACCCACTTCCGGATCGCTTTCCAAAAGCCATTCTGGCAAGCCCTGATCCCATTTTGAGTTTCAACAAGGCCATCATCGACGCGACCGCCGATCTCGTTTGTGCGTACAAACCCCAGATCGCGCACTATGCGGCGTTAGGAGCGGAAGATTCTCTCGTTCAGACCATCACCTACATCCACGACCAGTTCCCCGGTGTGCCCGTTATTCTCGATGCAAAGCGTGGGGACGTCGGTAGCACTGCTACGCAGTATGCGCGCGAGGCGTTTGAACGCTATCGGGCCGATGCCGTAACCGTGAATCCTTGGCTTGGGTTCGATGCCGTGAAGCCGTTTCTGCAGTACACCGGCAAGGGAATCATCGTATTGTGCCGCACCTCGAACGCAAGTGCCGCGGATATTCAGGATCTGGTCGCCGACGGGCGGCCTGTCTACTTGCACGTCGCCGAACAGGTCGTGAGCAGATGGAACAGGGAGGGCAACTGTCTTCTGGTCGTGGGAGCCACTAAACCGGAACCCATGGCTGAAATCCGCAGAATCGCACCCGACATTCCCTTTCTCGTTCCGGGAATTGGCGCCCAGGGTGGAGACGTTGGGGCCGTGGTGAGAAACGGAGTACGAGCGGATGGCAAAGGGCTCGTGATCAACTCCTCGCGTGCCATCCTCTATGCCGATGATGCATCGGGATTTACTGAGACTGCCCGCCAGGCGACGTTGACTTTGCGCGACGCCATCAACCAGGAGCGTCCGTGACGTTGCTGAATCCCAGGTTTGCAGGCGGATATGGCGTGATGAGGTAACGATGGCAGACATGGTCGTTCGGCTGACCAGGCGGATGGATGGCACCGCGGTGCTCAAGTGTGTTCGAGCAGACGGCACAGAAACCTGGCAGAAGCAACAGGGACGTCAGGCGATGTTTTTCCCCCTGCACGACCTTACACACTACGCGGTCGAAACGGAGTTCGGCTTCCGCTCGGGATTCTACGGCCTGATCGCTGCCGGCTGGGATATTACGGACACTGAGGGTACGGGGCCGCGCGGCCGGCTCCCCCCGGAGGCGATTACGGTAGAAGAACTGGTAGGGTCTCTCGCTGCCGAGCGCGCCGGGGGCACCCTTTGGAGCGCACAGGACTTCAATGCCCAGGCAGCCGAGTACGCGGAGGCGAACGGACTGCCGCAGCCGCCAGTATGGTCCGAGGAGGACCTTCGTCGCGTGCGCAAGCGCGTGAAGGTTCTCCTGGACCGATGGTCCACTCTGGCATCGGGCGCGACGCTCGAACTGCCGTTTTCCCATCCGCGGTGACGCACTCTTCGTCCATCCTTCACGGTTTGTCGTCGAGCGTGCTCCTTTTCTCGACGGCGTTGGCATGTGCGGAGTCGATTGACCCGAATGTCCGGGGACGCGTTACGAGCGCTGACGATCGACCCCTTCCGTACGTCGTGGTAACGTCCCGCACGTCCAACGGATTCCTTTCAACTCGATCCGACCTTTCCGGCAACTTTGCTTTTGCAGGGAGGCGTCATGCTCCTCGCGGTGAACTCAGCTTTCAATCGGCGGGGTACGTGACACAATCACTGACCGTGGCTGACGATACGATGTTTGTGCACGTCGAGCTTCACCCGGACAGCCAACACGCAGCGTCACGATGGATGATCGGGTTGGTACGAAGCCCGGAGATTCGCATGACCGCACCTGACGGGAACCTCGTCAGCGTCGGAGACACGCTGGTTGTTGGCCGCCCGTACGAACTGGAGGTCGTCTCCCAGGGCAGTGGCAGTTGTACGCGGCGGGGGCCCGGGGACGTGTCCGTTGATTCGACTTCGGTGACGGTTGGCGTGGCGGAATTCGTTCGTGGTGGGGCCTGCACGCGAGACATCGTTCAGCACTCGTGGAAATTCCAGATCGTGATGCAGCAACCCGGTCATGGGGAGATTCGGGTTATCGGAAGGACGCGTGACCAACTCACTCCGATTGTTGTTGCTCCCGAATAGCTATGTTTTTGGAGTCGACCAGAGAATCCTGTTGCACTTCGGTGTCTTTCAGCGCATGGAAGATCATGTTACCCTGCAGGAGATCGATGGCCATATGCAGGACTATCGGGACGAGGATCGAACCGCCGAATACGTACAGCCCGGCTGACACGAGGCCCGCGACGGCGGTCTTGATGAAACCACTCAGTCCCTGGTAGGCATGTCCGTAGCCGAACAGCAGAGATGAGACCACGATGGCCCAGTTGAGCCCCGCGATCTGCTGGATGTACCAGATGAGAAACCCGCGATATAGGAGTTCTTCACAAATTCCCGCTGTAACGGACAGCAGAGAGAAATAGTTTAGCTCCCGCTGAGTGTGTGGGAGTAAACCGGCGAGAGACTGCGTTGCGGCGCGTAGTTGTTCGCGCAAGGGTTCATTGCGTACAATTGCCCGGCGCTGAATCTCGAAACCCGCAACTATGCCGGCGGCGATGAGAAGCGCCGCCCAGCCCGTCCAGTCGTTGGACCACCTGATACCGAGGTCCGCAGACGATCTTCCCCTTCCAAACCACCAAGCCAGGAGAATCGCCGTGATGATCCATTGAACCGTGATGGTCTTCCGGTAGGCGCCAAGTCGTGCGTTCGGTGCCCCCTGCTCGATCTCCCGGAGTAACACCTGATACTCGAGGATTCCGTAAAGGGGAAAAAGGAGCGTGAATACGACGACGAAGCCGGTGTCGAGAAGGCTCATCAGATTGGGCTATTTTCCCTGATCCAGTGAATATTCTTTTAGATCACAGAACAATCGTGGTTGTATTGTACCTTCGCAACGTCAGCGCTGTCCTCGGATCTGCGAGCCAGGCTCTTGGCGTGGATCAACCGGTGATCCGACGGGATGGCGCAGGAAAGGCGAGCATGCTCGTGGGTTCAGCGGCTGCGTCGTGTTGTCCCGAGCGTCGATTCCGAAGGTGACGTACGCCCCCCCCCATTTCGTACTGGACAATCGCCATGTCCTGGTGCGATCGATATCTTTGATGCTTACCGTCGCCCTCAGCAAGGTTCACGATTCTCCAGGAGATGGAATGATACACGTTGTCATGCCGCTCGTAACGATGATGGCCGTCACCCTGACCATCCCGAGTGTCGCCCAGCAGACCCGTTCGGGTGGAACCAATGTCATAGACGCCGACAACCAGGTGCCCGATCTGACCAGCTTGAGTGCCCGGCGGGAAAGCGAGCTGGCGAGCGTTGTGAACCGCTATGCAGGGGATCGGTCCGCGTTGGGAAGGCGATGGGATATTGATTATTCACCCAATCGACGAGCCCGCTTTCGAGAGTTCTACGACGGCTGGACGAACCGTCTTCGGGAGCTGGACTACAACGGCCTGACGCTGGAGGGCAAGGTCGACTATGTGCTGTTGGAGACCGAGCTGCGGTACGAAGTTGAATCCCTCGATCGTGAGGAGACGCAGTACGGCGAAACAGCGCCGCTCATGCCGTTTTTGGCACCGCTGGTGGAGTTACAGGAGACCCGCCGCCGCCTCGAGATACCAGAGCCGCGCCTTACCGCCGGGATTCTGGCGGAGATGCCGACGCGTATCGCCGATGCAAGGGACAAGGTTCAGCGGGACATTGGCGGGGCGGGCCGGCCATCGAACATCGTGGCCTTCCGCGCTGTCGGGATCCTCGACGGTGTGCGCCGCGATATGCGCCAGTGGTTTGAGTATTACGCTGGATACGATCCGCTCTTTACCTGGTGGACCGAGCAACCGTTTGAACGGTTCGACCAGGCCTTGGGCGACTACATAACGTTTGTGCGCACTGAAGTCGCGGGAATCAAGCCCGGTGAGGAGGAACCGATTGTAGGTGATCCGATCGGGGCCGAGGGTCTGCGCAGCGATCTGGCGCATGAAATGATCCCGTACACGCCGGCCGAGTTGATCGCTATTGCCGAACGCCAGTTCGAATGGCTCGATCAGGAAATGCTGAAGGCGTCCCGGGAACTCGGGTACGGCGATGACTGGAAGGCCGCAATGGAACACGTCAAGAACCTTGCGGTCGAGCCCGGAAGGCAGACTGAAATCGTGCGCGATCTGGCATATGAAGCGACCCAGTACGTCAAGGATCACGATCTGGTCACGGTCCCTCCGCTCGCCGAAGAGATCTGGCGAATGGAGATGCTGTCGCCGGAACGTCAGCTGGTCAGTCCGTTTTTCCTTGGTGGCGAGGTCATTCGGGTTTCGTATCCCACGGACGAGATGGCGCATGCCGACAAACTCATGAGTATGCGTGGAAACAACCCGCACTTCTCGCGCGCCACGGTACACCACGAACTCATTCCCGGTCATCATCTCCAAGGTTTCATGACGAGCCGGTACAACTCACATCGCGGCGTGTTCGGCACGCCGTTCTGGGGTGAAGGGTGGGCATTGTATTGGGAAATGTTGCTGTGGGACATGGGATTCCCTCAGACGCCGGAAGACAAGATTGGGATGCTATTCTGGAGAATGCACCGCGCAGCCCGAATCATCTTCTCGTTGAGTTTTCACTTAGAGCGCATGACACCCCAGGAAGCTATTGACTTCCTGGTGGATCGGGTCGGGCACGAACGCGCCAACGCTGAGGCGGAGGTGCGTCGTTCCTTCAACGGATCCTATCCTCCGCTGTATCAGGCGGGTTATATGCTGGGCGGAATGCAGATCCGGGCATTGCACGAAGAGTTCGTCGCCACCGGGCGGATGACGGACCGTGAGTTTCACGATACAATACTCCAGGGAGGGAGAATGCCTATCGAAATGGTCAGGGCACGCCTCCGGAATGAAGCGCCGCCCCGGAGCTTTCAGACTGCGTGGCGGTTTGATGATCCCAGATAAACAGCGAAAACCAACCCGTTGACAGCGAGTAGGCCAGACAATGTCGAGCAATAGAGTGGGTCGTGGATGGACATGCATGGTGCTCGTCTCCTGCACACTATGGACATCGGTTCAGTCAGCCGGCGCACAGGACACCGATACGAGTGAAACCAGATACGGAAAGTGGGAGAACCTCGGCGCGCTCGTTCTGGCCAATCGCGCCGAGTGGCTGGCATATCGAGTAACGCGCGTCAATGAGGAAAACGAACTCAGAATCAAAAAGCTGAGCGAAGACTCCGTCCGCGTGGTTGCATGGGGCCGGGATCCCGTATTCTCGGTCGACGATCGGTGGTTGGCTTATACGATCGATGTGTCCTCTGAGGAGCGCGAACGGCTGGAGAGCGCAGAGGAACCGGTACGCCTGAGCGTCGGGCTGCTCGATCTGGAAGCCAGCGAGACCCGAACGTTCGATGCTGTGCGAACCTATGCCTTTGATTCGCGGGGGCAGTACCTCGCCCTGCACGGGTATGCACCCGACGAGCCGGAGGGCAGGGGAGCAAACTTGCGCATTGTCGATCTCCGAACGGGAACGGAAGCAACCTTCGGCAATGTCTCGGCATTCGCATGGAGTGACCAGGGTTCCCTGGTGGCGCTCACGATCGCTACCGGCGAACAGTATGGAAACGGTATCCAGGTCTATGATGCCGCGGCTGGCACCCTGAAGTCCCTCGACGTTTCGGGGCGTGCCTATAGCGGGCCCTCGTGGCGAGCGGACGCAGCGGACCTGGCTGTCCTGCGGTCGCGTGATTCCTCATTTGCCGACAGTACCGCTCGTGACGTGCTGGCGTGGCGTGGTCTGGACGGACCGACCACCCACCGAGCCGTGCTGAATGCGGATGTTGCGGGCATCCCGGATACCCTCGTTGTGGTCGAGTCCAGAACACCACAGTGGTCAGACGATGGATCGATGATTTCGATCGGACTGCGCCCCACGAGCGCGGATGAGACGTCCGGGAACGAGGAGTCCGATGAAGAAGAGGCTCGAGAAGACAGCGGAGACGACGAGGAACCGAACCTGCCGGGAGTTCAGATCTGGCACACCTCGGATGTCCGACTCTTTCCGCAACAGAAGGCTGCGGAAAACGCGGACAGACGGCGAACACTCCTTGCCGTTTGGCATATCGACGTCGACCGTGTTGTAACGATTGGATCAGATCTGCTGGGCAGTGCCCAACTGCTGGAAGGATGGCGGATCGCTCTCGAAGATCTCGATCGTCCGTATCCATGGGGCGCCATGTTTGGCCGTCGATACCACGACGTCTGGACGGTCGATGTGCAGACTGGTGCGCGCGAACGACTGCTCGAGCGCGTACGATACGAATGGGCCAGTCCGACCGGCCAATGGTTGGTCTCATTTGACGGGAGCGACTATTCGTCCCACAACCTGGAAACCGGTGAGACACTCAACATCACAGCGGACATTGGGGCCACGTTCGCTGATACGACCTACGATACACCGACGGATATGTTGCCTCCACACGGTTTCGGTCCCGGCGGCTGGTTCGAGAACGACGGTGGGGTGTTGCTCTACGATGAGTACGATGTGTGGCGAGTAGCCCTCGATGGTTCGGGATCCACGCGCCTGACAAACGGTACGGCAGATCGCTTGATTCATCGGGTTGCCTTTATGCCGGACGATGATCAACCAGGTCTCAACCCGAACGATCCGGTGTACCTGACGCTGCACGGTGAATGGACCGAACAGCGCGGCTACGCGTGGGTCAGACCCGATGGTGATACCCAGACCCTGCTATTGGACGACGCGTACGTCTCCGCGTTGGTCAAGGCCGATTCCGTGGAGGTGTTTGCCTTTCGTTCCATGGCGTTCGATGATCCACCTGACTACTTCCTGGCCGGACCCAACCTGGCAAACGCCAGTCGAGTTACGGACATCAACCCGTTTTTTGCAGAAACGTCATGGGGACGGTCGGAACTCGTGGACTTTTCCAGCGAATCAGGTCGCGAACTCCAGGCCGTGTTGCGCTACCCAGCGGGGTATGAGCCCGGTACCAGGGTCCCGATGATCGTGTATACCTACGAGATGCTTTCACCGCAGATGCACTTCTTTGAAGTGCCGGACGAGCGGGACTATTACAACTTCACGGTCTGGACGCAGAACGGGTATGCCGTACTTCTCCCCGACATCGTGTACCGGGCTCGTGAGCCGGGCCTGTCCGCCCTGGAGTCTGTGCGGGCTGCGGTAGCCAAGGTAGTCGAGATGGGCGTGGCGGATCCGAACGCCGTGGGTCTGATCGGTCATTCGTGGGGTGGGTATCAGGCGACATTTCTGCCCACGCGAACGAATATCTTCGCAGCCTCGGTTGCCGGGGCCCCGCTCACGAACTTCGTCAGCATGATGGGAGCCATTCACTGGAATCCCGGCGTTCCCGAAGTGGATCACTGGGAAACCGGGCAGGCCCGCATGGAAGTGCCCTTCTGGGAGGACCCGGAGGCGCATCGAAGGAATTCGCCTATCCACAAAGTCCACGAGTTGGAAACACCCCTGCTCATGGCGTTCGGAGACCAGGACGGAGTCGTCGATTGGGATCAGGGAACGGAGTTTTTCAACTTTGCCAGGCGGGCCGGCAAGCAGATGGTCCTGCTGGTCTATGAAGGCGAGGACCACGGGTTTCGGCAGGAACCCAACCAGGTCGATTACCACAGGCGCATCCTGGAATGGTTTGGCCACTATCTCAAGGGTGAACCGCCCGCCGATTGGATTACGAAGGGCGTTCCCCTGGATGACCTCGAGGATGAAAAACGCAGGGTGGCTAAGGGAAACGGCTGATTCGGTGCTTGTCGTCTGACTCTTCGAGAGCTCGAAGAGAACATTCGGCGGGGCAAGCCGGGGAAACGGCTGATTCGGCGCCTGTCTTATGACTCGGGGTTCACATGGCACTAGCGGCCTGATATAGTTATAATGCCTCTATTGATGCTCTGCACATGTCCTGTGCTGGACCCTCCAGCCGCTGCCGTTCGCGGGGAAGGCGTTGGGTACGAGGGGTTGCCGCTCACGCACGCGCCCCCGGGACCACCACACGACCGGTGTAGAGGTTCCCCATGTGTGATGAGAGAACGATGCCACCAAAGCGACTATCCGTCTCCACACTGCCGCTGAAGCCGACCCTATACCTCATGCTCGCGGTCCTCGTTGACGAGGAGCACCACGGGTACGCCATCAAGCACGCAGTCGCCGATCTTTCCGATGGTGATGTCGTTCTGGATCCGGGAACATTGTACCGGCATCTGGGCCGACTCCTCGAGGACGGACTCGTGGAGGAAAGCGATGAGCGGCCGGATCCCGAGCTGGACGATGCGCGTCGGCGGTACTACAGGTTGACCGGGACAGGTCGGGCCCTCTACGCTGCCGAAACAGAACGCATGGCAAGACTTGTCGAGGCGGCCCGCCTGGGTCGTATCACCACCAAACCCGGACCGGCATAGCTCATGAATCATGATCCCCCATCCTGGAGTCGGCAGGCGTACTCTGTCTTACTGCGGTGCTATCCACGCTCGGTCCGCGAACGCTTCGGCTCCGAAATGTTTCAGCTCTTTTCGGATAGTTGGCGTGACCGAAAGCGCGCAGGGCAACGACACGTCTTCATGCGAATGTGGGCGCGTACGTTTCGCGATGCGGTTGTCAACGGCTGGATTCTGCGGTTCGGGCGACGCCGGACCAACGGCGCGTTGAGCTCCGGATCGCGCTCGACCAACTGGGGCGAGACGATTCTACGTGATCTGAAACACGCTTTGCGCTCCCTCCAAAGGGCGCCCCTCTTTTCCAGCGTCGTTGTTGTGACATTTACGTTAGGCATCGGAGTAAACTCCGCTATCTTCAGCGTCGTGGATGGCGTGCTAATTCGTCCGCTGCCGTTTCCCGAACCTGAACAGCTGGTGCGTGTGTGGAGTCTCGATCCGAATGGGGGGAACCGATTTCTCCGCTCGACGTTCGCCGAGGTCTCCGGCGTCGCTGAGGAGAGCCGCTCGTTCTGGGCTGTAGCCGCGTATTCGTTGGCTCCCAGCCGGATGCTGGATGGATACTCCACGCCGGAGACCATCGTTTTGGCGCGGCTGACAGGCGATTTACCCGGCGTGTTGGGTGCCCGACCGGTTGTGGGCAGGGGATTCACCGCTGCCGACTTCCGCAGCGATGGTCGAGTCGTCCTCCTCAGTCACGGTCTCTGGCAGCGGCGCTACGGGGGAGAGCAAAGCGTGGTTGGAACCTCCACTTCGCTGCGGGGCGAGGACCTCGTGATTATCGGTGTCCTGCCAGAGACGTTCGGGTATCCAATCACCGCGGAGGCGTGGCGACCGTTTCCGGCGGATGCCTATCAGGACGATGATCGCGAGCTCGAGACCATCGCACGATTGAACGGCTCCTCGAGTCCGGAGCAGGCCACCGCGGACGTAAGATTGGTGATGGCGGGGTTGCGGGAGCGTGGGGCGGACCCGGAAGAGGTCTTGTCGGCTTGGGTGCAGCCGTTACACGGGATGGTTGTGCATTCGGTCCGAACGCCGCTCCTGGTCCTGCTCGGAAGCGTCGGCATGGTGTTGCTGATCTGCTGTGTCAACGTTGCCAACCTGTTCCTTGCCCGGATGAAGAGTCGGCAACCGGAGATCTCGTTGAGAACCGCCCTGGGAGCCAGCCGACGTCGCTTGATCCAGTCACTGCTCATGGAGGCTATTGTGCTCGGGGGTCTTGGATGCACTTTCGGCCTGCTGCTCGGCCGATGGTTGCTGCAGGGGATCGTGACCTGGACGCCGGCCCACACCCCCCGTCTGGCCGAAGTCACCCTGGATCTCCGCATCGTTGCGGTCATGGCACTTGTCAGTGTTGGAGTGAGCGTCGCGTCGTCATTCCTGCCTGCGCTGAGGTTCGCAACACTCGACGTGGGCGGCTCTCTCGGCGGCCGTGCCATGCATGGTGCCGGAGGACGCGAGCGGACCCACCTGCAACAGGCCCTCGTTGTGGCTGAGGTGAGTTTGTCTACGACGCTGGCGTTCGGGGCGGCCCTGTTTCTCGGGACGTTTGTCAATCTACTGAGTTTCGACCGAGGCTTTGTCACTGAGCGGCTCTTATCCGTCCCGGTTTCGATTGCAGACAATCACAGGTCAGTCGAAAACGTCCGGGCATTCTATCATGCCATCGCGGACGGTGTGCGCCGACTGCCTGGGGCATCAGCGGTGGCGTTGAGTTTTCGGAGCCCGCTGGATCCATTTGGTTTGCGATGGCCAGTGCGGTTGCACGCGGGCCAATCAGTAGAGGGGGCCGATGCTCCGAATCCATTTCTCAGATCGGTATCGCCGGAATACTTCGCAACAGTGGGGATTCCCATTACGAGGGGCCGTGGGTTTCAGGCATCAGATGACGCGGAAGCGCCGCCCGTTGGCATCGTGAACGAAACCTTTGTCCGACAACACTTCCAAGGAGGAAATCCGGTTGGTCAGCGTCTCCATGATGATGACGGCTCTCTCGAGATCGTGGGCGTCGTCGGAGACGTCAGACCAACCGTGGACGCGGTCGTGTCGCCGGCACTGTACAGACCGTTCGATCAGATAACGGTTCCGTCCAACCACCTCATGGTTCGCACGGTGACACCCCCCGCGGACATGGTGCGGTCGATTCGAAGCATCATCTGGTCGATCGATCCCACTGTTGCACTCGACGATATTGCCACGATTGATCAGGCACTCTCGGAGTCAGTCGCCGCTCCCCGGTTCATCATGTTGCTCACCGGCGGCTTTGCCGCCCTCGCCCTCGGTCTCGCGGCGGTCGGCGTCTACGGAGTGATGTCGTACTCGGTGGCGAGTCGCACGAGGGAACTGGGACTCCGGCAGGCATTAGGGGCGAGTCCCAGGACCGTACTGAGTGGTGTGCTGATGGAAGGTGCTCGGATTACCATGTTGGGGATCCTGTTGGGGCTCGCCGTGACGGTTGCGTCTGAGCGATTCGTTCGTGGGCTGCTCTATGGAGTAGACGTACGCAGCCCCGTTGTCCTCACCGGTGTCGTGACGACCCTTGCTCTCGTTTCGATCGGTGCAGTTTTCCTGCCCGCCCTCCGCGCCGTCCGCATTGCACCTCTGATCGCTCTGCGAAACGATGGGTAGCCTTTCCGTCACGTGGCACACTTCACGGACCAGCCCTGCACCTGACGACCCTGGCTCGTCAGGTTGACTGCGATCTCTTTGTGCTGTAGGATCAGCATGTGCTGGAATTTCAGCACCACGGAGTGCTTTTGGAATCATCGCCGGCGCAACCCAACATGTGAAAAGGGCATCCAAGAGTTGTGAACCCGTCCTGGAGGACAAAGGAAGATGTCGTTTGTGTGTCGGAGTAGCGTTTCGCTTCTGCCACTCATAGTTGCCTGTTCATCGGCGGATCAAACGAGTTCGTCTGGTTGGATTGCTACCGTCGATTCCATCGGCGACACCGTGATTGTCAGGACGAGCACCGGATCGGTATGGGGGGATACGATGGAGCTGGTTCCGGCGGTGACGATTGGCGTTCTCGAGGGCCCAGACCACTACATGTTAGGTGAGATCAACTCGCTGGCTGTGTCACCACAGGGTGCTATCTATGTGTTCGATTCCCACGCCCCAGCGTTGCGCAAATACTCGGCTGACGGTGAGTATCTGTACACGCTCGGACGCGATGGTGGTGGGCCCGGGGAGTACCAGAATCCGGATGGCGGCCTGGCAGTCCTGCCCGACGGGCGTGTAGTCCTGCGGGATCCGGGCAATGGGCGTTTCAACGTGTACAGTGCCGACGGCGAGGCGTTGGACGGATGGGGGTTGCCGGATGGGGGGTCGTTCAATAGCTCGGAGCGACTCTACACGGATACTGTTGGAAGTATCTACACTCTGGTACTCCTCGAGCGCGACAAACGGCCGTGGGAGTGGACCTACGGTCTTGTCAGGTACACGACCACCGGGGTCCACGACGACACGATTCCGGCCCCCACCTGGGACTTCGACCGGCATGTCGTAACGGGCCAGACCGAGGGCAGCAGTAGCTCGACGAGGGTGCCGTTCTCGCCGACGACCTTTTGGACGTTCAGCAGGTTGGGATATATGGTTGGCGGTGTGAGTGGCGATTACAGGGTGGATTCCTATCGTGCGCCCGGCGATGTTCTGAGGATCGAGAAGGACTGGACACCCGTTGAAGTTGCAGCGGACGAGGGTGAAGAGCGCGAGCGGCGAATCGGGGAGAATTTCAGCCGGCAATTCCCCGGTTGGCGGTGGAATGGACCACCAATTCCACAGACCAAACCCGCGTTCAACGCGTTGTTTGCGGGGGAAGATGGTACGATCTGGGTTGCCGTATCGCAACCGGGATACCTGTCTATGACTGCGGACGAGGCCCGCGAGGAGGAGCAGCTTTCGGGGCGCGTCCAGATGCGCTACAGTGAATTGGTCGCCTTCGACGTATTTGACGCGGAGGGGCGTTTCCTGGGCCACGTAAGGGCGCCACGGTCGTTCCAGTTGCACCCCAGCCCCATCTTCGATGGCGAGCGGGTATGGGCAGTCGCTCGGGACGAGTTGGATGTCGCGTCGATCGTCACCTATCGTGTCACCCGGCAATCCACCGAGCATGCTGTTGCCGTCACGCCGTCCTCTCCGTAAAATCACGACGCCCTAATATCGGTCCGTGCCGGAATCGGTACGGCTCCGTGTTCACGTCCTGCGGGCACCGGGACCGATTGTCTATGGTTCTGGTGCCGGACAATCGTCATGACGGTTCAGGAATCGAGGTCGATGCCCTACCGATCGTTGGATGCCGAACAGGTGATCCGTACTGTTCGCGCGTTGCAGCATCGTATCGAGGAGCGCTTCCCGCGTGCTGGTCTGGCCAGGGTTGCCGGTGAACTGTTGCAGGTTGCCGAGTCGGCTCGGCAGAACTCGGCGCGGATCAGCCAGCCGGTGCTGCCGTTGCGGTTTGCCATCGCTTTCCTCATCATCCTGATCGTTGCTGGACTGCTCATCTCCATCATTCAACTGGAGGTTCCCGGAGAGTCGATCACGCTGCCCGATTTCGTGCAGACGCTGGAAGCCGGCATCAACGACGTGGTACTGATTGGGATCGGGATCTTTTTCCTGATGAGTCTCGAACGCCGACACAAGAGGCGCCTCGTGCTCCGAGCTCTTCACGAGCTGCGCTCGATCGCTCATATCGTGGACATGCATCAACTGACGAAAGACCCTGGTCATACTCTGCACGCGTTCAGCGACACGCCGTCTTCTCCACGCCGCACGCTCAGCAAGCCTCTGCTGGTCCGTTACCTGGACTATTGTGCCGAGATGCTGTCTCTGACCGGGAAGATCGCTGCGATGTACGTGGAGCGATTCGACGACTCGGTTGTTCTTGCTTCGGTGAACGAGATCGAGGCAATGGCCACATCCATGGCGGGCAAGATCTGGCAGAAACTGATGATTCTGGAGTTGACCGGTCCTGCAAAGGCCGGCACTGTTCAAGCGTTCGAACAGCTGGAGCGACCCGCTACCATGGAGGAGTGAATGATTGTGCATGTGCCGAAACCAGCGTGGATCAAGCAGCGTACAGCGGCGCAATTGATGGCGACCGTCGTCTTGACGCTGCTCTGCGTCGCGCCAGCATTTGCGCAGGACCCGGCTCGATCATTCACCGATTCTGTCCCGTTGCCGGCAGACCTCGACCGGGTGTTACGTGACTACGAGGGCGCCTGGCGCGCACGTGATGCGGCGGCCCTCGCAGCGTTGTTCACGGAAGATGGTTTCGTCTTGTCTCCCGGCAGACCGCCCGTCCGAGGACGAGGGGCCATCGAGCGGCGTTACGCCACCTCCGGTGGCCCGCTGGTTTTGCGGGCACTCGCCTATGCGACCGCTGATTCCGTTGGTTACATCATCGGTGCGTACGCGTCGGAGGCTGGTGTGCCGGATAACGGGAAGTTCGTTCTGACGCTTCGCAGGGGAGGCGATGGGAGATGGCTGATCTCGGCAGACATGGACAACGGCAACGGGGCGGATGAATAGGCTCCCCGTTGGTTGGATTACCGGGCTCCTCGTGTGCACAGCCTGTGGCATTGGCGACACCGAACTGACCCAAGCGCAACGGCAGGCCATTCGTCAAAGTGTCGATTCCGCAACGCGTTCCTTCGCCCAGGCCGAGCGTGAGGTGGACGCGGAAAAGGTCATCGCGCACATTGCCCCCGATTTCTACATGTACGTCGATGGGCGTCGCGTGGGTTACGATTCCGTTGTGACGCAGATCAGGCGGACGTTTGGGTCACTGGCCTCATTCGAAACGCAGTTTTCAGATGTCGAGGTCATTGTCCTCGGAAGGCGGGGGGCCGTTGTGTCGTTTACCTTTCGCGATGTCATTACTGACACCTCCGGCGTTGAAACCACGGGTCGGGGGCCGACGACGTTGGCCTGGGAGCGCCGAGACGGGCAATGGCTGATTGTTTACGGCGACGCGGATCACTACCCGGACTCGTTGCCGTAGCCCTGACGTCCTCGTAGGGGGTGGTGGATGCGATGTGGACACGCCGGAATCGACAGGACGATGGTCGTTGGCTCCTCTCGCCGGTATTCCTTCTTTCCATCGAGCGCTGACTGAGGACGAATAATCCTATGCCATATAGCACAAACGGGTCGTGCCGTTCCAGGGGGTGACCTGTGAACGCCAAGGACCGCCGTTTCACGGATCGGGAAGTCGCCCTCGTTCTCAAGCGTGCGGCGGAGCTGGAGGAACATCGTCAGTCCGACGTGCCGGGACGGGGAATGACGTTGCAGCAACTGCATGAAATCGCTCGGGAGGTGGGGCTCGGCCCCCAGCTCGTGGATTCTGCGGTCGCTGAGTTTGAATCACGCCGCCGGTTCGATACCAGGACCCTCCTCGGCCTGTCACCGATAGGCAAAGTCGTGCATGCGTTGCCGCGGGTGTTGGACCGGAATGGCATGCAACGACTGATCCACGAAATCGAGGACCGGACGTCGGCCACCGGGACGGTTTCCGAGGCCCTGGGTTCAGTGCGTTGGACGAGTACCGCCGACGGCCATCACTTCACACACACGACCCAGGTCTCGCTAACGCCAACGCACAGCGAAACGCACGTACAGGTGACCGAACGTCTTTCACCGCGACTCCAGCGAGTTCTGCATCTTCTGCCGCCAGCGTGGGGCGCCATGATCGGATTGGCGGTTGTGGCGTCCGGCGGTTTCGCGATGGCCCCTGCGGTTGGCATCGTAGGCGGTGGTGCCGTCCTGGGTGTCGGTATCGGACGTGGCATATGGAATCATCTCGTGCGCCGTTCGAGAGCCCGCGTGGATGACCTTGCCCGGGCGATCACCCGCGAGAGCACGGATCTCATATGAAAATGGACTTTACGGGAAAGCGGGCGCTAGTGACAGGCGGATCCCGCGGCATTGGCCTTCAAGTTGCGCGTGATCTGGTGGATGCCGGCGCGAGCGTCATCATCACATCAACCAGGGAGGCGGATGCCGATCGGCTGACCGACACGCTCGGATCGGACGCTGAACACGTTGCAGTTGACTTTTCTGACCCTGAGAGCACGAAGACCTTTCTCGACTACGTGCGGGAACTCCCCGAACTTCACGTGTGCGTCAACAACGCGGCCGTCGCGGAACATGGGCCGTACGACACGACGACCGAAGCCTATTGGCATCGTGCCGTGGATGTCAATCTGAAGGCCCCGTACTTCACCACCTCGATTGCTGCGGATCATATGAAGCGGCAGCGGTACGGGCGGATCGTGAACATCAGTTCCATATGGGGGCATATCTCTCGACAGGGTCGGACGGTGTACGCGACCACGAAATTCGGGATTCGGGGCATGTCGGTCACGTTCGCCCTCGAGTTGGCCAGTAGCAATGTACTGGTCAATGTCGTGTCGCCAGGATTTACCCTCACCGACATGGCCCGCAGGAACTACACCGAGGAGGAATTGAGCGACCTCCGCGGTCGCGTGCCGATGGGTCGACTGGCTGAAACGGAGGATGTGTCCCGCGCCGTGCTCTTTCTGGCCAGCGACTTGAACTCGTATATTACGGGGCAGAGTCTAATCGTTGACGGCGGCTTCTCCGTCGCGTAGGCCGAGGAGCTTCAATCGAGGGTCGACAACATGTGCAGGAATATCAAGACGTTATTCAACTTTGAACCCCCGGCCACGGATGACGAGGTGAGGGCGGCTTCGGTGCAGTTCGTCCGGAAGATCAGCGGGCAGAACAAGCCGTCACGCGCAAATCAGGCGGCATTCGACCATGCCGTCGATTCCGTTGCCATTGCTGCGCGCGAACTGCTCGATTCTCTTGTCACGACTGGTCCACCCAAAGACCGAGAAGAGGAAGCGGCCAAGGCGCGGGCGCGGGCCAAGGTACGGTTTGGTTAATGTCAGAAACTCCGGAACAGGAAGATCATGTAGGTGACAAACACGGCAAGGAGGAGCCCTGCGTCGCGTCGCGTCACCGACTTTCCGAAGACCATCAGCGGGAAGAGCCCCACGACGATACCAAGCATCACCCAGTTGTCCACGCGAATGGCCTCGGGGTTTACCGGTACGGGAATGACGAGACTCGTCGCGCCGAGGATGGCGAGGACGTTGAAGATGTTTGACCCTACAACGTTGCCAAGGGCGATCGCGGAGTCTCCTCGACGTGCTGCCACGACGCTGGTAGCCAGCTCCGGCAGGCTCGTTCCCATCGCCAGAATGGTGAGCCCGATAATCCGCTGAGGGACTCCGAACGTCGCGGCGATGGTGCTGGCCCCGCGCACCATGAGTTCCGCACCGGCAGCCAGTCCCGCAATACCAATGGTTGCCATCAGGATGTACTTGCCCCATCGCATGGTGTCCGAGTCGCCGATTTCCTTGGTATTCCTGATCGCCCCCTCGAGTTGTTCCGCCTCGTCCATTGGCACTTCCGTGCGCGCCAGGCGAACCATGTAGGTCGTAAACGCGATCAGTGCGAACAGAAAGAACGCGCCCTCCAGACGATCCACGATGCCATCACGGGACAACAAGAGCATGATCCAACATGCCAGGACCATGAACGGGTATTCGAGCTTGATGGTGTAACGCGTAACCGGGATAGGCTTGATGAGTGCGGTCGCCGCCAGGATCATGGCAATGTTGAAGATGTTGGACCCGACAATGTTGGAATAGGCGAGGTCAGGTTCGTTGCGTAGAGCAGCTCCCAAGCTTACAGCCAGCTCCGGCATGCTCGTACCCATCGCGACAACCGTGAGCCCGATGACGGCCGTCGAGACACGAGCCAGCAGCGCAATACGCGTCGCGCTTTCGACGAGATAGTGCCCGCCCGCCGACAGAAGGGCGAACCCCACGGCCAGTTGGAATATGGCCAGAAGGGTCATAGGGAGTACGAGATTGCGCTGCGCCCATCATCGGCCAACCAGTCGGCGATCGGAACGGTACGGCGTATGGCAGCAGTTCTGGCATTGAACCAGCTGATGAGGAGCATCATCTCATCCAGATTGGCGAGTGGAAGCGGGCCGGTTTGTGGCTCAGGTGTCATATGTCGTTCGACTTCGCATCGGAATGCTTCCCGTTCGAGGGGGGTGGTGGGAGCGGGTGCAACAGCGCGTACGGTTGCCTGCCGGATGAGATATACGCGGTCGTCGCCGTATGACCCCGGATCGAGATACACGAAGCTCAATGCCTCAACGGCCGCCCTAGCCTGTCCGGTGGCTCGGAGAAGCCATTCCAGAGCATCAAACCGGCGCCGCCACCAGGTTGCCCGCTCGTAGTCCTGTTGCTCTCCAGCCTTGACCATCTCGGAAACAACACGATCGAGTGGAGCAATGCCGCGTCCTTCAATGAAGTCCGTAGCCACCCGGACCCGACGACGGTACTCCTCTTCGGTGACGAGACCGGCGCACGGTCCGGTGCACGTTCCCAGCTCATGTCGAAGGCATCGAGCGTGAACCGTCGACGTAAACAGATCGCCCTGCTCGGCGAATGTTATCGGCACGGTCAAAGCGCAGTCCCGCAACTGGAGCAGGTCGTTGATGGCTTTGATACCTTCTGCCACCCGGCTGCGGCTCGTAAACGGCCCGTAGTGTCTCGTGGCGACGTTACCGGCCCCGCTGCCAACGAATATCTTCGGGGCCGATCCCTCAGTGATCTTGATCAAGACGGGTCGTCGTGTGCGGTTCATCCGCACATTGAAAACGGGGCGGTGCAGCTTGATCAGAGACAGTTCTTTCAACAGGGCGGCGAATTCGGACGCAACGTAATCCCACTCGATGTTGCCGGCGGCGTGGAGAATTCGCGCGGCCTTGTCCTCAGGGTAGGGTGCTCGAAAGTACGTGAGGAGGCGAGTACGTACTCGCTTGGCTTTTCCGACGTAAATGACACGGCCGTCGGGCGCGATCATTCGATAGACGCCGGGTCGATCCTCAGCGAAATTTGAAACGCGCCGTTTCAGCCAACCGAGGTCACACGATGGAAGTGCAAGCATGTTTGTCAGTTCCCCTGACAGCGCCAACAGAACGTCGTGGCGCGGCCATCGATTTCGTGTGTGGTGACCATTCGCGTACCGCATGCATAACATGGTTCGTTGCCCCTGCCATACGCAAACAAGGCCAGCTGAAACGAACCGGACTCTCCCGTGCCCGTCCGATAATCTCTGAGGGTTGTGCCCTTGGCCTTGATCGCCCGAGTCAGCACATCCTGTACCTGCCAACAAAGTCCGTTGGCCTCTTCGCGCGTAAGTCGATTTGCCGGTCTCGATGGGTCGATGCCCGCCAGGAAGAGGACTTCATTGGCGTAGATATTTCCGATGCCCGCGACGAGACGCTGGTCCATCAAGGCTCTCTTCACCGCTTGGCGGGTTGACTGGAGGATGTCGTGAAGCAGTCGCCCATCAAACTCCTCGCTGAGAGGTTCGGGCCCGATGCGGGCAGTATAGGTCCGCCACTGCCTTTCGTTCAATAGCGAAATCGTGCCGAGCCGCCTGATGTCCCGATACACGAGCGTCCGGCCCTTGCCGATCCCGACCCGAAAGACCAGATACTGCCTGTCCACCGCACGTAGTCGTTCCTCTTTCAGGAGGAGATTGCCGGTCATTCGCAGTTGGATCACAACGCGTTGTTCGTTATCGAGATGCATAACGACATGCTTGGCGCGCCGTCTAACGTCCATGACTCGAGCGTTCCGTATCCTCTCCAGGAATCGGCGCGCCGAAATGCCCCGGAGGACGTCCGTCTTATAGAGGAAGGGATTGCGTAGCCTGGCGTTGGTGAGATGCGGCGCCAGATCCCGGACTATTGTCTCGACTTCAGGGAGTTCAGGCAACGCGTGGAGTTACGAGGCCCGCGCGTGCCGCGCTTCCTCACGCCACGCGATGTCACGGCGAAAGACCTTGCCTTCGAACTGCACCACTTCCGCCAGGGCACGGCTGCGCCGAACAGCATCGGCCAGGGTCGGGCCCAGCCCGGTAGCCGCCAGAACCCGTCCCCCGGAGACGGTGAGACCTAGTGCCGTGTGCTTGGTGCCCGCATGAAAAAGCAGAGTATCTTCCGGAAGCTCGGCCGGCATCGAGATGGCTGCTCCCTTTAGGGGATTCTCGGGGTACCCAACTGAGGCCAGGACTGTGGTAACGGCGTGGCGCTCGGCCGTCACCGACGCCAGCTGGGGTTTCCACGTTTGATTCGCGATGTTCCAACACGTGTCCGCCCAATCGACGTTGCATGCAGGTATCAACACTTGCGTTTCCGGGTCGCCGAATCGACAGTTGAATTCCACAACCGAGGGCACGCCCTCCGGTGAAATCATGAGTCCCGTGTACAGTACCCCGCTGAAGGGAGCGTCGGCATTTGCCATGCCCCGCAATGTTGGATGTATGATGTCGCGCAGAACCCTTTCAGCCAGCTCGTCCGTCGCAATAGAAACCGGGCAATACGCCCCCATGCCGCCTGTGTTGGGACCCTCGTCTCCCTCCAGTAATCGTTTGTGGTCCTGTGATCCCGGCAGCATCAAGACTTGTGTTGCATCGGTCAGGACGAAGACGGAGATCTCTTCGCCCTCGAGGAATTCCTCGACGATCACAGTGGACCCGGCCTGACCGAAGCGCCCACGGAACATCTCCGTCGCCGCCTCCCGCGCCGCGCGTTGCGACTCACACACCACCACGCCTTTGCCGGCAGCGAGCCCGGACGCTTTCACAACGAGCGGCTCCGCGTGCGCATCGATGAACGCCAACGCCTGGTCAAGATCGTCGAAGGCCTCGCCCTCGGCGGTCCGGACGCCGGCGTTCTTCATGATGTCCTTGGCGAATGCCTTTGAGGATTCTATCCGAGCAGCGGTGGCCGTGGGTCCAAACGTCCGGTGACCCCCGGCACGCAACGCATCGGCGAGCCCGTCCGCAAGGGGGTCTTCCGGTCCGATGACCGTCAAATCGATTCTGTTTTCCTTGATGACCTGCCGCACTGACTGTTCATTGCGGATGTCGGCGGCAACGTTGGTGGCGCATTGAGCTGTTCCGGGGTTGCCCGGTGTACAAAAAACGGTGGCGGTTCGCGAGAGCGCCCAACACAGGGCATGCTCGCGACCGCCACCGCCAATGACCAGGATCCTCACTTGCTCGAAGCGTTCTTGATGGCGTCTCCAAACGCCCGAGCCGCCTTCCGGACTCCCTCCGCGACTTCGTTGACGGCGGCCTTTGCCTCGTCCCGGTAATATCCGGCGGCCTTTCCGATATCATCGCGAAGTGGCGGTTGATCCTTCGGCTCGCCGCGCCGAATGTACGTGCCCTCCAGGATCTTCTGATACTCACCCGATTCGTGCCATGATTTCAGTTCCGCGACCCGCAACGTGTGGAACGGATGGGTGGCATCCAGCATGTTGATGATCTTGAAGATTGCATCGAGCGGACCACCGGATTTCTGGTATTCTTCCGCTTGCGCCAGATAAGCCTCCAGACTCGATTCGCTCAACGAGTCCTGGGGCTGAACCGCCATCGTCTCGCCGGCATTGGGTCCATCCAGGAACTTGAGGGTCGAGGACGTTCTCGTGGTCCCGCCGCCTGCGAGTTTCAGGTAGATCCGCAATGTCTCATCTCGACTCTGACTCGCGAGCAGGCCGGCGCGATCCGCCGACAGCTCTGCCTTACGTGACCACTCCAACAACGCCAGGCGTATGGGGAGCAGGGCGATCCCGGCGAGGAAGGGCAGGTGTTGGAAACCAATGGTGAGTATGATGACGAGAATGGTTCGGTAGAGTGCATGTCCGCTCATGACGTGCCCCAGCTCATGACCGATCAGCGCGCGCATTTCATCGTAGTCGAGCAGCTTCACCGCGCCGGAGTTGAGCACGATGAAAGGCTCGTCAACGCCGTACGCACCCGCATTGACCAACGGCGTCTGCGAGACAAACAGCGGTACCTCATGCTTCCAATCCAACGTGTCCTGGACCTCTTGCATGATGCTGTGGAGCTTGGGGAATTGTCCGGGGCCTACGCGCACCGCGTTTGCCTGAAACATGAGGCGAATCCCCGATTCGGTCAGGAATCCGATGATTTTCTTCACAGCCTCGTCAAACCCGGGGATTGCGCGAAGCGTTTGCAGGGCAGCGCGGTCGGCGGGGTGCTCCCAACTGACTGGCGCGATGTCCGTCAGAACCTTGCGTGGTCGCGATGAGGGTACGCCGGTGGCGTCTGTCATTTGCTGCCTCCAAAGAAACGGGGGACCCCCCCAAAGATACTCGTTACTCTCCTTATTCCGTACGCGATTCTACGGAGTCAATGTTTCACTCCGTTGCATCCCGCCAACGGGAGGGGCTGGACCCGGGCGCCTGACTCTGTGACCGACCTCGCCACCGCCCTTCTCTACCGCTCGCCGATCGCCGCCTTCTTCCTCCCGGACGCCTGACTCGATCCACCGGCGCCGGCGAGCGCATTTTTCAGATCGTGCAGCAGGTCATCACAATCCTCGATACCCACTGACAGCCTCACCAGCCCGTCGGTGAGCCCCATTTCTTCCCGCATGGTTTTTGGGACTGACGCATGTGTCATGCTGGCCGGATGACCAACCAGGCTTTCGACGCCGCCAAGTGATTCGGCGAGTGCGAACAGCTCGAGTCCGTCGACCACTGATTTCGCGCGTTCGTACGAGCCCGTCTCGAAAGAGATCATTCCGCCGAAGCCGCTCATCTGCCGACGTGCGAGTTCATGTTGCGGGTGACCCGGGAGTCCCGGGTAGTACACCTTTTGAACGGCGGGCTGCGAGTCCAACCATTCGGCGATTCGGCGTCCTGACTGATCGTGGCGTTCCATGCGGAGATGGAGGGTCTTGGTACCCCGCAGCGCGAGCCAGCAATCGAACGGTCCGGGCACCGCACCGGCAGCATTCTGCATATATGCCAGCTTTTGAGCGATTTCGTCGTTGGACGTTACCGCCACGCCGCCGATCATGTCTGAGTGCCCGTTCAGGAACTTTGTTGTGGAATGCACCACGACATCCGCTCCCAGATCGATGGGTCGCTGAAAAACCGGTGTAGCAAACGTATTGTCCACCGCCATCATGAGACCTCGTTTCTTGGCGATTTCTGCAATGGCGGCAAGATCGGCGAGGCGCATCATCGGGTTAGTTGGGGTCTCGAGAAACACCAGGCGCGTTTCCGGACGTATCGCCGCAGAGACTCGGTCGATGTGGCGGGTGTCGACAAAGGTAAAGGTTAAGCCAAATCGGCCGAGAATCTGCTCCATGAGGCGGTGCGTCCCACCGTAGACATTGTCGCCGCAGATTACGTGATCCCCTGCCGATAACAGCATCAGGAGGGTCTCTGTAGCGGCGAGGCCCGAAGCAAATGCGAAGCCGTGCCGGGCGTTTTCCAACGCGGCGATGTTCCGTTCGAGGGCATCCCGCGTGGGGTTTCGTGTCCGGCCGTATTCGAAGGGCCAGTTCTGTCCCAATCCGGGTTGAACGTAGGTCGACGTCTGGAAGATTGGGGTCATGATCGCGCCGGTTGTGGCGTCGGGCGATTGACCGGAATGGACGGCGCGGGTTCCAATGCCGCCCGAGAAGTCATGCGTTTCTGTCTGGGTCAAGGAGCAGCCAATTTGAGTGGAGACAACAACTTAACCGAGCCCGTCGGCACGCGCCAACCCGTTACGCATGGGGCCCAGCGGCCCCACGGACAGGTCCATTGCCTCGTAGTCGACGACGAGCCAAGCCTCCGGAGAGCCCTCTCGCGGGCTTTGGAACGTTTTGGATTCTGGTCGATCGAAGCGTCCGATGGGCAAGAGGCGGTTCGGATCCTCGAACAGGTCCCCATCGACATGATCATCACTGACGTGCAGATGCCCGGCATGGACGGCATCACCCTGCTGAGAATGGTCAGCGACCGGTGGCCGGACATTGCGGTCGTCGTTGTTACCGGCGTCACCGAAGTCAGCATCGCCGTGTCATGTCTGCGTGCGGGCGCTCACGATTTCATCACCAAGCCGTTTCAGTTGGACGATATCCAGGCGCGAGTCGAACAGGCCCTCGAAAAACGACGGCTCATTCTGGACAACAAGCGCTACCAGAAGGACCTCGAAGGCATGGTGCAGGACCAGGCGTATCGAATCGAAGAACTGTTCCTTGAAGGGGTTCAATCTCTGGCAAGCGCCCTGGATGCGCGCGATGCGTATACGCGAGGCCACTCGGCTCGCGTAGCGTTGTATTCGATGCGAATGGCCCGTCAGCTCGGACTTTCCGATGCAGAAGTTCAGCTCACCGAACTGGGTGCGGGTCTTCACGATATCGGTAAGATCGGTGTAACCGATGAGATCCTGCTGAAACCCGGTAAGCTCACCGATGAAGAGTATAAGAGTCTGATGGAGCACCCTGTCATTGGAGCAAGGATACTCGACAATCTATTGAAGAACGCACCGGAGGCCCTGAGTATTGTACGGTCGCATCACGAGCGGCTCGATGGCCGGGGTACACCCGACGGACTCGCGGGCGATGAAATACCCGTTCAAGTCCGTATTGTCACCGTTGCCGACTCGTTCGATGCGATGACGACTGCACGGCCCTATCGTGGTGCACGATCTGCGGAGGCGGCATTTGTCGAATTGAGGCGCTGTGCCGGGACGCAGTTCGATCCCGATGTCGTCGAGGCGATGATCGCAGCGTTCCCGCCTAGTACGGTGTTTCCGATCCCCACGCCGGACAACGTCAAACCGAGGATTCCCCACTCGGTTGTTGGCGTAGGGACGGACAGTCGGAATGGGATCAAGATGTATGATTGACGATCTGAGGTCTTAGCCGGCACCGGCCAGCAGCTCCACGTTGGCGGGACCCGCGGCGTGCCTGGCCGCGGTCGGCCGTAGAATGTTGGCCGTGGGATCAGATCTCACATCTCAGATCTCGAATCTCGAATCTCCCTTCGTCCCTCCCTCAACATCTCCTTCCCTGCTATTCTCCCAACTCGCTCGAGCCAATAAGACTATGTCTGAAACGTTGATTGTAAGTGTTTCCGGCGTCCGCGGGATCGTCGGCAAGGACCTTACACCTGAACTCATCTGCCGGTATGCGGCAGCCGCTGGGGCCCTGGCGCGGGAACGCGGGAAACCCAGCGTGGTACTTGCCCGGGATGCAAGAACATCGGGTCCCATGCTGATCGGTGCGGCGCGGGCCGGTCTGCAATCAGTTGGTTGTGAGGTGATCGACTGCGATCTGATTCCGACACCCACGGCTCAACTGGCGGTCGAACATCACGGGGCCGGGGGAGGCATTGTGCTGACTGCCAGCCACAACCCAATCGAATGGAACGCACTCAAATTCATTGGGGATGATGGGTTGTTTCTGGACGCCGAAACTGCAGCCGCCCTCCAGGCGAGGGTGGTTGCCTCGAATGGCATTCCCAGGGCTGACTGGTCGGGGATCGGCGAGGTTGTCCGTGACTCGGATGCGATCGGGCGGCATGTTGAGAAGGTCCTCACGCTGGACGCCATCGACGTAGAGGCCATTCGGTCGTCGGGTTTTCGCGTGGCACTCGACTGTGTCAACGGTGTCGGTGGGGCGATCATGCCCATGCTGCTCGAACGCCTCGGTTGTACGGTTCACGGAATGTATCTGGAGGCCAATGGCAGGTTCTCCCGGCCACCGGAACCAATCCCGGCTAACATTGGCGAACTCGGCGCGTTGGTGCGCGAATCGGAGTCAGTCATCGGAATGGCTATGGATCCGGACGGCGATCGACTGGCACTGACGGACGAACGGGGTCGGGGGATCGGCGAGGACTACACGTTGTCGTTCGCGGTCAGGGCGGTGCTCGAGCGTGCAGTTGGGCCGGTTGTTGTCAACCTTTCGACGTCACTGGTCGTGGATGATGTTGCGCGTGAATTTGGTGTGGAAGTGACACGCGCCAAAGTGGGCGAGGCGAATGTAGCGCGGGCCATGCGCGACGCTGGGGCGATCATTGGTGGGGAAGGGAATGGCGGTGTCATGCTGCCGACGTTGCACCTCGGACGAGATGCTCCCGTTGCAGCGGCTCTGGTTCTCGATCTGCTGGCGCGATCTGGCAGGACCGTCAGCGAGTTGGTTGAATCGGCGCCGCGATATGCTATCGTCAAGGACAAGGTTCCACGCGGCCCGTCCCTGGAAGCGCTCTATGCCGCCCTCCAGAGTAGGTTCACCGACGCCGCTTCAGACACGCTGGACGGGTTGCGTCTCGCCTGGTCCGATCGGTGGTTGCATGTCCGACCCTCGGGTACGGAACCGATCGTGCGATTGATTGCCGAGGGCCGGAGTCGAGTGGATGCCGAAGGGCTGGTCGCCGAGGCAAGAGCGCTTCTGGGATAGGGAGTTTTCCATGTGCGGTATCGTTGGGTATACGGGTCAGCGACAGGGGGTACCCCTGGTGCTGGAATCGTTGCGTCGATTGGAGTATCGCGGGTACGATTCCGCCGGCGTGGCGGTCGTCAACGATGGACAGCTCACCGTGTCCCGCGCAGCGGGAAAACTATCGGTGCTCGTTGGTGAGTTGAGTGAAAATCCACCGACCGGCACGCTTGCCCTTGGCCATACCCGCTGGGCCACTCACGGAGAGCCAACCGAACAGAACGCGCATCCCCATACCGATTGTGGAGGATTCATCGCCGTAGTCCATAACGGCATTATTGAAAACGCCAACTCGTTGCGGGACGCTCTCCTCGAGCGCGGCCATACCTTCAGCTCAGAGACCGACACTGAAGTCATTGCGCATCTGATCGAAGATCTGTACGAGGACTCTCTCGAGAATGCGGTTGCCGCGGCCATTCAGGAACTCGACGGCACGTTGGGACTTGGTGTCATTTCCACACGCGACAAAGGGAAGATCGTTGCGGCCAGGCGGGGGTCACCGCTCCTTCTGGCGATCGGGGATGGAGAGAACTTCATCGCCTCTGACGCCGCCGCGGTGGTTCAGCACACGCGGTCGGTCGTCTACCTGGATGATGATGAAATGGCAGTGGTGTTCGCCGACGGGTACCGGTTGATGGATACACACACGACCCCGCTGGAAAAGAGCATCAGTGTCGTAGATTGGGATCAATCCAAAATCGAACGCGGGGGCCACAAACACTTCATGCTCAAGGAGATCCTCGAGCAACCGGAAGCCATCCGGAATACGATGCGTGGTCGGCTCCTCGAGGAGGAAGGCGCCGCCAGGCTCGGCGGTTTGCACCTCACTGATGATGAGCTTCTGGAAATCGACCAGATCGTCATAACGGCCTGTGGAACATCGTGGCACGCAGCCTTGATTGGCGAATACATGCTGGAGGAATTCGCGCGCGTGCGGACCGAGGTGGAGTACGCATCTGAATTCCGGTATCGGACACCGCTGGTAGATTCCAAGACACTGGTTGTCGCAATTTCGCAGAGCGGCGAGACGGCGGACACGCTCGCGGCCATTAGGGAGGCCAAGAGCCGTGGTGCGCAGACCATTGGTTTGGTCAACGCGGTGGGCAGTTCAATCGCGCGGGAAGTGGATAGCGGCATCTACATCCATGCGGGACCAGAGATCGG
>Ga0302046_10000490_pt1 | contig 39817 bp, 33 predicted proteins | sample RVTome_11_FD_200261 | JGI IMG/M metagenome (GOLD analysis project Ga0302046, IMG submission 200261) | Soil microbial communities from uranium-contaminated site in the Upper Colorado River Basin, Wyoming, United States - RVT147D111 (version 2) ...
GACCGATCATCGCGATGTCGAGATCGCGCGCGCGTCCTCCATCTCCGACCCTCGTCCGAGCTGCGACAACACCACGGCGGCGAACATCAGGCAGCAGCCGAGGATGCCCCGCGGCGACATCGACTCTTCCCGGATAATCCAACCGGCGAGCGCGGCGAACACCGACTCGAGGCTCAGCACGATCGCCGCGGCCGTGGGCTGGGCGTCACGCTGGGCGATGATCTGAAGCGTGTAGGCGATGCCGACGGATGCAAGTCCGCCGTACAGGATCGGCACGCCTGCGTCCAGGATCGCACGCAGCCCGAACGATTCCAGTGGAATCGCGACCGCGAGGCTGAGGACCGAGCACGTCGCGAACTGCAGCAACGCGAGCTCGACGACGTCGAGCCTCCTCGACCAGCGCGCGATGAGAAGCACGTGCGCCGCCCAACCGAACGCTCCGACGAGGACCAGGGTGTCGCCCACGGAGATCCGCAGACTCTCGTTCACCGACAGCAGGTACAAACCCACCGCCGCGACCACGCCGCCCGACCACCCTCCGAGCCCGACCCGATACCCGGCGAGCCCCGCCAACGGCGGGACCAGCACGACGTACAGCGACGTGATGAACCCGGCCTTGCCCGCGGTGGTGTGGACGATCCCGATCTGCTGCAAGGAGGCGGAGACGAACAGCACGACACCGATCGCGACGCCGGCCCCGAGAGTCGTCCGGGGTGAGGAGGCCGCTCGCCGGCCTGCCGCCCGGCGCCGGCGGACCAGCCACAGCGGCACCAGGGACAGCGTTCCGAGGCCGAAGCGGATGCCGTTGAACACGAACGGTCCGACGTGATCCATGCCGGCCTTCTGCGCGACGAACGCCAGTCCCCAGATGGCGGCCGCGAGCAGGAGCAGCAGGTCGGCTCGGAGGGTCCGATGGGTCACGACAGTGCGGCCGGGACTAGTCCCGGGGCGGGGCCCCGAGCACGTCGCGAATCTTGGACAGCAGCTCCGACGGCCGGTAGGGTTTCTGGATGAACCCGGAGGGGCCGGGGCACGTGAAGCGGCTCGTGACCTCCTGCTCGTCGTAACCGCTCGACAGCAGGACCTTGACGTCCCCCCTAATCGCGCGCAGCGCGCGCAGCGCCTCTTCGCCGCTGATCCCGGGCATCGTCACATCGAGCAGGATCAGGGCGATCTCGTGCTCGTGGGCCCGGAAGCGCTGGACCCCCTGCTCGCCGTCCTCCGCCGTCAGGACACGATATCCGCCCTGCGCCAGCGTCTGCTCGGCCACGGACCGAACGATGGGCTCGTCGTCGACGACCAGCACCGTCCCGGAGCCCCGGGCCGCTTCCTGCGGCGGCGCGACTCGTGCCGTAATCCCGCGAACCCTGTCGGAGCATGGGAACAGGGCGCGGAACGTCGTGCCCCGGCCGGGCTCGCTCCACACGTCGATGGCTCCCGCGTGCCCCCGGACGATTCCCAGGACGGCCGCGAGACCCAAGCCACGCCCCGTGAACTTCGTGGTGAAGAACGGGTCGAATATCCTGGCGAGGGTTTCGTCGTCCATGCCGCAACCGGTATCCGCGACCTCCAGGCAGGCGTAGCGTCCGGCCACGACCTTCCCCGCGATCGCGCTCTCGGTGTCCTGCTCGACGCTCATCACGCGCGTGCTCACGGTGATCGTCCCGCCGCTGGCGCCGATCGCCTCCGCCGCGTTCGTGACGAGGTTCATCACGATCTGGCGGATCTGCGCCGCGTCGGCCTCGATCAACGGCAGGTCCGGCGCCAGCTCGTAGTGCAGCAGTCCCTTCCTGGGGACGGCAACGCCGAGCAGGTCCGCCAGGTCGCGGACCAGGTCGGAGAGATCGAGCGGTCGGACCTCGAACCGCCCGCGGCCCGAGTAGGCGAGCAGCTGCTTGCACAGATCGGCGGCACGATCCGCCGCTTTCTCGAGGTGCTGGATGTCGGACCGCACCGGGGATTCCGGCCCGAGCTTCGACAACGCCTGGCTCGCGCTCCCGAGTATCCCCACCAGCAGGTTGTTGAAGTCGTGGGCGATACCGCCGGCCATCAACCCGAGGCTCTCCAGCTTCTGCGCGTGCCGCACCTGATCCTCCAGGTGGCGGCGCTCCTCGGCGGCGAGCTTCTGAGCGGTGATGTCCTCGCACACGATCAGAACCATCGGTGTTCCATCGGCGCCCGCCACGGTGCGCGCCCGCTCGCGCACCCACAGCACGCTCCCGTCCTTGCGCACCTTTCGGAACTCCCAGCTCGCCACCCGCGAGCGGTTGGCGAGACACTCGGCCAGCTGACGCTTGACGGCCTCGGTGTCATCCGGGTGGAACACCTGCAGGACGTCCTGATGGACGAGCTCCACCGGGCGGTAGCCGAGCTGCTCGGCCCCGAATTTGTTGACGGACAGGACCTTCCCGTCTTGGTCGACCGTGAAGTACATCGAGGGATTGTCTTCGTAGAGAACCCGGTAGCGTTCCTCGCTCTCGCGCAGGCGGGTTTCCGCCTGCTCGCGCTCGGTGATGTCCCAGATCACGCTGATCAGCGCCGGCCTGTTCTCGTGCTCGATGAGCCTGGAGAAAACCTCGACGGCTCGCCGTTGACCGTCCTGGGTGTGGAGAAAGTAGCGCGAGGGGTACTCGGCGCCACCGTCGTACAGCTCGCCCATGCGCTGCATCGCTCGCTCCCGATCCTCCGGGACCACGAGCTCCGCGGCAGGCCTGTCGAGAAGTTCTTCGACCGTGAAGCCCGTCATGTCCTGGAGAACCCGGTTCGCGTAGCGAACCTTCCCGTCGATCACCAGGGCCACGCCGTCGAGGTATCGCTCGACGAGCGTACGAAGGTCCGGGAGCGCGTACCGCGGGCGGTCGTCGTCGGTGGACGGAAGTGCAGGCACCATGGTTCCCCCGTGCGGTGAGATCATCAAATCACCGCGCGGCGGGACAGTCAAGGCGAGCCGGCCGCGCCTCGACCTCGGCGGGCTGCGGGTCGGAGTCGAGCCTCCGGCGGCGTCAGGGGGCGGGAAGCGACCCCTTCGGGACATTCCACGGATAGAGCTCCATCCCGAGCCGTCCTGCCTCGATCGCGGGATCCTGCGCGACCATCTCGCGTATCCGCTCCGGGTCCCCGGCTCGGAAGACGAACACGCCGCGCAGGGCGCCGTCGTCCGCCATCGGCCCCGCGATCACGAGCGCGCCCGCCTGCGCCATGCGCTGGATGTTGGCCATGTGCCCGGCCTGGATCTCCTGGAGCTTCGCCTCGGAGTACTCGGGCGCGTTCGGCGGACGCCGCAGGAGCCCGAGGTAGCACGTCTCGTGGTGCAGGAACTCGTCGGTCTCCCGGAAGATGCCCTTGGCCGTCCACCACGGGTGGATCTCCGCCTTCAGGCGGCCGGAGCGCACCCAGGGATCTTCGGCCATGACGGCTTGCGCGTCCTCGACCGATCCGACGTCGAGAACGACGATGCCGCGCAGGTCCTCGCCCCCGTCCACCGGGCCGGCGATGATCGCGCGATCCTCGTCGAGCAGCCGCTTCAGGTAGGCGAGATGCGCCTCCTGAAGGCCCTGGATCTCGCGCTCCTCCATCGGCCGCTGGTCCGGCCCGCGAAGGAGCAGGACGAGCTGGTAGGTCGTCATCTCGTATTCGCGCGAGATGTCGGTCTGTGCGCCAAGCGCCAAGACGGTGCTCCCCAGCAGCCCCGCGCACGCGAGCACTCTCGTTCGCATCCTTCCGAAGCTACACGAACCGCCCAAGCCGCGAAAGCGGAAAGTCAGGCATGGGACTCGCGGAGACCCTTTTGAGGGTCCCCGTGGATCGGAGTACCATCCAAGTACCGCGGCATGTGGACACCTGTAACCTCGGCGCTGGGATGGAGCCGTGAAGGAAATCGTCACCGCGAGCCTCGTCGCCGCGCTGCTCCCGGGCGTCGGGATGTCGTTCGCCCAGGATGATCCGGGGGGGCCGCAGGAGCCGCTCGAGACCGGCGTCACGGAGCAGGTGCGGGTCGACCTCGTCCTGCTCGAGACGCTCGTGCTCGACGCCAAGGGCCGCACGGTCCCCGGCCTGACGAAGGACGATTTCATCCTCACGGTCCAAGGAAGGTCCGTGCCGATCGACGTCCTGGACGTCGACTGCCCCGGCGGTGCCGTGGACGAAGTGCGGGGTGCCGACCGGGGCCGGGGCGAGCTTCGACCTCCGCCGGTCGTGCCGGAGCTCCAGCGCCGGATCGTGCTCGTGTTCGACTACTACCACCTGCCCAAGATCCGCCGCTCCGACGTGCTCGCCCAAGCGCGGGCCGCGATCGCGGACGACAAGGCGCCCGGCGACGAGGTCATGATCGTGGCGATGGCGAACGGACTTCGAATCGAGCAGCGTTTCACCGCCGAGGTCGAGACGCTGGTCGAGACGCTGCGCCGCATGGAGCACGACACGACGCTGTACGCGATGGACTTCGGATCGCTCGTGACCGACCGGAGCTTCTTCGAGAATCTCGCGACGCTCGCGGACGTGCTCGCCAACTACGAAGGGACCAAGGCCGTGATCCTGTTCTCGCAGCTCGTGTCGCGCGCCGACGACTGGGACCTGTGGTTCGAGAGCGTCGCGGCCCGAGCGGCCGCCGCGCGCACCGTGATCTACCCGGTCTACACGGGCGGATTGGCCGCCGGCGGACCGCCGGGAGGCTCTCCGTCCCTGGCACGCCTGGCCACCCAGTCGGGAGGGCGATTCACGTACGGGACCAACGACCTGTCGCTGGGCTACGCCCGAGCGCAGCGCGATCTGGCATGTCGCTACACGGTCGGCTTCTATGTCGACGCCGGCGACGTGGACGACAGGCGTGCCGTCAGCATCAGGGTCACGCGCGGCGACGCCCACGTCTTCTCGCCCGAGATCGTCCGCCGCTGGTCGGCGGAGGAGCGCCGCAAGGCCAAGCTCGAGGCGGCGTTCAGCGATCCCGAGCCGTTCGACGAGCCCTTGATCCGGGCGCAGGCGCTCCCCGTTCGCCCGCAGTCGGCGAACGCGTGGGACGGGCTGCTGGTCGTTCATCTTCCGTGGCCCGTCCCGGCGGACGGAACGGTCCTCGACGTCGCGGCCCATCTGACGAGAGGCCATCTCGCGGCCGGCAAGTTCGAGCGCGAGTTCCGCCTCGAGCCCGCGGCCCCCGGCACGGCCGCCATCCGTCCGGTGACGATCGTCGGCGAGGCCCGGCTCGCTCCGGGCTCCCATACGCTCACCGTCGTCGTCGGCACGGCCGGCGGCGAGAGGCTCCACACTTCGCGGGTCGAGTTCGTGGTCCCGGAGGTGCCGCGGGATCGGATCTTCCTCCGAGAGCCGGTGCTGGCGAGGGTCGTCCGCGACGGCGTCGTGATCCGCGTGGCCGGCGAGGCGTCGGAGGGCAACACGAAGGCGGGAGCGCCGGAGCGGCCGCCCGCGTTCGACGACAGCGTCGAGCCGCTGCTGGTCCACGGCTTCGAGCCGTCCGATGCGATCCTCGCGCGCTGGGAGGCGTGCTACGTGGGGCGCCGCGACGCACGGGACGCGAGTGCGAAGAAGACGAAAGTGGTGCGGCGGGTGATCCGGCAGAGCGACGGAGCCGTGGTTCACGAGCTACCCCCCGTGCCGCTCGATCTGACGGGCGAGGACAAGGTCTCGTGTCAGGGCCGGCTCGACGACATCCCTTCCGGGACGCTCGAGCCCGGCAGTTACCGGCTCGATGTCGCCGTCGTCCGGGAAGGCTCGGACGTGCCGCTCGCCGTCGCTCGAGCCCCGGTCCGGGTGGAGTGAGCGGCGGGACCTTCGCCGCGATCCGGAGAAAGGGCGGAAACCTTGGAGCTGATCCTGATCTCCGCGATGACGCGTCACAGGGTCATCGGGCGCGACAACGCGTTGCCGTGGCACATCCCGGACGAGTACGCGTCCTTTCTGCGTCGCGTCCGCGGCCATCCGATCGTCATGGGCCGCACCAGCTACGAGATCTTCGGCGCCGATCTGAAGGAGTCGAAGCTCGTGGTCGTGAGCCGCACGCTCGAATCGCTGCCCGACGCCGACGTGTGCCCCGACACCGCGCGGGCCGTGAGCCTGGCGGGTACCTACGGCGAGCGCGTGTTCGGCGCGGGCGGCGCGTCGATCTATCGCCAGACGCTGCCCCTCGCGGACGCGCTGTACCTGTCGATCATCAAGAAGGACTACGCGGGGGACACGTACTTCCCGGAATTCGACGAGCGCGACTGGACGATCGGCTCGATCGAAGTCCATCCCGAGTTCGAGTTCCGGATCTACACGCGCCGGCGCGACGGGTAGCCGGGCGCCGTCCCCGCCGCCGTCAGTCCGCCGACGCGACGCCCACGGGACAGCTCACGCCCGTGCCTCCCAGCCCGCAGTAGCCACCCGGGTTCTTGGCGAGGTATTGCTGGTGGTAATCCTCGGCGTAGTAGAACTCGGGCGCGTCGAGGATCTCGGAGGTGATCGCGCCGAGCCCGGCCTCGTCGAGCTTGGCCTGGTAGGCGTCCCGCGACGCCTCGGCGGCGCGCCGCTGCTCGGCGTCGTAGGCATAGATCCCGGAGCGGTACTGGGTGCCGACGTCGTTCCCCTGGCGCATGCCCTGGGTCGGGTCGTGGTTCTCCCAGAAGATCTTCAGCATCGCGTCGTAGGTCGTGACCTTCGGATCGAAGACGACGCGCACGACCTCGGCATGACCCGTCCGCCCCGAGCACACCTCCTCATAGGTCGGGTTGGGGGTGTGGCCCGCCGCGTAGCCGACCGCCGTCGAGCGCACGCCCCGGGACTCCCAGAACTTCCGCTCCGCGCCCCAGAAGCAGCCCATGGCGAACATCGCCGTGTGCAGTCCCGGAAAAGGCTCCTGCAGCGGCGTGCCGAGCACGAAGTGCTTCGCCGCGACCGGCATCCGCGTCTCGCGGCCCGGGAGCGCCTGCCCGGCGGAGATTCTCTCGTGGGTTCGGGTCCTGGCGAACATCGCTTGTTCTCCTCGGTGCCCCGCGAAGGGGTGGCGCCTCATTGTGCGACGCGCCGAGTGTCTCGTCCAGCCGGGAGGATCATCCCGTCTGCCGGGCGGCCTGCCGGAGCGCGGCGGGAGGCCGTCCGATTCTGGTATCGTCCGAGCGCTCGAGATCCCGCAATCAGGAGGCGCGATGGACAGGCCCCCTATCTATCTGGACTACAACGCCACCACGCCGGTCGACCCCGCGGTGGCCGAGGCGATGCTGCCCTATCTCTACGAGCACTTCGGCAACCCCTCGAGCACGCACCCCTACGGCGTGGTGACGAAGCAGGCCGTCGAGCGCGCTCGCGGGCAGGTGGCGCGCCTGATCGGCTGCGAGCCCGAGGAGATCCTGTTCACGAGCGGCGGATCCGAGTCCAACAACATGGCGATCAAGGGCGTGGCTGCCGCGCTCCACGCCCGCGGCCGGCACCTCGTCGTTTCCGCGGTGGAGCACCCCGCCGTGCTCGAGCCGTGCGAGGCGCTCCGGGCCGCGGGCTACCATCTCACCCTGGTAGCGGTCGACGAGAACGGGCGCGTCGATCCCCACGCGGTCGCGCGGGCGCTCACGCCCGAGACGATTCTCGTTTCGATCATGCACGCCAACAACGAGATCGGCACGATCCAGCCGATCGCGCACATCGCCGATGCGATCCGCGGACACGGCGCCGTGCTGCACACCGACGCGGCACAGTCCGTCGGAAAGATCCCCGTGGACGTCGGCACGCTCGGCGTGGACCTGCTCAGCATCGCGGGCCACAAGCTCTACGGACCGAAGGGCGTCGGGGCGCTGTACGTCCGCACCGGCATCGAGCTGCCGAGCCTGATCCACGGCGCCGCCCACGAGGGGGGGCGTCGGGCGGGAACCGAGAACGTCCTGGAGATCGTCGGACTCGGCAAGGCGTGCGAGGTGGCACGAGAGCGCCTCGACGCGGCCCAGGCGCACTGCGGCGCGATGCGCGACCGCCTGTGGGACGCCCTGACCTCGCGCGTCCCGGGCCTGCGCCGCAATGGCGACCCCGAGCACTGCCTCCCGAACACCCTGAGCGTGTGCTTCCCCGGCGTCGACGCGACCACGTTGCTCGCGGAGATCGGGGACCGCATCGCCGCGTCGGCGGGCGCCGCCTGCCACGCGGAGGGGGTCGACATGTCGACGGTCCTCAAGGCGATCGGGATCCCGGTGAGGTTCGCCATGGGCACGGTGAGGTTCTCCGTCGGCCGCGGAACGACCGCCGAGGAGATCGATCGCGCGGCCGAGATCGTCGGCGACGCCGTGGAGCGGCTCGCGGGCGGAGCGATCGTTCCGACCGTCTCCGAGCGGCTGGAAGGCGTGGAGCTGACGCGATTCACCCACGGCATGGGCTGCGCCTGCAAGCTGCGCCCGCAGGAGCTGGAGCAGATCCTGCGAGGCTTGCCGCCGACGGTGGATCCGGCCGTGCTCGTCGATTCATCCACCTCGGACGACGCCGCCGTCTACCGCCTGAGCGACGACCTCGCCGTGGTCCAGACGGTCGACTTCTTCACCCCGATCGCGGACGACCCCTACGACTTCGGCGCGATCAGCGCGGCCAACTCCCTGAGTGACATCTACGCGATGGGAGCCCGCCCGATCTTCGCTCTCAGCATCGTCGGGTTCCCGTCGAAGCGCCTGCCGCTCGAGGTGCTGCAGCGCATCCTGCAGGGCGCGGCGGACACGGCGCGAGAGGCCGGTATCGACATCATCGGCGGCCACAGCGTGGACGACACCGAGCCGAAGTTCGGCCTGGCGGTGACGGGCCTCGCTCGTCCCGACGCGATCCTGACCAACGCCGGGGCGCAGGCCGGAGACGTGATCGTGTTGACCAAGCCCATCGGGACCGGCATCATCGCCACGGCCGTCAAGCGCCGCGTCGCCGAGCCCGAGGTCGCGGCGCGCGCGCTCGAGACCATGCGCCGGCTCAATCGCGACGCCGCCGAGACCATGCTCGAGATCGGCGTGAGTGCCTGCACCGACGTCACCGGCTTCGGCTTGCTCGGGCACCTGCGCGAGATGGCGAGCGCCTCGGCGCTCGACGCCGAGCTGTACGCCGATGCGGTACCGGTGCTCGATGGGGTGCGCGACCTCGCGGCGGCGGACATCGTGCCCGGCGGGACGATCGACAACCTGCAGTTCGTCTCGGGGAGCGTCGATTGGCCCCGCGAGGTATCCAAGGTCCGGCGACTGATCCTCGCCGACGCCCAGACGTCCGGGGGCCTGCTGATCGCGGTGCCGCGCCGGCGCGCGGACGAGCTGCTCGAGGCGCTCCACGGCAACGGCGTCACGGCCGCGACCGTCGTCGGACGGTTCCATGGCTTCGGATCGGGTCGCATTCGGGTCGTGACCGGAACCCCGGACGCTCGCTGATGAAGGTGTTCTTCGGAACCGTCGTGCGGATGGCGCCCGTGTCCGACGGCGGAGAGCTCGTCCGCCTCGACTGGGGCTCGAAGCGCGTCGAGGCGCGCGTCCCCATGAGCCCGGCGCGAGTCGATCACGATCCGAATCCTCGCGGAAACACGCGCGGGTGCCGCGGGATCGCCGTCATGGAGGGGCGGGTCGTGGCCGCCAGCTACGACTCCCTCGAGGTCTTCGACGCCGACCTGACGCACGCGTTCAGCCGCTCCCACGGCTTGATGGTCGGGCTGCACGAGTCCGCGCCGTCGGGATCCGGGAGGCTGTGGGTCACCTCGACGGCGATCGACGCCGCGCTGGAGTTCGATCCGGGGAGCGGGGAGCTAATGCAGTCGTTTTGGCCGCGCGACATGCCGCGGCTGGCGCGCGAGCTCGATCTCGCGCCTTCGACCATCGACAAGAGCGCCGACAACCGGCTCGGCCACCTGAAGCAGAAGTACGGCCGCGGCCCCTCTCATCTCCATCTCAACGCCGTCGCGGAATGGAAGGGCCGGGTGCTCGCTCTGTTTCACGCTCAGGGCGTGATCGCCGACCTCACCGAGGATCGGATCCTGGTGCGCGACCCGTGCCTGCAGAAGTGCCACAACCTGCTCGTGGATCCCGACGGCACCGCCGTGGTCAACGACAGCCTGCGCGCCACGGTCAGGGTGTTCGATCTGGAGTCGGCCCGGCAGATCGATACCCTGAACCTCAAGGCGTTCGATTGGGTGCGTCGCCTGCGGCGCATCGGGATCTTCGATCTCGTGCGCCGCGCGGTGCGCAAACCGTCGCTGCTCGGCCAGAGGCTCGCCGCGCGACCGTTGTTCCTGCGGGGCATGGATCGGGTGGGAGACCGCCTGTACCTCGGCCTGTCGCCCGCTGCGGTGGTGTGCGTCGATCTGCGATCGCGGGATCTCGTCGATGCCTTTCGATACTCCACCGACATGCGGGTCTGCGTTCACGGACTGAGCGTCTGGGAGGGCAATTGAGCGCTCGCGCGGAACGGCTCGCGGGGATCAGGCCGGAGCGATCCTGCCCGCGGTGATGTCGCCGAAGATACGGTTCGAGAGCTCGACGGTCTCGTCGTTGAGCGCTGCGCGGTAGACCTCGTCGTCCACGTAGTGCTGCCAGCGGTGCAGGACGTCCATGTCCGTGGCCCGGTTGTGGAACTCCTGGCCCGAGAACGAGCTGCCGCCCCCGTACTGCGGCACCTCGTCGAGGCCCTGCTCGGTGTACTCGAATCCGAAGCGCGCCACCACCTCCCTGCGGTAGTCCTCCGACAGGAACCACGAGTTGTAGTTGACCTTGACCGTGTCCTCGGGGAGATACGACGTCTCACCGAGCAGCTCCCTGGCATAGGTCTTCCAGTGCTCGCGGTAGAAGGTGTTCAACCGCCGCTGCCAGCGCTTCTTGCCGCGCCGCACGCTGGCGAACGTGTTGAACGCATCGCGCAGGACCAGAACCGTGAAGCGCTTTCCGCTCGATCCGAGCAGCCGCTCGGCCCCTCCGCAGAACAGGGGCTCGCCGACGATGCGGTTCAGCTCGAAGTTCTCGACGTTGTAGATCAAGACCGGCTTGTGCATCGCCGCGACCTCGCGATAAGTCGCGGACGGGTCCAACTCGACCCCGTAGGTGCCCTTGTCCTCGATCAGGCGTTGGAAGATCTTCTCCTTTCGACGCCTGACCTTGTTGGGCTTGCTGAAGATGTTGTTCAAGAAGAACACGGGCGCGCCGGCGCTGTGGCCGAGCCAGTTCATGATGGCGTGGCCGCCGCCGCGCTTGACGTGGAAGACGCGGATCTCGACGTCGTTGCGGTAGTCCATCGAATCGGAGTATAGCGTCAGGCCCTACGATGGAACGTGAGGCTCGGCCAGATTCGGCCACTGTCGCAGACGGCGGGCATCGAAGAAGCCGTTCAAGAACGCCCGGTCCTCCGGGCCCAGCCGCTGCTGCCACACCTCGTTGCGCCGCGGATCGATGCCTTCCTCCCGGATGGCCTGCTCGAGGAGGTCTCGCGGCAGACCGCAGAAGCCGGCGATCCGTCCCATCCACTCCACCGGGGCGCGGCAGAAATCCTCGTAGGCGAAGCTCATGTAGGCGGAAGGATCGAGGGTCGCGAGCTGCGACGAGAGATAGGTGAGCTGCTCTTCGGTGATGACGGCGCAGGCTCGCAAGTTGCCCGCGAACCTGCGGCGGTGCGACGATGCCGTGGACGCCCGCGGGTCGCGGCTCACGACGACGATCCGAAGGTCCTCGAACATCTCGGAGAGATCGCTCAGGTCCGGACGGTAGCGATCTCCGCGGTGGAACGGGGCCGAGCGCTTGAACAGCACGCGATTCACGTCGCGATACGCGGGCATCGCGAGGAGCTCGTCGATCAGCTCGCGCATCTCGCGCCGCCCGCGGTCGGCCCGGGCCGCGGATGCGGTGCGGTCCCACATGCCGTCGTTGGCCTTCTTGAACTTCCTCGCGATCGCGTAGCCCCGGTGGTCGGATTTGGGGATCGAGACATGGTTGCCGCCGAGCCCGACGCAACCCGCGGGAGAGCTGAGCATCCGGGCGAGCATGGTGGTGCCCGAGCCCGACGCTCCGACGATGAAGATGAAACGGTAGTTCTGCATGCGTCCGTCCGCTATGCGTAGCCCAGCTCGGACAGCACGGGCTCGCCGAGCCGGAACGTCTCCGCCAGCTCCACTTCCCGTCCCTTCCACTTCCCGATCCGGCCGGCGTGAATGCTCTCGCCGGCCCACTCCCGCACACGGGGCTCCATGGGCACGTCGATGAACGAGAAGATCCGCTCGAGGGTCTCGACCGGGGAGGCGCACAGCCGCTCGTAACGCACCTCCAGGTACTGCCCCGGAAACCCGCGCCCGCGCAGTCCGAACTCGGTGGCGGTCTTCCAGTGCACCATCTCGAGCTCGTTGCGGAGCGCTTCATCCTCGACCGCCCGCTCCAGGGGAACGCCCTTCCAATGCGTGACGTCCGCATGGCCGAACACCGCGATCTTGTTCTCCGGCTTCGAGATGTGCCGGGGCCGGAACCGCGCGTCGAGCCGCGACAGACAGACGTCCCTCCCGTCGCGGATCAGGTGGACGACCCGCGCCTCGGGGTGGGTGCGCAGGAGGATCTCGATGCACAAGATGCTGCTGCCGACCTTCCACCCGAACGGCCTGCCCCGAGCTTCGCGCTGCAGAGCGTCCACCCGCTGCGCGAGGAGCCGTTCCAGCTCCCGGCGCCCCTCCGCCGCGGCTTCGGAATAGCCGTACGCGCCCTTCGCGATCGCGATCATCCAGGAGCTCTTCAGCCCCATGCCGCGCGTGTCCCGGTTCTTCTTCGACAACCGGCCCATGTAGATGTCGTTGCGGTGGTAGGCCTCGCTGAGGATTCGTCCGCCGCAGTGGCCGCGCCCGAAGACGACGAACGGGCCTCGTGACATCAAGTGAGCTCGCCCATGCGTGCCTCGGCGCCGAACGTGACGACGAGGTTCTCCCGGGATTGTGCCACGGGATCGCCCGCGGGAGAAGCCTCCGCCGCCGCCAACCCTTGACCGCCGGCCGGCGCGGCGGTGTATGATCGACGCGGGCGATGATCGATCGGGAACCGCGGGGGGGAACCGGCATGGACGGCGAGTCGCGCTCGGCCCATGAGTTCAACAGCGAGAACTTCGTGGTGCGTCTCGACGTCACCGTCTCGGCCGACAAGCGGGCCATCGGTCCGGTCGTGGACCGCATCATGAAAATCATCGCCGAGAGGAACTGCGCCGCCGGAAAGGAGTTCGAGATCGAGACGGCGGTCCGCGAGGCGGTCGCGAATGCCGTGGTCCACGGCGCCAAGGAGGACCCGGCGAAGACGGTCCAGGTGTGGGTCGGCTGCGACGAGTCCCGCAGCGTGATCATCGGCGTCCGCGATCCCGGTCCCGGCTTCGATCCGTCCGAGATTCCGAGCCCGATCCACAGCGATCAGGTCTATTCCGAGCACGGGCGCGGAATCTATCTCATCAACCAACTGATGGACGACGTTCGCTTCGAGCGCGGTGGCTCCGAGATATGGATGCGCAAGAAGTGAGCAGGGTCTAGCCGGCCTTCCGGGCGGTCTTCGGCACGCGCCGTGTCCACGATCGAGCTCACCGGGCTCGCCCGCATCCCGCTCCTGATGCTCGAGCGCACCGCCGATTACGGTCTGGACCGCGACGAGCTCGCGGCCGCCGCGGGCTTCAAGAACGAGCTCGAGAACCCCGACGCCCGCGTCTCGGTCACCAAGATCTGGAATCTGTGGCGGATCCTCATCGATCGAACCTCCGATCCGTTTCTCGGTCTGCATCTGATGATGGGACTGCGGATTCGGCAATTCGGGGTGGTCGGCTACGCCATGGTCAACAGTCGCACCGTGCTCGATGCGCTCCGCCGCCTGACGCGCTACAGCCGGATCATCACCGAAGCCCTGGAGCTGACCTTGAGCGTCGAAGCGGACCGCGTGGACCTGGTCGTGGCCCGCAGCCCCAGACTCGACGCGCTCGTACACCCGGTGGACGCGCGGCTGGCCGGCGTGCTGGGCGCGGTCCGTGAGCTGGCGGGTGCGGAGATCACACCGATCGAAGTTCGGTTTCCCTATTCTCGTCCCCGCCGGGTATCGGATCACCGGCGGTTCTTCCGGTGCGAGCTGCGGTTCGACAGCGGAGGCACCGGGATGGTGTTCCGGAGACAGGACCTGGATCGTGCCGTCAGCACGGCGGACGAGGCGCTGGCCGGATACCTCGACCGTTACGCCGAATCGGTGCTCGTGTCCCTGGCCAAGCACGGCTCTTCCGCGGAACGGGTGCGCAAGGCGGTCTGGTCGCACCTGGCCGACGGACCGCCGACGTTGCACAAGGCGGCGGCGACCCTCGGCGTCAGCGCTCGGACGCTGCAGCGCAGGTTGAGCCTGGAAGGGACGTCGTTCGCTGCGGTGCTCGACGACTTCCGCTGGGAAATGGCGGTCAGCCTGCTCCGGGACCGGAGCCTCGCCGTCTACGAGATCGCGTTCTTGCTGGGGTACTCCGATCCGAGCACGTTCTATCGCGCCTTCCGGCGGTGGGAGGGCATTCCACCGCACGAGTTCAGAAGGAAGGCGAGCTAGAAGCCGGCCTTGGAATTGTCCGGGGCTTTGGTAGACTCTCGGATCTTGGGCCTCGCCGGGCGACTCGCGCCCGGGGCGGCGAGGCGCGACCGAGGCGAGGAGCAGGCCCTGTACGGGTTTCGCGAGGCGTTGCATCATTGGGTGGTGAGTCCCCTCCAGGGAGTCACCTTCCCCACATGGCGCCGGATCGTGACCGATCCCCGCATCGAGATCGACCCGCGGTACCGGCCGAGGATCCTGGCGACGGGCCTCGCGAGCCTGGTGAACTCCCTGCAGGCGCGGATCGAGGAGCGCAGGTTCGGGGGGCGCGCGCGATCCGTGAGGGTCGAGGCGCCGGTGTTCATCCTCGGCCACTACCGCAGTGGAACGACACATCTCCACAACCTGCTGGCGGTGGATTCGCGGTTCGCGTTCTCGAACTACTACCAGGCCACCTTCCCGAACACCTTCCTCACGACCGAGCGCATCGGGTCGCGCTTGGGGTTCCTGTCCATCGACAAGCGCCCGCACGACGACGTGGCCCTCGGTGTCGGAGCGCCCGCCGAGGACGAGATCGCGCTGTGCTCCGACACGCTCCTGTCGCCCCACATGGGTTGGCATTTCCCGAAGCGCGCCGGCGACTACGAGCGCTACCTGACGTTCCGCGACGTCACGCGCGACGAGCGGGAGCGCTTCAAGCAGTCGATGGCGCGCTTCGCTCGCAAGCTCACGCTGAAGTACGACCGTCCCTTGGTCTTCAAGTCGCCGTGTCATACCGCGCGGATCCGGTTGATCCTGGAGACGTTCCCCGATGCGCGGTTCATCCACATCCACCGCGACCCGTTCACGGTATTCCAGTCCACGCGCAACATGGAGCGCAAGGTCGGACCGCTGTTCCAGTTCCAGCGTCGCGACCTCTCGCTCATCGACGAGGCCATCCTCTCGCGTTACCGGAGGACCTACGCGGCCTACCTCGAGGATCGGGGGTTGATCCCGCCGGCGCGACTCGTGGAGCTGTCCTACGAGAGCCTGACGCGCGACCCGCTGCGGGCCTTGCAGACTCTCTACGCGCACCACGGGTTCCCGCCGTTCGAATCGGTTCGCGCCGACGTGAAGCGCTACCTATCCGGGATCAACGGGTACCGGACCAACGAGTACGGCCGACTGGAGCCCGGCCTCGCGGAGCGAATCGTCCGCGAATGGGGGCCGTTCTTCGGGGAGTGGGTTCACGCCGGCGGCGCGAGCCCACGGATCCCGGCCTCGACCGCTAACCGCTAGCCTGTCCGAGCAATCGCTCGGGTCGCACGCCTGGGGCTGTTTTCCTCCCCTGCTCGATTCATTCAGTTCCCGTGGCCTTGGTCGTGAGGCACACGGACCTCGGCCGTCGACTCGGAGACGTTGCCCGACACGTCCGTAACGCTGTAGACCAGCGTGTAGGTTCGGCCGTTCCCTCCCCCGGCGCGCTCGGCGCGCAGGAGGAGCTGGTCGTCGTCGGTACCGGGCTCGGCACCCTGGATGTCGCCCACCGTACTGCCGTCGCCTTCTCCCCTGGCGTCGTCCGGCTCGCTGCTGCTCGCCGAGACCAAGGTCACGATCACCTCGCCGCACGCGTCCGCGGCGTCCACCGACACGTCGACGGGTACCAGCTTGTGGTTCGGCGGCCACAGCACGGACGGGCTCGTCTCGACCGAGACCACCGGGGGCGTCGTGTCCACGACATCGATCGCTACCTCGTCCGTATCGGTCTCGTTCTCGGAATCCGTGACCCTCAGCGTGACGACGTGGGTTCCGAGGGGAAGCGTCGCGTCGAGGGTCGCGCCCTCGCCGAGAGCCGTCTCCTCGGGCGTCCCGAAGCCGAGGAACCACTCGAACGACACGATGTCGTCGTTCGTGCCGGCGGTGGAGTCGGGGTCCGTCGAGCCGGAGCCGTCGAGAGTCACGAGCGCTCCGTCCGCAGATGCGCACTCCAGCGTCTGGTCCGTTCCCGCGTCCGCGACCGGCGGCTCATTGGGCAGTACCAGGACCTTCGTGACCGTGATCGTCTCGAATCGCTCGCCGACCGTGGCCGTGACCTCGATCGCGTCCGGGTCGTCCTCGAGGATCCGCAGAGTGTCCGTGGCCAAGCCCTGGTCGTTCGTGAGAACCGGCTGCCCCTCCGAAGCCAGCTGCCCGGCATCACTGCTGAACACCACCTCGACGCCGATCTCCGGGACGCCCTCCGGGTCCCGCACCAGGGCGTTCAGCGCGGTCTCCCCGAAGGCCTTGCCCGAATCGGGGTCAATGGGCGTATTCGGATCCGTCAAGTCGATCACGACCTCGGCGGGATCGGCGGCGAGATCTATCCCGCTGGCCTCGCCCAGCACCGCGCGCGAGGAGTGGTTCGAGCTCGAGCAGGCCGCGAGAACGATGCCCGCGGCGAGAATCATGAGATTTCGGCCAAGACAGAGCAGTTGTTTCATACGCAGGCCCCTAAGGTTGGGATTCGCACGCCGAGCTGTGGCGCGGAGAGAAATCTACTCTGTCGACGTGGTCCGCGGCAACGGCTTTTGTCGCCGAAACTGGGCCCCAAACAGGAAAGAAATCGAAGAATCGGGGACTGTCCGCCGCAAACGATGCCGCTCAATGCATAACTGGGGCCGACAGCTCGCTCGCCTCGTGCTCCAGACGCCCCACGAGGTGGTCGTACTGCGCGATGATGCCGATTCCGAGGTAGTTCCGCGCCACCCTCCGGCGCGCGTTCCGTCCGAGCCGCAGCGCGAACCCGGGGTTCGCGAGCAGCTGCGTCACGGCGCCGCCGAAGGCATCGAGATCGCTCGCGTTCTTGAGGAGCAGGCCGCTGACGCCGTGCTCGATCTGATCGCGGATGCCGCCGACGGCGCTCGCGATCACCGGTCGCGCCTTCCACATCGCTTCCGTGACGGTGAGGCCGAACCCCTGGCGGAGGCTCTTCTGCGCGGCGATGGTCGCGTGGCGTTGCAGGGCGTTGACCATGGCGGCGTTCTCCTGCAGGTCGGCCATGGGAAGATTGACGATGTGGACGCGCGATCGCTGCTCCTTGGGCAGCGATCGCCACAGCGCACGGACCTCCTCGAGAACTTCCGCCCCTTCGGGGTCGTCGCTCACGGCGTCGAGCGCGGGTCCGGCCAGGACCAGCTCCGCGCCCGCCGCGCCCGGGTGGGTGGTGGAGCGCAGGAACCCACGCAGCACACCCGTCGGGTCCTTGAGCCGATCCCAGCGCGACACCTGAACGACCAGCGGGACGTCGAAGGCCGGAGGCTCGCCTTCCCGCAGGACGTCGGCCCGGCGCTCGACGCTCGACCTCGAGCCGTCGGATCGGGTGAACGTGCGCGGGCCGCCGTTCGGTCCGCGCACGATTCCCGCGTGGACCAGGATCGAACGGATGGTGTCGTCGTCGATCTCCTGGTTCTTGGGCGAGAACGGGTCGAGCGTCGGCGGCTCGACGAGACACCGGCCGTGGTACAGCACGCCGGGAAGATAGGTGAACCGGGAGAACACGAAGGCGTGAGCCTGCTTGAGATAGGGCTCGAGGAACGTCCACGCCCGATCGTCCTCGACGCCGGGGTTGTCGTTTCCGACGTGGCATCGCCAGACGACGGCCGCTCTGTGCTTCACGAGATGAGGGATCAGGCCGGCGGTCTGCGGATCGTGGAGGATCACGATGTCGCTCGGGCGGATGCGCTTGACCAGCTCGACGGCGTTCCTGGCCGCGACCAGCTCGTAGACCTCGGCGGCGCCGCGATCGAGCTCGGAGCCGTCCCCGGGCTCGCCGTGGAGCGCGTTGTGGATGCGCTTCGTGATCCGGAAGAAATCCGGGCCGCCGTTCATCACGAGCCATCGCGTGTCGACGCCCATCCCGCGCGCATAGGCCAGAAGGGTGTGGAGCATCTCGGCGACGCCGCCTCCGGCGGCGGTGCTGTTGACGTTCCAGATCGTGCGCCCCTCGAGCCGCGCCTTGAGATCGCCGGCCAGGCTCCGAACGCGCTCGACGCTCTCGGGGCCGAGGACGCCCGCGAACGCCTCGGCGCGCTTCGGCTGGATCCTGACTTCCTGGATGAGCGGCATCGCGGCGAAACATAGGGTCGGGCGCGGGGCGCGGCAAGCGCTCCCGCGTCGCGATTCCTCTCCATGGCCTATCACCACCGGGGTCCAGCACGGCCTGTCCGAGCCGGTCGGAGCCGTCCCGCGGTGATAAGCTGGACGTGATGCACAAGGCGACGCTCGCCCTAGCGGTCTTGCTCGTTGCCGCGCCCGGCTGCGGCGCTCCGGAGGGTTCCGCCCTCGTCCCGATCACCACGACGTCCGAAGAGGCGCGGCAGGCCTACCTCCAAAGCCGCGACCTGTTCGACAACCTCCGGATGAACGAGGCCCGAATTCACGCGGAGCGCGCCGTGGCCCTGGACGAGCGCTTCGCGCTGGCGCACCTCATGGTGGCGAGCACCGCTGGAGGCACGAAGGAGTTCTTCGATTCGCTGGATCGGGCGGTGACGCTCGCCGGCGAGGTCAGCGAGGGAGAGCGGCACGTCATCCTCGGCTTCGAGGCGGGCAGCAAGGGAGACCCGGAGGCGCAGCGCGAGCACTACCGCGCCCTCGTGCTCGCGTTCCCGGAGGACGCGCGCGTGCACCAACTGCTCGCCGGCTACTTCTTCAGGCGACAGGAGTGGGCCGAGGCGATCGAGCACTACCGCCGGGCGATCGAGCTCGCCCCGGAGTTTCCGCCCCCGTACAACCAGCTCGGTTACGCGCTGCGCTACACCGGGGAATACGAGGAGGCGGAGAAGGTCTTCCGGGAGTACGTGCGCCTGATGCCCGACGAGCCCAACCCGCTCGACTCGTACGCCGAGCTGCTGATGCAGCAGGGCCGCTTCGAGGAGTCGATCGACAAGTATCGCGAGGCACTCGAAAGGAACCCGGAGTTCGTCCCGTCGTACATCGGGATCGGCAACAACCTGATCTTCCTCGGGGAGCCGGCGGAGGCGCGCTTGACCTTCTCGATGCTCGGCGAGGTGGCTTCCACCGACGCGGAGCGGCGCGAGGCGTTGTTCTGGACGGCGGCCTCCTTCCTGCACGAGGGTCGCTTCGACGACGCCGTTCAAACGGTGCGCGAGCGCTACGCGATCGCGGAGCGAAGCGGCGACTTGACCGCCGCCGCGGAGGACCGGGTCCTGATCGGCGACATCCTGCTCGAGGCGGGTCGGCCGGACGACGCCCTGGCCGAGTTTCGCGAGGCCATGGAGCTGAGTGGGCGCTCGGATTCCCCGGAGGAGATCAAGAGGAGCACCGCCAGGAACCTTCTGTATTACGAGGCCCGCGTGGCTCTGGCGCGCGACGATCCCGAGGCCGCCGCGACGATCGCCGGCCGCTACGCCGGCCTCGTGGAAGCGAGCCGGATTCCGGCCGAGCTGCGCTCACAGCGAGAGCTGGTCGGACTCGTGGCTCTCGCGGAGGGCGACTACGACGCGGCCGTGTCGAATCTCGAAAAGGCGGACACCAAGGACCCGCGCGTACTCTACGAGCTGGCGTTGGCCTATCGAGGCACCGGAGACGCCGGGAAGGCGCGGGAGCTCGCGCAGGCGGCCGCGAGCTTCAACGGCCTCAGCATCAATTACGCCTACGTCCGGAGCCGGGCCCAGCAGTTGGCCGATGAGCTCGAGGCGGACGTCACACCTCCCGCTCGCACGTCGTCGTGGAGCCCACGTCGTCAAGAAGAAGCTGCGGAACCTGTCACGGCGTGATCGCTGCCCCCCGGCGTCCGGCTTCACGGGAGTGTTCACGCTCAACGTGCTCACCAAGGGAATGGACCAGCCCGTCGAGGTGCGCTTCGAGTTCCCGCCCGTTAAGGAGCACCACGGGAGCAAGGACGCGAAGACCGGCTCCTAGTTCCGGAATCCGCTCTGAGGCACCCACGTCGGGTTGTTGGGGGGCTGGACCCAGGTGGACTCGTGGTTGGCGAGCTGGTCCGGGCCGAGAGCCGAGGTCGGGTGCCACTCGGGGTCGTTCGGCGGCTGGACCCAGGTCGAGCGGCTGTCCGCGTTGGCGTCGTGGCTCAAGTCCCAATAGCTCGGCTCCATCGAGTCGGGCTGGGGGCCCGTCTGGAACTGCGCCGGTCTTCCGAAGACCGCGAGCTGCTGCGAAGGCGTCGAGGGTCGCACGGGTTGACCCGCGAGCTGGGCGGGCTTCGTGACCTGTAGGCCGGTGCGCGGCTGATCTTCGTCCTTGTCCAGGTTCTGCTCGTCGATCGCGGGATCCTCACCCACCCCCAGGCGGACCTCGACGATCTGCGACATCGGGATCTGAACCGTGCTGCCGTCGGACTTCGTCAGGACGTAGTAGTCGCCGTCGCGCTCGACGTCCGAGCCCTTGATCGTGTCGCCGGACGTATAGACGAGCTCGACGTCCGCGAGGACGGCAGGCCAGAAGACATTGGAGAACAGAATCGCGGCGAGCAGCGTTCGTCGCATCTTCGCACCGCCACGCCCAGGATAACAGAAGGGGCCGACCTCGCGCCGGACGCGGTCACTCGCTTCGGCGGTCCGCGTCGCTCTCCGCGGCGATCCGCAGCAAGGCATCGCGCAGCGGACGGTGGCGGTCGAAGAGCCGTACGAAGTCCGACTCGCGACGCCCCCCCTTGGCGCGCACGACCTCGACCAGCGAGCGCCGGTGCGTCGCGCTCCAGCGCTCGACATCGGGAAGGCACAGGATCAGCGGACTCCAGCGCTCCCACGCCGTGCGCTCGTCGCGCGTGAAGCTCCGCAACGAGCGCAGCCCGGCCCGCGCGGCGGCCTCGCGGGCACACTCGCGGGCGGCCTTCTCGCGATCGGCGCCGAAGCGCTCCGCGACGAGCCGCGAGAGGCGCAGGCCCAGGCGTCCCGGAGAGAAGCGGCCCAGAACGCCCCGCCGCGGGCGCCCCAGGAAGAAGTACAGGTAGTCATTGGCGAGCCTCTCGAGAACGCGCGCGCTCGATCGATGGCCCGGCTTGGCCCTCATCCTGCCGAGCTCCGATCGCAGGAGGCGCCGCACGCGCGGATCGTGCGAGCGAAACCCGAGCTTGTAGTAGAACCACCACGCGCCCGAGCTGAGACCCTCCTCGTTGCCGTACCCGAGCTGGTAGGGATCGATGGCGAACGCGTCCGACCCGAACAGGTGCCGAACCATGGCGATCACCCGGCCGAAGACCGACCCGGCTTCCGTGCCGCGGTAGGTTTCGAACACGTTGAAGGCGACCTCCGAGGATCCCAACAGGGCGCTCGCCAGGACGTAGCCGATCGGAACGCCGTTCTTGAGCGTCAGGAAGCCGTAGACCGCCTCGAGCACGAGCCGGCGCGCGGGCAGCGTTCCGTAGCACACGAACTGGAGGCCATTGCCGCATTCGACCATCCGCACGTCGCGCTCGTCGGCATGGGCGAACGCATCGAGGTCGCGTCCTCGCGTGACCATCGCCTCGCGCGCCAGGTCGATCGCGCTGCGAGCCTCGTTCAGGGCGAGCGGGCGCACGGCCAGCGGCGGCCGCCGTGCCTCGTCGTGTAGAGACGGTCGATCGCGCGCCAGCGGCCGGGTCTGAAAGACGACCGCGGCGCTGCGGTACTTGGCCCGAGTCCGCGACGGCGTATCGGGTCCGGGAGACAGCACGATCGGGACGTCGACGTCCTCGAACAGCGCCTCCGTCAGCGCGGGGTCCGCCCGCAGCCGGTCGAAGCGCCGGATGAGGAACGAGGCGTCGGTCTCGTGAGGACCGGCGAGGCGACGAAGCCACTCCCGAGGCGGAAAGTCCAACGCGTCGAGCGCCAGGGACTCGAAGTACGCGGCCAGCAGCGGCAGGAGCCGCTCGATTCGCTCGGGGTCGTCGATCTCGGCCCAGTCGAGGGACAGGTTGCGGGGCCAGCGACGCGCCAGCCAACGCGCCGTGATCCAGTAGAACCGGTAGTAGATCGTGGTGCCGGCGATCCCGGTGTCGGCCAGTTGCCGCCGGAACCGCGCGAGGTCGCCGCGGCGCGCGAAGCCGTCGAGCATGCGCTCGACGACGTCCAGCACTTCGGGACTGTCGGGGTAGGCGCGGAGAAAGCAGAGTGCCTCGTGCAGCGTGAGGACGTCGCGCGGTCGCGCGAGGCGACGCCGCTCCAGATCGCGAAGCACGGCGATCTTGCTCGGCCCCGCGTCGCCTCCGTAGCGACCTTTCAGGGCATCGAGGCGTTTCAGTTGTCGAGCCGCACTGGAGGACATCACCACGGCACCTCGGAACGTGGATCCGGAGCTTACCAGATGAGCATCGAAGCGCGGCTTGGTTGCGATGTCGGGGCCGAGGCGGCGTAAAGCGCTGTAAACCGCCGGCAACGCTTCGGTAAAACTCGAGAGGCGCATCCTGGTTTTACGGCACGTTTACGCCGCAGCGCTCGCACACCACGTAGTCTCGGGGTGCAGAAGCGTGAAAGCGACGTTTCACGCAAGGAGGAATGGACCCATGAGGAACCATCGCAAGATCGCCGTGGTCGTCGGATTGATGGTCGTCATCGTGATGATCGCGAGCACGCCCGTCCTGTCGGGGGGTCGAGACGTGTACGTGTCGCAGAGCTCGTCGCTGAACGGCACCGACGTTCCCCGAGGCACGTATCACCTGAGCTGGAAGAAGAACGGCAGCGAGGACTCGGTGAAGCTCCGCCTGTTCCAGGGTTTGACGCTCATCGCGACCGCCGAAGGACGCGTCGTCGAAGGCCGGGCCGAAAACGCCGTCGACAGCCTGGTCTACAAGGTCGGCGACAACGGCAAGCGCGAGATCGTCGGAGTGCGGTTCGGCGGGAAGAACCGCGAGATCGAGATCGTCTCCTAGTAGACGGGCACCATCCCCGGGAGCCCGGCGGTAATCTGCTTTTCCCCCTGCCGCCGGGTTCCCTTTCATTCTCCGCCTGTGGATCGAGGGCCCGCATCGCCGGTCTCATCCTGAGACTTTTCGGCCCGGATTCGCCACCTTCGCAGTACTATTAAACCTATGGAGGTTCTCCCGGGACCCCGAGACGATCGCTACCGGCAAATCCGGCCGCTGGGGGAAGGAGGCGCAGGCAAGGTCTGGCTGGTAGAGGATGAGCTGAGGCCCGGCTCGCGCTTCGCCCTCAAGGAGCTGGCCGAAAGCTCCCGTGGCCAGGAGGAGGCGCTGAGGCGCGAGTTCGCCACGCTCACCGGCCTGCGTCACCCCAACCTGGTCGAGGTCCACGACCTCGACGTGGCGCCGCAGTCGGGGCTCCCGAGATTCACGCTCGAGTACATCGACGGCGACGACCTCGTCGCCACCATCCGCCGGGAAGGTCCCTACGCGCTACCGGTGTTGGCCGCCGAGGCGCTGCGCGCGCTGGCATTCCTCCACGACTTCGGGCTCGTCCATCGTGACCTGAAGCCCGGCAACTTGCTGGTTCGGCGCATGCCGCGACTCGGGTGTCGTTTGGTGGTGCTCGATTTCGGGCTGGCGATGCGAGGGGGCACCCGCGACCGAGCCGTCGAGGACGGTGCCGGCGACCATGGGACCGGCACGGCCGGCACTCTTCCCTACCTCGCTCCGGAACTGTTCGAAGGACGGAGCGCGGACCGCCGGTCCGACCTGTACGCGCTCGGCGTCGTGCTCTACGAAGCGGCGCACGGCAGGACGCCCTACGCGTTCGACGGCAAGAACGTCATGGCGTTCATCTCCGCGGTGCGCGAGGGCCGCCGCGCGCGGCCGGCGCTTCCCGCAGGTTATCCCGCAGCGCTGGCGGCGTGGCTCGAGGAGTTGCTGTCTCCGGATCCGACCGCGAGGCCGGGCGACGCCCTCGAGGTCCTGGCGCGTCTCAACGCGGCCTGCGGCACGAAGATCCAGGCGGAGATCCCCGCGACCCGAGCGGCGCGCTTGGGGTCGGGACAACCCGTCGGGCGCGACGAGGAGGTGAGCGCCCTGTGGCGGCATCTCGATCCGGTCGAGGGTCCGCGCGTCGTGTGGCTGTGCGGCGGCCCTGGAAGCGGAAAGACGAGAGTGCTGCGGTGGCTCTCGGGCGAGGCGGTGGGGCGCGGCTGGGGCGTCGAGTCACCCCCGCCGGGATTGCCGCTGCGCGAGCCGGATCCGGGCCCTCACGGAAGCGGCGCCGAGACCGCGGTGGACGTCTACCTCGCCGGCCTGCGCCGGCGTGCGGCGCAGGGTCCCACGCTGGTGCTGCTCGACGAGGTCGAGTCGGCCGACGGGCGCGTGGCACGGCTTCTCGAGCGCGTGGCGCGGGAGGGCGACGCGCCCCCGCTTCGGGTCGTCGGGGCCCTGCGCCCGAACGAGCTGCGGCAGCCCGTCGTTCGAACGCTGCTCGACGACACCGGGATCGTGCCGACGCTGCGCCGCGTGGATCTCGAGCCGCTCGGGTCGGCCGGCGTGAAGGCCATGGCGGAGCGCGCGACCGGGACCCGCGGAGTCTCGGAGTCGCGGGTCGAGTGGCTCCTCGATGCCTCGGAAGGGAACCCGCTCGTCGCCGAGTCGCTGCTCGTCGAGGGCGTGTGGGAGAAGGGCGGGCGCGCCAGGGGCGCGGAGGCGACGATCGCACGATCGATCGCCGGCCGGGTGGAGCTTCTCGGCGAGCCGGGTCGCCGGTGGCTCGAGGCCCTCGCGGTCCTGGGCGAGCCTTCGCCGGGAGAGCTGGTGCGCCGTCTCGCCGCCCTCGAGCCCGAAGCGGCGACCGCGGCGGCGAGCGACGTCGCCGCGGCCGGGCTGGCTCGCGAGACGAGCGGGAGCTGGGCGGCCGAGTCCCGCTCCGTGGGGGAGGAGATCCTGCGGTCGCTGGCGGAAGATCGTCGCCGGGACCTGCACCGGCGTGCCGCGGAGATCGTGTCGGAGGTTGGCGGCACCGGTGGATCCGGCAACGACCGGCAGCTCGCGCGCCTGTGGAGCGGAGCGGGCGAGCGGGAGCGCGCGATCGCGCACGCGCTGCGGGCGGCCGCGGCGGCCGAAAGCCGGAAAGACCATGCGCAGGCGGCGGAGGATTACGGGCTCGCCCTGCGACACCTTTCACGGCGAGACTCCCGCCGCGCGGTACTCAGGCTCGCGCACGCGGGCCACCTGTACTCGGCTGCCTCGTTCCAGGCCGCGGTTCGCGCCGGCAGCTCGGCGGCTCGGCTCTTCGAGGCGGGACCCGACAAGCTCCAGGCATTGCTGATCCAGTCCCGCTCGCTCCTGCGGATCAGCGCGTTCGAGCGCGCGAGGATGGCCGCGCTCCGAGCCGTCGAGGCCGCCAACGCGTTGGGCCTGACGTCCCTCCGCATCGATGCTCGGGAGGTCGTGGCCACCGCATTGGCGCAGATGGGCAAGCAGGCGGACGCGCTCCCGCTCTTCGAGCAACTGCTTTCGGATGCTCGGAACGGAGGGGACCGGCTGCAAGTTGCTACCGCGCTCAAGAACCTCGGGACCTGCATGTCGCTCTTGCAACTGCCTGGTGCGAGAGAACGCCTAGAGGCCGCGATCGAGCTGCTCACCGAATTGGGAAGACAGGAGATGGCTCTCAAGTGCCATATCAGCCTCGCTCTCATCGAGATGCGCTCTCGCAGATACGATGGTGCTCAGGAGAAGATCCGGGAAGTCCTGGAGGCGGCCAAACGAACCGGGGACAAGGAAGCCTACAAATGGGCGCTGGCCCAGCAACCCCGAATAGCGCGGTTGTCGGGACACTTCGACCTCGCCGTCAGTTTGTCCCGGGAAGCCGAGGAGCATGCCTTGCACACGGGCGATTCGAGCCTCGCCCTCGCCATTCGACTCGAGCGCGTGGACGCGCTTCTGGCAGTGGGACGCCCGGTCGAGGCGGCCGAGCTGGTGCGCAGCGCGCTTGCCGCGTGGCCGGGCCATCAACTATCGCCGGTCAATACCTGCTGGGCGCTTGTCACGCTGTCGGAAGCGGAGCTCGCGAGTCCGGTGCGGGACGAAGAGAAGATCCGCGGAGATCTCGTGCGAACGCTTCAAACCTGTCGGGCTCTCGGCAAGCCCAGCGTTCTGGCCACGGCTTTGTTGATCGAGATGGAGCGCCGGTCCCGGGCGAGGTCCGTGGAGTCGATTGAGGCTCTTCGACAGGAGTTCATCTCGATCTTCCGCGACCAGGGTGGGGTTTCCGATCCTCGAATCGAGGTTCGGGCGGACCTTGCTCTGGCGACGAACCTCCTGCAATTCGGGAGGCTCGAAGCCGCAGCGGACGCCGCTGGAACGGCCGCCGAGAGGGCGGACCAGGTGGGCACGCTGGATCTCCAGGCGACCGCCCTCGCCCTGCGAGTCGAGATCCTGGACGAGCTTCAGCGCCTCGACGAGCGCTACCAGGCTCTGATCCTGGGTCGCCAACGACTCACGGAGGCGGCGGATCTCATCCAGGACGCCGACTTCAGGAACGACTTCCTCAATCGCCCGGAGTTCGCGAGGCTCCGTCCGGCCCCCGGAGCCACGATCGAGCCCTCCGATCGCCGGTTGTTCGCGCTCTACGACATGATCCATGCCTTGAACTCGGAGACCGACCCCGAGGCGCTGCTCGAAGCGAGCCTCGACATGGCCCTCGCGGTGGTCGGCGCCGAGCGCGGCATGATCCTGCTGCGGGATCCCGGAAGCGACGGGTTCCGCGTCCGCGTTTCCAGGAACGTCGAGAAGGAGACGGAGATCGACGCCGAGTCGTTCAGTCACAGCATCGCGGCCCGAGCCGGCGAGGGTAGCTCCGTTCTCGCGATCGACGCCGGGCACGACGACCGCTTCAAGGACCTCCGGAGCGTCAGTCTGTTCAAGATCCGATCGCTGATGTGCGTCCCCCTGAAATCGCGGGACGCGATCGTCGGCACGGTGTACCTCGACAGCCGGCACCGAGGCCGGGTGTTCACGAGCGACGATCTGAGGTTCGCCGAGGCGTTCGCCGATCACGCGGCGCTGGCGCTCGAGAACGCGCGCGCCAGGGCGCGGCTCGAGATGGAGAACCGGCGGCTGCTGGCGGTGGCCGCGGAGCGCTCCAGCTTCGACAACATCGTCGGACGCTCCCGCGCGATGCAGCGCGTGTTCGACATGATCGAGAAGGTCGCGTCGAGCGATCTCCCCGTGCTCGTCGAGGGCGAGAGCGGAACGGGGAAGGAGCTGGTGGCGCGGGCGATCCACTTCAACGGCCGGCGCAAGGACAAGCTGATCCTGTCGGAGAACTGCGCGGCGATCCCGGAGTCGCTGCTCGAGAGCGAGCTGTTCGGCCACGTCCGCGGCGCCTTCACGGGTGCCGATCGCGACCGCGCGGGACTGTTCGAGCAGGCCGACGGCGGAACGCTGTTCCTGGACGAGGTCGGCGACATGTCTCCCGCCATGCAGGCGCGCCTCCTGCGAGTGCTCGAGGACGGTCAGGTCCGCCGCGTCGGGGGCGAGGGCTCGACGCACGTCGACGTCCGCATCGTCGCCGCGACGAATCGCGACCTGCAGGCGAGGGTCGAGAGCGGCCAGTTCCGGGAAGACCTGCTCTACCGCCTGCAGGTGCTGGCGATCGAGCTTCCTCCGCTGCGCGAGCGACACGGGGACATTCCGGTGCTGGTGTCCCACATGCTCGAGCGCATCGCCCGCGAGAAGGACCGCGCGGCCCCGCCGAACGTCGATTCCGGGGTCGTCGAGCTGCTCGAGCGCTACCCGTGGCCCGGGAACGTCCGCCAGCTCGAGAACACCCTCCAGAGGCTCGCGCTCCTCGCCGGGGACGGGACGATCACCCGCCAGGTGATCGCGGAGGACCCCGCCCTGCGCCAAGCGCTCCTCGGTCAGGCGGCCGACGACGAAGCGCTGTTCTCGCTCGAAAAGAGCGAGCGCGAGCAGATCCGCCGCGCGCTCGAATCGTGCCGCGGAAACCGGAACAAGGCCGCGCGGCTGCTCGGCATCTCGCGCGCCACGATCTACCGCAAGATCAAGGAATACGAGCTGCCCTGATCCGCGTCCGCGCGGCCTTCCGATCCGCTCGCTCGCGTTCGTTTCCCAACCTCCCGTTCCGTTTCCGTAATCCTCGCTGGGTCCACCGATAGGCCGTCGTGGTTATCGGCATCTCGTCATAAAGACACATTCGTTCTTACGAAGTTCACTATTGAATCGGGTTTTTTGATCCCCATCTTTGAGCTGTGACAGAACGACCTGAACCGAGAGCAAGGCATTGGGGGCGTTGGAACGAGCCATGAAGACAGTCGTTAGGTTCCTCGGCAAGACCTGGATCCCGGCAGTCGCCGCCCTGGTGATGCTCCTGCTGGCGACGAGTCCCCCGGCGTTCGGTGGGACCGATGGATCGCTGACCGTCTCCGATTGCGAAGCGGTCGGAACCGTCGTCGTGGTGACGGTCATGAATGCCACCTCGGACCCCATGACGGCAACGGTGCGCGTCGTGGCGGAGGTGGAAGGCAGTCTCATGGTGAGTTACGCGCCCGTCAGTGTCGCGCCGAACAGCGCCGCGACCGCCGTGGCCGGATTCCCGGCCGAAGTCGGAGGAGTGATTCGACTCGGCGTGATCGGCGAGGGCTCCGACCCCTTCTAACCGCCAAGGACCGGCGCCTCATTCACCCCCCGTGAGGTGCCGTGGCTCCCCAGGCGCCCGCCGTCGCCACATCCGGTGCCGGCGGGCGCTTTTTTTTTCTTCGATGCCCCCGCTGGTTGGCGCTCTGCGACCCTCGTCGCTCCGGAAACCGACTTCCCGCCGCTCGCGCAGAGGCACGCTCCGTACGGCGCTCCGTGGTGCTGACCTATTCCAGCGAGGCCGGGGCGCGGCGCGGCTGACCCATCGCGCCGACTTCCGCATTCGCCGCCTTTGCGCTTTCCGAGCCCGGTGACTGCTCCCGGGCCCCGCGGGATGATCGCGGATGTCTCTCGAGAGCCGGGCTGATCGGCTCGCGCACGCCGCGCTCCCAGCGGTAGGGGACGTCCTCGATGAAGAAGCTGCTGACCAGTCTCGGTTCCACGGAGGGAAACAGCTTCCGCAGGAAGGTCAAGCGTCGGATTTCCGCCTGGACGATCTGCGGCACCCAGTGCTGTCGCCTACCTTCGATGCAGATGATCGACTGGGTTTCCCTCTCGTAATCGAAGGTGAAGGGAAGCGGGCCAGCGAACTTCCTCGCCGTCCGCTCGTCAGGGAACACCGAGCCTGCAGGCAAGCCGTTGGCGTCCAGCCGCGCCGTGACCTGGACGTCCGCCGCTCCATCCGGCGAGGTCACGTCGAGCGCGAGCGTGTCACGGCTTCGCCGGTGCTTCACGGTTATCCGGTGGTAGTTGTAGTGGGTCAGCAGGTTGCCGAAGAGCTTCATGACTCGGCTGTCCGTATCGCTGCGCAGGATGCGCAGGCCGCGCAGCTCCCGGCCCTCACCGGTGGTCAGGCGTGCAAAGACCCTGTAGCCGGTGAGGAAGAAGTCCCGGCCGACGAAGGCGGGCAGCCCCGCCGGGCGCAGCCGTCTCGTCTGTACCATGGCGACGGCGACGAAACCGTGTCCCTGGTGCTCGTCGAGCCGCAACCCGGGAGGCAGCAGCGGCGCCAGCATCGCCGGCGGGTAGGCGAACGTCATCACGAAGGTGAACTCGAAATGGGCCCGGATGGGGAGCGGATGCCGGCGCAACAGGGCCCTCATGATCTCTTTCCCGCGAGCATCCACACGATCCACGCGCACGCCAGCAGCGCCAGGTTCTTCACCAGCCCGCCGAACGGCCCGAGCAGCAGCGACGGCTCGACGGGAATGACCGTGAGCATCATCGCCAACATCAAGGCCGTGACGAACACCACCGCCGCGCGCGCCTGCCAGCCGGTGAGCAGCCAGATGCCGCAGGCGATCTCGAGTACGCCCACCGCGGTGATCGTCCACGCCGGCGAGACCACGAACAGCCCGGTCCGTTCCACGATGGCGACTTCTTCCGGGACCTGCCACAGCAGCTTGGGAAACAGTCCGAGGTAGAGCCAGATCAGTCCCAAGGCCGATCGCGCGACGAGCTCGGTCGCCTCGATCTGCGCCGGAACGGGAATCGACTGATGACGTGGCACTGCGCGCATCACGAGGCCGCGGGGGCAGCGGGAGCCTTCAGGGCGCAGTACCAGACGATGACCAGGAAGCCGATGTTGGCCAGGACCATGGGAACCGGAGCAAGCAGGAGGTGCCTGGCGTACGCCAGCTCCAACACGTTCATCGTGACGATAGCGATCGTCTGCACCGCCGCGCAGGCTCGGGGGCGAAATCCACTCAGAATCCACAACCCGATCGCGGCTTCTGCGGCGCCGACCAGTAGCGCGACGGGAGCCGCGAGCGAGTCGCCCAGGATCGAGCCGACGATCATACGATGGCGCGGAACCACGTTCAACACTTTGAAGACGATCCCGAATACGAGCCACACGGCCGCGGTCAGGGTCCGGAGAAACAGGATCATGTTACCGAGAGCTTGCACAGCGCCCTCAGCGCGCGACGCTCTCCGCGCCCGCTTCCCGTGGAAGCCGCTCGAGCAGCCAGATGATGGCTTCTGCAAGCTTCGATCCTTGGCTCTCCAAGGTGAGCGCGTACTCGAGAGCGGGCCGGATCCGGTCAAGATCCTCCTGACGCAGTTGTTCCCGCCGTCCCAGGGCAACCATCAAGACTCCACCAATGACCTCTTTCCTGACCGCGCGAGTCCCGCTCCGCCTCCTCCCGGCTCTCCTGAGACAAGAGGCCGATGCCGTACTCCCGATACAGGTCACGGAGTTTGTCGCGGCGAGCCGGGTCCATGTCCGGGAAGCGTTCCCCTCCGAACATCGTGAGCGCCATGACGGCGCCCTCGATGCCGAGACGTTCGCCGGTCTTCGAGAGGTCCAACCGCCCGAAGAGCGGGATCGCTTCTTCGGGACCGAGGATGTCGATCATGCCCTTTGTCAGAGCGTTTCGCGTTCCGCCCGAACCGGCCCAAGACAAGAGCTTGGTCTGCATCTCGGGCGAAACGAGGAAGTAGCGAAGGAACCGTGGATCGAGCCTTTCCGGATCGGGACCTATGATCGCGACGTGTTGGTTCACGCGCGCGGGCAGTACGCGGGGGTCAACCTGACATGCCCGAGCCACGGAGTCACCGGTAATGTTGAGAAGCACGTCGCCCTCGAGAACCTCGACATTCGCCAGCTCAGAGGCGTGCGGTTCGCCGATATATGCTACTTGTGGAACCAGGGAATTCGTGCAGCAAACTGCTGCACAATTGTCCGGTCGGGCCACGCCGCCGCGAACGCGCGCATGTACTTGAGGTTGCGCGGCGAGAATCCCTTCATGTCGGGAAACGCCTCGCGCAGGTCCGCCGCCAGTCGGTCGATGACCTTCGCGCCCCAGCCTTCGCTTGCCTGCCGGTCGAGGATCACGCGGCCGATGTCCCAGTACAGGAGAACCATCGCCGAGTTGGCGGCCAAGACGACGCGCAACCGCTTCCTGGATGCGCCGCGTGATCTCCCCGAGCGTCTTCGCGTAGCCGCGCGGCAGTTCCGCGCGCGGCGGCGCCGCGGGAAACGAGGCCTCACCCGGGTGCGTGCGCCCGCGCGAGACACGGGCGGGCGCTTTGCGCGGACTAACCGCGGGCGTCCTCGGCCGCTTCTTCCTATCCGCCATACCCCAGCTCTCTCAGGTTGGCGGCGATGGCGGCATCGAGCCTCGCGGCCTCGGCCTGTTGCGGCGGTCGCGGAACTTGCCGTCCTTACGGTCGCGCGCGAGGAACCACAGGCAGGCGGGGATCTGCGTCGAGTAGAAGAGCTGGCCCGGCAGCGCCACCATGCAGTCCACGAGGTCGGCCTCGACGAGGTTCTTGCGGATCTCCCCCTCGCCCGACTGGTTGGAGGACATCGAGCCGTTGGCGAGCACGAAACCCGCGTGTCCCGTGGGTGCCAGGTGGTGGACGATGTGCTGCACCCAGGCGAAGTTGGCGTTGCCGGCGGGCGGCACGCCGTACTTCCAGCGCTTGTCCTCGCGCAGCAGCTCGCCGCGCCAGTCGCTCACGTTGAACGGCGGATTGGCGAGGATGGTGTCGGCCTTGAGGTCGGGGTGGCGGTCGTTGTGGAAGGTGTCGCCGTGGGCGATCTGGCCCTCGATGCCGCGGATGGCGAGGTTCATCTTGGCCAGCCGCCAGGTGGTGTAGTTGGACTCCTGGCCGTAGATGCTGATGTCGGCCTTCGCCTTGCCGCCGTTCCCGTTCCCCTTCGCGTGCGCGCGGATGAACTCGACCGACTGCACGAACATGCCGGAAGAGCCGCAGCACGGGTCGTACACCCGGCCCTGGTAGGGCTCGAGCATCTCGACCAGCAGCTTCACCGAACAGCGCGGCGTGTAGAACTCGCCGCCCTTCTTCCCCTCGGCGCTGGCGAACTGGGACAAGAAGTACTCGTAGACCCGGCCCAGCGCGTCCTTCGCGCGACTGTCCGCGTCACCGATCCTGATGTTGCTCACCATGTCGATGAGCTGGCCCAGCCGCTGCTTGTCGAGCGCGGGGCGGGCGTAGTCCCTGGGGAGCACGCCCTCGAGGGCGGGATTGTCGCGCTCGATGCCGGTCATCGCGTCGTCCACGAGCTGGCCGACCGTGGGCTGCTTCGCCTGGGCCTTCAGGTGCGGCCAGCGCGCCTCGGGCGGCACCCAGAAGATCGGATGCGTAGCACCTCGATACTCGTCGGGATCCTCGGGATCGGCTCCTTGGGCCCGCTCAGATTCGAGCTTGGCGTGCTGCTCCTCGAAGGCGTCGGAGATGTACTTGAGGAAGATCAGCCCGAGGACGACGTGCTTGTACTCGGCGGCGTCCATGCTGCCGCGCAGGGCGTCGGCCATCTGCCACAGCTCGGCCTCGTAGCGGACGTTGGCGGAGGTGGCGTTTCCGGGTCGCTTGCTCTTCTTCGTCCTCGCCATCATGGGCCCTCGCTCGTCATCGCGCCCGATGATAGCGCCGTCGAGGAGACCGGGGCCCGGGAATCCACGCTCGAGCGATTCAGTTCAATCCGCCACGGCCCCGCCGCACGACGAGCCGGCGCCGGCCGTGCACCCGTAGCAGTGACGCGCGGTCACGATCGTGCGCCGCAGGTCGCGGCCCGAGGCCAGCAGGTCGCCGAGGGTCCGCGGCCCGCCGTTCCCCACCGGCAGGTCGAGCATCTGGTTGAAATCGCAGTCGTACAGCGTCCCATCCCAGCCGACCGAGAGGTACGTGCGGCACATCACGCCCGCGACCGCCCCGGGGTTGAACGACGTGACGAGCAGATCCAGGTAGCGCTCGAGATTCCCGCTGCGCTCCAGGAACTCCAGGAAGCGGCTGATCGGCATGTTGGTGATCGTGTACAGATGGTTGAACACGATGCCGTGGCGGGACATGAGCTCGCGCTTGTAGTCGCGCTCCAGCGAAACCTGGTTCCCGGGGAGAAACGCGCCGACCGGGTTGTGGACCAGGCTCAGCGACAGGCCCGGCTCGCGCCCGTAGCCGAGCGCGTTCAGCCGGCGGAGCGCCTCGAGGCTCTTCTCGAAGACGCCGTCGCCGCGCTGAGCATTCGTTCCGGCCGACCGGAACGACGGCAGCGAGGCGATGATCTCGACGCGGTGGCGGGCCAGGAATTCCGCGAGGTCGGCCTGCGAGCGGATCAGGAGCACCGTCAGGTTGCAGCGGTCGATGACGTGCCGGCCGAGGGCGCGCGCCTCCTCCACGAGGTATCGAAAGCTCGGATTCAGCTCCGGAGCGCCCCCCGTGATGTCGAGCTTGGGAATGGGATGGCGCCGCAGCACCTCGACCACCCTCTCGGCCGTGTCGCGCGTCATGCTCTCGGTGCGGTCCGGACCCGCGTCCACGTGACAGTGGGCGCACGTCTGGTTGCACAGCTTGCCGACGTTGACTTGCAGGACCTCGATCGGCAGGGTCTCGAGCCGACCGAGACCGTGGCGCTCGAGCGTGTCGTCGAACTCCGGGACCGCGAGACGCTCGAGCATCGCGTGCTGCTCGGCGGTGCTCGCCAGGGGGTGCCGGATGCTCAGAAGGCTCGGCATCGCTCGGACTCCCTCACATCCCCAGCCGCGTGGCGACATTGCGCATCTGGACGCCGTGGACGAGCGACGATCCCCCGCGGATCGCGTTCGCCACGTGGACCGCCTCGGTCATCTGATCGAGGTCGGCGCCCTTCTCCAGGGACGCCTGGGTGTAGGCGTCGATGCAGTACGGGCATTGCACGGTGTGCGCCACGGCCAGGGCGATCAGGCTCTTCTCCCTCTCGGTCAAGGCGCCGTCCGCGAACACGGCGCTGTAGTAGTCCATGAACTTCGTCCACAGCTCGCCGCGGTTCTTGCCCATGTCGGAGAACCGATCGAGATCGTGCGGGCAATAGTACGTCTCCAAAGTCGCCTCCCTCGAGAGCGCTCCATCGGCCCCCGTATGAGCAACCGCGCCACCGGCCCCGTTGTTCCCGCGCAGTATTCAGGAGCTTGCGGCGCGGGGTCAAGGGCCGTGTCAATGCGTTGCGACCGCTTCGCGCATCGGATACATTGACGCCTCAAACGATACGACGATCTCGAGGGGTTCTCCATGCGAACGATCGAGAGCACTCCCGAATACGTGTCCACCGTCTACTCGCGGATGCGGGCCAACCTCGACGCGGTCCGAGCGCGCCTTGGACGGCCGCTGACCCTCACGGAGAAGCTGCTCCTGGGTCATCTCGCCGAGCCGCGCTCCGTCGACCTCCGTCCCGGCGAGAGCTACATCCAGCTCCGTCCCGACCGAGTCGCGATGCAGGACGCGACGGCGCAGATGGCGCTCCTGCAGTTCGCTCAGGCGGACATCGCCGAGGTCGCCGTCCCCACCACCATCCACTGCGATCATCTCATCCGCGCCCACCAGGGTGCCACTGTGGACACGCAGAGGGCCCTGACCGAGAACGACGAGGTCTACGATTTCCTGCGCTCCGCCGCGGCACGGTACGGGATCGGCTTCTGGAAGCCGGGCTCCGGGATCATCCACCAGGTGGTCCTCGAGAACTACGCGTTCCCGGGGGGCATGATGATCGGCACCGACTCCCACACGCCGAACGCCGGCGGGCTCGGGATGTTCGCGGCCGGAGTCGGCGGGGCCGACGCCGTCGACGTCATGGCGGGCCTCCCGTGGGAGGTCAAGTATCCGAAGCTGATCGGCGTCCACCTCACGGGACGGCTCGGCGGATGGACCGCGCCGAAGGACATCATCCTGAAGGTCCTCGACATCCTCACGGTCAAGGGCGGCACGAACGCGGTCATCGAGTACTTCGGCCCGGGCGCCGACTCGATCTCGGCCACCGGCAAGGGCACCATCACGAACATGGGCGCCGAGCTGGGTGCCACCACCTCGATCTTCCCGTTCGACGACCACATGGACCGCTACCTGCGCGGAACCGGACGCGCCGCCCTGGCCGACCTCGCCGCCGGGAGCCTCGACCTCGTGCGGCCCGACGACGAGGTCGAGCGCGATCCCGCGACCTACTTCTCGCGGGTGATCGAGATCGACCTGTCGAAGCTCGAGCCGCACCTCGTCGGCCCGCATACGCCGGATCTCGCGCGGCCGGTCTCCGGGATGGCCGCCGCCGTGAAGCGCGAGAGCTATCCGGACGACATCTCCGTCGCGCTGATCGGATCGTGCACCAATTCGTCTTACGAGGACATCTCGCGCGTGGTGCAGGTCGTGCGCCAGGCCAAGGCCCACGGCGCCCACGCCAGGGTCCCGCTCCTGGTCACGCCCGGATCGGAGCAGATCCACGCCACGATCGTTCGCGACGGCCTCATGGCCGAGCTGGAGTCGATCGGCGCCACGGTCCTCGCCAACGCGTGCGGCCCGTGCATCGGCCAGTGGCAGCGAGACGAGATCAAGCCCGGCCAGGCCAACACGATCGTCACCTCGTTCAACCGCAACTTCCCGCGCCGCAACGACGGCAATCCCGACACCCTGGCGTTCATGGGGAGCCCCGAGATCGTCGCCGCCTACGCCCTCGCGGGGAGACTGTCGTTCAACCCCCTGGCCGATCCGATCCGGGTCGACGGCAAGAGCTTCCGGCTCGAGCCGCCGGGGCCGGCGCCGGATCTCCCCCCCGCCGGGTTCGTGCAGACCACCGAGGGCTACATCGCGCCCCCCGACGACGGCAGCGCGGTCGAGATGGAGATTCGGCCGGACAGCAAGCGCCTCCAGAAGCTGGCCCCGTTCCCACCGTGGGACGGCAAGCCCTTCACGCGCCTTCCCCTGCTGCTCAAGACGAAGGGCAAGACCACGACGGACCACATCTCGCCCGCCGGACCGTGGCTGCGGTTCCGCGGCCATCTGGACAACATCTCGGACAACCTGTTCCTCGGCGCCGTGAATGCGTTCACCGGCGAGGACGGCAAGACGCTCGATCAACTGACCGGGAAAACCGGCGAGCCGGTCGCCCAGGTCGCCCGCGGGTACAAGCGCGCCGGGCTCCAGTGGATCGTGGTGGGCGACGAGAACTACGGCGAAGGATCGAGCCGCGAGCACGCCGCCATGGAGCCCCGCCACCTCGGGGCCGCCGCGGTGATCGCGCGGTCCTTCGCCCGCATCCACGAGAGCAATCTCAAGAAGCAGGGCGTGCTGCCCCTGACCTTCGCGGATCCGGCGGACTACGACAGGGTCCGGGACACCGATCGCATCACCATCCCCGGGCTCGCCGATCTCGCTCCGAGCCGCGAGGTCACGGCGATCCTGCACCACGCCGACGACTCGGAGGACCGCGTGCGGCTGAGCCACACCCTGAACGAAGAGCAGATCGAGTGGTTCAAGGCCGGCTCCGCGCTGAACTTCCTCAAAAAGACGGGATAGGCCGCGGCGATGAACGAGGTCGCGAAGGCTCAGGCGGTTCGCATTCTGGTGAGCGACGCCATCGCCGCCGAGGGCGTCGAGCTGCTCGGGAAGGCACCGGGCTTCGACGTCACGATCGACACCGCCATGAGCGCCGTGCAGCTCGCGGAGACGATCGGACGCTACGACGGCCTGATCGTCCGCTCCGCCACCAAGGTCACGGCCGGCGTGCTCGACCATCCCGGGCGGCTCAAGGTCATCGGGCGGGCCGGAACGGGCGTGGACAACATCGACCTCGAGGCCGCGACGCGCGCGGGCATCGTGGTCATGAACACCCCCGGCGGAAACTCCGTCGCGGCCGCCGAGCTGACGCTCTCGCACCTCATGGCGCTCGCCCGCAACCTCCCGCAGGCCAACGCCGACCTACGGGCCGGGCACTGGGAGCGCAAGCGCTACACCGGCATCGAGATCGCGGGGAAGGTCCTCGGCATCGTCGGGCTCGGGAGGATCGGTCGCGAGGTCGCCCGCCGGGCGAAGGGCCTCCGCATGGAGGTCCTGGGCTTCGATCCTTTCGTGTCGCGCGACGCCGCGGCCAAGATGGGAATCGAGTATGCCGCGCTCGACGACCTGCTGTCGCGCTCGGACTTCGTGACCCTGCACGTGCCGTTGACCGACGAGACGCGACACCTCATCGATGCCCGGACGCTCGGCCGGATGAAGAAGGGCGCGCGCCTGATCAACTGCGCTCGGGGCGGACTGGTCGACGAGCGAGCGCTCCTCGACGCGCTGGAGTCGGGTCACCTGGCCGGCGCGGGCCTGGACGTTTTCGAGTCGGAGCCGCCGTCGGAGTCGAGGCTGATCGAGCACCCGAACGTCGTCTCGACCCCGCACCTGGGCGCGTCGACGATCGAGGCCCAGCAGCGCGTGGGGATCGAGATCGCCGAGAAGGTGCGCGACTTCTTCGTCGGCGGGGTCATCCTCGACGCGGTCAATTTCCCGTCCATCGACCGCGAGGAGCATGCGGCGCTCGGGCCGGTCATGGATCTCGCCGAGCGCCTGGGGCGCTTCCTGGCCCAGGTCGTCGAGGGTGGATTCTGCAAGCTCGAGCTGCGGTGCTTCGGCGAGTTCGTGGATCGGCCGCTCAAGCCCCTGGTGATGGCCGCCACGAAGGGCCTGCTGATGGCCGGCAGGGAGGGTGGGGTGTCGTTCGTGAATGCCCTGTCGCTGGCCGGGGAGCGGGGAATCACCGTATCCGAGGGGCGCAGCAGCGAGGCCACGCCGTACGCCGGGCTCATGCGTCTGACGCTGACCACGGATCGCGACACCGCGACCGTCGCCGGCACGCTCTACGGCCCGGAGCACCCGAAGCTGGTGGAGGTCGACGGCGTGCCCATCGAGTGCCGCCCCGAGGGCCACCTGCTGCTCCTCCGCAACCAGGACGTCCCCGGAGTCGTGGGACGCATCGGGACGCTGCTCGGAGAGGCGAGCGTCAACATCGCGGGGATCCAGCTCGGTCGTTTCCGGCCCGGCGAGAACGCGGTGTCGATCATCAGCGTCGACAGCGCCGTCCCGCCCGCCGTGCTCGCCGCGATCCGCGCCCTCCCGCAGATCCTGGTCGTGCGCGCCATCAGCGTGTAGCGGGCACGCGTCCCCTGCGCTTCAGTTCAGGACCTGGCCCCGGATCGCCTTCCGCGTCTCTTCGATTCCGATCCAGGACGGGTCGGTCCACGGCTCGGGCGTGTTCCCGGACCAGCCGGTCCCCGCCTGGTGTTCGGCGCAGCCGAACTCGCCGACTTCGTGCTTCCAGTCGGCCCACAGGTGCCCTGCTCGGCATGGAGCACCACGTCGAGCGCCTCGGTTCGGGCCGTCGCGCCGATGGTTTCGAAGACGAACCCACGGCCTGGCTGCCGCGTCGCGATCACGACGTCTTGGACCATCCCGGGCGTCGCCGAGCCTCTCTCGTAGGCCACAGAAAGCTCGCCGTTGAAGACGGTGACCGACGGGCGCCGACCGTTCTCGGTCCCTGACGTCACCTCAACCGGCAGCCCCCACGTCGAGGACCCGGTCTCGCGCGTGGCGAGGCAGACCCTCTCACTCGGGCCGGGCGCCCACCACACCACGTGGACCGTGCCGTCGGGCTCGACGAACAGGCGCGGATCGCGTTCGTCGTCGGTGCTCGCGGTCAGGAAGTCCGTCGCGGTCCACTCTGTTCCGTCCCACTCCGAGAAGGCGATGTCGAAGTCGCCGCCGGCGTTGTAAGCCCAGACAGCCACGGGCCAGGTGTTGCCCTGCCACGCGATATCGGGCCGCCCATCGCCACGGGCGTGGCCCTCGGGATTCAGAACCTGACTGGCCGAGACTGGCCGGTATTGGAGCCAAGCGCCAAACGGATCGGAATCCTCGGTGATGGCCAGGACAAGGGTACTTACGGTCGATCCCCTAGGCCAAAGTTACTGGGGATAGCCCGGTCGGAATCCGTTCCAAGTCGTTGATCGGATTAGAGTTCAGCGATTCACGTTGCTGCCAAATGTAGCCACTAACTAGGTCGATTTCCGCTTGACACGCC